>Ga0114998_10001272_pt1 | contig 19296 bp, 13 predicted proteins | sample ArcticOcean_MG_C_5_FD_87044 | JGI IMG/M metagenome (GOLD analysis project Ga0114998, IMG submission 87044) | Marine microbial communities from western Arctic Ocean - ArcticOcean_MG_CB4_138 | ecosystem: Environmental > Aquatic > Marine > Oceanic | place: Arctic Ocean: Canada Basin | collected... | reverse complement strand
TTCATAGATTAGAGCTTTATTGGTGTCCGATGTCATTCGTGCGCGCGCCGCTAAAAATGTGAACACATAGTTTTTTGAACAGTTTGTGATTTGTGCCAACAAAGACCAAACCACAAAACAAAAAATTAATAGTACTTGTAAGCATAGATTAAATAATGGCCCCTAAATGGTTAGCGCTTGAATCGAACCCAGAGGTCATGAACGACTACGCGTATTCGTTAGGGATGTCCAAGAAGTTCTCGTTTCAGGATATATACGGCTTCGACGAGGACATGCTCTCGTTGCTCCCAGAACGATGTTTGGCCGTGTTATTGATATTTCCAATCAACAAAAAGTCGGAGGAATTCCATGAGCGAGAACAGGTAATGATCGAGATGAACAGACGCGAGAACGTGTTCGATCATGAGAAAGTGTATTTCATGAAGCAGACCGTTGGGAACGCGTGTGGGACAGTTGGCGTTTTACACGCCATATTGAACAACAGGGAAGATATTCTAGACGATGAAAAGGTAGGAGGACTCGAGAGGAACTATTTTGAGAAATTTTATGAAAAGACGAAAGATATGACGGCGGATGAACGCGCGAAGTACGTCGAGGAAGACGAAGATTTAGAGAGCTATCACGCGAATGCAGTGGAAGCGGGTCAATCAGAAGTCCCAACGATTGATGAGGATATTCAGTTACATTTTATTTGCTTCGTCGAACGCGAAGGACGATTATACGAATTAGACGGACGCAAGAAGCAAGCTATTGATCATGGATTGATGGAGAAAGGAATGCTCTTGAAAACAGCTGTGGATAGAGTAATTAATGGATTTTTAGAAAGATCCGATAACTCGATTCAATTCGGCGCGTGCGCTTTGTGCGAAACTCCCCCCTTTGATGATTCTGAAGCGTGCTGAAATATATATTTTAGGTGTTTCGAAACAGACGAAGAAAAAGAGAGACAAGAACACGTGAAAAGTAGAAAAACTAGAGAAACTATGTACCACGGTATATACACATTAAATGTGAACAAAATAATCCTACGCACTGTATATAAACTGTATATAAATTTATACACCGCAAGTGTGTATTTAATTGAAGAGTGTTTTTTAAAACTCCGTCCCTTCTGGCGGTTGCGACAACTTGCGATTTTCCGATCTCGCCATTGCGTGAAAAATTGCCCCCAACACGTCGCTTATTGAATTCTGCTGCGTCCACCCTCTAGTAACACCAATTTTTCCTAAATCAACGTAACCATTTCGTTGATCTACACATGAAGGTAGGTTAATTTTCGTTATGAACTTCACCGTAGGCGGTTCCATTGGATACCGCTCGCCGGCCTCGATCGATAGCGAGTATATTCTATTCTCAAAACATGATTGCATAGGTCCTAAGATCGTCCCGTTCCAATATCTCAAATCTTCGTTATCATCTGTGTAATAATGAGTGGAATTAAAAGCGTGCATGTGTTAATAATGTATACATATAAATACTTCTTCGACGACGCCGAGGACGTTTTTCAAGAATCATGAGAAGAAGAAAACAGGGCAGAGGACGCAGAAGAACGTGAGAGAGATCTCACGAAAACGAAAACGAACTATGCAAGCTTAAAACGCGTACCGTTATCTGCTAATCCTAACGAACAGTGATGTGAATTCTGCGCGGTTCCCTTTTCACCAGCTTCGAGTTCCTCCAGTAGCTTGAACGTTCTCGGTATGATCACTCGTTCTTGTTGATTGTTCTTATTCGTGTTAGCGTTCGTCTCGTTGTTTTTCTGATTATTATTAAATGGCTGATTACTATTACTGCCAGCACCGAACATTATTTATTACGTATTACGTATTATTACGTATTTCTATTACTATTAAATATATGTTATTACTACTACTGACCGTCCTTTACTGCAAATGTGTACGAGTAATAAGTATTGATGATGTGCCTATTATTGATTATTGATTATTATTGCTATTCTTTAAATGGCGCGTTTATGCTTAAATATCTCGTGATGGGGAACGAGACAAGACTGCCTAAAGCAAGGTGCTGTGATGGTGATGAGTGTTTTCTATAGAGACGAGCGCGAGAGCGCGAGAGTGATCGAACGACCACTCTACGCAAAACAGATTGGAAAAGAGAGAGAGAGTACGCTAACTAATCATTCGTGGTTCCTAACTTGTTTTAGTATCCTGTTCGATCTCGTTCGATTTAACGTAGCGTACCGCGCTCGCTGCTCGTGACAAACTCGTACATCAGTACTATTGCATCATAAACTATTTCTATTTAAACAATCTACTCGCGTCGGCATAGGCGCTCCCTAGACCTACACCGACTGTGAACAAAGTCATCGATTGCCTTTGATTGTGAGTCTTACATAACATCGCCGCTGCGCCAATACCTATCAAAGATGCGTACACGGTCCTCCTTAAGCACAGATCAATCGCAACCTCCCATCTCGCGTCTAACGATAACTTCTTATTCTCATCAGTAGTAGTAGTATTGCTCATCACTAGAGCTCTCTCTCTCTCTCTCTCTTAATTAATCTCTCCTTGTGTCCGTGTTTCTGGAAGAAGAAATAAAACAACCTGCGACGACTCGATTTCGATCTTTGATTTCAATGCCTGTTGCTTCTCTCTTATTACTGATGTAATAGAGTAGTATCAATAGCGCTTCTGTGATGTGTAGTTTCCGATGATGTCTGGTCAGCTGCTGGTGCTGCTTAGCTGCTAATTTTTAGGGAAATCGAATAAAACGAGAAAAGAAAATCATAAAAAACTTCAACGTACTGGTTAGTAATAAATTGATTAATTAATTATATATATATATAGATATATAGTGATAAAAATAAGAGAAAGATATATAGCGCGCGCGTGTTTAAGAGTACGGTTTGTCAATCATTTCGTACATCGAACGACTCGTTCATTTGACTGTTCATAAAAGAAGAAGAAGAAGAATATTTCATAGCGAGATCTCGTTAATAACTGCTGAAAAACGAAAAGGTCGTTATTTTAGTACATACTACACGTTTCGTTTCGTTCTTAAATAGTGATGGGTTGTTCGTTATCGACGCCGTCTTCGAATAATAATAGTAATAACAATAGTAACAATAATAATAGATTATTTAGACAGTTATTCGGTGGAGAACAAGGACAACAGCAACGACGACAAACTGCTACTACTTTGGACGACGACACGAACTATAGCCGAGAACGACAAACACTTCTGAAGACGAAGTTAGTGTTACTAGGAGACTCTGGCGTAGGGAAGTCGTGCATAGTGAACAGGTTTGCTACGAATTCGTTCGATGAGGAGAGCAGGGTAACGGTTGGGGCAGCGTTTCAGGCCAGGACTATTGAGGTTCCATCGTCGTCGACGTCGACGACGAACGCGGAGACGCGCAAGGTAAAGTTTGAGATTTGGGATACGGCTGGACAGGAAAGATACGAATCTTTAGCGAATTTGTATTATCGCCGCGCACACGCTGCGCTCGTCGTATTCGCGTTGGACGATGAGAAGAGTTTCGATAAAGCGAGGTTTTGGATCGAGCAGTTGAAGGAAAAAGCGGAGAAGAAGGACGTTTTGATCGTTTTGTGCGCTAATAAGACGGACAAAATAACGCCCGAGCAAGAAGATCGCATAGAAATTGGCGCTGGAAACTCGAGTTATAATAATAATAAGAAGAAGAATTCATCGTCATCGTCATCGAAAAAGAAAAACAACAACAGCAACGCAATAATAGGAGAAGGAGGACGAGAACAACAACAACAACAACAAATCGAGAACGAAATCGAAGAAGGAGGAGAAGAAGAAGAAAACAATGACGAAGCAGAAGAGGACTATTTTGTCTCCATGGATCGCGCGATGGCGTTAGCGAACGAGCTCGGATGTCACATGTGCGTCTCGTGCTCAGCAAAGACTGGCGAAGGCATTGAAGAACTGTTCTCCGAAGTCGCATCGCGTCTAATAACAATGGAACACGGAAAATCTAACGCGCAGCAGCACGCACAGAAAAAGAAGAAATCGTCTACTACTACTACTACTACGTCTACTCCTACTCCTACTAACGAACGCGTCGACTTTGTTCAACGAAATAGAAACGACGATGACGACGACGACGACGACGTCGTCGATGCTGATGATGATGCGAAGAAGAAGAAGAAAAAGCATACAAAAAAAACATCGAACTCAAACGCACTGAAATAAAGAGAGAGCGAGAGAGAGAGAGAGACTGATGAGAGAGAGGGGCTACAATCGAGTGCAATCGACGATAAAATAATCATGAGCAAATTAAACGCGAGCGTTTTTAGAATATATAAAGAACAGAAATACTGCTGTAACACGCATTCAGACGTCAGACTTTAGGGAATATAAATATTCTTCTTCATAACCTTTTTCTATTTATTACTCGCTATTTATAATACACGAATAGAGAATAGAATCACGGCAGACACCACGCGAGACACTTCTCGAGTGTTCTCGTTCTCTCTGAAAGAAATAGAAGAAGAAGAAGAAGAAGAAGAAGAGAGTTTGTGTATTTATAAATTAGATGATGATGAAGAAGAAGAAGAAGAAGGACGGATTTGCGTACAGCAGGCTTCGCAATTACTATCAAGTCTTATTATCATTAATCAACGGCACAGTTCTGTTAAGTGCTCGTTGCAGGACTGTGCAAGCCGTGCCTCAGGGCGGTCAAGTAACGAACGCGACTTGGTTCGGTGTTTCTCATAACGGTGCTACACAGGTGTGGAGATCGGTCTCTGTGCACAAAGACGGCGAAGTCATGGCCGCCGTAGTGAAAGGGAGTACGCTTGACCCAAATGGTGGGATTTGGGTATCAACGAATGGAGGCGAACGATGGACTATAACGACGGCGCCGAAGGACAAGGACTGGTTCGGTATTTCAATCGCCGATAACGATCCGAAGTATATGATCGCATGCGCTATTCGAGAACACTTATATCGCACGACAGACGGTGGGTTGACTTGGGTGACGTTTACTGATGAAGCCGTGATGAAAGAGTCGACTGGGAATTGGCCGAGCTGGAAAGGTACTGCGCTATCGGCGGATATGCAATATCAATTAGTGAATTCGTTTTCTGGACACATGTTCACTTCGAGCGATTATGGTTCGACGTGGGCGAAGGCTCAATTAGGAACGGAGACGAATCGATTACAAGATAGTGATGGGAATATCGTAGGTAATTACACCGGCGGCGATATCGGACCACTTAATTATTATAGCTGTGACATGTCCATCGATGGTCAATATCAAACCGCAGCGGTTTCAAATGGTTTAATTTACGTCTCAAACGATTTTGGACAAACTTTTCTTCCGCCGTTTTATGACGGAAATTCAACGCAGAATCCTGTTGGAAATAGAGTAGATTCGTGGCAAACGGTGAAAATGAGCGACAATGGTAAATATCAACTAGCTTGCGTTTACTTGACCGGCCACATGACCATCTCTCGCGATTATGGACTTACGTGGGCAAAAGTACGCTCGCCGACCGGCATCGATGCGTTGAATTATCAATACGTCGCAGTGAGCGAAGATGGACAAGTGATGATGGCCGCAGTAACAAATGGCTATTTATTGCGTTCGACTGATTTCGGGTTTACGTGGAATTATTTAACAGAACAAGGAAGCGGAACATGGATTTCTATCGGCATGAGCAACGATGGTAAAAATGTCCTTGCTGCTTGGAAGTCAAATTTTTTGTACATTGGATATTACAAGTGCGTTTCTGGTACTTATGGTACTTTTCCAAACTGTAACTCGTGCCCAGACGGAACGTGTTCTTCTGGCGGAGACGGCACAGTTTCAAGCAGTTGTTCAGCATCCTTGTGTTATGAACTCAAGACATCTTCCACGAACGATATTTTGATACGTGACGATACGGAAATGACAATATCGTTGCCAGAAGAAGTTCCATTGAACAACGAGCTTCGCTTCGAGCTTTATAGTAAGGATTCGACTGCTACTGAATTTATTAGCAACACGACGGATCCGTCTTCTGCTTTGATGTCCGATTCCGCGGCGAGTAATTATATTACTTTCTTTCCAGGCGAAAAGACAAAGTCGTTCAAAATTCGGCAACTTAGCGATGCTTTGGGATCTATATATATTGTTTTTGAAAACGTTGCTTCTGGTGGGACATATCGTCTCCCAAATCGTTTCGCAATTTACGCTCCGAAAACGATTCAAGCTAGAAAGAAGAAAATATTTATGCCGGTATTTAACAACGGCACAGCTCTTGACTACATATCAACGTACAATTTCGTTGCTCGCGTCGAATCTTTGCCATCGAAGGCTTTGATTGAAAGCGGAAGCGGGTTTCAAATGGACATTCTCGCCACGGCTCTCATATTTAGAACAAGTACCGGCGATTCTTCTATTATGTTGAATCAGACATCGTTGGAGACAAATTTGCGCGTTTATGGCGTGGAGATTGGGAATCAAGGATATACTGTATTGATGGACCCGAATTCAATCTGGGCGTCTGAATACGAATCCGAAAATGAAAAAAAAATGACTTATACAGAAGTTATTTGCGGTATTAACTGGGTACCAGAGCTCGAGGACGTTTATAGTGGTGCGCAAACGAAAAAATGTGTCGCGTGTCCGACTGGTACGGTATCGGCACTTGGAGCTCAGTCGTTACTCGATTGCGTCTGTCCTGCTAAAACTGTCGACATTCGTTTGAAGGGAGTTTTGCCTGAAACTTATACTGTAAGCGTTGAAACTTATCCATGCCTCTCAGCTTCGTTATATTGCGAGAACCGCGTTTTCGATGAATCCTTGGGAGAGTACAAACAGTGCGTAGATTTTCTTGAGGGCAAACCTGTTGGGATATCGAAAGATTACTACCGTTTCGAGTTCGATGGTTGGCAACTCGTCGTCCCAGGGGAAGAGACCTCGACGCTCACTTTGACCGACGAGCACTTATCTCAATTGAAGCCATTGGTTCCAGTTTTAGATTGCAACAGTGTGACGTGTGAATATAACGTTACTGGATTGAAATCAAGCGGATGTTTGGACGGAAGCGAAGGGGCTATGTGCGCCGTTTGCAAGGCTGACTTTTTTTGGCACCAAGACGATTCGCAATGCAAAAAGTGCTCTAGAAATCCGGACGGCTATTTTTCTACTGAATTTCTTACGGTCGGTTTCTGTTTATTCGCTGCCGTTATGTTACTCGCATTTCTCGTTGTTCCAATTAGAGATAAGCTGGATGAGATTGAGCTTTTTCGAAATCGCGTGCGACAAGAATTCCGCACCCGGTTTGGTTTGTTCAAGAACGAAGTGTCAACCGGCAAAAAACAATTACAGTTTCTGTCGGACGGACCTACTCTCAAAGAACGACTCGCGTACGCGCCACAAATGCCAAATACTTTGCGTTACCGTCTCGGGCGGAAGATTTATGATTTCCTCAACGACTTTGCCCCGAAGATGAAGCTTCTCGTCGGATTTGTGCAGATTATCATTCTTTGGCCGGAGACGTTATACTTCATTCAGTGGCCATCAAGTTTGACTGATTTCGTGGCTTCGCTTAAAATATTTTCTTTAAGTTTTGAGATCCTGCCGATTGACTGTGTTGTGCAAAGAGATTATTACACGAACTTCTTCGCTGCGACGATAAGTCCTATGGTCGCTTGCGCAACCATCATGCTCTGCTTCGGCCTCGCGTCTCTATTTTACTCAATTAAAGGAAATAAAGATTCATCTGTTCGATATATTGGATACGGCGCGAAAACGTGCATTTTATTTCTGTTTATTATTTATCCTTCGGTTTCTGGTATGATATTGCAATATTTTCCCTGTAGAGACATTGGCGGTGGTGTTAACTTTTTACGATTCAGTATTGAGACTTCATGCGATTCTCAAAAATACAAAGATTTTGCTGCCGTAGTGTATTTCATGCTCGTCGTGTACGTTGTTGGTATCCCGATTATATTCCTTACGTTAATGTCATCGGATTCGCACTCGAGATATTTCCGCTTTTTATTGAAGGATTATAAACCAAAATATTGGTACTTTGAAATCATCGACATGCTGCGTAAATTGTTCTTAGGCGCCGTGATAATCTTCGTCGGCAACGGCGAAAGTGATTTACAGCTCTACGTGATTGTATTCACTACGATGGTATTCTTATTAGTCTTGGGATTATTAAAACCATTCACGAGAGAGGACGATAACGTACTTTCGCAAGTAATCAATATGGAATTAGGTTTCATAGCGCTCATTGCAATAGCAATCAAAGGTGGATCGGAATCTCTCGGTTCAGCTGCAATCATTGATGGTTTAGTTCTCTTCGCAGTCGTAACGGTAGTCTCTACTTGCCTCGGTTCTGCTTTATATTTCACTTTATCGAAAGGTAAGAACAGGGCGGATTTCTCAAAATACGACGAAGACATGTCAGGCGATTTAGACCGCGAAGAACTGAAAATGCTCTTGCGCGACTTGGGTAAAATCGATACAGATGAAGTATGCGACGACGTTTTCGCTAAGTTTGACAAAGAGCACCACGATTCGCTCGATTTTGACGAGTTCATCGAGGCCGGAGTATTCTTGCATTCTTTACCGAGTAAGAATTCGAGAAGTTTCAGAAAAGACCGGAATACTAATACCGCCGCGAAGAACGCTTTAAATAATAGCGAAGAAATGCTAAAGAACGGTAGCAACAACAACAAAAACAACAACAACAACGCTCATAAAAGATATGCGTTCATGCGTGGATTATCTCGTAAGTTCACGGTACGCTCTGAGTCGTTCAGGTTATAAGAACGATTGCGTTCACTGACAGAAACTTTTGTACCATCAGGATTTATATATATATACAGTACAGTACATAGAATAGTAGTACTCTTTTACATCCATATTCGTTCATCGCGGTTCCCATTTTTTTAATGCCTTTTGCGTTTGGCAAAGCAATCTTGTATACATTCACTAATACTTGTAACTAACTACATACGTGTAAAACCTTATTATTATCACTCGCGAGTGCGAACGAACAAAGTAAATAATTCTTTCTTAACCTGGACGCGCTGATCATGAACAACACGAGCACCGCTTTGACGAAATCGATCATCAATAACTCGATTAATCGTGAGTATTCACGCGCAGACAAACGAAGTAAAAGAGGATATACTTTTGTTGCCCTGATGGGTCGTCTTCGAAACGGTTCTACTGATGAAGAAAAGGACGACGACGACGATGGGAAAAGGATTATGTTAAGTAAGAAGTATAAACAAACGCTGACATTCGTTGATCATAAGACGAAAACGAAAGTATGCCTGATCGGATGCGTGCACTATAACCCGAGTTCGATTTCTTTAGCGAAACAGATTACGGAAACGCTTTTGTTGGAAGACGGTTTAGGCGCCGTCGTGCTAGAGACGTGCGAGAAGAGATGGACGAAGACGTTAGAGTTTCAAAAGATTGGGACGATGAGGCGGATTTTGTTAGATAACGAGTTCCAGGCCGTACAAGAACTCGTTGATGATCAGAGATTAGTATCGTTAGGCGATCAGAACGTCGACGAGTTAGGTGACGAAATGAAACGCGTTTTCAAGGAAACTTTAGGTGACGTGAGGACGATCGATGGATGGAGAAGGATAAAGAAAGACATTGATGAATATAGTAAAACTGAGTTGTTTCCACGGAGTGCCAAGGAAATGGAGAGTTTAGGATTCAGCGATTTCGTTGGCGATTGGCGATTGTTAGTAGGTATGAGTTTAAGTTTGTTCAGATATCCATTGGCGTGGTTGTTGAAAAGTCCAAAGGTAGTCGTTCCTTTGGTATCGTTCTATTTAGGGATTGCAAACTTGCCTCAGATTGTCGATAGTATTCAACAAATCCCTTTGGTGGATTCTATTGGTGATATAGTAGATCAACAAAGTGGTAGCGAAAGTCATATTATTAGTACGTTTGTTGACGATTTGTTATCGGTTTTGTTCTTTGGTTTAGATATTTTTCAAATAGTCGTGCTCTCGAGATTGATGTTAGTCGCTTTGTTAGGAAAACGAAACGATATTTTGAGCGATAGTATTAGACTTAAATGCGAGGAGATTCAAGGAACGGATCGAACGGTTGTTGCCGTGTTGGGGGCAGCGCACTTGAACGGCATTCAAAATCGATTGATTAGTTAGAAAACTATTAAAATAAATAAGAAACTAATATGCATTCTTCTGTTGCAACTCTACATCGTCCGGCTTCTCGATTGCTATCGAACGTCCTAAAACCCAACTTCTCGGAAGACAGGGCAGCATCGTTTTACGAGAGAAATTACCATTCTCGCCTTTTCGCATTGGAGCTTGTTCGTAAAACGCTCCGCATGCCATGATGAAACATACGGCCCACGCTCCTTCCAACGATGCGTGATTGTGCCAAATAAAATAGTTCACGATCTCGGCCAAGAACTTATTGCAAGTGGCGACGACTGAAACGCTCGCCGCGCTCAACGCGTCTCTTATTAACATCGTAAATACGCCCATTCCAACTCCAAAGACGCACGAACATACGAGCGTAATAATCGCTCGATTCGTCCATACTAACTGATTCCCCATTATATCCTCATTCCTTGAAAAGTTTCCAATTTCTCCAGTAAACATAGCTAATACGATACCGATCGGGATCGATATCAAGTTCATTAAAAAAGTCCTAGACCAATTATTCAATTGATATCTATTAATCGTATCTTTCGCAATAGCTCCTTCGGCGGTAGCAAAAACAATAAACAACAAACATAACAAATACGCGCTCTCACCGCTCAGAATATCTCCATGCACGTACCACACGGCGCCGACGGTTATACCTAACATTGCGAATACGCTCTTCGTGTTCGGAAACTTCCTGCCGAGGAACATATAATCGACGATTGAAATCACGATCGGAGTCGTCGACTTGAACGCGATGAACGTCTCCAAAGGAGCCTCTTTCATAACGAACATCCCGGCGGATAATAGTCCAAAAAAAGATAGTGAATACGGAACGAACCCGATCATGGTCTCCCTCGTTACGTTCTCTAATTTTATGAACTTCAGTTGAGAGGCTGTGAATAAAATGAGACAGCAACTCGTGAATTGCAAGATCAGTAAGATGTTCGGTAACGTGATATCGGTCACTAAAATCTTATTAATCACTGAGAGTTGAGACCCGATTATGCAATCTGTTTATTAGTACATATTTTTGATCGATTATTAGTGTTATTGTTATCATAGCAAAGGAGATAAATGATCATAATTGTCAGTGCGAGCACGTAAAACTAAAAACTCTATCATTTCATACACGAAATCAGTCATGCGAACATTCAATCCGTCTCAAATACTTTGGGAACGTCATGAATACTTTTTCTTAGGAATCGGAACCATTTCAGAGAGCGAGAACGAAAGAAAGTAATACTTACAGCAAATGATTATTGATAACACTTTAGTGTTCTGCCATAAATATAAAGTCGTCAATGTCGTCGTCGTTTGATCCATGGCAGCAGTCGTATTACTTTGTTGTTGTTGTTGTTGTTGTTGTTCGTGGTCACTCGTCGTTACTAAATCGGTTTTTAAGAACTGCTGAGCCATATCGGAATTTATGTGTGAAGATTTTTAGAGCTGGTCGAGTCAACTGGTTTCACCTTAGGGCGAGTACGGTCGCGTCGGCTTGGAAATTTAATCCATCTATCTATGTCAAAATTTCGAAAACACGCTCGAACGAATTCGATGTCTATGTAGCTATATATCTATGTATGACTATGTTAATTTATATCTCCTACTGGATATGTTAAGAGAAAAAATAGGTACTCTCTCGAACGGTCTCGATGTCTAAGTCGCCAGCGGATGGGGGCTCTAAGAACTCGCCAGCAACTTCGGGATAAGTCGTCTTCAATTCGTCGTATAAATTTTGCAGCAACGGAGCTTCATGTAATTCAATGAACTTTTCGCGCAAGACTTTGGACATTATAGGGACGTCGCCGGCGTGCGTCCAGAACGAATCGTGTACGCCGGCAAACGTGATTCCTGCTCTCGAGCAAGCCAAAGCGGTCATCATCATGTGAGTGGAGTCGATGCTGTGGATGTAGTTTGGCGGGAACGCGGATTTCTGTTTCGGTTTGTTCACTTTTTGCTTTTCGTCTTCAGTTCGTAAGACGAACGTTTGTAATAACGTTCGAACAGATTTCTGATTCTTGATCCTATACGGTTGCAAAATGGGTAATCCCAAAGGCGTCGTCCATTGAACTGGTTTGTTCACTTTTGTGACGATCGAAGCGCAATGCGTGAGCCAACCCATTACATCGCGAGCGTTTTGAAACATGTCATTCAAGGCATCTAAAGTTCTCTTTGCCGCGTAAGCGGCGCAGCGATAACGAACAGATTCGCTTTCGAAACCGACGCGTTCTTTCAATCTAGATTGAATCTGCATGCGCGCGCCAATAAACGTAACGCCATATACAGACGTCATCACCGTTTGCTTCACTAACTTTCTATCTACTTGATCGATGAGTAGTTTAGCCAATCGAGCTCTTTCCACGGATTGTTCGTCTTTATGATCAACCGTGTCGATATCGTTTTGAACAATTTTTCTCAAAACGTTCGCAATGCCGGTATATACATCCGCGCCTCGATCGGCTGGAACTAAATTCACTGCTCTACCACCAGCGAAATCTCTCCCTAAAGCCGCATAGTGCTGCAAACCATTACAAGAACCATCTTGATGGACCGGTAAATTACACATATATTTCCTATGGTCCTTAGACTCGTTCGCTTTTGTGATTTCCATGCAAGTCGCGAGACATTGCCATGGATCATCGGCTTCTTGCCACCAAACACCTTCACCCAAAGGATCTTTTGCACTTTTCTTGATATTTTCCAAATTCAACTTGCTAAATTCAACTCTTTCGTGTAAAGGTAATTTATCCGCGCCGCCGCCAAAAAGATTCGCGCATTGAATATATAACCAATCTAATCCGTTTTCGCCGAGAGGTTTTGCGTCGGCAAATTTCAAAGTACCGCGACAAAAGTCGCTCCCAATGTGATTCAGGTGTGCGTGCATTGTATACGCGCGACCGCGAAAATCAACGTTGTGTGGAAAATATATGCGCTCTTCATCCCTCATCTCTCGAGCGACTTGTAACTTGATCGCGAAATCACATCTCTGCGAATGCAACTCTCTGTTCGTTTGATTCGTTCGACCTAACGTTCGCAAAAATTCGCCAACTTGTTTCGTAGAAGGTAACGCAGTCGCGTATAAAGGTCCGTTTCGTTCGCGTCGTAGCGTGAAATCTCCAGATGGCCATACCGGTAAATTCAGCTCCGCTCTCGGAGGAATATTTGCGATACCTCCACCAAATCCGCCAGCATATTGTCTCTCGCGCCAAACTTGTTCAACTACATCTAAAACCTCCTTATTAATAACCCACGGCGTAGATCCGAGAACGTTCAAAGCACCAAAAACGTTATCGTACTCACCAACTCTTTCGCTAAGAAGTTTCAGTTGCGCCTCGGACGGCCCATCTCTCGAGTAGTTTCCTCGCATAACTACTGAGTTACTATTCAAATATCCGCCTTTATCGAACGATTCCCACGGTCTAGGGGCAACTAACATCGGTTTATGTCGAGTAATAACACTTCTCGCACGAGCTAACGTCGCGGAGTGAACGAAACGAAAAAATGAATCGTGCCAATGCAAAGTACCCCATCGATTATTCGGACTCTCTTTCCGTTTCCAGCCTTGATATGAATCCGGTTCGCGCGAATAATCATGGTAAAACGCGGGCACTTCAATCTTTTCGCCCGTGACTGCAGTTTCCGGTCCAGGTACTTTGATCTTACAGACGTTGAGCAAAATGGCAATTATAGCCGTGCCGACTTTTAAGTGAATAATGGGGCCCCAATCTGCATCGTCGAGCGCTTTTTTGGCCTGCGCTGAAACCGCTTTAACTGTTTTAAGCTTTTTCGTTGAGTCTCTTTTTATAAATAAATCTTGCTCTGCGCTGCTGTTTCGTAATAAGTTCTTTTCACGAATCTCTGTATCGATTTTTGATATTTTTTCGTCTCGCTCTTGCTGCGCAATCATACTACTCTCTCCCTGGTGTCGTTCTTGATTAAGAGTTTCAACGATGTCTTCCATGTTTATTAACCCCGCGCGATATCTAGCCGATAATAACTTCTCTCTAATTTGTAAACGCGATAAATTTACTTCGGCTTCTATGACTCTTCCTAAAGAGCTTGCTAATCGAATAAATTTTAAGCTCCCGGCTGTTCCGTGTGTATCAAAAGCTTCCTCTGATATTCCATGTTTTTTCTTTAGTTCACCTTGCATTAACATGGAAATCACCGTATGTAAGGAAACTACGGCTATTTTATCTGCTCCTAAGAGTTGTAAATACGGCCCATACACGCGTCTGTCAATACCTGGATCCCCTTCGCTAATGTGACCTTGCTCTCTTTCAATGCCCAGGACTAACGGCTCATAAAACGACGTCAAGAGCTGTCTCACTGCTGGTAAATTCGCCCCAACGCCAACCTGCGCCATTTGCGTACTCATTTCTCTGTACCTTTTAATTTCGTCGTTCACTGATTCGTTCTCAACTCTTCTTTGACGTTCACGTCTAGCGATGAATACGAGATTTTCGGGAGATTCTTCTCTAATCCTTAATTGTTGTTTTCTTTCGACTAATACTGAAAATAACCCCCTCAGAGGCATATCAATTATGTTCTGTTCATTCTCTAGTTCTATTCGTTGTTTTCTTCGTTCTCTTTCTTTCTGAATAATCATTACGCGTTCTCGTTCTTCTTCAAAAAAACCTCTACTCCTACTCCCACTCCTACTACTACTACTACCGATATCGAAATCGTCGAACTCGTCGATCGCTGGAAGTTCTCTATCGAACGATTGCGGTGGTACTAAAGCGGGTCCAACGATCCTCATTAGCTTATTTCTCACTCGACCATCTCTCGTCAGTTCGAAATCGTTCGCGCCTTCTATGAACGCTTTATCGATCTTAAACTTATTCATCATCATCGCATTAATCGCAGCAGTATTAGAAGAAGGAGCGGGACTATTCAACAACGCGCTCTGTCTTTGTTGATTAGCGCTACTCCGTGCAGGAGCAGTAGTTGTACTAATAAACTTATTCTTGATTAAATAACTCGTCGTCGCTACGAAATTCGAAATCTCTCTCGAGATCTCTTCCCTGGTTCTCCAAACGCGAACGACTTTACTGTTTTGGATTTTTGTGCGTAACATGGTTTTCTCCCTATGCGCGATGAGTGCTGCCGTGAAACGTTTACGACGACTTCTCTCTCATTCTCTCTCTCTCATCAGTCTCTCCCATCAGTCTCTCTCAATCTCAATCTCCTTTCTCTTCTCCATAGATAGAGATTTGGATTTGGATGGAGACGAAATCGATAAATTAAACGAGCACGACAGAGAGTAGTTTATAGTGTTCTCATCACGATCAGCATCACGATCAGCAGCAGCAGTAGCAGCAGTGTTTTATCACGGTATCGCGATTATCACGGTATCGCGATTATTAATTAATTTATTACTCTCGTGTCTCTGCCTTCCGTTCTTGAGACGTGCGACGGCTGCAGCAAGTGCAGAAGACGGGCAACTCTTTCGAGCACGGCATTTGAGATCATAGCATCAGAGCATGTGTTTCTTTCCCTGTAACAGCCTAATCAGTTTATACTGCTTATTATTTCTTGATCCTGATTTTTGCATTTTTATTGCTGCTGCTGCTGGGGAAAAAAGTCCCCGCCCTCCAAAAAACAAAAAAGCACACCGCACAGCAAAGAGAACAGCAGCAGAGAAGACCTCGCCTCATTCGTTCACGCGCGTGTAATAAAACTGATAATAAAATGGCAAAGGTACGAACTTAACAGACATAGTATCGATAGCAATCGTCGTATGAATGAAATACTCACTTAATCGAATTTAAGCGTTCGCGGCGAGTCCGTGATTCGCTCGGTCATCATCCAGGCCGGCGGCGACGATCGTTCATTTTTTTGCGCGCGTGAATTCTTTCGCATTTTCGCGCCTTGGCGCCTTAGAACTCTTTTCTGAAAGACTCAGAGCGTTTATTCGCGCAGCGATGATGCGAAATAGAGCGCGTGAGTCGAGATATAGATACGAGTGAATGTATTTTGTGAGGATTAATAAATTCATTAGTCTGTGTCATTGCTGTCGAGGTTTAGTATTCTTATTCGTTTCGTTCAGCGAAGCTTTGTTTTGTTTTTTTAAGAAACTCCTCGTTTCAAGGGCTTTCGTAATGAGAGAAGTAAGAGAAGAGCGTTTGAGTCGTACGGGTTGAAATCGTGAGAAGTGGTTTCACTCTTTCTCTCTCTTCTATACTTACAACGACAACGATAACGATGATAACACGATTATTAGGAGTAATACTGACCGCAAACATAAATCTCTCTCTCTCTCTCTGCTTCTCCTATACACTATTATTATTACGAACAAAAAAAACAGAAGGGTACGAAGAAAGTCAAATCCGGCACGCCGTCGTTTTACCCGGCGGATGACATCAAGAAGCCGTTGAAATCAGTCGCCAAGACGCAAGCGAAGAACCAAACGAAACTTCGCAAGTCCGTCACTCCTGGTACTGTTTTGATCATCTTAGCTGGTCACTTTAAGGGAAAGAAGTGCGTGTTTTTGAAGCAATTAGAATCTGGTTTGTTGTTGGTGTGCGGTCCGTATGGCATCAATGGTGTCCCAGTGAAGAGATTGAACCAAAGATACGCGATTGCGACTTCGACAAAAATTGACGTTTCTAAAGTTGATACGAAAGCGTTCGATGACAAATACTTCAAAAAGTCCTCAAAGGACCGATCAAAGTCAAAGTCTGAAGAGGAGTTCTTTGCGGCGCCGACGTCAAAGAAGGAATTACCGGCTGAATACATCGCCGCGAACAAAGCATTGGATGCCTCTGTTGGAGCCGCGATTGGCTCTACGCCGCACTTGAAAGAATACATGTCCTCTTTGTTCTCTCTTAAAACTGGGGACAAGCCGCATGAAATGGTCTTTTAAATTATTTTTATGCGCTGCGTGTTTTGGGTAGAAAGAGAGAGAGAGAGAGAGAGAGAGTTGTGTTACGTGGGAGAGTAATATAATAATAATAATAATATAGTTACAATTAGATAAGAATAGTTCAAAAAAATATATGAAATTTCATCGCTACTACTACTGGTATGTGAGCCGAGTGAGATTTGTCAATATCCTCAATCTTCGTTGAAGTCGTCTTCGTCGTAAACAGTGTCGGTTAAATTTCTCATTCCTCTTTTCTCGATTTCGAGTTGTTTTCTTTTATCCGATGCTAATAACCACTTTTTTTCGAACCCATTAGATCGATCGACGCCGTCCCAATGTCTCCCCGGTTGAATGTTATACCTATTCCGTTCAACATAGATAGATTTATGACGCCAGGAGTGTTTTGGCACTTCTTGTGGAACTTTAAAGCCATGTTTTTTCGCCAATTTTTTATCCACACCTTTCATTACGTTCAATGTGTTTTGTTCCTTCTCGATTTCCTTTTGCTGTTTCTCGTACGCTTTCTTCGCCATTGGATCGCCGTATCTAACCTCGTTCATCTTTTCAGCGTTCCATTTCGTATCAACTTCAGATCTGGAGAACGGTGCCTCGGCTGCTTTTTTTAATTCCTCCTCCTTCTCCCTCTCTAATCTTTCCTGCTTTAAGCCTGCTCCCCAAACTGGCTTTTCTCGTTCTTTCTTCGGTTCTAAAGCACCTTTTGCTCGTTCTTCTATTTCTTCTTTCGTTAGCAATTTTCCTGTTGCTTTATCTCTCACTAAAGTTTTTGCGTTTTTCCCGCTCATTTCGGCGGACATGTTATTAATGCGTTCTTCTTGTTCTTTGCGTCTCATTTCAGCTTCTTTCACGATTTCGCTCGCTTGGACGAGACCAGTTTTATTCTTATTATTCTTATTATTTCTAATTTTCGTTGTTTTTATTTTTTGTTGAGGCTTGACTATGATATCGCCATCGGAATCGTATTCTACTACTTTCGTTTCTTCTTCTACTTGTTCTTCTTCTTCTATGTTAGATTGTTTCGTCTCTTTCTTCCTTGCAGCAGCAGGGATGACGTCCCCATCTGAATCATACAAAACTGCATTTACGTCGTCGTCATCGTCGTCGTTATCTTCTTTTGTTTCTTTTTTTGTTTCTACGTCTACATCTACTTCCTTTTCATCTTCAGCGTCGTCGTCCGAATCGTGTCTTTGTCGCTTTGAAGATTTTTTCTTTTCCGCGACCACCGCTTTCGCAATAGTCTTCTCATTATTATTATCTTTGTTGTCATTATCATCCAGATCATCGTTGTTGTCGTCGTCTGAATCGTGTCTTTTCTTCTCTCTCTTCTTCTCCTTCTTCTTCTTCTTCTCCGCGTTAAGTTTGTTCATCGTCACGACGGCGGCGGCGGCAGCCGCCTCGGTCGTTTCCACATTCTTCTCGAAATCATCACAAACTGATCCTTCAACGACAGTTACCCATCCACTACCATTACTACTTTTCTTTTGCTCCTTACTATTTAATTTCTCATCTTCTGCAATCGCCCTCGCTCTGTAATGCGCGTCATCTACTATCACAGGTTTCTCAAAATCATCCTCATCGTCATCGTCGTTCCCATTATCGAATGGATTCTCGTCATAGTCGAAGACTGATATACCTTCCTTCGTCGTCGTCGTCGTCATCTTCTTCTTCTTCTTCTTCTTAGTCTTAGTCTTCTTTTGATCATCATAATCACCATCAGTTGTAGTAGTAGTAGTCGTAGAAGTCCCCATATACATTTGCTTCAAGTAATCTAGCTTATTCGTTGAACGCGTGCTCATGGTTTGTTCTTTGAGCGTTCCACTCACTGCACTGCACGAAAGCACGCGATCGACTGCGCTGACTCTAGAAAACTCTCTCTCTCTGTGCTCTTTGATGTACTCTCTGTACTCTCAGAACAGAGACATTTATTGCGAGAGATTCTGCGTTACGTACTGCTTTTTCTGCAGTACAGAATAACAGCTTTTTTTTCATTCATTCAGTATACTTTGTTGTAGTGCGGTCTAAGAAAACAGACCCTGCTGTCAGCAGCAGACTGCACAGCAGAAGAAGTTTTCATTCGATTGGGAAGATTGAAGAAGAGCAACAATCAGTAGTATGAGGAATAAAAAGAGGCCTACTGTACTGGATCGCACTGGCCTGACGAGATTTATCGACACAAAAAGAACAAAATAGTAAACATAAGTAATAAGAGGAAGAATACTGGACAATACTAAATTATTACTATCACTGTTACTGTTACTACTGTTATTGTTACTGTT
>Ga0114998_10001269_pt1 | contig 19344 bp, 21 predicted proteins | sample ArcticOcean_MG_C_5_FD_87044 | JGI IMG/M metagenome (GOLD analysis project Ga0114998, IMG submission 87044) | Marine microbial communities from western Arctic Ocean - ArcticOcean_MG_CB4_138 | ecosystem: Environmental > Aquatic > Marine > Oceanic | place: Arctic Ocean: Canada Basin | collected... | reverse complement strand
TCCCTAAGCGGCTTGCCGGGTGCCAATAGGTGCATCTGGCCGATGTACTGTGAAAGGCGTTTCGGGCGCATCCGTGAGGCTAACGGCTGGTATCCTTGCTCTGGTTGAAACAGCGACATTAGCCCGGACGGTCGTCAATAACGTCAGAAAACTCTGGCACCTGCAACGTAAACGTCGATTCGGTTACCTCCTTGAGCTCACCCACGTTACTGAGTTTTATCGTCGTGCGTGCCTGCGTGGCATCTTCTACCGAGATGCTCACCGGCAGGTTGTTTTGAAAAGACAGTATCAGCTTCGTAATCATGTTCGTGTTGTCAATCGGCGTCAGCAGAAAGTGTTGGATTTGTTCACGCTCAAAAAACTCGACGGTGTAGTTTTGAAGAATCGCCTCTGGCTCGCCTGAAAACAGCAATATCGGCATTTCATCAACCCGATTGTTCAGCGGGCTAATAATGACCTGTTCCAGATCCCTGTCATGGGTCCACATGCTGACTCCGTCGGACACGATTGTCTGACTCAGCGGCGGGGCTGTCTCTACTCTGAATAGACCCGGTTTCCTTAACCAGATCTCGCCAGTCTGCGTCTGTGCAGGTCCGGCCTCATGGGAAAATTCAGCGTGCAGTGTTTGCAGGCCGCCCAGCACGCGAACCAGGCGCGCATCTGGACCAAGCTGCTCACTGGAAAACACCTCACTCGACAAGAGTGCGATGACGGTGACCAGGCCCATCACAACAGATTTACTTAGGCGGTGCATTAGCCAGAACCTCCCTGGACCCATTGCTGCCCATTTCACTTACCACCCCTGCTGTTTCCATCGTCTCTACCATGCGCGCGGCCCTGTTATAGCCAATTCTCAGTTTTCGCTGTACCGCCGAAATTGAAGCACGCCGGGATTCTGTGACAAAACTCACGGCCTCGTCATACAGTGGGTCGGAATCTTCAGCGTCAGATCCCCCGCCTCCCCCAGCACTTCCGGGCAGCATTTCAGTCTCCGAAACACCACTGACAATTGATTCAAGATAATTCGGTTCCCCTAGCTGCTTCCAGCTTTCAACGACCCGGTGTACTTCATCGTCATCTACAAAAGCACCGTGGACCCTGATCGGTAGCGCGGACCCTGCAGGCAGATAAAGCATATCCCCGTGCCCCAGCAATTGTTCTGCGCCACCTTGGTCAAGAATCGTCCTTGAGTCAATTTTTGACGACACCTGAAAGGCGATACGGGTTGGGACATTGGCCTTGATTAGGCCCGTAATAACATCCACTGAAGGTCTTTGTGTTGCCAGGATCAGGTGGATGCCTGCGGCGCGAGCCTTTTGCGCAATACGGGCAATCAACTGTTCAACTTTTTTGCCGACAATCATCATCATGTCAGCAAACTCATCAATCACCACCACGATGAACGGCAGCGTTTCCAGTTCAGGCGCCTGTTGCTCAGCCTCGTCCAAGAATGGATCAGGCAGCCATAATGGGTCCAGGATAGGCTCTTCCCTTTTTTTAGCATCACGAACTTTCTTGTTGAAGCCACCAACATTCCTGACACCCATCGCCGCCATAAGGCGATAGCGACGCTCCATTTCAGCCACACACCACCGCAGGGCATTAGCGGCATCCTTCATGTCCGTGACCACCGGCGTCAGCAGGTGCGGTATACCTTCGTAGACAGCCAGTTCAAGCATTTTGGGATCAATCATGATCATGCGGACATCTTCGGGCGACGCCTTAAACAAGATCGATAAAATCATCGCGTTGATACCCACGGACTTGCCGGAACCTGTCGTGCCCGCGACCAGAAGATGTGGCATCTTACCCAGATCCTCAACGATCGGTTCACCCGCAATATCATGCCCCAGCGCCAAAGACAGTGGCGACTGCGCGGCATCGTAGGCATTGGACTTAAGCACCTCGCTCATTAGGACAATATCGCGGTCCACATTCGGGATTTCTATGCCAACGACCGCCTTTCCGGGTATTACTTCGACGACCCTGACGCTGATAACCGCAAGCGAGCGCGCCAGGTCCTTAGCCAACCCTGAAATACGCGACACCTTGACGCCAGCGGCGGGCTGAATCTCGAATCTTGTTATGACCGGTCCCGGGAATACCGCGACTACCTGAGCCTCTACCCCATAGTCTTGAAGTTTAAGCTCAAGCAACCGGGACATCGCCTCAAGGTCGTTGGTTGAATAGCCTCGTTCTTCGTCTTTTTGCTGCTCATCTAAAAGGTGCAGCGCTGGCAGTCCATCAACTGCGCTAATGCGAAACAGATTTCCCTGCCGCTCTCTGGCAACCCGCTTGCTTTCTTCTTTCTTCTGAGCCGATGGCACTTCGATAATCGGTGCGACTCGTTGCTGCTTCTTTTCAACATGCTTCTCCAGAACCTCGCGCCGACGCGCAGCACTGCGCCGAAGTTCTCGCTTTTCCCGAACGAAAGCCAAGGCTCGATGGCTTGCGTTACGGGTTCGCACAGCCACTTCAATGGAAAATCCGCCTGCCACATCCATGACCCGTAGCCAGGAAATACCCAAAAACGCGGTAAGACCAAAAAGAAACATCGCCAGCAGCAGTAACGTAGCGCCCACATAGGAGAATACCGGGATCAGAAGCTCTGCAAACTCAGAACCAATAACCCCGCCACTACCGTATTGGTAGGCAAGGCCTGCGCTATAAAAGTGCATCGCCGCAATCGCGGTCCCTGCGCCAACCGTTAAAAACAGGCCCACGCCGCGAAAAATGAATATAGGCCAGCTGAATTCAGTTTCCGTTTTCCGCTCACGAAAGATCATCCAGGCCTGAGACGCGAGCATCATGGGAAACAGATAGGACAGGAAGCCAAAGAAAAACAGGAAAACATCCGCGATCCAGGCACCGCTGAGACCAACGATGTTATTCACCATTTCCGCTGAACCTGTATAGGTCCAGCCTGGATCATTACGATCAAAGCTGAGCAATGCCAGCGTCAGGAACAGTGCCGTTGCGACTAAAGCAATAAACGCACCCTCTTTTAAGCGGGGTCCGAGCAGCTCAGAAAAATCTGGCTTATTCCTGGTGGTTGTCTTGAGTTGTGCCAATTCAGGAAACCTGTGTTGGTTCGGTGGAATAGCTTTAAAATCAGAGTGTTAGATATTACAACTCAACGGCACGCGTATAAACCTTTTTATCTCTGCAGAAACAAGTCCTATCCATTCAGGAGCCTATCTCGTTATTTGGTTCTGATGTAGAATGCCAACTTTTAATCACTGTTTCCCAAGGGAGAACCCATGGCAGGACCTAGCCAGCCCCAAGTAACCGACGAAGTGTGGGATGATGACCGCGTGAAATCCTTCCTGACAATGGAAGCCTATGACGGTAACGCCGATTTTCACCTGTTAATGAAAGCCTATCGTGGCATGCGGCCAGCGGACTTTGAGCGTTTCCTGCCGTTTTTTATTGACGCTAAACATGACCTTGACGCAACAGATGATCAGGGCAGAACCCTTTGGTCCATCATCAAGGGCCACCGCCAGGGCGCTGATTTCATCGCCTTGCGACAACAGCACTAGCAGCACTTGTCTCAATCAGCATGACCCAAGACACTTGAACCAAGACACTTGAAACAAGAGACTTTTACCAAGACCCTTTCACCAAAAGACTTGGCCCAAAAAACCAGCACTATAAGCGACTGACAGCATGAAAGAAGTACATCATAAATTACTCATTCTTGGCTCCGGCCCCGCCGGTTATTCCGCGGCTATCTATGCCGCAAGGGCCAACCTTAACCCGGTGGTTATCGCAGGCATCGAAGCTGGCGGCCAACTGACCACGACGACCGACGTCGATAACTGGCCTGGCGACGCCCATGGGCTGCAGGGACCTGACTTAATGGTTCGCATGCAGGAGCATGCAGAACGATTCGACACAAACGTCATTTACGACCACATCCACACCGCTGAGCTGGCTGAAAAACCGTTTCGCCTGCACGGCGACCAGGCCATCTATACCTGTGATTCACTGATTATCGCAACCGGTGCCTCCGCACGTTATCTTGGACTGCCTTCAGAAGAGGCGTTCAAAGGTAAGGGTGTCAGCGCCTGCGCGACCTGTGATGGGTTCTTTTATAAGAAGCAGAAAGTGGCGGTGATTGGCGGCGGCAATACTGCGCTCGAAGAGGCGCTGTATCTATCGAACATCGCGTCAGAAGTGATCATGGTGCATCGACGAGGCACCTTCCGCGGAGAAAAAATTCTGCGCCAGCGCGTGATCGAAAAGAGCAATATCAATATTCAGTGGGATCACACCCTGGAGGAAGTGCTAGGCGACGATATGGGGGTCACGGGTATGCGAATCAAGAGCGTTAAGACCGACGAGCCTGTCGAGTTCGATCTTCAAGGTGTGTTTATCGCCATTGGCCATACGCCGAATACCGAGATTTTTGCCGGCCAGTTAGACATGAACAATGCCTACATTAATATTCATACGGGCCTTGCGGGTAATGCAACCGCGACCAGCATTCCCGGCGTATTCGCCGCGGGCGACGTGGCGGACCAGGTTTACAGACAGGCAGTCACCTCGGCCGGGTTTGGATGCATGGCAGCACTGGATGCTGAAAAATACCTGGATGAGCTTGAGGCCTAGACAGCATCCATGATGAGTGACCTTGTGTGGTTGTCCGAGGATCCCTGCTTATTTCCTGATATCGACGACGCGCTTACCGACCCCAATGGCTTGCTGGCCGTTGGCGGGGATCTTTCCGCGGCCCGTCTGATCGCGGCCTATCGCCAGGGCATCTTTCCCTGGTTTGAACAAGACCAGCCTATATTGTGGTGGTCACCTGACCCCAGGTGCGTCATCGACCCCAGCTGTTTTTCCCCCAGCAAAAGCTTAGCCAAACGAATAAGGAAAGCCGACTTCGAGCTCAGAATCGACGACGCTTTTCCACAGGTCATCGATGCCTGCCAGCTGCGTTCAGGCGATGAAGGTACCTGGATTACCGACGACATGAAAGCTGCCTACCTAAACCTGCATGACGCGGGTTTCGCCCACTCTGTCGAGTGCTACATTGACGGAAAACTTTGCGGCGGGCTGTACGGCCTATCCATTGGCCAGCTGTTCTTTGGCGAGTCTATGTTCCATCATGTGACGGATGCATCAAAACTGGCCTTCGCGGGCCTGATGCAAACCATGGCTAACGTTGGTTGTCCTATCGTTGATTGTCAGTTGCCTAACCCGCATTTAATGTCGTTAGGGGCCTTTGAGGTCCCCCGCGCCCAATTCCGCCAGATCATGACGGCACACATTGATAAGCCGGCGATTGACTGGTCGCTGCTACGTGGCGTTTGCCCCCTAATCTGGTAAGTTATTCCAATGACTTCGTTATCAGAACTCAAATTCTTTACGACACCCGCTCATGACTGCAGTTATCTGGACGGTAAACAGGCTGTTACCCTGTTTGCCGACCCAATCGCGACAATAGACACAGATTTGTATTCGGCGTTGTCTGCGGTCGGTTTCAGACGCAGCGGCAATCACATCTACCGACCCTACTGTCAGGCCTGCTCAGCGTGCATTCCCGTTCGAATTCCGGTGACCCAATTCATTGATAAGCGAAAACATCGCCGGGCTCGCAAGGCCAATGAAACGCTCATCGTGACCAAGCACTCGCCTAAGCTCACCGAAGAATATTTCTCGCTTTACGAAAGGTACATTTCCGAGCGACATTCAGATGGTGATATGTTCCCTGCGTCAAAGGACCAGTTCCAGAGCTTTCTAGTGGACGGCCGTGTAGAGGCAAGTTTCTATGAATTCCGCAGCGCTGGACGGTTGTTGGCGGTCGCCGTTGCCGATGAACTCAATGATGGGCTTTCCGCTATCTATACTTTCTTTGATACGGCTGAACAAAACAGAGCCCTGGGCGTCTTCGCTGTACTGTGGCTGATCCGTGAGGCTCAAAACCAGAATCTTGAGTACCTTTACCTTGGCTACTGGATCAAGCAGTGTCAGAAGATGAACTACAAGATGGAATACAAGCCTATCGAGCTGTACGTCAACAATAGCTGGATTGGCATCGAAGCTTGATTTGCATTGGTGATGAGTAGCGGTCACAATGCTCGCCGTTCAAACCAACCCCCTGAGGAACAATGGCAAAAGAAGAACAAATACAGATGTCGGGAAAGGTCATAGATACTATGCCTAATACGATGTTTCGAGTAGAACTTGAAAACGGGCACGTCGTCACCGCACACATCAGCGGTAAGATGAGAAAGAACTACATCAAGATTCTGACCGGCGATACGGTGAAAGTAGAACTCACACCGTATGACCTGTCAAAAGGCAGAATCACCTTCCGCGAATAGACTTAGACCGTCTCAGGTTCCTCGATCACGAGGGACAGGTCCCCATCTTCTACCGTCACGTGAACCACGCCTCCCCCATTTGAAAGTTTTCCAAACAGGATATCTTCAGCCAGATCCTTTTTGATACGATTCTGGATGAGGCGCTGCATGGGTCTTGCACCCATTTTTTCGTCATAGCCGTTATCCGCAAGCCATACTCGCGCTTCGTCGGAAACCTCGAGTTGAACCTTCTTGTCATCCAGTTGCACCTGAATCTCAACCAGGAACTTGTCGACGACCGTCTTGATGACATCCTTGGACAGTGAAGCAAACGGAATAATCGCATCAAGCCTGTTCCTGAACTCTGGCGTAAACATTTTCTTAAGCACTTCCATGCCGTCTGTGGCGTTATCCTGAAGCTGGAAACCAATAGAATTTCGACTCATTTCCTGAGCGCCGGCATTGGTGGTCATGACAATAATGACGTTTCGGAAATCCGCTTTACGGCCATTGTTATCGGTCAACGTGCCGTGATCGAAAACCTGCAGTAACAGGTTAAATACCTCGGGGTGCGCTTTTTCTATTTCATCCAGCAACAACACACAGTGCGGTTGCTTTGTTATTGCCTCTGTTAACTGCCCACCCTGGTCGTAACCGACGTATCCAGGCGGTGCGCCTATCAACCTTGATACCGTGTGACGCTCCATGTATTCGGACATATCAAAGCGGAGCAGGTCGATCCCCATAATATTCGCCAACTGGCGGCAGACCTCGGTTTTACCGACACCCGTTGGGCCGCTGAACAAGAACGAACCGATGGGTTTGCCCTCTTCTTTTAAACCTGCCCGGGATAGTTTTATGGCACTGGACAAGCTGTTGATCGCTGGATCCTGACCAAAGATCACCATCTTCAAGTTAGTCTCAAGATCCCTAAGTGCTAATTTATCGGTGCTGGAAACCGTCTTGGCCGGTATACGCGCTATCTTGGCAACTATTTGTTCGACGTCACTAACAGAAATCTGCTTTTTGCGGCGACTCGGCGGCTGCAGTTGCTGGAAGGCGCCTGCTTCATCAATAACATCGATTGCCTTATCAGGCATAAAGCGGTCATTAATGTACTTGTCGGCTAACTCCGCGGCGACTCGCAGGGCACGGTCAGTGTACTTAAGCTGGTGGTGCTCTTCGTAGCGAGTCTTGAGCCCTTTAAGAATTTTATAGGTATCTTCGACATTAGGTTCATTTACATCGATCTTCTGGAAGCGACGGGACAAAGCCCTGTCCTTGTCAAAGATCCCCCTGTATTCCTGGTAGGTGGTCGAGCCAAGACAACGTATCTCTCCTGACGCGAGCAATGGCTTAAGCAGGTTCGATGCATCCATTACGCCGCCAGATGCGGCTCCTGCCCCAATGATGGTGTGTATCTCATCAATAAAAAGAATCTGGTGAGGCGTTTCTTTCAGTTCATTTAACAGCGACTTCAGCCGCTTCTCAAAATCACCCCGATACTTGGTGCCCGCAAGCAACGCACCCAGGTCAAGCGCATGAACCGTACTTTCTTTGATGATATCGGGCACCTGCCCATCAACGATTAATTTGGCAAGGCCTTCCGCAATGGCCGTCTTCCCGACGCCAGACTCGCCTACTAACAATGGGTTGTTTTTGCGTCGACGGGATAGCGTTTGAATGACCCGTTCAACTTCCGAGCTTCGACCTATCAGCGGGTCGATCAGCCCTTTTTTAGCTTGCTCGTTCAAATTGGTTGCGTAGGATTCCAGCGCGCTAACCTGCTTCTCGGCTTCGTCCTCTCCTTCTGGAACACCTTCCCTTGGCGTCTCAGACTCCTCACCTTCTTTACCGACACCATGAGCGATGAAATTAACAATATCGATGCGATTAACATCCTGTTGCTTCAACAAAAACACGGCATGGCTTTCCTGTTCGCTAAAGATCGCGACCAGTACGTTGGCACCATCGACCTCTTTTTTGCCACTGGACTGCACATGAAAGACTGACCGCTGCAACACGCGTTGAAAACCAAGTGTCGGTTGGGTCTCGCGATCTGTTTCATTTTGAGGAATCAGCGGTGTTGTCGCATCAAGAAACTCTTCCAGCTCTGCTCGAAGTTTTGCGATGTCTGCACCACATGCACCGAGCACTGAAACAGCCGAGGTGTTGTCCAGTAAGGACAACAACAAGTGCTCAACAGACATCAGTTCATGCCGCTTTTGCCTGGCATCTTTAAAAGCCAGGTTCAGGGTTACTTCAAGTTCTCTGCTTAACATAGTAGGTAACGTCTTCCTCTAATCGTCATCATCTTCTACTGCTTCAATTTCTGAAATCAGCGGATGTTGGTTTTCCTGCGCGTACTGATTAACCTGCGCAGATTTAGTTTCAGCAATGTCCCTGGGGAAAATCCCGCAAGTAGCCTTGCCTTGCGTGTGAACCGCAAGCATCACCTGGGTGGCTTTTTCCCTGTCCAGCCCAAAAAACGTTTGTAGTACTTCAACCACGAACTCCATGGGAGTGTAGTCATCATTCAGCAGCACCACCCGATAAAGGGGCGGTTTTTTTATCTTAGGTTTTGCGGGCGCTTCTAGAACCCCCGTATCTCTGCCAGGCCCAATAGGATCTTCCTCATTGCCTGTCGCTTTTGTTGTTAATGCAATCACAGTTACTCTTTATAAGGTCTAATGACGGTTTATCAAGGTGCTCTGGTCGAATCCTGCCATTCGTTCACCTTCTGTCCTGTTCAATGGCGTGGCGCTATTCTAACCAGAATCTGCCCTCGGAGAATACTTGACTGCTGGGATATCGGCGAGAATTGTCCAATTTTACATATTTTTGGGGCTTCAACGCTCTAAGTTACTGTAAACATTGAGGAAATAAGCCAGCTTGACGAAACCTTTTAATTACTTCTATATTACAACTTCGAAAATACTATTTTCGCCGTTTTTTTCCTATAGCCAGCAGATTGAAAGACAACGTTATTGAAAGACAACGTTAATGCTGTAAATCTGACCGGGCTCACGTTATGGCGCTTGCGAACAGCAACGAGGTTAACACCGTGCCTACGGGAAGAGTTAAGTGGTTCAACAATGCCAAGGGATTCGGTTTCATACTCCCTGAAGATGAAAGTGAAGACTATTTTGTTCACTACTCATCAATTGTTATGGAAGGTTACAAGACATTAAAAGCAGGGCAGACCGTCAGCTTTGAAATGATTGATGGCCCAAAAGGGATACATGCGACCTCTGTCAGCCTGATCGACCAGGAAACTGATAACTGACAGGGAGCACCAGCGCTAGGTCCAGAACGGACGCTAGCCCCTCGCAGCGTCAAAGTAGCCGCATCAAACATCTCTTTGAGGCTTCAATGTGCTCGGCAGTAATCTAATCCTTTTAAACAAACCCTACGGCGTCATGAGCCAGTTTTCAGGCGACGCACCTAACCTTTCCGACTATGTTGCTGAAAAAGGCTTTTACCCTGCAGGGCGTTTGGACAAAGATTCTGAGGGACTCCTGTTACTGACAAACGACGGCAAGCTTCAAAACAGAATCAGCGACCCGCAATTCAAAATGGAAAAAACTTATTGGGCGCAGGTTGAGGGCGAAATCGACACCAGCGCTATCAAGTGGCTCATCAAAGGCGTCGATCTAAAGGACGGGCTGACCAAACCAGCTACAGCAGCACGAATCAAGTGCCCTCTTCCCAAAAGAGTTCCGGATATACGTACTCGCCAGTCTAAGCCAACCAGCTGGCTGGAGTTGACGATACGTGAAGGAAAAAATCGTCAGGTCAGAAGAATGACCGCAGCGGTTGGATTTCCCACCCTAAGATTATTTCGCCAAAGAATTGGTCCGTGGACATTGCTGGATCAGGCACCCGGGATTTTTCGAAAGGAACGGGTCAACTTTTAGATATTTGATTTAGCTATTTACTTTAACTATTTGCTTTAACTATTTGCTTTAACTATCTGCTTTAACTATCTTATTTAACTCGTTGTTTTAATTCGTTGTTTTAACCGTCTTTCGTCAATAGCCCTGCTAAACAGCATGCCAACGCAGCGCTTGCCAATGCGGCGATTGGCTTCAGTTTAGATTATTGCGCCTTGTCCCACGCATCAGCTGCTGTCACATCGCTTTCTCGAGTGGTTAACCACCGATCCCCTTCCTCTGTTTTTTCTTTCTTCCAGAACGTGGCACGGGTCTTCAGGTAATCCATGACAAAAGAGCAGGAGGCAAAGGCGTCTCCCCGATGCTGGCTGGACATTCCGACAAACACGATTTCATCACCTGGATAGAGGTCCCCGACCCGATGAATGACCGTTGCTGCAATAACGTCCCATCGCTCAGCGGCCTCATCAATGATCTTATCGAGTTCGCGTTCGGTCATCCCCGGGTAGTGCTCAAGATGAAGCACCTGCACCGATTCATCCTCGTTGAGATCCCGAACAGTACCGGTAAAAGTTACCACCGCGCCGACTTTTAAACTGACGGATCGAAGGTGATCATACTCTGCCCTAAGGTCGAAGGTTTCTTCCTGTACTTGAATTTTCTTTTCCATGCTACCCACCGGTTACCGGTGGGAAAAACGCCACTTCATCACCGTCGGCAACCTCAACATCCTCATTAATGATGTCATGGTTCACCGCGACACGAATGTTTTCAGCGGTCAGTATCTCAAGCCACTCAGGCGAGTGTTGATCGGACAACTGTCTAATCAGGGCAGATACACTGCATGACCCGGAAATCTGCAGGTTAACTGAATCCACGCCCAGCGCTTCACGCAAGCTGGCAAAAAACACAATCTTAATGGTCACGCTGACTTGACCCAGTCGCCGGATTTGCCGCCAGACTTACTGTCCAGCACTATTTCAGAGATCACCATTCCCCGATCTACAGCTTTGCACATATCGTAGATAGTCAGAGCCGCTATGGAGGCAGCCGTCAGCGCTTCCATTTCCACACCTGTCTTTGCAACAACCTTGCACCTCGTCGACACGAAGATCTGACTGGTGGCTTCATTGCACTCAAAATTAACCTCTACCGAGGTCAGCGCAAGCGGATGGCACAAGGGAATCAAGTCCGAACATTTCTTGGCAGCCTGGATACCGGCTATTCGAGCAACGGCAAGTACATCCCCTTTCTTTGCTTCTCCATTGAGTACCAGGGAAAGCGTTTCCGGCAACATAGAAACGGTTGCCGATGCGACAGCGACCCGCTCGGTAATGGCTTTTGCGCCGACATCGACCATTCTGGCCTTGCCCTGCTCGTCTATATGGGTCAGCTGATGACCGGGTGTTTTATTTGGCATGTTGCTCGCATTTTAAAGGTTTTCGGGGCTGCAATCGATTCATTGAATGGACCACAACCTATTACAGTTGCCACTATTGTACAACGGAACCAGCAGCGCTTGATGGTTCTGTCTTATGGATGGTTCTGTCTTATCTGCTGGGTTCGCGTTATTCCAGTGCTGAGCCACTTATCCTAAGACAGATATCTTAAGATTCATGTCCTAAACCACAATCTGGCCCCAAATGGAGTAAAATGCCTTTTCATTTTCATCCCTGCGTTGTCACTCTAAGGCCGTCATGAAACAAAACTCTTCACCTGACCCACAAAATACTCGGGTTATCGTAGGCATGTCGGGCGGGGTCGATTCTTCGGTCACTGCGCTGCTTTGCCTTGAACAAGGTTACAGTGTAGAGGGCCTTTTCATGAAGAACTGGGATGAGGATGACGGCACTGATTACTGTACGGCGATGGAAGACCTTGCCGATGCCAAGGCTGTGTGCCTAGAACTGGGCATTAAGCTTCACGAGGCAAATTTTGCGGCGGAATACTGGGACAATGTCTTTGCCCATTTCCTTGAAGAGTACCGACTTGGCCGAACCCCAAACCCGGATGTGCTCTGCAATCGCGAAATAAAATTTAATGTCTTTGCCCGATATGCAGAAGTGCTGGGCGCCGATCTGGTGGCAACGGGTCACTACGCCCGGCTCGAGACTATTAATGGCTGCTTGCGCCTAATGAAGGCCGAGGATCGAAACAAAGACCAGAGTTACTTCCTGCAGTCGGTGACGTCGCAACAGTTCAGTAACGTTATCTTCCCATTGGGAGCCTTGAACAAAGACGACGTCAGGGTCATTGCCCGCGAAAACAACCTGCCAGTCCACTCCAAGAAAGATTCAACCGGGATCTGCTTTATCGGCGAGAGAAGGTTCAAGGATTTCCTGCAGACCTACCTGCCGGCCAATCCCGGTGACATTGTTGATCTAGATAGTCAGGTGATCGGTCAGCATGATGGCCTGATGTTTCACACACTGGGCCAACGGCAAGGCCTAAGGATTGGCGGTCTAAAAGGCAGCAAAGAACAGCCCTGGTATGTTGCGGCTAAAGACCTGCATGCCAATCGGTTAATCGTTGCGCAGGGGAACGATAACCCTGCCCTGTTTTGTTCGTCCATGGAACTTGAGGATATATCATGGATTGGCACGCCACCTGATTTACCCGCTGAGTTATACGTCAAGACTCGATACCGACAGGCGGACCAGTTGTGCCAACTTGATGGCAATGATGCCGGCTACTTCATTAACTTCGAAGAACCACAACGTGCCGTGACACCGGGTCAATGGGCCTGTTTTTATGACGGAGACATCTGCCTTGGCGGCGGCATCATCGTCGCAACGGATAATCCACTATGAAACTAAACAAAACAGAAGAACGCGCCCTTGCTTTAGCCGGCCTGGTACAAAGTTGTTACCTGGTAGCTGGCGTGGCACGAACCGGTATGGCGAGCCAGGATAATCTAACGGGTTGCCTTGAGAGTATTTTTGTTACCAATCCCAATGAAACCCTGGACGTCTACAAAGATGGCCATGGCGTGCGCAAGGGCCTTCGACTGGTCACGGAGATCCTTGGCGAATTAAACATCAGCGAACATCGCGAGACCATTCATTACGTCTTGGGTGTGCTGTCGCTCGAACGGCGCCTACGCCAGACGCCTAAACTGATGAGGTCCTTAGGCGCAGGAATTAGTGCAATCCAGGAGCATCGGCATCTGAATGAACTTTCTGCAACCGATGAAGACGTCATCTCAAGACTATCCCGACTCTATGAAGACACCGCAGGCACCGTGCAACCCAGAATCCGAATCCAGGGACAACAGAAGCACCTGGCCAATACCATGAACACCTCTCGGATCAGGGCACTGCTATTAGCGGCAATTCGCTCCGCGGTTCTTTGGTCTCAATTGGAGGGTCGCAGAAGCCAGTGGCTCCTGGGACGCGGTAAGCTGCTCAGCGCAAATAGCCGCGTTTCAAAAATTATTAGTTGAACTAAATGATTACCTATAAAATATGACAATGACATTAGAACTCAAAGAACTCACCGCCATTAGCCCTATTGATGGTCGGTACGCAAGGCACACTGGCGCGTTGCGCGAACTGCTCAGCGAATATGGACTCATTAGATTTCGCGTACTGGTAGAACTACGCTGGTTTCAGTGCTTGGCTTCTGAACCCGGTATTCCAGAGTTACCGCCGCTAAGCGCACAACAAGACAAGGCCATTGATGAGATCATTGATGGCTTCAACATTGAAGATGCAGGGCGAGTCAAAGCCTTTGAAGCAACAACCAACCATGACGTTAAAGCGATAGAGTACCTTGTCAAAGAAAAATTATCCGCTGTCGATGGCCTTGCTCCTCACATAGAGTTTGTGCACTTTGCCTGCACTTCAGAAGACATTAATAACCTATCACATGGTTTGATGCTCCAGGGTGCCATGAAATCTGCGATCGAGCCTTTGATGACAGATGTCATCGACGCCGTTGCCAGTCTCGCAAAAGAGCACGCCGCGACACCCATGCTTTCAAGAACACATGGCCAGGTCGCCTCTCCGACGACAATGGGGAAGGAACTGGCTAATGTCGTGGCCAGATTAAAGCGGCAATTGGCGACCGTACAGAACACCGCGCTATTAGGTAAGATCAATGGCGCGGTCGGCAACTACAACGCACATGTATCAGCCTATCCGGATGTTGACTGGCTTGCCCTCAGCGAACAGTTCGTCACTCAACTGGGACTTACCTGGAACCCTTACACGACCCAGATAGAACCCCACGACTATATTGCAGAGCTATTTCAAGCTATCTGCCGTTTTAATACGATTCTTCTCGATTTCGATCGTGATATCTGGTCCTACATTTCTATCGGTTACTTCAAACAAAAGAAAGTCGATGGCGAAACCGGGTCGTCAACAATGCCACACAAGGTCAATCCGATTGACTTCGAAAACAGCGAAGGCAACCTTGGCCTAGCCAACGCGTTGCTGAGCCATCTTGCAGAGAAACTGCCGGTGTCTCGATGGCAACGAGACCTGACTGACTCAACAGTCCTCAGGAATGTCGGCGTCGGCTTATCCTATAGCCTGATTGCTTACCACTCTGCGCTTAAGGGTATTGGGAAACTGGAATTAAACGAAGACGCACTGGCGAAAGACCTGGAACAAAGCTGGGAAGTTCTTGCAGAACCGATCCAGACCATTATGCGTAAGCATGGCATAGCTGAACCCTATGAGAAGCTCAAAGCAATGACCCGCGGTGAATCGCTGAGCAGGCAACGAATCAGCAGCATGCTGGATGAGCTAGACCTGCCAGAAAACGTTAAAAAAGACATTCTGTCGTTAACACCCGCCAACTATATCGGTGAGGCTCAAAGGCTGGTTTCACGACTGCTTGATGACTGATGCTAACAGGCGACCGATTAACTGAGTTCCAGACGCATTATTGGCGCCGGCAGGCATGCGTATTTCGAAACGCGGTCGACATTTCAGCCTACCCTATTGGCATCAAGGACGTCTGCGAACTAGCCCTTAGTGAGCTGGTTGAATCAAGGATGATCAACCCTGACTACGAACTGTTCCTTGGCCCTTTTGAGCGTTCCGATGAGTCCGATGGGTTCCTACCAGAAAATCACCTTTTACTGGTTCAATGTCTGGAACAACATTTAGACGCTGCAGCATCGTTGCTTAGCGACCAGTTCCACTTCATTCCCACTTGGCAGGTAGACGATGTCATGGCCACGGTCGGTGGCACCGGTGCCACCTGCGGTGCGCACTTTGATCAGTACGACGTCTTCCTTTTACAACACCAGGGTAACAAACGCTGGCAACTTGATGACGGCGGCCATATCGAAAGTGACTTGGATGATAACCAGGAAGTTCGTTTACTTAAGGGCTTCAAAAAGACCCAGACCTATGACCTGGCGCCCGGCGACGTTCTTTATGTCCCCCCTGGCGTCGGTCACTTTGGGATATGCGATGGATTATCGTTGACGCTTTCAATCGGTATTCGCAACCCCACTCCCGCTGAACTGCTGGGCGATCTTTCTGAGTTCATGATTGAAGGTCTGGCAGAGAACAGGCCAATGAACCATCAATTGTATGGCGCGGACAGTGGTCTGCCGGCCGCGGTGGCGGATGAATTATTTGGTGAGGTTTCGCGGCTATTTAGCCCTGCCACATTGCAACGATGGTACGGCTGCTATGTCACACGGTTACGTGAACCCGAGTTACTTTGCCCCGACGATACTAGAGAATATACCAAGGGTATGAACCTCTTGGCGGCACTGCCTTCCCGAATGAGCTACGCACGCGTTGACCAAATCTTCTACTTGTTCGTCAACGGTGACGCATTTTATTTAACCGATGATGATGAAGCTTGGGTGGTGACGTTATGTCGCACGCGAAAACTGCCAACAGACTGCCACCCGAGCAGCGAAGGCATCGATTGCCTGCAATCACTTTTATACGCTGGCGCGGTGGTCTGATCCGCTCTACCATAGGTTAACAGACCAGATTATTCGCAAGGATCCGTGGAACTCAGGCAATTCAATACCCGCGAGGCCAATTGGCAAACTGACGGCAACCAGCTGTCCAATATACGACGCCTTGTCTTTATCGTTGAACAAAAAGTCCCTAAAGATGAAGAGTGGGATGGCAAGGACGAGGACAGCTGGCACTGGCTGGCAACAGACACCAAGGATGTGCCCATTGGTACTGCTCGACTGTTACCAGACGGCCAGATTGGCAGAATGGCGGTACTTTCCGACTACCGAAAATTTGGCGTAGGCGCAGCGCTGCTGGAGCAAGCAGTTGAGAAAGCCCGTCATCTTGGTTTTACTGAGGTATTCCTCAATGCGCAAACGCACGCGCTGGGGTTTTATGAAAGAGCGGGCTTCATCGCCAAGGGAGAAGAATTTCAGGAAGCCGGCATCCCGCACTATCGAATGACTCAGCGCCTGGCGCCGCCGGCAGACAAGGTACAGCGGCGACGACTAGTCGCGTCGGGCCTGGATGTGGCGGTGAAATCCTTCGATGCCTTCGAAGTGCTCTGGGCGGAAAAGTCCAGCAGCCTGCGCAGGATCAGACGGCAAATATTCCAGACAGAACAACAGCACCCCGAATATAAAGATACGGATAGGCTGGACCATTCTTCCATCCACTGGATTGCCACCAACGACGATGATCGCATTATAGGACTCATTCGGATGACGCCTGAGGGCATCGTTTCGCAGTTCGGGGTACTTGAGGACCAACGCCATCAAGGTGTCGGTAACAGCCTGCTGGAGCTTGCCATTCAGCGGGCTAAACGCTTTTCACTGACGCAGGTTTTTATCGATTTGGGGTTCTCAGAAGGGACAAAGGCATTTCTTGCCAAAGCCGGGTTTAAAGCGGAACCCGACACCTCTCGCTTGCTGTTGACGCTTGAACCTGAAGACAGAACTGTCCAAAGGCGCTCCATTGGTGCCACTGGCATGGACAGCGATGTCCCTTACAAACTGGGCGAAGACAAGCAGTTGATTCTGTTACGCAGTGAGTCTGACTTCAAAAACGTCATTCTAGAAATGGCCGGCCAGGCAAGACGCAGCATCCAAATATACTCGCCACTGCTGTCGCACGAACTGTTTGATCATGAGGCATTGATGACTATCTGTTCCGCACTGGCTCGAAGGAACAAGTTTACCAAGATCGAGATGCTCGTTTTTGATCCACATCGCATGATAAAAAATGGCCATGCCCTGCTTAATATTGCCAGAAAACTGCCCTCCTCAATACGTATCAAGATCGTAGACCCCGAGTTGCGGCAACAACACCACGAGTATGTTCTGGTAGATGGGCTGGGCGTTATCTATCGCGGCGAACACGACGTCTATGCGGGAACAGCTTGCTTCCAGAATGTTACGGACTGTCGTCGCTTAGGCCGGCAATTTACAGCGAGTTGGGAATCAGGCCTGCTGGATACTAACCTGAGACAACTTAGCCTCTAAACTAACGCCCTATCGTTAAGACAGTTAAGGCAGTTCAGGCATGGACAGCGGACTGGTTGAAGCAATGACCCCATTACTGTCCGCGTAAGCGTATTCCCCCGGAACAAAATTAACGCCGCCGATCACGACAACTTCGTCCCGAAAACCGATATCACGTTTAACACTCTTCAAAGGGTTGACGTTGATCGCCTGAATACCCAACGGGATCATGGCCAGCGCATCTACATCACGCACACAACCATAAACGATAATACCAGCCCAACCATTATTAGCCGCCTTAAGGGCCAGATTGTCGCCAAGTAACCCGCATCGAAGAGACCCCCCACCATCAACTACCAGCACTCGCCCGTCACCCTCTTCGGTGACAGCAGCGGCCACCAGAGAGTTATCCTCGTGGCACTTAATCGTCGTGATAACACCTCCAAAGGCGCGTATAGCGCCGAAACTCCGGAACATAGGACTTACAACCCGCACGAGTTCAGGGTATTCATCACATAAATCGGGGAGCACGTAATCCATCAGGAATCCTTATTTATTGGTTTTAGCGGTAAAGCGGGTTAAAGTTTTGGCCCATCATACCAAAGCGTTATCGATGGCTCTAAAACTGTTTCAGTTCAGGAAATCAGCCTCTTTAGTTGGGACTTTAATCAGCGTCTGGCTTTGTTTCTCGCCCATCGTTCAAGCCGAACTCTATGTTCTGGTGGGCCCTAATGGCGAGCGAATGATTAGCGATCGCCCGGTCCCTGGATATGTCCTGCTGACAAAACGGGATACCTTGACTAACGCAGGTCACATCCTTGCAGATCGACCAATTGACAGCGGTAATCTTGCCGAATTCAAAGTCCATATCCGCAATGCCAGCAGAAAGTACAGGGTAGACCCGGCGCTGGTTGAAGCCATTATCCAGGTTGAGTCCAGTTACAGGTCCGATGCGGTTTCGCACTCTGGCGCAACAGGACTTATGCAGCTGATGCCAGGCACCGCGCGGGACCTGGATGTCCTGGACCGGTATGACCCCAGGGAAAACATCCATGGCGGCGTGAAATACATCAGCGAACTCATGAAACGGTTTGATAACAATATGACGCTGGTGATAGCGGCCTACAATGCAGGCCCAGGTGCCGTAGAGCGGCATAACGGCATACCGCCAAACGCTGAAACCCCCCGGTATGTTAAAAAAGTCATGAAGGCCTATCAGGATTTTAAAATAACGGGCGACGAATCAGAGTGGTAGCGCGTGTCGTCACCGTTCTGTCACTCAGTAAACCTCGGGATGATCAATAATGTATTGTCTACTGAGTTCCTGGGCTTCGTTCATCTCCGACTGAGTCATTTTTTGAGTTAAGAATTCCTTAAACTTGCTGACTTTGTGGCCGTTTGCTCGAGCAATGTTGGCCCACATATAAGCGCGCACATAGTCCTTGGGAACCCCGTCCCCAAACGCGTACATCACGCCAAGATTGGACTGCGCACTGGCACTGCCCTGTTCTGCAGCCAGCCAGTACCAATTCACGGCAGCACTACCGTCTTTAGGAACACCTTCTCCATGGGCGTACATCCAGGCAAGGCTGAACTGCGCAGGAGCAAGTCCCTGATCAGCAGCCTTGCGATACCAATTCACGGCTTCTTTATCGTATTCGGGAACACCTTCGCCATGGTCGTACATCACGCCAAGGTTGAGTTGCGCCGGCGCAAGCCCTTGGTC
>Ga0114998_10001268_pt1 | contig 19351 bp, 19 predicted proteins | sample ArcticOcean_MG_C_5_FD_87044 | JGI IMG/M metagenome (GOLD analysis project Ga0114998, IMG submission 87044) | Marine microbial communities from western Arctic Ocean - ArcticOcean_MG_CB4_138 | ecosystem: Environmental > Aquatic > Marine > Oceanic | place: Arctic Ocean: Canada Basin | collected... | reverse complement strand
ATCAGGGCAATAAGCTATTTTTTTTCCTTTTATTCCTTCAGCTAACTTATCTATAAAATTACTATCCATTTGTGTATTGGCATTCCAATCTCTCCAATCTGGTTGACTTATAATTGAAAATAACAATGCTCCATCATGAACTGTTCTAGTCATAGGGCCAACGTTTGCAATAGTTCCAAAGGGTGATAATGGCCAAGCTGGTATCTTACCAAATGTAGGTTTAATTCCAAATAAGCCGGTAAAAGAACACGGTATTCTTACACTTCCTCCTCCATCTGTTCCAATTGCTAATGGACCCATTCCAGAAGAAACTGATGAAGAAGACCCTCCTGATGACCCTCCAGAAGTGCGGCTTATATTCCAAGGGTTTCTTGTTATCCCAGTTAAAGGGCTTTGAGTTGTACCTTTATGGCCAAATTCTGGAGTAGTTGTTTTGCCTATTAAAACAGCTCCAGATTCTTTAAGTCTAGCAGTAACAGGAGCATCATCTTTCCAGTCTGTATTTTTATTTACTGTTTTTGAGCCTCTCATAGTAGGCCAGTCTTTAGTTAATAATAAGTCTTTAATAGCAGTAGGGACTCCATCTATTTTACTCTTTGGGCTAGCATTATTCCAACGAATTTCCGATTCTTTTGCTTGCTTTATTGCTAAATCTTCATCAATAAAAACATACGCATTAAGTTTTTCATCAATATTTTTAATACGCTCCAAAACAGAATTTGTTGCTTCAACTGGGGATAGTGTTTTATCTTTAAATGCTTCTGATAATTCTAAAGCAGACATTTTATAAATTTCTGTTTTCATATTTTATTTTCCTTATGATATAATTATACTTTATTGAAAGTTAATAATACCTATTAAATTGTTATGGGGGAAGTGTTATACTTAAAAAAAATATACTATTTTAAAGGAAATTAAGCATGTATTCAATATTATATCCAGATATTCTAAGTAACGATAATTTTAAATATGAAAAACCAATTGCTGGTGATAAATATCATCTATTAAAATATGATGCAAAAATTTCTGACGATATACCTGATGAAGTATGGGAAAAGGCCGACGCGCTTGTTACAGGTCTATACATGAAAGTAGATGAGCCTTTAATTGAAAAACTGAAATCCTGTAAAATCATTACTAGAATGGGCGTAGGATATGATTTAATTGATGAAGTTAAGTGTGGAGAGGCAGGAATAGTCGTTAGTAACGTTCCCGATTATGGAACATATGAAGTTGCAGACCATGCTATATCTTTAATTATGAATTTTGCTAGAGGAATATCTGAATATGATCGGCTCTTAAAAATTAATTTAAAAGAAAACTGGAATTATTCAACTGTTTCCACAATAGATAGGGTAGTAAATAAAAATATTGGAATAATAGGTCTAGGTAGAATTGGTACAGCTTTTGCATTAAGAGCTAAAGCATTTGGTTTTAATGTAAGTTTTTATGACCCTTATGTTCCTGATGGTCAAGAAAAAGCCCTCAACATAGAAAGGCATTTAACGTTAGAAGGTTTAATTACAAGTTCTGATTATATTTCAATTCATTGTCTTGCTAATAAAGAAACAGAAAATTTAATTAATGATAAGATGTTTAAGCTTTGTAAGCCTAATCTAGTAATTGTTAATACTGCAAGAGGTGCTATTATAGACCTTGATGCTGCATATGAAGCATTAAAATCTGAAAAAATAAGAGCTATAGGCTTAGACGTTTTGCCCACTGAGCCTGCTCATATAAGTCACCCTTTAATTAATGCTTGGTTAAATGAAACATGGGCAGAAGGTAGGATAATTTTAACTCCTCACTCTGCATTTTATAGTCCTACAGGACTAATATTTCTAAGAGAAAAAGCTTTGAAAACTTGTCTAAATCATATAGAAGGAATTAATACAGCAAATTGTATAAACACCAAATATCTTAAAAAGCGACGCTAACTATTATATAGGGAACTCATTTATGATTAATACTCTTGATTACTATTTCGCTACACCTTCTCCTTGGTCTTATTTGGCAACACCAAGAATTATAGAACTTGAAAAAAAATATGAATTAAAAATAAATTGGAAGCCTTGTAACATAATGGAAATTTTTGCAAAAAATGGCACTGCTGCTGTTAAAGATCGTCCTCAACCTGTTCAATTAAATAGACTGACCGAGCTTAAACGATGGAGTGAATACTTAGCTATGCCCTTAACAATTAAGCCTAAGTTTTTTCCAGTAGACCCAACTCTTTCGCAAAAAATTATAATAGCTGTACAAAATAATAATATAAACCCGAGTGATATAACTTTTTCATTTATGAAAGCGGTATGGGCAGAAGAAAAAGATATTTCTAATGAGGAAACTATTAAAGAAATATGTAAAGAATCTAATTTAGATTTTAGCTCAATTATAGAACAAGCAAAATCTGATGAAGTAAACAACCAATATATTAAAAATAAAGAAGAGGCCATACAAAATAATGTGTGGGGGGCTCCTACTTTTATATATAATAATGAACTTTTCTGGGGACAGGACCGTATAGAATTTTTAGAAAGAGCAATACAAAATAATTAAATTGTTTTATATCTAAAAAAATTAGCCCTATATATTTATATACTATTTTAAATTATTAATTGGTTTAAGGTTATGACAGAAGATTCATATAAAAAATCTATATTAAATAGAATAAACTCTACTTCTGATATTCGTCAATTAGAAGAAGGTGATTTAATTCAACTTGCTGATGAAGTTCGTCAAGAAATGATTGAGTCTGTTTCACAGACAGGCGGTCATTTAGGAGCCGGCCTAGGAGTAGTAGAGCTAACAGTTGCTTTACATTATATTTTTAATACACCTTACGATAGATTAGTATTTGATGTTGGACATCAAAGTTACCCTCATAAAATCTTGACAGGCCGAAGAAATAAAATGAAAACCATAAGGCAAGAAAAAGGCTTATCAGGATTCACAAAAAGGTCTGAAAGTGAATTTGATCCTTTCGGTGCTGCACACGCATCTACTTCCATATCTGCCACTTTAGGAATGGCAGTTGCTGCAGATTTAAATAATGAAGATAGAAGAGCAATAGCAGTAATAGGAGATGGGGCAATGACTGCAGGTATGGCTTATGAAGCTATGAATAATGCAGGGTCTATGAAATTACCACTAATCGTAATATTAAATGATAATGATATGTCAATAGCTCCACCTGTGGGTGCTATGAGTGCTTACCTTTCTAAATTAATTTCATCTTCCTCTTATAGAAGTTTAAGAGAAGTAGCTAGTCAAGTAGCAAAAAGGCTCCCACGACCTATTGCGAATACTGCAAGAAGAGCCGAAGAATATGCTAGAGGAATTGTAACTGGCGGCACCCTTTTTGAAGAATTAGGGTTTTATTACATTGGTCCTATTGATGGTCACAATATAAAACACTTAATTCCTGTTTTGAAAAATATCAGAGATAAACGTGAACAAGGTCCTATATTAGTTCACGTGGTAACTCAAAAAGGTCATGGTTATACTCCTGCGGAAAAAAGTTCGGATAAATTCCATGGAGTTTCTAAATTTAATATTAAAACAGGTGCCCAAGATATATCTAAAAAAGGTCCTCCAAGTTATACTTCTATATTTTCTAAAACACTTACTGATTTAGCAAAAAAAGATAAGAAAATAGTTGCTATTACAGCTGCTATGCCATCTGGCACTGGACTCGACTTATTTGCCGAAAAATTCCCTGACCGATTTTTTGATGTTGGTATTGCTGAGCAACATGCTGTGACTTTTGCTGCGGGATTAGCAACAGAAGGAATGAAACCTTTTGCGACAATATACTCTACTTTCTTGCAAAGAGCTTATGATCAAATCATACATGACGTTGCTATTCAAGAATTGCCTGTAAGGTTTGCAATTGATAGGGCTGGACTAGTAGGCGCAGATGGAGCAACTCATGCAGGGTCATTTGATATAGCATTTTTGGCGAACCTTCCTAAAATGGTGTTGATGGCAGCTGCTGATGAAAACGAACTAAGGCGCATGATTTTAACGGCTTCTAATATAAATGATAGGCCTTCTGCATTTAGATATCCAAGAGGAAATAGTGTTGGCCTAAAATTAGATAAAATAATTCAACCATTAACTATCGGAAAAGGTAGAATTGTTAAAAAAGGAAGCAAAATTGCTATCTTATCCTTTGGAGCAAGGTTATATGAATCGTTAGAAGCTGCAAAATTATTAGATGAAAAAGGCTTAAGTACAACAGTGGCTGATGCTCGTTTCTGCAAACCCCTAGATACACAACTTATAAAAAATCTAATATCTAATCATGATGTTCTTATTACGATAGAAGAAGGAGTGGTTGGTGGTTTTGGTTCACATGTAATGCAATATTTAACTAACAACAATTTACTTAAAATTAACTCTAATATTCAATCTATCGTTTTTCCAGATAAATTTATTGATCATGCAAAACCAGAAAAAATGTACAAGAATGCTAATATGGATGCAAATTCTATAGTAAAAAGAGCCATTAAGTTTATATAAATAACCTAATCATTAAATATTTCAGGCAGTTTAAAGCTTACTTTTTCTTCAGCACCATCTAATATTTCTACGGTTATATTTTCACTAGAACTTTTTTTCAAAAAACTTATTAGCTCTTTAACAAGCACTTCTGGTGTTGATGCTCCTGCTGTAATTCCAATTACATCAAACTCTTTAATTAATTCTATATTAATTTCATTCTTATCAGCTATTCTGTATGTTGGCACTCCAGTCAGCGCAGATATTTCAGCTAGCCTTACACTATTTGAGCTATTATTATTTCCTAATACCAGAACAACATCACTACATTTTGCTAATTCTCTTACGGCTTTTTGTCTATTTTGTGTCGCATAACATATATCTCTAGTATCTGGACCTTTTATTAAAGGATATTTTATTTTTAAAGCATCTATAATTTTTTTAGTGTCATCTACTGATAATGTTGTTTGTGTAACATATGCTAATTTAGCATCATGAGAATAACTTAATTTTTTTATTTGCTCTACTGTCTCAATAACCTCTACTCCGCCTGGAACTCTTCCTGCTGTACCTTCAACTTCTGGATGGCCCATATGCCCAATTAATACTATTTTATACCCTTGATTATGGTATTTAATTGCCTCTATATGAACTTTTTTCACCAGAGGGCATGTTGCATCTACTATTGTTAATGATTTGTTTTTAGCATCAGATTCAACGCTATCTGAAACACCATGAGCACTAAAAATTGTATTAGAGTTTTGAGGGATATCAGATATTTCATCTACAAATACAGCACCTTTATTAGTTAGACTATCAACCACATGTTTGTTATGAACAATTTCATGTCTAACATATATTGGTGCGCTGAATTTTTCTATAGCTTTTTCAACAATATCTACTGCGCGATGGACACCTGCACAAAAGCCTCTAGGCTGAGCTAAAATAATACGTTTCATTATAATATTTACAAGTTTCTTAATTCAGTTTTTAAAATTTTTCCAGTAGCATTTAATGGTAAAGAATCATAAAAATCTACTATTCTAGGATACTTATAAGCGGCAATATTAGATTTAGCAAAATTAATAATATCTTCTTTAGAACAAGTAACTCCATCTTTTAAAACAATGCATGCTTTTATTTCTTCTCCCCATTCATCATGAGGTATACCTATTACAGCCACAAGAGAAACTGCAGGATGTTTAATAAGCGCTTCCTCTAGTTCACGAGGATAAACATTATAGCCTCCTCTAATAATCATATCTTTTATTCTGTCTACTATATATAAATAACCATCTTCATCATAATACCCTATATCACCAGTATAAAACCATCCGCCCTTGAGGGCATCTTTTGTACCTTCTGGGTTATTATAATATCCCTTCATAACTGCATGACCTCTTACGATAATTTCTCCTGTATCTTTTATTTTTACTTCTTGATCATTCTCATCAACCACTTTAATTTCTATCCCCCAGACAGGTTGTCCTACAGAGCCAGGTTTTCTTTCGCGGCCCAGGTGATTAAAAGTTATAGCAGGAGAAGTTTCAGAAAGACCATAACCTTCGAGTATAGGCACCTTAAAGCGCTCCTCAAAATTCTTTAATACTTCTACAGGAAGAGAAGAGCCACCAGATGAGCAAATTCTTAAATTACTTGATATTATATTAATATCTACTTTTGATTTATCTACACTATTAAGCAAAGCCCAGTACATAGTTGGAACACCTCCAAACACTGTAGCTTTATGCTCTTCCATAGCCTTTAATACTTCTATAGGATCAAAACGCGGTAAAATTATTAAACTTGCTCCACTTAAAATTGCACTAAGCATCATTACTACCTGGCCGTAAACATGAAATAAAGGTAATGACATTATAACTTTATCAGAATTAGTTATTTTAACTAAATCCTTACCTATATATGCATTGAATAATATATTTGCATGTGTAAGTTCAGCTCCCTTTGGTTTACCTGTAGTCCCAGAGGTGTATAAAATAATAGCAGTATCCTCAGAAGAACATTGCAACGTATTAAAATCATTCGCTTCAGAATTACTTAATACTGAAAAATCACATATATTATTACCTAAAACAAAATTATCTAAAGATTTTATAACCCACATTTTTTTACATGAATTAGATTTTTTAAAAGCTTTTTTTACCTCATTAGCAATAGGTAATTCTTCAGTACCTTCAAAGCAAATAATGGCACTAGCTTGAGAGTTATCTAAAATAAATTCTATTTCATTATTCTTTAATAGAACATTAAAAGGCAAAACGACACAGCCAGCTTTTAAAATACCAAAATAGGAAAAAATAAATTGTGGAATATTAGGACAACATAATGCGACTCTATCTCCTCTTTTTATTCCTGAACTTAACAATCCATTAGCAATCTTATTTGCCATGATATTTACCTCTGCATATGAGATCATCTTTCCAGAAAAATATAAAGCCGGATCACTAGGATTAGTTTTAGCACTATACTCTAAAGTTGCTGCAAGATTTAACATTCCTCCTCCAAAACTGTACATAAAATTAGTTTAGATATAATATGTAAGTAAGATATTAAGTCTAGTGTTAATATTTAATCTTGGGAGGGTTATTTGATAAAAATTATATTTATCACCACATTTTTATTGTCACTTATAATTAGCAACTCAGCATTTGCGCAAAATGCAGAAGATATTATTAAATATCGAATAAATATTATGAAATCTTTAGGAAATCATATCTCAATTATAGCAGCCAATCTAAAAGGTAAAGTGTCTATAAATGAAGATATTCTTCCGCATTCTCAATCAATGCTATTGACATTATCTAGTATAAATATTGAAAAATTATTTCCAATAAATACTAAAGCTAGCGATTCTTCCAAAACTAAAGCTCTTGATTCTGTATGGGTTGATAAGGAATTATTTCAAAAATCTATGTCTCAATCTCTTGAGAAAACTAAAGATTTAGTAAAAGCTGCTGAATCTGGAGATAACCAGAATATTGCTAAAAGCTTAGGTGCATTAGGAAAAACATGTGGCGCTTGCCACGACAAGTTTAGAAAAAAGAAAAATTAAATATTTATACATTATAAGTTTTATTTTTTTAATATCTACAGAGAAATCTCTCAGCAATGAAAATGGAAAAATATTATCATACGCAGCAGGTTGTTATGGATGTCATACTTCTGATCCTAAAAAACCTTTTGGCGGCGGATATAAAATTCAAACAAAATATGGTACCTTTATTACCCCAAATATAACCAAAGATATAACTAGTGGGATTGGAAGATGGTCAAAGACAGAATTTATAAAAGCTATAAAGCATGGTATAAGTCCATCTAAAAAACCATATTACCCTGCTTTTCCATATAGCTGGTATTCCAATATGCAAGATAGTGATATTTTAGACATTTTTGAATACTTAAATAGTGTTCCTTCCATACTAAACAAAATTCCCTCTCATGATTTAAAATTCCCCTATAGAATAAGAGAAGCTTTATGGTTATGGAGAATAATAAATAAAAATATTCAAAAAAATAGCAAGTTAGACTCAGAGGTTACCAATAAAAATAGAGGAGAATATATTATTAAAGCCGTTGCGCACTGCAGTGCATGCCATTCTCCTAGAATATGGCTTTCAATAATAAAGGACCATGAAAACTTGAATGGCAAAATAGAGACTCATAAATTACTAAATGATGGAGCTCCTAATATTTCTAAAGATAAAATAAAAGGTATAGGTTCATGGTCTGAATCTGATATCGTATTTTTTTTACAGAGCGGGATAAAACCTAATGGTGATTTCGCAGGACAAGAGATGTCAAAAATTATTGAAAATGGCACTAGTTACTTAATCAAAGAAGATCTAGAAAAAATTTCTGCCTATTTGCTTTCTAATAAAAATAAATGAGTTAATTTTTATTATTTTTTTGAATCATAATAATCTATTAATATACCAGATCTATTCGATATTTGATCCCATCTTTTAACATTAAAACCTATACTAATTGCATTAGATGTAGAAAAATTTTTATTTAAAGCTTTCTCCATTCCTTCAGAAAAACTTATAATTAATGACATAGCTAATTGTTTTAATCCAGGCTGATGACCAATAATCCCTATACTATCTGTCTTATTATCTATAAATGCGAGATAATTTAGTAATACTTCCTCTGTAGCACCGTATAATTTGGAGTCTTCAAATTTCATTAAAGTCTTTGGTAAAACTTTAGATACAATTTCAGCAGTATGAATAGTTCTGATTGATGAAGAAAAATGTAACTCTTGAATAATAGGCGTTTTTTTAGTTAACCAAGAGGCTAGATTAACCGCTCTTTGTTCTCCTTTATTAACAAGTTTTCTATTATGGTCTTCTGTGCCTTCTATAAATGGTTCTGCTTTTGCATGCCTAATCAAATATAGATACTTCAATTATATATCCTTAACTGCTAAAATAGCTCTATCTAAGTCCTTAATTAAGTCGTCTATATCTTCTACTCCTACAGATAGTCTGATTAAACCATCTTCAATACCTAAATCATTTCTGACGTCTTCAGGAACTGCTGCATGTGTCATAATTGCTGGGTGCTCTATTAAGCTCTCCACTCCACCTAAAGACTCAGCCAATTGGAATATCTGGCATGTTTCTAGAAACCTCTTTGCAGCTTCCAAACCTCCTGATAATACACAAGTGACTATTCCTCCGTATCCATTCATTTGTCTTTGTGCAACTTCGTGCCCAATATGGTTTTTTAATCCAGGGTAATAAACATGCTTTATAAGGTTTTGCTTCGCAAGATGTTCTGCAATTTGCATAGCATTGCTACAGTGTCTTTCCATCCTTAAGGATAAAGTTTTTAAACCTCTAAGTGCTAAGAATGCATCAAAAGGACCTTGAATAGCGCCAATAGCATTTTGTAAATATGCAATCTGTTCACTATGTTCTTTTAAAGCACACACTACTATTCCTCCAACCATATCTGAATGTCCGTTAAGAAATTTTGTCGCAGAATGAATAACTATATCAAAGCCATGTTCTATAGGCCTTTGTATATATGGACTACAAAAAGTATTATCTGCTACTGTAATAATATTATATTTTTTTGCTATTTTTGATACATATTCAAGATCTACTATTTTCAGCATTGGATTTGTAGGGGTTTCTACCCAAATCATTTTTGTATTTTTGGTAATTAAACTCTCTATCTTAGAAGAATCTGATAAATCACCAAAAGTAAAATGTAAATTTGATGTTCTTTTTCTAACATTTTCAAATAATCTTCTAGAACCACCATATAAATCATCCATAGCTAAAACTTCATCACCAGAATTAAGTAAGGAAAGTACAGTGTCAGCAGCAGCTAATCCTGAAGCAAATGCATATGCATCTATGCCTCCTTCTAAATCAGCCATACACATTTCATAAGCTTTACGAGTAGGGTTTCCTGTTCTTGCATATTCGTACCCTTTATGAACACCAGGGCTATCTTGTACAAATGTAGATGATGCATAAATAGGTGTCATAATTGCACCAGTCGAGGGGTCAGGAGATTGGCCTGCATGAATAGTTCTAGTAGCAAACTTAGATTTTGGAAGATTTGAAACCATGCTTATATCCTTTATGTGTATTTTATTTATTGTGGACTATATTAATAGGTTAATTATATTTATTTTCAACCAACCATTTTTTATCATAAATCTTTAGATACTTATTACCAGTATCGCAAACTAATGTAACAACATTTTTAGGTTCAGTTTGTTCTCGACAATACTTTAGTGCTGCTGATATTAATGTTCCACTTGAACTGCCTGACAGTACACCTTCTTTTTTTAAAATCAAATGACAAGTATCAAGTGCTTCTTTATCAGAGATAGCATAAGCATGCGTTATAAGCTCAAAATCTAATAAAGGAGGAATATAATCCTCTCCTATTCCTTCAACTAACCAACTCCCTACATGGTCTGGAATTATACCTGTTTTAAATTTAGGTTCAAGTATAGATCCAACTGGATCTGCTAGAACAATATCACAATCTTTATTAACTTTTCTTAAAGCTTTTCCTACTCCGGTTATTGTTCCTCCGGTTCCTACTCCTGCACAAAAAGCATCTACTTTATTAGATAATTGTTCTAATATTTCAGGTCCTGTCCATTCAAAATGTGCGTTTAAATTAGCCTGATTACCAAATTGATTGATATAAAGTGATCCTTTATGTTTTTCTGCAATAGAATGCGCTAAATCAGCATAATATTCGGGATGACCTTTTTCTACATCAGAACGAGTTATTATCACCTCAGCACCTAATGCTTCTAAATGAATAATTTTTTCTTTTGCCATTTTATCTGGTACTACAATCAAACATTTATATCCGCGTAAAAGCCCAATTAGCGCTAAACCTATTCCTGTATTACCTGCAGTAGCTTCAATAATTAACCCTCCTTTAGTTAATTTTCCACTTTTCTCTGCATCTTCTATCATGTATTTTGCAGGCCTGTCTTTTATTGAGCCTCCAGGGTTTTGAGATTCTAATTTTAAAAACAGCTTACATGGCCCCGTATCTATATTCATTACTTCTAATAAAGGTGTATTTCCTATTAAATCTAAAACTGAATTAGTTGGTTTTTGTATACTCATTTATTTCTCCTAGTATATATTTTTTCTATCTTCTAACTGATGGGCTTTCTAACAAGAGACTATTTCCTCTCCATGCAATATAAAGTTGTAATGCATTGTAATCATCATGCCCTATTTCTAGAGGTTTTGCTCTTGCTTGGTTATTACAAAACTGAAATCTACGATGAACAGATGCAACACTTTCCCATCTCATCAGGTAAGCAGGGAAACCATTTACATGCCCTTGACTGATTCTTTCTGCTCTTAAATAACTTCCTGCTATTTCATCGTGACATTGATTACATGCTAAATTCATTTGTCCCACACGTTGATAGAACATTTCTTTTCCTTTAATAAAATATTTTTTTGCTTTTCCTTCAACATTAACATTCATAGGTACTCCTTTAGAAATATAGGCTATATAACTAGATAAAGATAATAAGTTAACGCTTTCTAATTTATATTCTTCTACCTTCATGTAATTCTTACGACACATATTTATTTTTTGTTCTATGTTAATTAATTTATTATTATGTACTTTAGGATAAGTTGCTGCAGCTCCTAATAAAGAATTAACATCTTGCTTATGACAGGATGAACATGAATTACTATTTTTACCTTCTTCTATATCAAATAATTCTTTTCCTCTTTCCACCCATATCATTCCAGGGTTTTCAAACTCTTCTATTTCCATATTTCTAGTTTCTTTTCTCGAAAAGTATTGACCAGACTTTAACTCATTACTAGCATATGGTTTCTCGTATAAATTTTTGTCTATGGTATCTTCGGAAGAAACGTTCATCGAAAATATTAAAAATAACGCAAAGCAAATAATTCTATTAATAAGCATACTATATTGCTTCTTTAACAGAATTTATTTTATCTAGCTTCATGGGAATAACCTTTTTTCCATTTTCATCATATACTATAATTACTGCTTTTTTATAACTCGATTGTCCATAGTCATCTATCCACTCAACCTCTAATAAACCCGATGTAATAGCTTTCATTTTGAATGCCATAAATGGGTTAGCTGATACCCCAGAAAACCAATGAGTTTTATATATTTGTTTGCCGTTAAAACGACAAATTACAAGATCTATTATTTTTTTTGGATATATGATACCAGTTTCTGGATCACGCCGAACTCCTGGTTCCATAATATGTTCTGCCATAGTTTTAATAGTAATAATTTCACCCTTTACAGCAGATTCTGGGGCCTTTAACCTCCTTCTCCAGTTTTTTCTTGTCTCACTTGCCATTAACTACAAGCTCCTATAGTAACGTCCACAAAAGACATAGTTTTTCCAACTGTACCATCTTGCATTTCTGCAATTGCAATAATATCTGAGCTAGTCCTCATTCTTATTCTTATATCTACATTTGCCTCTCCTGATTCAGGAGTAAAATAAAATTTTGCTATCTCTGGAAATGGATTATCAAGCACGAGTATATGCACCACCGTTGGATAGTCCATTCCTTCCATTGAGCAATCAACTGCAAAACTAATAGGGACTGTATTTCCGTTTTCAGCTATATCTGGTGCTTTCAAATAAATAAGATCTTCTCTAACTTCTCTTCCTTTAATTATATTTCTTACTATTCTTTTTGCTTCTTCTGGGTCAGGCTCTATTCTAAACGTTTGTCGATAAGTTTGAAAACGGTCTCTAAATGGGGCTCCTACTTGCTGATCTGCAAGTGTAACCTTTGAAGATACAGCACAAAAAAAACCTGATATAAAGTTAAATACTACTCTTCTTGTTAAAAAATTATTTTTTAAACTCATACTTTAGCCTTGTATTTAATTATTTTTTAAAGTTACTAGCCAACTTATAACATCTTCAATTTGTTGTGCAGTTAATATTGATTTTCCCTTATACTTTTCATCAACTCTGATTAATCCTTCACTTTTATAAAAAGCAGGCATCAATGTATTAGGATTAATTATATATGGGTCAACTAATCTTAGTCTTAGCTCTCCCACTGTGTAACGATTTCCTACACCTGCCAAACTAGGGCCAATATTTCCTTGAAATTTATCCTTTATATTAGGTATTTCATGACAGGCCAAACAATTCCCTGCTCTTGACATAGCTATATTACCACCTCTCTTTGAATCTCCTTTTAAGGTAGTTAAAGATAAAGGTATTGCATAATCAATTACTTTATATGCACTTAATTCATTATTGGAATAAGAAGCGCATATAAATAAATAAAAATTTATTAAAATGAATATAAATAATTTAAAATATATTATTTTACTTCTCCTTAATATAATCTCACCATTATTGATCAAATCTAATAAAACCATTTTTAATATCTTAAGTATTCATAATACCTAATATAATAGACTTATATTAATAAGCCAACATATGTTAATATTGAATGAACTATATGTATTAATAACTGTCAATTTTAAAATACTGATTGGTATAAAAACAAAACTTAATATTAAATTATCTTCTATATAATTTAAATTATTATATACTAATATATATGCGGAGAGTTTTATGAAACCATTAGATGGTATAAAAATAATAGATTTATCTACTTTGCTTCCTGGCCCAATGGCAACATTAATTCTTGCGGACGCAGGGGCAGAAGTAATTAAAATAGAAAAGCCGGGTGGCGAAGATATGAGAAGGTCTCCTCCATTTATAGAGGGAGAAAGTATTCTATTTGGATTGCTAAATAAAGGTAAAAGATCGATAGAATTAGATATAAAATCTAAAGCAGGATACAATAAAATTGTAAACTTAATTAAATCTGCAGATATAGTTATAGACCAATTTAGACCGGGTGTTATGAAGCGTTTAGGTCTGGATTTCAAGAGTCTAGTAAAAATTAAGCCCAATATTATTCATTGCTCCATAACAGGATATGGTCAAACTGGCCCTAAAAAACTTGTGGCTGCACATGATTTAAATTATATGGCAGAGTCTGGCTTACTATCATTATCAAGAGAAAAAGATGGGTCTCCAGCTATGCCCAATACACAAATTGCCGATATAGCAGGAGGTAGCTATCCTGCTATTATCAATATTCTTTTAGCTCTAAGAGAAGTAGAAAAAACAGGGCAAGGAAAATTCTTAGATATTTCAATGACAGATAACCTTTTTCCATTTATGTGGATGGCATTAGGCCTAACTACAAATAATTACTATTCAAAAGGAGGAGACTTACAATTAACTGGGGCGAGCCCTCGTTACGGTATTTATGAGACTTTAGATAAAGGTTATATAGCCTTAGGCGCGTTAGAAGAAAAATTCTGGCTTCGATTTTGTAAAGTTATTAATTTACCACAAGACTTTATTAATGATAAAGTTGATCCAAATGCTTCAAAAACAGCAATTATTAAATTAATAAAAGATGAAAAAACAGAATATTGGAAAGAAGTTTTAGCTAAAGAAACAGATATATGTTGCTCAATAGTTAGTTCATTAAAAGAAGCCATGTCAAATGCTCAAATAATAGAAAGAGAATTATTAACTGCAAAAATGCAACTTGGAACAAAAAAAATATCAGCAATGCCAACACCTCTTGCCCCTATATGGAAACCAAAAGATATAATTAAATCTGCCCCAAAACTAGGAGAAGCAAATACTTTTTATATGGAAAAGCTATGACAAATAAAAATATTTATACTATTTCAGAATCATTTTCTTTGGAAGATAATAATAAATTATTGAATAATAAAAATATATTTATAAATAATATTATAGTGAAAGATGATGCATCATCTGCTAAAGCTCTTTTAGATGTCTCAAAAAATGCAGATTTAATTATTATAGTAGATTGTAATTTTAGTACTATTGCTAAAACTATTAAAGCCGTGAATGATATAATTGCTCCTATAATATATTGTTCAATCAATAATTTAGAGATACAAAATAATAAAAATAGTATTATCTCATTTGTACCTTATGTAATCCATGGATATAAAGAACAAACTAATAATATTTTGTTAAAAACTATAGAAAAAATATTGCAATAAAATTTATGGAGAGAAAAGATTACAGTTAAACCGAAAAAGTCAATATTAGATATTGAGCCATATATTCCAGGAAAATCAGGTTCTTTAAATAATAAACTAGTTATTAAATTATCTTCTAATGAAACTCCTTTAGGTACTTCTAATAAAGCTTTAGAAGTAATGAAAACCTCTTCTAGTAATCTATCTCGCTATCCTGATGGTAGCTCTCTACAGCTAAGAAAAGCAATAGCAGAGCTTAATAATGTAAATATAGATAACATTATTTGTGGTAATGGTTCAGATGAAATTTTATCTATGATTGCAAATTGTTTTGCAGGCCCTGGCGATGAAATAATATACACTCAGCATGGTTTTTTAGTCTATCCTATTGCTACTAAGGCTGCTGGTGCTAATCCAATAGTAGCTGCTGAAAAAAATTATAGGGCTGATGTAAAAGAGATACTAAAAGTATGTTCTAATCAAACTAAGGTTTGCTTTATTGCAAACCCTAATAATCCTACAGGTACATACTTGACAAGAAAAGAACTTATTGCACTAAGAGAAGGGTTACCTGAAAATTGTCTTTTAGTTATAGACTCTGCGTATGCAGAATATGTAGATAGAGAAGATTATACAAATGGTATAGACCTCGTTACTAAATATAATAATGTTATCTGCACAAGAACTTTTTCTAAGATATATGGTTTGGCTGCGTTAAGGATTGGTTGGGCCTATTCATCAAAAGAAGTAGTGGGGCTTTTAAATAGAATTAGGCTGCCATTTAATATTAATACTATTGCACAGCATGCTGCAGTTGCTGCACTTCAAGATACAAAATTTATAGACAATGCTATAAATCATAATAATAAATGGAAACCTTTTCTAGAAAAAGAATTGCAAAATAATGGCATAGAAATAGTTCCAGGAGTTGGCAATTTTGTTTTAGCTAAATTTAATGATATTAAGCAGGCTAATGCATGTTATGCTTATTTAGAAAATAATAATATTTTTGTAAGAAAAGTGGCTGAATATGGTTTGCCCGAGTTCTTAAGGATTACTGTAGGTTTAGAAAAAGAAAACATATTTATATCCAATATAATTAGTGAGTTTATGAAAAACAATTAATCTAATTTAGTGGTTAATAGGTATATATAATATTGGGAGAGTTTTAATGAGTAGCACAGATAATTTAGATAAAATATTCTTTGATAATAACGATATTAGCAAATCATATGCTGAAAAAGTAGTATCTGATGCTTTATCAGGAGCTGAAGATGGTGAGCTATATATGCAATCCTCTGAAAATGAAAGTTTTTCCTTTGATGATGGAAAATTAAAAATGGCAAACTCAAGCAAAGATATAGGTTTTGGGTTAAGATCCTTATCTGGTGAAGCTGTAGGTTATGCTCATGCTTCTGAAATTTCAAAAGAAACTTTAAAAAGAGCATCTAAAACTGTAAAAGACGTAATATCAAAAGATCAAAAAGAAATAGATGTTTCTCCCATTAACACTAATAGAAGTTTTTATAAATCTGATAACCCTATATCTGCAGTAGAGTTTAAAGATAAAATTAAAGTACTTCAAAATATTAATGAATACGCACGATCACTTAATAATAAAGTTGAACAAGTTAGCGTATCGTTAGCTTCGTCTTGGGAAGCTATTCGTATTTTAAGAGCAGACGGCCAAATGTTAGATGATATAAGGCCATTAGTAAGACTAGGAGTAAATATAACTGTAAAAAATAAAAATAAAATGGAAACAGGATCTTATGGGTCAGGAGGTAGACATGGCTATGACTTGCTCCTTGATGAAAAAAATTGGAAATACCATGTAGATGAAGCGCTTAGGCAAGCTCTAATAATGATAGAAGCAAAACCTGCACCAGCGGGAGAAATGACCGTAGTACTAGGCCCAGGTTGGCCAGGTATATTGTTACACGAAGCAATTGGGCATGGGTTAGAAGGAGATTTTAATAGAAAAAAAACCAGTGTTTTTTCTCATCTTATGGGAGAAAAAGTCGCGACAGATGGAGTAACGGTTATAGATGACGGCACAATTGATTCTAAAAGAGGCTCCCTTTCAATTGATGATGAAGGAACACCAACTGAAAAGACAGTGCTAATAGAAAATGGAAAGCTAGTTGGTTATATGCAAGACAGACTAAATGGAAGATTAATGGGTACAAAATCTACAGGAAATGGGAGAAGACAATCTTATGCCCATCAGCCTATGCCCAGAATGCGAAATACAATTATGGTTTCCGGAGATAAGGACCCTAAAGAGATTCTAGAAAGCACAAAAAATGGTATTTATGCTAAATCCTTTGCTGGAGGACAAGTCGATATTACTAATGGTAAATTTGTTTTTTCTGCAAGTGAGGCTTACAAAATAGAAGATGGTAAAATTACTACTCCTGTTAAAGGGGCCACTTTAATAGGGTCAGGTTTCGATGTTTTGAAGAAAGTATCTATGATAGGTAACGATATGGAATTAGATCCAGGAATAGGAACTTGCGGAAAAAATGGTCAAGGCGTGCCAGTTGGCGTAGGTCAACCTACTTTAAAAATAGATGGTTTAACAGTTGGTGGAACAGAAACTAGTTAGTATAAGTTATTTTAATAAGAATATTGATCATATATATTTTTAAGGTCTTGATCGCTGCCATTATTCCAAATTGATAGCATTTTCTTAGCTTGGTTTTTTCCTGACCTTGTAATCTCCTCCAATTGATTTAAGTATCCGCTTTCATCATTACCAGCAGCATCCAACATACTTCTTTTTTTTAATCCTCTTTTAGAAATTGCTATTAAGTCTCTAGCATAATCATTTATAGATCTTTTATTTACTATAAGTTCTAATCCATTTATTGGCACTTCTTTGTAAGCTTTTTTATACATTTCAAGGGACCAACTCTCAGCTAAACTTTCAGCTTCATTTAATGCATCACTATCATAAAGCAGGCCTACCCATAGAGCAGGCAATGCACATAAACTTCTCCATGGACCAGAATCAGCACCTCTGAACTCAATATATTGCTTAAGTCTTATTTCAGTAAAAATTGTACTGATATGATCTTCCCAATCTAATATAGTTGGTTTTTCCTTAGGTAAATTTTTTAACTCACCAAGCATAAATTTTTCAAAAGATTCTCCTGCACAATTTATATATTTTCCATTTCTTCTGACAAAATACATAGGAACCTTAAGAGCATAATTAACCCATGATTCAAAACCTAAATTTTTATCAAATATAAAATCAGGAATGCCACATCGCTGTTTATCGACATCAAACCATATCGCCGCTCTTCTAGAAATATATTTTGATGGCTTCATATTTTCTATAGGAGAACTCGCAAATAAAGCTGTAACAATGGGTTGTAAGATAAAAGAAGTTTTTAACTTTCTTCTCATATCTTCTTCAGAAGAGTAATCTAAATTGACCTGAACTGTACATGTATCGGCCATCATCTCCAATCCTAAGTTACCTACCTGTGGCATATAATTTTTCATAATTTTATACCTTGGTTTAGGCATCCATAAATCAGAAGGTAATTTTCCTTCTAGCCTAGCTCCTACCCCTAAAAAACCCACATTAAGCTCATCACCAACTACTTTTACTTGTTTTAAATGTTCGTTTACTTCATTACATGTTTGATGAATATTTTTTAGAGGAGCTCCTGAAAGTTCTAATTGCCCACCCGGCTCTAAAGTTATAGATTGATTCTCTTTTTTTAAGGCTATAATATTTCCTTCTTCATGTACTTCTTGCCAACCAAACCTTGTCAAAGATTTAAGAATATTTTTAATACCTGATGCTTCACTATAAGAAACTGGCTTTAAAGTATCTGATTTATAAACAAATTTTTCATGCTCAGTTCCTATTCTAAATAAGCTTTTTGGTTTACATCCATCTTCAAACCATTTAATTAAATCTGTTTTATTAAGACTCATATATTTAACTTTCTAATTTTTAAAATTATTGAAATAATGCTAACGCTACTAAAGCTGCTGTTTCTGCTCTATAGATTCTAGGTCCAAGGCTACATTCTATTAAATTTTCTATGTTAGTTTGTATATAATCCCTTTCAGAATCATCAAACCCTCCCTCTGGTCCCACCACTATAGCTATATCTTTAGCATTTAATTCTTGATGAAAATCACTAATTAAAGGTGATAAACGTAATTCATCACAAAAAATTATAGTCTTATTTAAATCTACACAAAATTTGATTTGCTCTTCATAATTCCTTATCGGCTCTAT
>Ga0114998_10001264_pt1 | contig 19377 bp, 10 predicted proteins | sample ArcticOcean_MG_C_5_FD_87044 | JGI IMG/M metagenome (GOLD analysis project Ga0114998, IMG submission 87044) | Marine microbial communities from western Arctic Ocean - ArcticOcean_MG_CB4_138 | ecosystem: Environmental > Aquatic > Marine > Oceanic | place: Arctic Ocean: Canada Basin | collected... | reverse complement strand
CGGCACATCGAGTGAAATCACACCATTTTCAATCGTCAGCGCTTCGCCGCGGATCTCATTGATGTTGTTACGCCATGCCTGTGTCACAGGTAGCCCAAAGCTGAGTTTCGCAGCCTGGGTTTCACCAGTCGGGTTGTGTAGACGCACGATAATCGAGTCGCGATCTTCGGACTTCTTGACGGCAGTCAGGACCAGTGCCTCGTTGTCGAGGGCGTAGTGTGATGCGCTGATTGGTAGGTCGCCCCCTTTGTTCATCGATATCTGAGTGGCAGCAGGTTTTGCGTTGAGCTTATCCGCTTCCGCATAGACCTGACCTTCGACCCAATCACCCTTGTGTGGGTAGATGGCGTATTCGTAATCGACGGTTTGTAGCATTTGGCTGCCGAGCTTTTCCGGAAACTCCGAAGAGACACGAGACTCGGTGCAGATGCGGTTTCGCACTGCGCGTAGCAATGTGAGTGCTAAGGTGCGACGGTCGTCGTCGACTAGTTGAAATTCGGTCAGGCAATTGTTGAGCACGGCCAGACCTTTTTCGCCATCGTTGATCCCCGCAAAGGTGCTCATCGGACGGAGTGCCATCTCTGGGAAGTGTTTCCCTTGATCGTCGATTTCGTGCACCATGTGACGACGATCAACAGTGAAGTGGCCGGCCGCATCGCTGAAGTCGGTTTGGATGTCGGTCGGGATCATGACGCGGACACGGTGATCCTTCGCCTTGTTGTCGATCGAGGTCTTTACCTTGAGATGCTTGCTGCCCTTGTTGAGCGTGATGTGCGAGACGATCTTAAGGTCGACTAATTCTTGACTACGCTTGCCGTAGCCTTGGACCTTGACCTTGCCGTATTCGGCACGTGCAGGAACCTGCATGATGGTCTCGATGCCAATGGTCGCGGTGATCGGGCCGTTGTCTTCCATCCAGATGCGAGAATTGAAGCCGCGACTGCTGATAATTTGATTGTGATACGGCGCGTAGTAGGCCCAGTAGTCGCCAGTGTCACCTTCATCTTCGAAGGCGTGCATGTTTTTGATGACGCGGTCGTTTGACTTGTCGGTCAGATCGAAGGTGCCGTCGGAGTTGATTTCAACCTTGAGGAATTCGTTCTCGAGTTGATGCGCGCCTTGTCCGATGAAGCTGCCTGCGCTTTTACGCATTTTGGGCCACCATTCTTCTTCGCGCCAGTAAGTGGATTCGTTGACGACCTTAATGACTTTATAGCCGCCTGCAGGGATCTCGCCTGTTTCGAGGTAGATCTCGTGGCGATCGACGCTGAAGGGCCAAGGGCGTGCTTCGATGTCGTGCACGGGCTGTATATGTTCGTCGCGGGCGATTTGTTGCACATTGAGCCGTGAGCCGTCGACGTCTTCGAAGCCGATCGCCCAGACGCTGCTTTCCTGCGGTGTGTCGACTGCGATCTGGATCACTTCATTGACCGCGCGTGACTGTGGATTGTGCAGTAGCAAGAGTTGGTCTTCTGTGTTGAACTTGGAGAGATCGAGGCGCTTGAGTAGGCTGGCGATGCTACCTTCGTAGATGGTTTCAGCAATCTCGATCGCTTGGTTCAAGCGGTAGATGTTGTCATCGACTGTTTTATCCTGCGTGACGCCGTTGATCGAGTCGTGTGGGTGTGCCTTGAGTAGGTAATTCCAGCCCTTGTCAAAAAAGCCTTTTGAGTGACCAGCGCCGAGAGTGAAGAGTGCCGCGGCCAGTGGTTCGGTGCGGTGAATCATGACGTTCTCTGCCTTCTTGTTGAGCTGCTTGATGTGGATGCGAGTCGCGAGGGCATTGGCAGATGCGCCGCATGGTTCACCATCGCGCAGTTCACCGTCGACTGTCGGCACTTGGCTGAGGTCGATGCGCTCTCCAAGCCCGCCGAAGTATTCTTCCAGCGAACCCATTTTGAATTCGATATCGTCGATCGCTTCGTTGCTGTCAGCGACCATCTGCGGCAAATATGGATTTGGTGTGGAGAAGTCGCAACCGCACATGAGTAGGCTGTAGTCGGGCACGAGCGTTTCTCCCATGTTATCCCAGGTGCGCTGGGCGGCGTCCTTAACGTTTTCCTTGAAGTAGCCGTCTTCGTGATCAATTCGAAAGTAGTCGTTTCGAGCGATTTCACTGTCGGCGCGGTGGTAAGCGACGCCGGTTTCGCCTGATTTCCAGGCATACTTATTGTCGTCGTAGATGTTGTTCAGGCGAACCGGGAAGTGCAGGTAGAAGTAGCCGTTCTGGCGTGTGAAGTGGCCGAGGCGCGATGTCAGTAGCTCTGAGCCGTCAGGCGAGCGCCACATGAATTCACTGTAAGGTGCACGTTGCTTAGAGACTTTTTTTGCGGCGACGGCATAGTTAATGCCCAGGTCTTTATACATCTGAGGGAACTGTGCGGTTTGGCCCCAGCCGAAGGTGTGGTAGGCGATCGGGTTGTATTTGCCGCCCAGCGATTCGGCGAAGCGAATGCCTTTGTTGAGATTGCGAACGAGGCATTCGTCAGCAATGGGAAACAGATCGGGTAGGGTATACCATGGACCGATGGCGAGCTTGCCGGCGCGCACTTGAGCTGCGATGCGTTCCTTGTTTTCAGGCTTAATCTCAAGGTAGTCGTCGATGCAAACGGTCTGTCCGTCGAGTAGGAAGCCACTGTAATTCGGGTCTGTTTCTAGGATCTCTAATAGCCAATCCATGAACTCGATGAGTAGGGAGCGGGTCTTCCAAATCGGGTAGCGCCATTCACGGTCCCAGTGGGTGTGTGCAACGACGATAGCGGTTTTTTTATCCTTTGAATTCATGATGTTCGGAAGTGGTGGTGTAAAAAAGAAATTGACAGTTGTAATTGAGATGTCGATAAAACGTTTAAGCTTCAAGCGAAAAGTTAGTTTAATTTACATTTTATGAAATTCCCACACTTAGGAACCTCAGCTCATGACCTGGGCTTGAATACACTGTGCGCCACGTCTGACGGTCGATTTACCGTCGGCGAGTCGAGCGTGTCAGCGATTGCAGCCACCGGCGATGGTAAGGTCGAATTTATCGGCTTTGAATCACATACTATGGCATTGGTGAACTCTGCGATGAGTTATCCTGCATACTACCCTGTAGATGCTTTGGGCGAAGAAGCTCCAATCAAGGCAGTATTGATGGATCTGGATGGCACAACGGTTCACAGCGAGGAGTTCTGGATTTGGATTATTCAGATGAGCATCGCGAGTTTGCTGGGTGATTCTAAATTTGAGCTGGAAGACGTGGACTTCCCTTATGTTTCAGGGCATTCGGTTTCTGAGCACTTGCAATACTGCGTCGAAAAATATTGCCCAGAGAGGTCAGTTGAAGCCGCGCGCGCATTTTACTTCGAGCACACGCATCGTGAGATGCAGCTGATTCTAGAGGGCAAGGGGAGACCGGGCGCGTTTCGTCCGTCGCCTGGCATTAAAGACTTTCTGCTGGAGTTGAAGGCGATGGGGATCAAGCTCGGTTTGGTGACTTCCGGACTTTATGAGAAGGCATACCCCGAGATTTTAGATGCGTTCAAAACGTTGAACATGGGCGACCCTGCTGAGTTTTACGACACGATCATTACGGCAGGCCATGCGTTGCGCAAGGGGGAGGCGGGCACCCTCGGCGAACTGTCCCCGAAGCCACATCCGTGGCTTTATGCTGAAGCCTTCCGCGTGGGGCTAGGGATGGGCTATGACGAGCGTCATTCTGCGATTGGGATTGAAGATAGTGGTGCCGGCGTGGCCTCGATTCGCTTGGCTGGCATGCAGGCCTGGGGTATCGGTGGTGGGAATATCGACCAATCGGGCACACGAGGTCTTTGCAGCCAATACTCGGAGGACTTCGAATCGCTGTTGAGTCTAATTAAGTCACGTTCTTCTTAATTTAATTTTCATTCGAATGATTTTTTCTCATAGCTCTAAGTTCTGTGTGGTTTTCGCGCTGTTGTGTGTGGCGCAGGTCGCCTTGGCGGCCAAGAAACCAAATGTGATACTCATCATCACTGATGATCAGAGTTGGGATACCCTAGGCTTTGCAGGTGGCAAGGTGCATACTCCGCGTATCGATAAAATGGCGGCAGAGGGTCTGTTCTTCTCGGATTTTAATGTAACCTCCACGGTATGCTCACCTGCACGTTACAGCTTTTTGACTGGACGTTACGCTGGGAATAGCCGCGGTGAGACATTTATGGCTGAACACCCACGTGGTGAGCAAACGCAGGTCGAAAATATTGGTGAGCTGGAGGATGATCTTTTGAATTTACCGCGTGTTCTGCAACAGAATGGTTATCAGACGGGCTTCGTTGGTAAGAGTCACTTAATTCACCACGATTGGATTAATGGGGATTGGGAAAAGTTTGGATTGGAGACTTATGCTGAAGATGCGGATCCTCGCGACCCAGAGGTGAATGCAAAAATGCGTCGCAATCATGATCGATGGTGCGAAGCGATGAAGTCTTATGGCTTTGACTTTGTAGATGGTTTTTACGCTGCCAACCTGCGTGAACTGCGCAACGAGCAGTTGAACGTGCATAATCTCGAATGGACAGTGGCCAAGGCGTTTGACTTCTTAGATGCCAATCAAGATGAGCCGTTCTTTCTGTATTTCTCGACCACGCTACATCACGGTCCCGCGCCGTGGGCAAATAAGTTTTCGCTTGAGGCAGATCCGCGTATGACAGGCGAGGGGTTTGTGGTTGAAGGCTTTGATGTGATGCCGTCGCGACAGGATGTGTTGAGGCGTAATCGCGCTGCGGGCTTTAAGGATAATAAGGCCTTTGCGCTTTGGTTAGATGATGGCGTCGGGGCGATTCTTGATAAAGTGGAGTCACTTGGCCTGACAGAAGAGACTCTAATTATTTTTGCACCTGATCATGGTTCGTATCGGCATGGCAAAGCGACGATGCACGACTACGGCATGCGCGTACCAGTGATTGCGCTATGGAAGGGGGAGATTCAACCCGGAACCACCTATGATGGTATTTTGGGAAATATTGATTTTGCACCGACCCTGTTGGATCTCGCTGAAATATCGATCCCAGAGGACTATGCCATGGATGGGGTCTCGTTTAAGTCCGTTCTATTTGGTAGTGATGCGCCTGTTCGTGATGTCTTGTTTGGCGAGTTGGGGCACTCTCGGTCGATCAAAACTAAAGAGTGGAAGTATATTGCGGTCCGTTACCCCGAGTCCCTGCAACGGAAAGTCGACGCAGGTCAAAAATTCAAGGGTTTTGACGGTGAAGCGATTGATTTGCCTTACTTGACGCGTAATGGTCATTTGGGGCACTATGCCTCGCAAGTGAATCCGCATTACTTTGACGCGGATCAACTCTACCGCTTAACTGAGGATCCTGAGGAAACGAGGAATCTCTTCCGTGACAATCCCGAGGTAGCCAAGCATGCGCAACAGCTTTTGGCGAAGGAGTTGGGGCAATTTATAGAGCGTCCTTTTGGGGAGTTTACCAAATAAACCGCGGGATCATTTCTTCGCTCGTGATGGTTCGGCAGGAGAGCGGAATGGGTCGCTGAATCAGTGATTTTTTTTAAATGAATCTTATGAAAAAACTAATCTGCTCCATTGCCGCCGTGCTATGCGTTGGCCAAGCGTTGGCAAAGCCGAATGTGGTTTTGATCATGGCTGATGACTTTGGCATCGGTAGTATCAATGCCTATGGCGCGCCTAAAGAGCTTGTGCGCACACCGAACCTCAACCGTCTCGCGGATGCGGGCATGCGCTTTAATAATGCCAATACGCCGGGGTCCATCTGCTCGCCGACGCGTTATGCGCTGTTGACTGGTCGCTACGCATGGCGTGGCCCATTGCCCTTTGGCGTGGTCAATGTTGACGATCCGATGGTGGTCGAAACGGATCGCATGACGATGCCCAAGTATTTTCAGAAACTTGGCTATCAAACCGCACAGATTGGTAAGTGGCATCTCGGCTATGGGGATCAGAAACCGGCTGATTATACGGAGACGCTGACTCCAGGGCCGAACGATATCGGTTTCGACTACCACTTTGGCTTGCCGCAGAATTTAGATGATAAGTTGCGCGTCTGGATTGAGAATGATGGTGTCTACGGCTTACGTTCGAAGCAGCTGAGTCCGTATTCGAAGAGTTTCTATGGCGGTCAGTATATCGGCTTAGACGCACCGCAGCGCGAGCGTGAGAGTGCGCAGGAATATCTTACAGATCGTGCGATCGAGTGGATTAAACGGGCGCATCGTGGCAATCCTGAGCAGCCTTTCTTTCTCTATTTTGCAGCACCTGCAACCCATCATCCGATTGTCCCATCCGAGGCGATGCGCGGCGCGAGTGGTTGTGGCGCTTACGGTGACTTTATTCAGGACCTAGATCTGTCGGTCGGCCGTATTATTGATGCGCTTGAGTATGAAGGCATCGCGGAGGACACGTTGATTATCTTCACTGCCGACAATGGGGGTGACATCCCGGTGAAGGATCCGAATCGGCCAGAGAACCAAGCTCGTCAAGCTGGCTTGCTGGCGAATGGTATCAATCGAGGGGATAAGCACACGATCTACGAAGGGGGCGTCCGTGTGCCGCTGATTGTTCGATGGGATGGTCAGGTTGAAGCTAGTTCTGTAAATGACCGAATGCTAAGTATCGTTGATTTATATGCCACATTGATTGAATCTGTGAGTGGCGAGGTGCCAACCGCTGATGAAGCGCCAGACAGTATTAGTTTTGCTCCAGTATTACGTGGCGAGACTCAAGCCGCTCGTATGCCTATGGTTTCAAGTAACGCTGCGGGCTTGCATGCGCTTCGCAACGGTAAGTGGAAGTATATTGACGGTCAATTCCCTCAGGGTGCTCCAGAGGGGCTCAAACGTCACTTTAAGAACGAAGCGGAACCAGCCTTGTATGATCTCGTCGCCGATCCGTCGGAGTCTAAGAACATCATTGCTGATCATCCGGAGGTCGTGGAGCGTATCCAGCAGCAGTTAGATGCGCTGCGTGTTGCTAGCACTCGTGCGATACGCTAAAAATCAAGCCTCTAAGGATCTATGTAGTTTTATTATTAAATAGATTGTTGACATGCTGAGTAAACGATTAATCATTAGGCTCACATCAAGGCATTGTTTTGTTGAGCTTTCATATTCGTATGGGTAAATCGGTGGCTTATAGCGAGTCATCGTTTTATTAGTGTAAGATGAATTTATTCATCGTAAATCCGGTCATTTAGGGATGATCGGATTTTTTACGGCCATATCACTCGACTTATCTGACGCTGAATCTGACAACTGAGACGAAGATTCATCTGAAACGAAGAACCTGATTCAAAATCATCCTGAAATGGTCAGACGCCTAAAAGGTTCGCTCAATAAGTTGCGTTCAGAAGTAACCCGGGTGCAGCGGGTAGTTGGATCGCGATCGTGGCTTTTAGAGCAGTACCAGGCTTGCCGATACGTGGGTCGAGCAATGCAGCAACTTTGACTAATGTATCTCCAGTTAAAAACTGGCTCAACTAAGTGAGGTGAGGGAACCATGCTCCTAAAGCCAAAATGCAGGATCGTTTTGCAAATGGAATAAGCCAGGATGCCGACTAAATGCAACGTCTAGGGCTTTTTCGTCAAAGCGAATGTACCGCCAATAACCAGGGCTCCATTGGATTGTATGCGAAAGTCTGCGCCGTTACATCCGCGCTCGAACCGAGCATCAGGTAGGTCGAATGTCACCACTCTCCATTGCTTCGAGTTATTGCAGTTGACTGCCCCAGCAGGCTTCCAAGCTCCAGGCTTCTTCGTCGAGTAAGTCTTCTCCGATGTCGAGTCGTACAAGACCTGTACTTCGGCATAACCCACATCATAGTATATTAGCTTAACTTGAGTCATGCGTGGCCCGGATTCCGCAGAGCGAAAATACAAGTAATTATTTTCAGCACTCCAGCCCTGAATGTCGTCAATGATGACTTGCTGATGGCGACCGTCTCTGGGTTGTAGGATTGATAGCGATTCTCCCCAATCGTTCGAGATGCCAGTGAAAGGTTTCCCTATGAGTTCTTTAGTCAATTGGGGCATAGGAAATGTGTCTGTGCGAAAAGGCGTCGCGGGCATTCCATTACCACCATATAGATTACAAATGGGAAAGTTAGCCCAGCCATAGCGCACTGCGATCGGTTTCTTGACTCGTGCTGAAGAGACCATGACTTTATTTTTAGAAACAATAAGGGCGTCAGCTTTAAAGAATGTACGGTCCTCTCCGCAAATCGTGAAGCCCTGCAGGCCATCTGTTATTTGTGCATCGGGTGCTTTGCCAGGTAAATAGCCACTGCTCAGGTTCAAAGCTACACGCCGGACATTTAGCCCACCTGAGACGTTATTGAAAGTCACATAAGCTTTGTTTCGCCATGTTCTCATCTTTTTTGGAACTGGAAAACTTGCGTCGATATTATGGTCGTCAAGTGCCGCGGCAAGCTTCGCGAGTCTTTCACCCGGAATGTTCTTCGCTTGTGGGTGGACGTCATTAGCCTCACCCGCATCCGTAATGACGACCATTCCAGTGTTGGGAACCTCTTCCAGGCAACGACGTTGAGCATCACGCAACCAGGCCCATGACTCACCAGACAAGTCGCGCTGATTGCCTTTAAAGGGAGCTAATTGCACATAACAAAAAGGGAAATCGTAGCCCCAGAGCTGTCGCCAAGACTTGATAATATCGGAAAACAAGCTCGTATATAACGCAGGTCTCATGGAGTCCGATTCGCCCTGATACCAAATTACCCCGCGGATCGCAAAGGGTGCTAATGGAAAGATGGTGCCATTGTATAGTGAGGACGGTGCGCGTATTGCGTCAGGATTGTTTTTAGATGGTTTCCAGTTTTCGTTGGATGGATCGAGATAGCGTGCATAATCTAAGTTATTCTCTAGCACTTCGCTCGGGAGCCACATGTTGGCTTCGGTTCCACCCCGATTTGCATACAACAAGCCGATGGGCACGCCAGTATCGCGCTGAAGCTTCATTCCGAAAAATCCGGCAGTCGCGGAAAACTTTGCAGCGTATTCGGAGCTGCATTCCTGCCATGAACCCTTAAAGGGCTTGTCTATGACAAGACTGCTCGTGGGCTGGGAACTTCCGACACCGCCTTCTTTTATTTTAAACAGTCGCAGCTTATTGTTATGGAAATCATCCTTAGCTTCGTTCCAGATGAGATAACGATCCATCGATTGAGCCATATTCGACTGGCCACCGCACAGCCACACATCGCCGACTAAGATGTTTGAGCGGGCAATGCTTTCACCGCTAGGCGTGGCCGATATGCGCATCGACTGCGGGATGCCGGACGCGGGCAACGGGTCGAGTTCTAGCAGCCATTCGCCTGTTTCATTGGCAACGGTACTTTTCTCCTGATTTGAGAAAGCCACGGTGATGCAGTTTCCAGGGTCGGCATTGCCCCAGATCGGAACAGTTTGGTTGCGCTGGAGCAACATGTTATCAGTAAACAGACCGTTTACTGACAAGCCCGCTTCCAGCGAAGCCAATGCGAGGCATGAAATGAAGCAGCAGCAGATAGTATGCATTGATTTTATGGGATGTTGTGCTCGGTGACCTCTCCAGCAACGGCGTGCCATAAAATGACTTCTACCCAGATAGCGTCAAAGCGGATGTGCACCGTGCACAACAAAGCAGTTGCCATGTCATACGTTGGCGTGCGCTTAGATTGGCTGGAGTATCGTGGTTTACTTGTGGATCTGAGCAAGCGGGTCGGCCCGGTCTGTGCCTGGATTGTCCTTGGGCGGCAAATTGCGCCACCAGAACCAGTAGACCCCGACCGCGGCAGCCAGGAAGATGGGTAGTGTCATGAAGAACGCATCGTATGTTTTGATGACGATCTGCATGGGCATGAGGAACAAGGTGACTTGAGCGACTAGCACAAAGGGTAGTGCGCTGATGTCGTTCTTGTGTTCGGTGCGCCATTTTGCAAAGAGTGAAGGCTCGATCTCTTTACGCAGCGGTCCCCACCAACCGAAGGGGCGGGTGGTCTTGTAGAAATTGCGCAAGACCGGCATTGGGGTGGCAACAGTCATGTAAGAGAGGCCAATGGTGCCGACGAAGGAGAGTCCTGTCATGAGAGAGAACTGGTACAGCTCGTTCATTTCAGGTGCCCAGATGCGCTGTGAGACTGCGCCGATCCCGCCGAGCACGGTGCCGCCGATTTGGCCCCAAGCATTACAGCGCCACCAGTAGAGGCGCAGCACGTAAGGAGCGAGGCCGCCGGCAGTGAGACTCATGATGATCCAGCCCCACAGACTGTTGATGTTTTTTGCTGAAATACCCATCCAGAAGGAGGCGGCAACAATCGCGGCAGTCGAGAGGTAAGCGACGATGATTAGCTCTCTGTTTTTAGCATGTGGGCGTAGGCTGTTTTGATAAATATCTTTGACCACTTGCGCCGAGCTCTTGTTCACTTCGCCGGTCAGGGTCGACATCATGGCGGCCAACATGGAGACGATCAGTAGGCCGCGTAGGCCGGTCGGCACGCTGTTAAGCAACACGGCGGGAAGGATTTGCTCGGGATTGATGGTGCCGCTGTAACTGACTACGGGGAGGCGCTTGGGCCATTCCGCACCCAGTGCTGCTTCCAACTGTGCGATCATGGTTGGATTGTATTTATCAGGCGAGTTGATGACATTGGTCGTCAATTCGTGCCAAAATCCTTGTTCCACATCGGGATTGTAAGTCTTGATGATTGCGGCGGCCTCTTCCGCCTTCTCCACGTTTGGGAAGAGTGAATTAATCAGGAAGAGTCCCATGATTGCGAAGCCGATCATCATCGGCCAACGGAAGGCGACAGTCACGCCTTGCAGCATTGATTGCAGCGCGCAATCGCGGTCGCTGCGTGCGCCGAAGTAGCGGTTTTCATCGCCCGTGCCGAAGCCGCCGATCACATTGCGCAGCAGATAAAATGCGGCGAAGAGAATGAGCGTTTCATACATCTCATAGCCCGCCGGCATCTCGGTATGCCACTTCGGCATACTGGAGATCCAAGTTGAATTCCCCGTGACCGTTTCGGCGAGTGAACTCAGCGTAGCGGTATCAGGCACCAAATTAAAGGCCATGATTGAGACGATGATACAGGCAACCAAGACGATCGCGCCTTGCACCAGATCGGTCAGCACCACGCCGTAGAATCCGGCCATCATGGTATAGAGTGTGCAGAATGCGACAATGCCTGCGGTGATCCAGATCGGTGAGAAGGGCACGAACATACCAACAAACAAGCTGGTGCCGCGGATCAAATAAGCGAGCATACCAATCGTGGCGACGACTGTCATGAACGCTTTGAAGAAGCGCATCCACTTGGCTTCCGTGCCCGTGCCGAATCGATAGGCGATCCATTCCGCGCCTGTCATGCAACCGGAGCGTCGATGCCATTTGCCTGTATAGCAAATCAGGAACGCCAGTATCAGCACCGCTCCACCGCGGAATTCAATGAACAGCCCCTTCGGCCCCAGCATATATAGGAAGGAGGTGATGATCATGGTGCCGGTGAGGTCAAACCAACTAGCCATGCCGGCCATGCCGAGCATATACCAAGGTAGCGAGCGGCCGCCGAGGTAGTAGTTGTCGAGGCTTTGAGAAGCCTTGCGGGTCATCATCAGGCCAACTGCTAAGGTGATTAGCAGGTAGATAATAATGATAGAGCTATCGATTAAATTTAATCCAGTCATGTGCGTATAAAAAGGTAAATCCCGTCATGGTCGCGTTGATTGTGACCGCAGGGAGGGGGGGGTAAATTAAAGTGGAGGTGTGAATTTAGAGGTCCTTGGGGAGGTCGGTCGTGGCGGGTATTTCATCGCGCAAGAGACGACCGATCGCACCCGTGAGACTGAGATAATAATCCGAGGCGTGCGGTTGGTAGGTTAACAACGGACTCGCGCCGACGGGCACATCGTTGGTGGTTTTGAAGATTTGTGTGCCTTCATCCATTTCATCGAACATAGCGATGTAAAGGGTGTCGGCGCCCGCGCGTTTCGCAGCGATTGCTTGGCTCCAGAGGAACTGGCCGCCTTCACGTGGAATATGATCATACTTCGCATTCTTGTGCTTGTAGCGGTTACCCCAACTGAAGCCAGGGAATGCTAGTGGCATGTAGTGCACGCCATTCGCATCGCACCATTCTTGGTCGGGTGTGACGTAGTCGATGCCGCGCTTGAGGGCTGTCTTGACGCCACCGAAGCGACCAACTGTCCATGGCAGAACAACATCAGCACTGCGAATGAGATCATGCAGCTTTGGATCGTCGGTGGCATCTTTCTGAAGTGTGCGCCAATAGGTTGGCACTCCTAGCATGACAGTGCAGCCGCCATATTCAGGGTCATTTTTGAGGAATTCAACCAGCGTGGAAATTTCGTCTATCGTGTAGGCGCGATTGCGGAACCCCACACCCCAAATTGCGACCAGTGGTTTGCCGTTTTCATGTAAGTAGTTCGGATCTTTGAGGATGCCGAGGCGGTCGCAGAGGCCACGCCAATCATCCATCACCATTGGCATTTCCCCATGTCGTATGCTCGAAAGATCATACATGATGGAGTATGATCGGCCGTGCGCTTGAGCGCCAAGCTGCACATATTCAGCCATCTTATTGTTAGATGGCTGCAGCAGTTCCCATTGATGGTGCCCGCCCTCTAGCACATCGTGCGCGAAGCGTTGCAGGAAGATCCCGTCGATCCCGTATTCCTTCATCCATTTGAAGTGAAGGTCGACCGTGGTCTCGCTCTGTGAGGTGAAAGCGTAAGCAGTGCTCCCGTCCTTATGTTTGAAGGAGGTGGGATATTTTTCCGCATCGGGAAATTCGCTCATATCCGGCCAGAAATCAATGCCGGCTTCACCGGGCTTGAATTCCTCCTCGTAGGTCTCATAGTGCTCCCAGCCTAGGCCAGAGCCGTCAGTTGGAGTGCGATACCAGCCTTGATAGCCGGCAAAGACCTTCCCGCTCAATCCTTGGGCCGCATCGACAACCGCGCTGCTTTTGTCCACACTGGCACAGGCGGAAAAGCACAGTATCAATGAGGCGAAGAGCGGAAAAATGTATGTATTTCTCATATTCTTGGATTTTATGAAGAAAATGAACGATCAACTTTTTGCGGGCACGCGAGGCGATTGTTGCACTTTTGCCATCCAATATGCCCAATTATCTTCAAAGGCAGCCATGGCGGGTTTGGGGTTCCAGTCCGCATCATACACGGCAAAGTGCTGAGGTTTGAAGTCGCCCGGCAATATGTCATTCGGCTTGGTTGCTGCGCTATCGCGATCCGCCGCAATATCAACGAATTCCCATCCGAAATGAGTGCCGTTATTCAGCGTGTTTTCGATCAGATTTGGCATGTCGCTTTCGAAGTAATCGGCGCCATTAATCGTCATGTGTTCAGTAATCACCCAGTCACGCCCAAGTTCAGCCATCGCTTCGCGTACGCGCTTATACGCTTTTTGGTTGGGTTCTCGGGCGATATTGCACCAAGTCCAGTTGACTTGAATGATGTCGACTTCGGTCATATTGCGGAGCAACTCGAGGGGGTCACCGCAGCGCTGTGGCATGGAGTGCTCTTCCGCATCCAGATAATCGGAGGCAATCCATAGCCCAGCATTTCCGGCACCCGTCTTCAGCGCCTGCGAGTCCTTGTTGATCCAGTCGGCCAGCGCTTGGGCGCGAAAGGTATTCCATCCAGTAGACTTGCAGAATGTCTCGCTGGCTGGCAGTGACTCAGGGAAGGGAAGGGCGGCAGCATCTGTATTCTGGCCTAGCCATTCAGAGTAGGCCCGCTTCGCTTCGTTACTGTAATCGAGCCACTGCGCACCCATGAACTGTGGTTCAACCGTCGTCTCAAAGTAGAGGAAATTTTCCGCCCCCAGCGCCGCCACGAGGTTCGTCATGTAGAGGCGAGAGGCGTTGAGATAAGCTTTGGAAAAAAGTGATGGCACCTTGCTGCCGTAGCCATATTCAGTGTCCGAGACACGCTCTCCTAGGTGGTTGACTGCCAATGCCTCTTCTGGGTGCTTTTCCCAGAAACCCGCGGGGATCTGCCCGCCGCCGACACCGTAGGTTTCCACCGAAAGACTGGCATACATGCCGTGCGCTCGAATTGCTTTGATGAGTTTCCGCAGGGGGTCTAGCGATACTTCAATTTTGCCATCGCCCGATGGGTTAAAGTGGTGCCAGTAGCAGTTAAGCGCTAAATTATTGTAACCTTTTGCGGCGATGGTTGGAAGGTCTTCAATTAAAAGATCGATACTTCCCGCTTGGGAGTAGTCTCGCAATGGCTTGCCAGTTTTTACAAACAAATGCGTGTCGTCGACCCATAATTTTCCTTCGCTGAGTGCATGATTGTTAAAGTAAGGATGTAGCTTCATGGTTCACATGATCAAAACGTTTAACTAGATCCTCAAGCGCAAAGTTTAGAATAGCGCAGAAATTAGTTATTTTATTATTTTATGGCTACTTGGCCAAGTTTTTCATAGATAAAGGGTGGCCGAGTCCGACTGGTAAGTTGACAAGGCGCTCAGCTCAATTAAACGTTTTTCTTACTGCTGATTATCCCTTTATCCTTATACCACTAATTACATGCTAACCCATCCCGCAATGCTTGAAGTAAACGCCACCTCAGTATATGAAGCCCATCGTATCTCGCGATTTGTTCGTCCCTTGGTTCTGTTCACCCTGATTGCCGTCAGCTTGCCCATCGAGGCTAAAGAAGAGCGTCCAAATATCGTTTTCATTTTTAGTGATGACCATGCGCCGCATGCGATCGGCGCTTACGACGGCTGGCTCAAGTCGGTCAACCCGACCCCTGAGATCGATCGGCTCGCGGAGCAAGGCATGCTGTTTGAGAACAGTTTTTGCACGAATTCGATCTGTGGGCCGAGTCGAGCGGTCATTCAGACAGGCAAGCATAGCCACAAAAATGGTTTCATGGATAACGGAGATCGCTTCGACTGGAATCAACAGACCTTCCCGAAGTTACTGCAAGGTACTGGCTACCAAACGGCTATTTTTGGCAAGTCGCACTTAAAGGGAAAGCCGCAAGGTTATAACGAGTGGGCCGTGCTGCCTGGGCAAGGACTCTATTATAATCCCGACTTTTACACCAAAGATGGTCAAATCACGATCCAAGGACATTGCACGGATGTGGTAACCGACATGGCTGTTGATTTTCTCGAAAACAAACGAGACACAAATAAACCATTCATGCTAATGGTGCAGCATAAAGCGCCTCACCGCAATTGGATGCCGGCAGCACGGCATCTGACGCTCTACGACGATATCGATTTACCAGAGCCTGCAACGCTGTTTGATACTTGGGAAGACAAAGCACCTCCGGCAAGACACCAAGAAACAAGCATCATCGATTACATGCATCTGAACTATGACTTGTTTGTCGATCTGACCCCTGATTTTACACAAGGTAAGCCAAGCAAAAGCGAAGATCCTTCAAGTTGGCGTAACATGCAACGCATGAGCGAGGAGCAAATGAGTGTCTGGCGCGACGCCTACGGTCCGAAGGATGTCGCTTTCCATGCAGCAAATCTAAGTGGGAAAGATCTGCTCCGATGGAAGTATCAGCGCTATGCCAAGAATTACTTACGTACCATTAAAGGTGTCGATGAAAGTGTCGGGCGACTTGTCGCCACGCTCGATGAACTCGGCTTAAGCGATAATACCATCGTGATTTATTCATCTGACCAGGGCTTCTTCATCGGCGATCACGGCTGGTATGATAAGCGCTGGATGTATGAAGAGTCGCTGAAGATGCCTTTCATTATTAAATGGCCCAACGTGATTACTCCGGGTTCTAGGCAACAAAAAATGATTCAAAACATCGACTACGCGGAGACTTTTCTGGATATCGCTCAAGCCGCCATTCCTGATGACATGCAAGGTCGATCACTCCTACCTTTGCTCAAAGGCGAGTCTGTGAACGACTGGCGCGATAGTATCTACTACCATTATTACGAATACCCAAGCGTGCACATGGTGCCCAAACATAATGGCATTCGTACCGAGCGCTATAAATTGATGCATTTTTATGAGTTCGGAGAATGGGAATTCTACGATCTAGAGAACGATCCCGAGGAGTTGAATAATCTCTATGGGAAATCCGAGTTCGCCGAGTTGATCGAAACGCACAAAGCGAAGTTGGCCTCATTGCAGGAGTATTACGACGATGACAGTGAGCTCCCAGAGATGCCCGAAGCATGGAAGTTGAAAATGCGCCCATGATCCTTCGATTTTGGCAAGATTCTTCCCGATGATTTGTGATAAACTCCCCTAAAATTCTGATACTTCTCGGTGTCGTGTCGCTCTTCATTGGAGGCCACACGGTCAACGCTCAAGATGCTGAGAAGACGAACGTCATCATGGTCGTGATCGACGACCTACGCACTGAGTTAGGCTGTTATGGAGTGGACGCAATGCACTCACCAAGTATCGATCGGTTTGCGCAGAAGAGTATGCTCTTCAACCATGCCTATGCGCAATATCCTGTCTGTAACCCCAGCCGCTCATCGTTCCTTTCGGGCTTGCGCCCCGATGAGGTCGGGATCATCTCAAACACGGTTCCCCTTCGACGCGTACAGCCTAATCTGGTCACACTTCCACAGTTATTCCGCGAGAATGGTTACTTTACTGCGGGCATTGGAAAGATTTTCCACCTCAGTGTTGATCATGCAGATGAGCGTGCGCTTTTCGTGGACCCGCTCTCGTGGGATTATTTCTTCGATGCACTTGACGGCACGACGAAGACCGGGCGCCAAGGCGCAGGCCGTAATTTGACCAACGGAAAGATCCCTTGGGCTACTTGGAAAGCGGCCGCAGGCGATGACGCCGACCAGCCGGATGGCATCAATAACCTAGAGGTGCTGAAAGTGTTGGAAGACAATCACGAGCGCCCATTTTTCATCGGTTACGGCATACACAAACCGCACGACCCGTTTATTGCCCCCAAAAAGTATTTTGAGTTTTACCCCGAGGGTCGCACCCAGCTGGCGGAAGAACCAGAGGGCCGATCGAAACGTATTAAAATGGCGATCCCTAACGATCGTATCTTCGCCGAATTCACCGATCAAGAGCGCCGAGAGTTTAAGCGCGCGTATCAAGCAGGAGTGAGCTTTGCCGATGCCCAAGTGGGAAAGCTAATGGACCGCCTCGATCAATTAGAGCTTTGGGATTCGACCATCGTCATTATTATGGGCGATCATGGCTATCACCTCGGCGAACATGACTGGTGGAATAAGGTCACGGTCTTTGAAGATGGCGCGCGAGCACCAATGCTGATCTGGGTGCCCGATGCGTTGGGGATGGGCAAGCCCACCGACAGTCTAATGGAGTTCATCGATCTCTATCCGACGCTGGTGGATTACGCGGGCCTAGCGCCACCGCATAAACTATCGGGGGCGAGTCTGCGCCCAGTCCTAGAAGATCCCAACGCAAGTGTGAAAGAGGCTGCGTATACTCAGGTGACACGTGGCCCCAAAGTGATGGGCCGCAGCGTGCGCACGCGGCGTTGGCGATACACCGAGTGGGGCGAAGGTAAGCACGGTGTCGAGCTCTACGATCATTCAAAGGATTCAGGCGAGTATTATAATCTGAGCGCTAACCCAGAATATGCTCATGTCGTCAGTCAGATGAAACAGCTGCTCCAAGGCGGCTTATCAGGCGAATAGTTGACTCAGACAAACTAGGGTAGGGCGCGGACTAGGTTTGCCCGAGCCAGCGGCTTAAATTAGTACTAGTCTATTTGAACCTAAAGTGGTCACTCGACTCAGGTTCACTCCCTGCTATCACATTCATCATTAAAGGGTTTACACGCTAGGCTAGCTAATGTTTAGATCGATTCTTTATTTATGCTGAATAATGGCTCAAAACGTATTACCTCGATTAAGGAAATCGCTAAATTAGCGGGTTATTCGATCGCGACTATTTCCAACACTTTAAACGATAAAGGCCGGATTCGGCCAGAGGTCCGCCAAATAATTTTAGATATTTGCCAGAAACACGGCTACATTCCTAATTCTGCGGGCAGAAATCTGCGCCGTAAAAGGAATGAGACGATTGGCCTGATGTTTTACCCTTCAAGTGCGGCGATTTTTCGTAACGTCTATTATGCGGAAATAATGGAGGCACTGGAATTTGAGTTGGAGCGCGCTGGATACGACCTGCTCTTATCTGGGCACGACAGCTCCCTTGAGGACTCCGTATCTCCACGATTTCTGCGCCAAGGTAAAGTCGATGGAATCATTCTATTGGGTCGTTTCCCTCGCAAGCGGGTCATCGCACTCAAGGACTATGGGGGACCCATCATCCAGCTAGATGGCTTTCGCGAATTTTTAAATGTCGATTATGTCACGTCCGATGGCTACTCGGCCACCGAGCAGATCGTTGATCACTTAGTCAAACTGAAGCACCGTCGCATCGTTTTTGTAGCCTATAACCATGAGGATACCAACGCGAATCAACGTGAAGCGGGATTCCTTGCCGCAGTCGGAAAGCACAATCTATCCAATTCCGAATGCAGAAACATACGGGACATAGGGAACTCTGCAGAAGCTTATGAACTAATCAAGTATTTGCTTGAATCGGAATCCCCGCCGACAGCAATAATTGCGGTGAATGATACACTCGCAGTTGAGTTGGTCCAGTTGCTTCAAGATGACGGATATTCAGTCCCAGAAGATGTCAGTGTCTTCGGATACAACGATGACGCAGATAGCCAAAAGTCCAAACCGCAAATTTCTACAGTTCGTATTGACAAAACCAAGCTCGCTCAAATTGGTGCGAAGATGATTATTGACCGTATTGAGAATTCCGAACTCCCTCACCAAAAGGCCTCACTCACCGCCGAGCTCATCCATCGTGATTCGGTTGCTGTAGCCAAAAGCTGAGGTCTTTTTAAGTGATCCCCTCGGGTTCACCACCTGAAGCAGCTGCCTTGGCCGTAGATGCCGCGTAGCATACAATCGGTTTACTATTGCAATCGATATAAATGAATAAGCGTTAACTTCGTTGTCGACGATTTCATTGCAGAATAACCAGATGATAGTCGCAACGGTGTCTCTAAGCTGGCCTGTCCTAAGGTCACACGGGCGTAGATGCGCTACCTACGAAACTGGGTCCACGTATTTCTGTAGCCGATCCATCTGTCACGACACACCCTACTTGAGGGCGTGTCGTGAGATAAAGGCGTGTCGTAGGATTAAGGTGCCGGTGCAACAATTTCAGCACGGATGAACTGCTGCGAGCTATTGCCTACTGGGGTCGTGCTTCTGAAGCGTATGTGATCGGCGGCGTCCTCAACCACGGTGACAGCAACGCTATCCCAGGCTTGAGGATCAGAGAGATCGGAGGAAACCGAAGCGTTGATCTGAACCGTGCG
>Ga0114998_10001263_pt1 | contig 19380 bp, 13 predicted proteins | sample ArcticOcean_MG_C_5_FD_87044 | JGI IMG/M metagenome (GOLD analysis project Ga0114998, IMG submission 87044) | Marine microbial communities from western Arctic Ocean - ArcticOcean_MG_CB4_138 | ecosystem: Environmental > Aquatic > Marine > Oceanic | place: Arctic Ocean: Canada Basin | collected... | reverse complement strand
CTCGCGTTAAAAGTAAGGCTTAAAGCATCATCGTCGTACTTTTAAAAGAACGCAAAAGTCTCACAGAATAGAGCAGTGATAGAACAAAAGAAGAAGAAGAAGAAGAAGAAGAAGAAGAAGAAGAAGATGTTCATTAAAAAAAAATGCTCGTCGTCTTTCGTGGTCCTTTTCGTAGCCACCCTTCATTCATCGCTACTGCTGCTTAAAACGAACGCATATGATGATAGTAATAATAATAATAATAATAATAATAAAAATCAGTTTTGGTCCATCGGCGCTTCCGGAATCGATCAGAAGAGGTTGCCAGAGATCGCGAGTTGGGAAACGTTCAAATGTCCAGAAAAGAGATACATTCTGCTAGGACCTAGGACGTACACCGGTGGATTCAATAACATGTTCATGACGTTCCAAGGAGCGCTTTTATTGGCGAGATATACGAACAGGACTTTTGTTGTCCCAGCCGCGAGGAACGATCGATATCAAGATTTCAGGTTCTCGCAGGCTATTGATTACGATGCGATGAGGAAGGTTTGGCCGTGTTTTCATGATTCGAATAAGGAGTGGGGCGTGGAGAAGATACCGGAGGAATATAGGAATAGTAATAGTAATAGGAGGAGGAGGAAGTTGATGATGAAGACGAGTGCAGTTGAGGAGGGTGATGATTACGAGGATGATTATTTGGTCGCTTCGATTGACGATGACGCGACGATCAAACATCATCATCGTAATAATAATAATAATAATAATAATAATAGTAGCGATTTAATAAATGATGGTGATTATGGGTTTGTTAAAGTTAAAAGGAGAATGTTAAAAGCGACGACGAAGACGAAAAATGGGAAGAAATTGAAAACGTCCGACATGTTTGATGATTATAAACCGAAACCTGGGACGATTGCGACGATGGCGCCAGTGAAAGTGAGAGGGCCTAGTAATACGGGGAGGCAGATTTCGGAGATTGCGAGAGATTTCATTGATAACGAAGAAGCTTCGAGGCATCCTTTAATAATGATTTCTGGTAGCGCTTGGGGTGGTTTGATGACTGCGTGTATGAAACCGTACGAAGATGGTTTGTTTTTTAAACACGTTAAACCGGCCGAGCACATTGCAAGAGAAGTCGAGGCGTTTAAGAAATTGAAAGGATTAGTCGATGGAGAGTACGTTGGCGTTCATTTAAGGTATTTAGAAGGGAAGTGTCCAGGGAGGGCGGAGGCGTATTACATGCCAAAGGTTCAAAAACAAATCGCCGCGATGTGTCATAATACGTTTCCGCATACGAAAAGGGTATTGGAAGACCATGGTTTACGAGAGATTTCGAAAATCTATTTAGCGAGCGACAGACAACGTCCCGACGCGGATAAAACGTTCGAAAAAGCTGGATCGATTAGCTACGATAAAGGAAATAAAAAAGATAAATACTTTGGTGACGGCACGCAATTCGTTAAAGGGTATATAGGACAAAAAGTATTCGAACCAGCTGTCGATATGTTCATCTTAGCCGGCGCGAAAATCTTTGTCGGTAATATGCTTTCGACGTTTTCGACAAACACTGCGAATATAAGATACGGTTGGGGCGCGAGACGGTCTGTTTTGGCGTGGCCAGAACCGGCTATTATGAAAGAACGTTCGTTTTGGGAGTGCGAACGCGCGGCGTTCTGGTGCGGGACAGAGACTAAAACGTGGAGTTCTGCCGGGCACACAAAAGCGAAAGGGAACTGTTAACCTACCACGGTATATATAGTCGTTACATTTTGCTCATATATTATTAATGTTTACCGCCTTGATGCATTTTCTCCTCCGCTAAATTCAACAACAAAGAGTCCGCGTTTAGCATCACTTTATTATTACTTCTCGACATTGTCTCCGCAATCTCTCTCGCAGCCTCGATTCTTCTCAACGTCAAAAACGCTGGATTGTTACTAATCGCCTCGCCAATCAACTTTGCCGATTTTGCTTCCCCATCTGCTCTAATAATCGCCGACTTCTTATCTTCCCTCGCTCGTTCGACGACGAATTTCGCTCTCTCCGCGTCTTGCTGCGCAACCTGTTTCGCTTCGATCGCCGCCGTATACTCTCTCCCAAACGTCAACGCAGTAATCGAAACATCATCGAGAACCATATGAAATGTTTGCGCCCTTTGAATCAACATATTCCTGATTTGTAAACTGACGTTTTCTCTCTTTGTTATTAACTCGCTCGCGTTATGTTGCGCCACGACGCTCTTCAACGTGTCGTGTATTAAACTCGGTAAAACGCGTTCGTTAAAATCTGTCCCTAATTCTCTGTAAATCTGCGGTAACTTATTCACGTCCGGTCTCGTTAAAACTCTTATGGATAAGTTAACCATTTGTAAATCTTTCGACCCGCTCGTTGACGATACTTGATGCGCTCTCGAGCGAACGTCGTATATCACCGGTCTCTCGATCCATGGGATCACGAGATGCGTTCCCTCCGAGTACGTCTGTTCTTTTATGCCCACGGCCCTGTTATATACGATCGCCCTGTGGCCGCCTTCGACGTTGAATAAACTGCGAATTTTTAAACAACAATAATTTATTAGTATTAGTATTAGTATTAGTATTATATAACGATCGATGATTGTTTAAGAAGAAAAAGAAACACGCGCGCGCACGCAGTTACCATTCGCGTCGTCAGTAACGCGTAAAAGTAAACGATCGAAACATGATTCACAGAGGCTTGTTGGTCTCTGCAGTCGCGGAATCAAAATAATCCAACGCCCGTTTTGGACTCCTCGCCGTGCTATTTACAGCGCGTTTGTATTGGACGCGAAGCTAACTCGTTAATGAATTAAACTGATTTACCTGTGGTACAGACCGAACGAACAGGCGCCGAGACCGAGTAAGCCTTGGATCGCTCCAGTCACCGCTGGCACGTTTACGTTTCGCACGTTTTGCATATCGTTCCTCCTCTTCTTTTTTTTCTTCTTCTGTTCTTCTGACGAACGACGGCGGACTGCTGACGGACAGATAAATTTTTGGAAACTCTTTTGGATGGTTTTTGCAAAAAATGAAAAAAAAGAGAAAAAGAGAAAAAAGAACAAGAAGAAGAAGAAGAAGAAGAAGAAGAAGAGGAAGAAGAAAGAGAAAAAGAGGAAAAAGAACAAGAAGAAGACGAAGAAGACGAAGAAGAAGAAGAAAAAGAACAAGAAGAAGAAGAACAAGAAGAAGAAGAAAGAGAGGAAGAAAAAGAGGAAAAAGAACAAGAAGAAGAAGAAAGAGAGGAAGAAAAAGAGGAAAAAGAACAAGAAGAAGAAGAAGAAAAAAAAGAAGAAGAGTAGAAGCGTAGAAGACGGAAGAAGAAGACGTTGGAAGAAGACGAAGAAGAGTTTCTCACTTTCTCTCTCGCTCTCTCTACTGCTTAGCGACGAGTTTGTTTTGACGCGCGGGCGCGTTCTCTTCTCTCTTCGTTTAAACACGTAATCAATTAAATTAAATTAAATTAAACTCTCTCTTAATCTCTACTTGTCGACGAGTAGAAAGAAGGAATAACTTTTGAATAACGAAAAGGAAAAATGAATTTCGAGAACGGAGAATCGCAATCGTTCGCGTTTAATTTCATCGATTACGCTCCTACTACTAGTACTACGGCGCATGCTGCTCATGCTGTTAATGATACAAACGCGACTGTTATGACTGTAATTGATAACAGGAAGAAGAAGAAGAAAAAGAGACTGAACAGTAAAGATGATTGCGAGTTAGAGATATTCCAAAGCGTGAACACGGAGTCAGTGATTTTCGAAAACGGATTAACGATTAAGAAGAAAGTAATCATGAGCACGCGTCAGAGAGAAATCTTTAAAGAAGAAACCGATTATTCAGCCCGTGCTGATGCTGATGATGATGAGGAATACGACGAAGTGAAAGGGAAATACGAAGGCGGGTTGAAGATGTGGGAGCGCGCGAAAGATTTAGGTGATTACTCGCGTGAGAATAAAAAGAGTGCGATGTTCGTGAAGGATGAGAAATACGACATAGTGAAAGGGAAATACGAAGGCGGGTTGAAGATGTGGGAGTGCGCGAAAGATTTAGGTGATTACTTGTGTGAGAATAAAAAGAGTGCGATGGTCATGAAGGAGAGGGTGTTAGAGCTCGGGTGCGGGCACGGCGTGCCAGCGATTTGCGCTTGTTTGTTGTACGCAGAGACAAAGACGAGAACGATCGAGGAAGAAGAAGAAGAAGAAGATAATAATAATAATAATAATAAGAATAGTTTTTGGTGCGTGTTCCAGGATTATAACGAAGAGGTTTTGAAGGAAGTGACGATTCCGAACGTGAGATTGAATGGAATTGATGAAGATCAATGCGAGTTCTTCGCCGGCGATTGGGAGGATTTGTTGCCGTCATCATCTGAAGAGGAGCCTTTATTGAAAGCGAACGATTTCGATTTGATCTTATCGTCAGATACGATTTATAACACCGAGGATGCTAAGAAACTCGCGAAACTGATTTATAATTGTCTCAAAATTAATCGCGAGAACACGGAGGAGACGATTGATAAAGGGCCGATTTGTTTACTGGCACAGAAACGCTATTATTTCGGCGTCGGCGGATCGACTGCGACGTTTATGAAAATATGTTTCGATTTATATGCAGATAAATTAAGGTGCGATGTAGTGAAAGAAATCGCAGACGGCGCGAGTAACGTTCGCGAAATCATTCGATTAGTAAAGTTAGCTTAGAATATTTAGTATCAAACATAGTAGCATAGTTGTTGCATAACACAATTTTTTACGCAAAAAGGTTTCAACTCAAAACGCGGACACGGTTGCCTTTAATCTCCAAAACTTCAACCGCTCCACCATAAATACCTCGACTCGCGCCTACATCGACTCTCCACACGGCGCCTTTACAGCCAGAATTCACGCCGCTCGTTTGAGGTGTGTGACCAATGACCAATCTTTTAGCTTGAGGTTCAGACGTCAACTCCATTGCCGATTTCAATCTGCGACACGCTTCTGCTTCATATTTTACGCCAGCATCTTTCCCACCGTACTCTCTCGTCCACACGACACCTTCGCTTTCGACGATCATTGAGGGCGGACTTTTCAATTTTCCTTGCATCCATAACGAAACTTCTTTATTAATTCTATCGAAACCATAATTAACATGGTTCGGATTCACGCCAGCGTGCGCGAAAATGGTCTCGCCGACTTGTAAAACCGTCGGATGTTTCGATAGCTTCATCGCAAACACACCTCCTGGTTGAAATAACTCTCTACGCGCCCGAATGCCTTGTTGAATTGGATCCGTTTTTCTGAATTTTTCCTCCGCTTGCTTCAATGGAGACATTTCTTCTTCTTTCTTATCATTTATCGTCTTATCATTCTCTTTATTATTCTCTTTATTGTTCTCAACGTTATTATTAATTTTAATATTATTATCATTATTATTAACAATCTCCTTCTTCTTCAACTTCTCTAAATACTCGCCGCACTCTAAATACGCGCCATTAGTAGCGTAACGAAAATCGCCCATCACGTTCATAATCTCATGGTTCCCATTCATAACAATTACGTTCCCGCCCTCACTTCTGGCTTTCTTCTTCAACCTCATTAATTTCGTAAATATCGCGAGCTCACAATCGCCTCGATCCAGGACGTCGCCGACTTGAACTACAACCGAGTCTTTCCCAATCCATTGCCCGTTCTTATCCATCACTTCGGCTATTTCGAGAGCTTTCATCATTGCTGGGAAGTCGCCATGGACGTCCCCGATTGCGATTAGTCGTCTATTGCCTATATCGATCTTCCCTGACAGTTCATCATCATCATAATTATTATTAATCTCTATCTTATTATTACCATTTACGTTAGCGAACGCATCGAAGGACTTCGAATCTTTTCGTTGCGCTAAAGATAACAACGTTAAGCTCGCGCCAGTGACTACAGTAATCGCGATTTGTCTCCTTCTTATTAAACCGATTTTACTTATTCTTCTTCGTTCGCTGTTTAACTCGATTTCTTTATTAAAGTTGTTCGTGTTATTGAATTGATTAGGGTTTGATGAAGCCGCCGATGACATCTTTATTATTATTATTATATTATGTTATCACTATTTCGTATTACTTATTTCAAAGCGCTAAAGTCTGAAAGTGTAAAGAGCGAACAAAAGTGTCGAAGTGACAAAAATGACAAAAAATGAAAAATAATAATTTGAAAGGCCATCATTGGCAGGAAAAATAAAAAAGAGGCCGTAAGTATTGGAGATTAAATGTACCGTTCAGAACCTGGCGCTTTTTGTGACATAGTATTGCTTTCTTGTACGTACGTTATAGTTCTGTTGTTGTCGTTGTTTCTTTTTCTTTTTCTTTCTTTCTTCGTTCATCGCGCGATTGTATTCTGAATCTCAGCCTTTGCAATCGCGGAGCGTTCGATGACGTCTAGGCCGGCGATGTTGAACCCTAAATCGTCCAAGCGTTCTTTCGTTCTTGATCTTATTAACGGCTTTAAATCATCTAATGTCGCTCTGGCCTCTCGCGTTGCGCCGAGTTGTTGGAAATGTAATCTGATGATTAAATTCGTCATCGTGCAACATAACTCAACTTTTTCGTTTCTTTCGAGCCAATATTTGAGGTAATCGAGTAATAATCTGCAGTAAAGGAACGGGAGGCATAGAATCGCGCGCTCAAGTTCTGCTGGTCTGACTTGCGCGACTTGGTACAGAGCGTATTGACGCGGCTCCATGTTGAGCAATAACGGGTTCGGTTTTAACTGCGGAACTTTCGATGGGTCGACGCTTTGCAGTTTATCGTTTTCGTATAAGGCGCGACGTTCGAGCTCATGCTTGGCTAAATCCACGGCGGCGGCGATTTTGTCCGCCGAATCGAGCGTTTCCATCGTCCTGCGTCCAGCTAAACCGGATTCGTTGTTACCATTTTGTTCACCGACGATATTGTTGCCGTCTTTGTCGAATAATCGTTCACTGTTTTTACGATCTTCTTCATCCATTTCAATCCCGGCGTTGTCCTCAAACATCGAATCGAGCCTTTTTTCCTTCTCTTCGTCCAAGAAGAACGGCTCTTTCGTTCGTTCGTACAATCGTAACGAGCGATCTGCTCCGGCTGAAATGACGAAAGAGCCAGTGGTTGAAATTGCAATAGTCCAAACCGCCATGTGATGTTCATCCAACGAGAGAAGCATTTCGTATTTATCTAAATCCCAATAGCGAACTCTTTTATCTTTTCCGCACGTAAAAGCGTAGTGCGTTTTATTGACGAATTTTAAAGCCATGACTGAGTCATCGTGCGCGTGAATCGATCTATGGCAATCACCGAAATCTAAGCCCCAAACACGAATGTTCTTATCTTGTCCAGCACTCGCCAATAAAACTGAGTCCGAAGACACGTCGTGGCATAGCGCAGGTAAGCGGTGACCGTATAAAGACAACGAAAACTTTAAAGTATCCGCAAAGAAAACTTTCAAAGTATTATCGAGTAAAGATGCGGTTAAAAGTTTACCATCTGGCGTTATCGAAACGCTCAAAACATCGTCGGACATTTGCAAAGTTTTCGAATGCGTCGCTGTAAGTTTTTTCATTCCCTTTTTGTCTCTTTTGTTCGCTGCGACTAAAGTCCATTCCCAAAATTTAATCGTCTTATCGCCCGAACACGTGACGAATCCAGACTCGTCTGGAAGAGCACAAATGCCCCAAACTGGGCCTTCGTGTGCAATTTTCAAAGGATCTAATTGCGATAAATGTTGATCGCCGTTTTCTTCTTCTCCGTTTTCATCATCATCATTATTGTTATTATCTTCTTTCAATTTTGAGTTGGCAGCAGAGGCTGAGTTCGTTCCGGCTAAACAATCGATGATTTCTAAACCACCTTCTTTTGTTCCAACTACGGCATTTCTTCCATCGGGAGCAAAAAACGCACACGTGCCGTAACCAGACTCGATCGTTCGAGCACATTTTCCAGTGTCAGCATCCCAAACTTTTGCACCTGAATGAGAGACGGAAAGAAGAAAACTTTCATCGGGCGATAACGCGATGACGCGAACATCCGCTCTATGGCCAGAAGATCTAGCAATCGACCGTTTCTTTGGTTCTCTCTTATCTTCCTTCATCTTTGTCGATATGTTGGCAATGTCGTAAAGTTCGACTGCGTTTGAGTCAAGAGAAATAGCTAACGAAATCTGTTTATCGAGATGCGAATCCATAGTCTCCGGTTGAAACGCAAACGGTGCGATGGATTTCCCAGTAGGGCGAACGATTGATGATAATTCAAATGCATCTTTCGCATTAAATCTATTCAAATCATCTTCGTCATCGTTCTCTTCTTCATCATCGTCATCGTCTTCATCATCATCGTTGCTTTTTTGGTTATTGTTATTTGTCGATTTTTTCATCTTCTTTGCGTTTTCTTTTTCGCGCCTTCTTTTAAAGCGCCTTTTTCGTTTCTTTTCAATCTCCTCTGCGTTTTTCACGTCATAGATCTCTATAGATTTTCCTACGCTTTGAATGCCGAGAGCAGTTCCTAAACTCGAAAACTGTAACGAAATCGTTCGACTTCTCGCTTCTTTTGCAAACGAGCCGATAAAGCGCAAGCGCAAAGCCTTGTCCAAAATATTATCTTTAGCTATTCTTTCTGCATCTTCAACGCCATCGTTCAATAAGTTCTCGTTTGAATTTCTTAAGATCGAGCCTTCTTCGACGCCTTTGAATACGGAATAAAATTTAATCTCTCGTTCATTCCCAGCTATGGCGACTATTCCATGTGAATCTTTATTATTATTATTGTTATCATAATTACCTACGTTTACAAATTGTGAATACGCGGATGCCCAACACTCGCCACCGAAACCAGATATCGTCTGACAACATCTTTGTCCAACTAAATCCCAAACCTTTGCAAAGCCATCTTTCGATGTCGTCACCAAAGCCGTATTTGTGAAATTCGTCTCTGTTTCAGGTTTTATCGATTGTAAATTGTTCTTGTCTTTTTTGTCGTCATAATAATTGACATCATCATCATCATTTTCTACTTTCTTCTTATTCTTCTTCGTCTTTGCACTCGCTAATAATAATGCTTTATTATCATCATTATTACCGTGTTTAACAAACACCATGCTCGTAATCTGCCCCCTATGCCCTTTCAACCTAAACATCCCTCTCTCCTCGAGAACGTCCCATACGACGACGTCGGTATCCTTACCTCCGCTCACTAAACTAGTACAATCATCGGTCCACAAAAGCGCACTCACGGCTGTCTTATGCCCCCTAAACACTATATCGCTCTCACAATACTCTTCCATTTTTCTCTCATCATCATCATCGTCCTCAAAATCATCACCATCGTCATCGAATGCTCCCTCACCCCTTCTTTTCCCCGAATCATCTCTCAAAATCGCTCTCAAACAATCGTTCCATACTCTCACTGAACCATCGGAGAACCCGGCGGCGAACTTTTTCCCATCAATAGCTTGCGCTAACGAAGTCACTCTGACGACTTTCTCGGCCGTGCCGTCCAATGAGTTGTACGTTTTAGGTGCCCAGATTTCTCTAATGATCTTCCCAGTTCTCTCGTTTATGACATTAATCGTCTCAGCAGCCGCCGCGAAGATAAATCTGGTATTATTACTCGTATTATTATTCGCAGAGTACGCGATGTTCACATCTGGTTCGCATAAGATGCCGAATTTTTTCGTGTGTTCGTAGCGTAAATACGCTTTGACCATTGTTTAATTGATTCGATTCGAATCGATTCGAATCGATTACCTTTTTCTTAAAGAGCGCGTTTGAAGCCGTTTTTTGTTCGGAATTTGTAAGGCACTAACAACACGTGTGATTTGGAACAAAAGATGAGAATAAAAAGCGTACTGTACTGACGATGAAGACAACTTACATTTTGTAATTTTCAGAGAGAGCGTATGGAAACTGAAACTTAAGAGAACGACCGATATGTGTATGTGTGATTATGTTTACGTTTCTTTTCTCTACTACGCGACTTGCAAAAAATGCTTGCGCTTTTGGAACTTCATGAACTCGCTTACGCTAACAATCCAAAACATGAAGAGAAACGTACACGTCCAGGATTGCCCAAGAGGCGCAGTCGTGTTGAATAAATCTTGCACTTGTAACTCTGGGACGTAAATGGCGCATGCCATGATAGTCAGAGAAGTTACGCAACCGTAGATAGTGACCTCGTTAGAGAAGAACCCTTGCTCGAAGATCGACGTTCGGCGAGTTCTGCAAACGAAGATATTCCAGAATTGATTTACGATCAACGTGAGATACCAAGCAGTACTGGCTTGTTTGTAAATCAAATTTTGTTTCATCGCGTCAAACGATGTTCCATTTGCAAGCGTCAAAATTTTATCGCTAGCGGAATATGGTGGGCCTTTGAAGTATCCTTTGTCGAGCGAAAACGCAACATCGGGCAACTCAATGCCGTAGTGATGGAATACCAAAGCGTATGCCATGAAACAAGTCAAAGATGAAAACAAACCTGAGATGACGTAGGAGAAGATTAATGTTTCTCTCGTGATCAAATGATCTGTACGCGGATTGCGAGGAGGTCGTCGCATAATATCAGCCTCGGCTTTCTCGTAAACTAACGAAATGGCAGGACCTTGCTCGGTTAACAAATCGATGGACAAAATCATGATCCCGTTCATTGCGAGAGGCATTCCAAGCGCGAGATTGAAGAACACTGGAACCAATTGCGGCGTTAAATGCGCAAGAGTATACGTGATTGACTTTGAGAGATTATCAAACACAGCGCGTCCTTCTGCCACCGCGTGCTCGATCGAAGCAAAATTATCATCGAGAAGCACAATGTCAGCAGCCTCGCGAGCGACATCTGAACTTTGAGGGCTACCCATAGCAATGCCAATATGTGCGGCTTTCAAGGCCGGCGAATCATTGACACCATCACCGGTGACGGCGACAATTTCTCCAACGTCTCTTAAATGCTCAACTAATTTTAGTTTCATTTGTGGTGACGTGCGTGCAAAAACAATCTCTTTCATTCGCACGATAACCTCCCAGTCGCTCTCAGTGAAAGTTTCTGCTTCAGCGCCGCTTATGACGACTGCGTCACAATCTTCGGCTAACCAATGCTTCTTCAACTTTGCAGGAGCAAGTTCGTGACTTGTCGGCAAAGTGATTATGCCAACCTTTCGAGCGATCGCCTCGGCAGTCAAGGGATGATCGCCAGTAACCATCGCAACCTTTATAGAAGCCGAGCGGCATTTAGCGATGGCATCGGCAACGCCCGGTCTTGGCGGATCAACTAAAGAGATTAAACCGGCAAAAGTAAAATTCACCCCTTGCAAGAGCGCATTCGGATCTTCAACGTTCGCATAATCACGCGCAGGAACGCGAGCGTACGCAAAGCCGATAACTCTTTCACCGCATACGCCAAAACGATGATAAGTATCTTCGAAATTTTCCGTGAACTGCGCATCGATAGGGCGCTCACCGCGCTCGTGCGCAAAAGTCGTACACCTCATAATTACGCGTTCAGGTGCTCCTTTTAAGAAGATTAAAAATTCGTTCGAGCTTGGACAAGTACAAACAACGGCCGCGTACTTATTCACAGAGTTGAACGGAATCTCAAATTGCGTTACGAACGAGCGTTTAGCGAGAGAGACTGGATATATCGCGTCTGCATATCGCAGCAAACCGGCATCTGTGGCATCACCGCGGACGATTTCTCGGACGCCGCGAACGTCTTCAAACGCGGCTTGGTTATTCACGCCGGCAATCGTCAATAGCTTGGCGTGCGTTGAGAACATTTCCCAATCGAGAGACGCGTTGGCGCCGGACATTAACGCCTTGAACGAAGAAATTGTAAACGTATTCCCGGGCGTCGATCGTGCGGAAGAATCTTCAGATGCGCGCTTACGCGCAGTATAATCTCCTCGTTCTCGCATGTGCATCGAAGCGCGTTCTTGAAACGTATCCAAAATGACCGATGTTCCTCCAGCGTGCACGTTATGGATAGCGCCTCCGTAGAACAAGTTCTCGACGGTCATCATGTTTTGAGTCAACGTTCCAGTCTTATCTGAACAAATGATCGAACATGCGCCAAGAGATTCGATGATATCAATGCGTTTCACCAAGACGTTCTTTTCGCTCATTCGTTTCGCGACGACGGCCAAACATGATGTAACCGTTGCAGCGAGTCCTTCGGGTATGTTTGCGACTAGAACAACTATGAAGCCGTTCACGAAGCAAGTCAAAAAATCAACGCCACGGCTCATACCAACCACGAACAAACAAATTGCTGTGGTTAGCGCAAAAATTGCAATGATGTTAACAAATCGGTGAATCTCCTTTTGAAGTAAGGATTCCTCGATATGCCCAGACGAAGATGCCAAAGAGGCAATCGTTCCAATCATCGTTTGATTCGCGGTTCGAATCACGACTCCGTGACCTGAACCTTGCATAACGAGCGACGAAGAGAAGACGATATTTTTCGCTTCCATCGGTCTATCGCTTTGCGCGTCGACAAATCCACTCACTGGCGCGCTCTCGCCCGTGAGAGACGAATTCTCTGTTTTCAAATCTTTCACTGAGATCAAACGTAAATCAGCTGGAACTCTATCGCCGAGTTGTAAATGAACGACGTCGCCGCAAACGAGAAATCGTGGATCACATTTTTTCTCAACTCCGTTTCTTACGACGTTACACGAGGTCGGCATCAACTTTTTAATCGCCGAAAGCGTCGCGGCCGAGCCTCTTTCTTGATAATACGTAATCACGCACGTCAAAACGACGATGACATATAAACACGCTCCGAAATATAAATTCTCCTTCTGCTGCGTATCGAGCGCAAACGCGACGTGGCACAAGACGCCAGCCGCGAGTAATAACAGCATGAACTTATCGAGAAACTTCGATAATAATTGAATATACCATGGAACAACCGTTGGGGGCGTTAAGCAATTTTCGCCAAACTCCCTCAACCTCTTCTCGGCTTCGTGCTCTGTTAACCCTTTCGACTGCGATGGATTGAAAACATCGATTTCCGTTCCTAACTTGATGCTCAAGTCTCCAATAGCCATTTTATGCTCTCTAGGTTCGTATTCCCCTCCTCGTGCGGATTCTTTCTTCTTCTTCTGCTTTTTGATTTCATAATGTATATTTGAGATAGAGAGTAAATCAAGTGTTAGCCGAGATAGTTATTTCTCAGCTCCAAAGGCACCCTCGAAGGAAATTTTTTATTCCAATTTGCGATAAACCGGTACACGACGCGCGAGGTCACTCGATCGCACATAAAAATATCCAAAACGAAAACAGACACACACTCAAAATTAAACGCACATTATTATTCGTCGTACTACCGAGCTCCATTTCGTTCAACTCTTGCGCTGAAGGGATCGATTCCATTTTAGATATTATTCTATGCACCATTTCCGACTATAGGACCTAATCTCGCTCAGTTCACGGTTCTTTGCTGATAGTATTTTTATACTGTTTATTTCTTCGCTTTATTGAACAACCAACCGAAAATTAAGGCCTCGGTTAACAGAACTGCCTCTATTAGCATTCAATAGTTAGAGAAGAAGAAGAAGAAGAAGAAGAAATATTGTTTTTCTGTGTGTTTTATTTAATTTCTTGAGCGCGTATAACAGAGAGAGGAGAAGGAGAAGTGCGGAATAGAGAGAGTGGAAAAAAGAGAATAGCAGAGAAATATAGTAAAGGGAAAAAGGTGCCCATCGGCAAAAGCAGCCTTAAATATGGGTTGTACAAAAAGGACCATCAAGAACAGAAAAACAGTGGAAGAGGCCGTTAATACTACTACTACGCACAGCAGGTAGTGGTCAAAAAAATGTCTTTAAATCCAAACCAACAACTATTCTTCAACGCTCTAACGGCGAAAAGATTCATGCTCGAACGAGACGCTAGAGAGTTACACCGAGACTTACAAACGCAAGAATTAGTAGCCAACGACGCAGACGCGGACGATGGGGGCGACGAGTTACCTTCGAACTTTGAGTTTGATAGATTTTGGGGACAAATCTCGTCTCAATTGAGGGAACATTTCGGGATCGAGATTAGGAGAATCAAGTTCATTGGGGGCGATGAGAAGCTATATATAGGCATCGCGAACGTGGATCAAAGCGCTACACATTCCGCAGCGATTACGAAATTAGCGACGAGGTTACAACCGAAGCAAATTGCGTTGTTTAGGGTGATTTTAGACGAAATTTTGAAAACCGATTTGACTTGTTTGCAAGGTGTTGATATGATGACGTTATTGAACTCGAACGGTTTAGAGTTTGGTAATAACAATAATAATACACAACAACAAGGCGATGATGATGATAATGAAGAGAAGAAAGAATTTATTAATAACAATAATAATAATAATAATAATATGATGCAACAGGGCGGCGGCGCTACGCAAGCGCAAGTCGACGCGGCTGTTCGAATGAGTTTACTCGAAAAAGAAGCCACGGTTGCTCAGTTTTGCAACGATGGATGGTTATATCGACCGAGAGATAACGTTAGAAATTTGAAGCTCGGCGTGAGGTGTTTTCTTGAATTGAAGGATTTCATTTTAGATCAATGTCCTGAATCGATCGCTAAAAAGTGGGAAAATGCTTTATAGAAATGTTTGTTCAATAGTAGTATAGCACAACACGGATGGGCCGGATCATCGAGCACAAAAAAGAATTAGCAGAAAACTGACGCTCTCCGCTCTCTGCGCGAGTGCGTAAACAGTGTTGTAAACGACAAAAGAAACACATTGAATAAACTAATCTAATATTTTCCTCTCTATCTATATTAATCGCTTCGTTTAGAATTATTATTAATACTGATGTCGTCATACACACAAAGGATCACAGGGTCCATGCTCCACAACAACAAAACTGCTGGCGGCTTCGAAGTAGATACAAAAAATACTAACGATGATGACGACGATGTTAATAATATTAATAATAATAATTCCTCGTCCATGATGACAATGAAAGAAGGGGATTTAGTAATAGTCCACGTAGGATTCAACGACCAGAAACAAATCAGATTAAACAGAAAAGAAACCATGCACACACATTACGGAGCGTTTAAGCATTGTGACATAATCAATAAAGTGGAATTTGGGCAAAAAGTCACTTGCAAGACCGGGTTCGTGTGGCTATTAGCGCCGACGGCAGAGCTATGGACGAACGTTTTAGCACATAGGACGCAGATATTGTACGTGTATGATATAGCGTTGATTTGTTCGTGGATGGATTTGAAACCTGGGAAGGTTGTTTTAGAGAGCGGTACCGGGAGCGGAAGCCTAACGCATTCGTTAGTGAGGGCGGTTGCGAATCCAAGAACGGAGTCGGTTAAAAACGATAATAATACTAATGAAAAAGAAGATAATAATAAAGAAGATGATGATGCCCACGAAAAAGAAGGGCACGTTTTCACGTTTGAGTTCAATAAAGTGAGAGCAGATGCGGCACATTTAGAGATTCAAGAAAATGGATTGAGTGAATTTTGCACGGTCACGCATAGGGATATCGAAACAAATGGGTTTTCCAAAAATTTAGAAGAGGCGAAGATTGCCGATGCAGTTTTCTTGGATTTACCCGGTCCGTATAAGTGCGTTGAATCTGCTGCGAAGTGCTTGAAAGTGGATGGCGTTTTGTGCTCGTTTTCGCCTTGTGTTGAACAAGTGCAAAAGACTTGCATCGAATTGACAAAGTTTGGATTTTGCGATATTAAAACAGTAGAAATGCTCGGGAGAGAATTCGATGTGAGCGAACGAAGATTTTATACAAACATTGAAACCGCTTCGGCTGGGAAATCGTTTTTCGAAAAGAACAAACGCGGCGGTGGTGTTAGTAGTACTAGTAACTCTATGAATAAGAACAACGGCTTAAAAGCTGCTGAAAACGGTTCGGATGATTTCTCGCACATGGTAAGCTCTATTCCAAGATTACAAGGACAAACGCATACTGGGTATTTGACATTCGCAAGGTTAGCTCCAGTACCAGAAGGGTGGACGAAAGAGTCCTGGATTGAAAGATCGGAAAAGAAACGCGAAACAGGGAAAGACATTTTAAAAGCAAAATTTGAGCGTGATGTTGTTAAGAACGAAAAGAAGAAAACATCAATGATGACGACGACTGCTGCTGCGACAAGAAAGAAAAGAGTAAATGATAATAATAATAATAATGATAATAGAGACGACGACGATGATGAGGATAAAAAAGAGAAAAGGATAAAGACAATAGCAGTAGCAGTTCATAATGACGATGAACATGACGAATATTCAGATTAGGTGTTTATATACCAGGTGACACACATAATTTACATAATAATTTACACAACAATTAACTACATGTAACTAACTATTATTTCTAACACCGCTACCGATTACTTTCTCAAAAACGTCATCGTGTACGTCATACAAAGCTTTTTGTGTTGCAATGAACGTTTCGATTAATTTCTTGTCCACCGAAGCCTCTCGAAAACGCTCGTCGTTTTCAATAAATAAACTAGAAATTTCTCCAAATGATCTCGCGACAACTAAAGGCAAAGAAGCAATTAAAATCGCTAACTCGAAAGGATTCAGCTCTTTTTTCGCTGGATCATAATATTCTTCACCTTCCAACTTTTCGATCCATTTCTCGTCCAACCTTTGCTCTTTAGCGCCTTCTACGATTAATCCTAAATACCTACGCGATGGATTCAACTTTGTTTTCACGACGTCTCTATGCGTCAACGTCTTTGCGTTTACAATCCTTAAACTATCATATTCAACCAATTCGACGTCGCGTACGTCGTACGAACCTTCCGTCTTCACTAAATACTCAAAATCTTCCTTCAATAAAGTATAACAAACGCCATGGACGAACGAACCTTCACCTTCTTCTTTCGTTTCACGGTAGACACTAGCGAAGCCTGGCTCTACGTAAGGTATACCGGGTACGTTAAAGCGCAGTTCATAGCCATATAAAACACAGTTCGTTTTCTCAACAGGTTTCATGTTCCTTCGGCCTTCGAACGTTTTTGAACTTAAGTTTGAACCATAGGCGAAGTAGTTCACTGTTTTCTGTTCATCATCGTCATAAGAAGAAACATTTCTCTGCGATGACGATGACGATGACGATGATGATGATGTGTGCTTATTCAACGACCGTTTTTGATTATGCCTAGCGCTCGTTGAAGCTCGTTTCGTCGTCGGTTTCATCGCTCGTGTTGGGGGAACACGATGACGATTATATAACATCGCGAGCATATTTATTGTTGCGTCATGAAAATGTGGACATTATTATGCTGTGGTCGTAAACATCGAATCCCCTAAATTTCTTACGCGCCGTACAACAAAAAACACGCTACTTATGCAGTAAATGAGAGAGCGCGCGCGTAATAATAGTGATTACGCGTAAAATGAAGAGCTCGATACAATTTCTATCATCGTTGAAGAAATCTTTATTAATTTTATTGTCGTTAATGATATCAATTTTCTTCTTCTTCTTCTTCTTCTTTAACGCACAAAATTCGAATTCTTCTTCTGCGTCGGGATGGAAATCTAACAATAATAATGATAATTTAATAGACCGAAGGAGAGACTATTCGAGGATCAAAATCTGCGACGAAGATGGGAATGATACTAACATCGATTGTTTCGTTCGAAAAAAAGGAACGTTAACAGATATTAGAAGAATAAGATCTAACGCTGTCGAAGTAGAAGAGGAAGAAAAAGAGAGTGAAGAATTAGGTGATGAAAGAAAGAGAGATTCTCGAGATTTAGAGCACGCGGTGGTTCGAATGAATGAGAGATTTAAAGAGTTTGAGAGGAGAGATAAATTGAGGAGAGAGGAGAGACGGATTAGGTTAAGCGGTGGGAGAGTTGGCGGTTACAACGGGAAGAACATCAAAGGTTTCGAAGATGTACGGAAAGACAAACCGGGGGAGAGAGCTTGGGTGTTTCGAGCCTCAGATGGGTTCGTTTTTGGCTTTATTAGTTTACTACTTTATGCTTTTAGGAATACGAGAGCGCCGTTAGTTGCTTCTTGTGCTTCGATCTCGTTCGGCGGCACGTGCAGGATTTTTACTGATTCTCTAAGAACTGTTATAATTGTTGCGTTAGTTGGCGCCATTTTAAGTATGTTTGTTTTATTAGCAATGCCAGTTTTAGAAAAAGTCGTCGAAGAAGATGCCTCGAAAATTTATGAAGATGATGACGATGTAGAAGACGGTTTTTGTTCAGATTTCTCCGAGCGCAACGGCGTATTTGTTGAAAGATTGAATAAGAAACCTTCAATGATAATAACAAAAAAAAATTCTTTGATTATTTAGCGTTTTAGTTTATCAAGCAGTAGCAGTTGTTCTGAGTCGATTCGCCTAAACGCGAACTCGACGCATAGACCAGATCCTCCCGAATAATGAACGTTCGGTTCTTTATGGAAAATTCGGTATCCCGATTCATGTAAATGTGTAAAGAATTGTTTTGCGCGTGAATTTGGACTGGGTTTATTTGTCCCGTGGTGTAGTTCGACCAAAATTTCTTCGATCTTATGAAACCCCGATGCAAACCACATTTGATGTGTGTCCCATTCGCATCCTTCGCAGTCGATTTTAAAAACATCTAGCGTCTTATTATTATGTCCTAACAAGTTCGAAATTTCTGCAAGCGATTTTAAATTCGGATTTGTTGCGTGGTCCGATTTCTTGCTTTTGTGATGAGTTAGCCCCCATTTGTGAAAGAATACATTCTTCGGTTTGTTTGTAGCGTTTATAACGGTGTGATCGAAAACGTGAATCTCGCAATTCGGTGCTCTGGCTTTCACCGCCGATTCCCAGCTAAAGTCGTTATTACTTCCGATGCTATAAATTAAACAGTCGTCAACCTTATCTCTCAACGCTTCAACATCGCACATCCACTTCCCGCCTTCACCGCTCGTTCCTATTCGTTCTTCACGAAAACATGACACCGACGGCTCTGCGTTATTCTGATACCCTTTGAATTTTTGTTGAACATGTGTTGAAGAAAGAAATTAATAAAAAAGAAATCAAGAGAAAAAAAAATAATAATACTCACACGCGTTCGCGCTCTCACTTTTCCCTTTCGTGACAGAGCTGAATAAAGTATATCTCGAAAGTCTTCCAGGTGTTGAAAAAATACTCGCTACTACGGCGTCGCGTATCTTCTTCTCATTCAATTCGATTAAAACTTTTCTTTTAATTGGCTGTCTGAAAACTGAAAAATAAAGAAAAAACAAAACTGCCATGACGAAGATCACGCAAAAGTTTACTTTGTTTTTAGCCGGGTGCGTCGCGTTTAACACACGCTTCGATGGCGACGCCATTTATCTGTCTATCTATCAATCTATATAAATATATATAGATTGATCTTCAGTAGATTGATGAATGTATATGATTCTTTAAACGCGCGCGCATTTGTTTAAAGATT
>Ga0114998_10001256_pt1 | contig 19440 bp, 15 predicted proteins | sample ArcticOcean_MG_C_5_FD_87044 | JGI IMG/M metagenome (GOLD analysis project Ga0114998, IMG submission 87044) | Marine microbial communities from western Arctic Ocean - ArcticOcean_MG_CB4_138 | ecosystem: Environmental > Aquatic > Marine > Oceanic | place: Arctic Ocean: Canada Basin | collected... | reverse complement strand
TTATGGCTTGTCAAAACGGAAGGTTACGGTAAGCACCTCGGGAGTAGTTCCTGCGATTGATCGGATGAAAGAATTTACTGAGGCATCGTTAGCAATTTCTTTGCATGCGCCTAACGATGAGTTGCGCAGTCAAATTATGCCGATTAATAAAAAATACAACATAGCTATGCTGTTAGAATCGGTGCGGGGCTATATGGCCAGCTTGCCTGATAAACGAGTGCCGGTGATTGAATACACGATGATAGCTGGGGTGAATGACCACCGTCAGCACGCCAGAGAACTTGCAGAGCTATTAAAGACATTTCCTTGTAAGATAAATATTATCCCTTTTAATCCTTTTTCCTTAAGTGATTACCGCAGGCCCAGTGGTTCTTCGGTAACCAATTTTCGTCAAATCCTGCAGCGCGAGGGTTACACCGTGACGGTCAGAACCACCAGGGGTGACGACATTGGCGCGGCTTGTGGTCAATTGGTAGGGGAGGTGGCCGACCAGACTAAACGCAGTCAGCGTCACAAAGCGAAAGCAGAATCGAATCGGAAAATATTTGATCGAGCTGACAATCTTGCCGTAACTGCCGACAGACTGTAAGACAAACTGACGCAACGCGGGTCGAACTACTATGGTTAACAATCAAGCTCTAAAAGCTAAATTAGCCTATCTAAAAGTGGCGTGCTTCACGCTGCTGACAAGTTTGATGTTAACTGGCTGTGTCACAACTACCAGCGGCGGTTTTACCTCAACTGCATCTGATGAGAGGGCAGTTGAAGACTATGTCAATTTGGCAGTGGGCTACTACGACGTTAACGATATGGCAGGAGCAAGACGAAACATCAGTAATGCCCTAAAGGTCGATGATCGCAACTCTACGATTTACAACGTACTGGCTTTGATTTTACAAAGAGAGGGCGATATTAGATTGGCTCAGGAAACCTTCGAAAGAGCTATCAGTCTCGATGGTGATAACGCCAGAGCGAGAAACAATTACGCCGCTTTATTGTTCAGCATACAAGATTTTCAAGAAGCCTATGATCAGCTAGAGCAAGTAGTGTCTGATTCTATGTATGAAGGCCGTGCCATAGCGTTTGAAAATTTAGGTCGCAGTGCGCTGATGATAGGGAAAATAGACGAAGCAAAAAATGCTTTTCAACGAGCTTTACAGCTCAATTCTAATCTCTATTTATCAGCGCTTGAATTATCCATTATTCAATTAAATAGAAATGATTTGCCAGGGGCCCGGTCAGCTTTTACCCAGTACCTAACTATTGTTGGCTTCTATAAAATCACTCATCCGCCAAAAGCTTTATTGGCAGGAATAAAAATTGAAAGTTCATTTAATAATCAAAAGCTGGTGGACGAGTTTTCAATGTTGTTGATGACGCTTTACCAAGATACTCCTGAATATAAAACTTACTTAGAATTGACCAATGCAAACTAACGAAAATGAACAGCAAGACGATGCTAGTAAAGATAAGGTGAGCGCCGTTGAATCGGTTGGCGTTATTCTTCGTGCTGAGAGATTGCGTCAAGATCTAAGCGAGAAAGAAGTAGCGGATCAACTGCATATAACAATGCATTATGTAAGAGCTATTGAGTCCAACAGTTTTGAAAAACTACCGGGTGCGGTTTTTGTCAAAGGCTATATTAAAAGTTACGCATTGCTTTTAGGGCTAGAACAAAGCCAGATCATTGGCAGCTATGATGAATACGTTAATGATCAGCAAGATGCTGCTCGCGAAAAAACGCGCATCCAAGTTCGCCGCCGTAAAGACAAAAATCGGCCTTGGGTAATTGGTTCAGGAGTCGCTTTTTTGGGTTTCTTTGTTGCTCTTTGGCTATTCAATAGCGGCTCTGATGAAAACAACGAGCCAGTTTTAGGTTCGCCTTCGAAACCTGAAAACCAAAGCCAGCTAAAACCGCGGCTCGCGGATGATGCCGCCGCAACTCCTGTCGCAATAGTAATCCCTCTTGCGGCGATGGCTGCAGAACCGCCAGCTCAAGACGGAGATGGGCAGATGCAATCAACTAATTCAGCTAATGCGAGTAGTATGGATGGCACAGTCACTGAGGTAGGAACCACCGAAGCAGTCGTTTCCGGGATAAATGAAGCGGCTGTTCAAGCACCGCTAATTTCCGACCAAAATAACCAGCCGCAATTGGGCCAGGACTCAGAAGTGATCAGCGTCAACGATACGATCCCAAACCCGCAGATAGAGCCGGTTAGTGATCAGTTCACAGCGGCAATTGAAACACGAGACGTGCCAGAGCCTGACATTAGTGGCGGACGTATATTGGTTGAAGCCGAAGGCAGTGATGTTTTGCTTATTACTTTTGTCGGCGAGAGTTGGATAGAGGTAAGTGATAGTTTTGAAAATTTAATTTACCGGGACTTACGTGATGCCGGTAATGTGTTAGAAATTATCGGAACCGCTCCCTTTAATGTCTTATTAGGTGATGCTCCCTATGTCAAAATGACTCTAAACGGAACTGTTGTCGATGCGTCTGGAAACATTCGTATCGACAATTCAGTGCGTTTGAAAGTAGGTTTATAGACTATGCGTGGTGAACAAAATATATCTCGTCGTAAGACACGGCAAATAATGGTTGGTAATGTTGCTGTGGGTGGAGATGCGCCTATCTCAGTTCAGAGTATGACCAACACTGAAACTACTGATGTCCCGGCGACGCTCGATCAAATATCCCGTTTGGTTAGTGCGGGGGTCGATATTGTACGCGTTTCAGTGCCGACAATGGATGCGGCAGAGGCCTTCAAATCTATTCGAAGTCAGGTGTCAGTGCCGCTAGTGGCGGACATTCATTTTGATTATAAGATCGCCTTAAAAGTGTTGGAATATGGCGTTGATTGTTTGCGGATTAATCCTGGCAATATCGGCAGTGATGATCGTGTCCGCTCTGTTGTCGACAGCGCTAAAGATAAAGGTATACCACTACGGATAGGAATTAATGCGGGATCTTTAGGTAAAGATTTGCTTCGTAAATACAAAGAACCTAATGCGGATGCAATGGTGGAATCAGCGTTTCATCAGATTGATATCTTGGACCGACTGGACTTTCAGAACTTCAAAATTAGTTTGAAGGCCTCTGAGATATTTATGACCCTTCGCGCATATAGAAAGCTTGCTGACCAAATAGATCAGCCATTCCATTTAGGTATTACTGAAGCCGGTGGGCTGCGTTCTGGAACGGTCAAATCTTCGATTGGGATAGGTGCTCTGCTCATGGATGGCATTGGAGATACGATTAGAATTTCTCTGGCGGCAGATCCTGTAGAGGAAGTTAAAGTAGGTTTTGATATTCTCAAAAGCTTAGGGCTTCGTCACAAAGGCGTTAATTTAATTGCCTGTCCTAGCTGCTCAAGACAAAATTTTGACGTGATATCCGTAGTCAACGAACTTGAATTGAGGCTGGAGGATATAACGACACCGATAGATATGGCGGTGATTGGTTGTATCGTCAACGGTCCTGGTGAAGCAAAGGTTGCAGAAATTGGTCTCACCGGTGCGAGCCCGAGCAACTTGGTCTATGTAGAAGGTAAGCCTGATCACAAGATTGATAACGGAAATCTGGTGGACGAACTGGAAGCCATGGTGAGAGATCGCGTTGCTAAAAAACAAGCGGCGGAAAAAAACATCATTGCTACTGATTAGCAGAGTAGGCGAATAAACTTCATTATGGAAAAACTTCAAGCAATCAGAGGAATGAATGACATTCTTCCTGAACAATCGTTAACGTGGCAATATTTAGAATCTGTATTTCAAAAAGTTGTCGCCGGTTATGGCTATCAAGAGATTCGATTCCCTGTTCTTGAGCAGACTCAGTTGTTTAAGCGATCTATCGGCGAAGTTACTGACATCGTTGAAAAGGAAATGTATACCTTCGATGACCGAAATGGTGACAGTTTAAGTTTAAGACCAGAGGGCACTGCGGTTTGTGTTAGGGCTGCCGACCAACATGGGTTGTTGTATAATCAGCAGCAGCGATTGTGGTATCACGGGCCGATGTTTCGGCATGAAAGACCTCAGAAAGGCCGTTACCGTCAATTTCATCAATTTGGAGTTGAGGCATTTGGTATGGCTGGCCCTGATATTGACGCGGAGATCATTCAGCTTTCTAGAGAGCTTTGGCGACAACTGGGTCTGACAGACTATCTGACCTTAGAGATTAATAATATCGGCAGCGCGGCGGACCGTAAAACTTATGCTGCTGCCTTATCCGCGTTTCTGGAAACTCGAAAAGAGTCATTAGACGAAGATGCTATTCGGCGCATGCACACTAACCCGATGCGGGTACTAGACTCTAAAAACCCAGCGATTCAACAGATTTTGGCCGATGCGCCGCAGCTTTCCGCTTATGTTGGTGAAGAAAGCCGTGAGCACTACCAGAAACTGACGTCTTTATTGGGCGTGCTTGGTATTGTCTATAAGGAGAACGGTCGTCTTGTGCGAGGCTTGGATTACTATAACAACTGCGTATTCGAGTGGACCACCGACATACTTGGTGCACAGAGTGCGGTTTGTGGTGGGGGCAGATATGATGGTTTAGTCGAGCAGCTGGGTGGCAAACCCACTGTGGCCGCTGGATTTGCTATCGGTGAAGAACGTATTGTGTTGATGCTTGATGAGCTGAACAAAGTGCCAGCTCATGCCTTGCGACCAATTGATATCTACGTGGTTGTGGCGACTCAAAGTTTGTTGGCTCAGGGTTTAGTGTTGGCGACAGAAATTCGCCAAAGTCTTCCATCTCTTGGAGTACTTTGTCACTGCGGTGGAGGCAAGCCTGCAAGCCAGATGAAGCGGGCATTTGCTAGTGGAGCTCAGCTGGCAATTATTTTGGAAGAGACTGATTCTGGTCTAGCGCAGCTTAAGCTTCGCATGCTTGACGATTCGAATCGATCAGAAATCATCGATGTTGACCAAATGTGCTCTAAAATAAAGGAATTCATCGTCATTTCTAGGTGATAGTGTACATTACCGTGCCTCTAGTCGAACAAACAGGTAAAATTGCGGTCTTAATTGGAGACTTCCCGATATTGCTCACAGGCAAGGCGAGAAGTTAGTTTTTTTCATCTGTGGTTAGCCAACCTCAGATGGTCGAGTCAAAATAGGAGTAAGTCGTGGCGATTAACGCGGCAGAAGAAGAAACAATTGAATCCCTGAAAAAATGGTGGGATGAAAATGGAAAACAGCTGATGTTGGCGATTGTTGTTGTTGTCGGCGGCTACGGAAGCTGGACACTGTGGCAAGGATCGAAAACAGCTAGCTCAGATGCTGCATCAGACTTATATGAAGAGGTTCTGGGTTTGGCTATTAATGAGCAAACTAGCACGATCAATGATGAGGACGCGGCGCAGATAATTGCTTTAGCCGCTGAGCTACGTCAAGAGCATAGCAGCACAATATATGCTCGGTATAGTGCATTGTTTTCGGCTCAGCAGCAGGTTATGGCAGGCGATTTGGACGCTGCGGAAGAGACTCTGCTCTGGATAACTGAAAACCCTTTAACAGGGCTATTTGTAGAGCAAGATGAAGGTCTTATGCTAACTGCCAATTTACGTCTAGGCAGGGTACTACTAGCGAATGGTGACAATGACGGTGCGCTTGCAGTAGTTAGCAGCCTTGCTCCAAAAACGTTTGAGGCCGGCTATGCTGAACTTCAAGGTGATGTATATGTTGCTATGGGCCGGATAGTTGAGGCTCGGGAATCCTATTTAGCGGCGCAACAAGCCGGCTCAAATAGTGAAGGTTTACGTATGAAATTAGACAATTTGTCTGAAGACAGTTAGGGCTTACTAATACTCCATGAATAAAGCTGCCAGCCTCACCGTGTTTCGGTTTTTGAAAATTTTGCCACTCATTTTTTTGACGGGCTGTTCTACCTTTAGCTGGAATCCACTGAGTTGGTTTTCTGACGACGAGGTGAACCCACCGAGAGAATTAGTAACTATTCAGCGCGAAGTGAATTTGCAGCGGAGATGGAGTGTCAGTGTCGGTAATGGCCAGGGAAAGAACTATACCGAGCTGACTCCAGCTATAGACGGTAGTTCAATTTTTGTTGCCAGTGAAGACGGCGACGTTGTAGCGGTTGCCAGGGATTCCGGTGATGTAATTTGGCGAACGCGCTTACGGGTTAATGTGACCGGTGGTGTTGGTGCAGGTGAAGGCTTGGTTATGCTTGGTTCAGAGAATGCTGATGTCATCGCGCTAGATCAAGCCAGTGGTGAAGAGCTATGGCGCACGCCAGTCTCCAGCGAAGTGCTTTCCGCACCGCAAAGCAATGGCGATGTTGTGGTTGCGCAAACCGTCGACGGCAAGTTGGTAGCTCTCGACCATGCAACCGGCGTTCAACGCTGGATCTACGAAACCAATTTGCCTGCTTTGACTTTGCGAGGAACCAGCCGACCAGTGTTCGCGGGAACCGGGTCCGTGGTCGCTGGATTTAGTAATGGCACTTTAGTTTCGGTTTCTGCGAACAATGGCGTATTTCGTTGGGAAGAGCGAGTAGCTATTCCAGAGGGACGCTACGATATCGATCGCGTTATTGACGTGGACGGCGACCTGGTTTTAGACGGTAGTCGAATTCTGGCGGCAAGTTATCAAGGTAACCTGATGGCGTTTGATGTTGCCACAGGAAGAATTGTTTGGGGGCGCGAGGCATCCAGCTATCACGGTCTTACAAAGGGTTTTGGTAATATTTATTACAGTGACGACAAAGGTCATCTTGTTGCTATACGTGATAATTCGGAAGATGTTGTTTGGGAAAATGACGATCTCGAATTTCGGGAAATAACGGCTCCCACAGCAATTGGAAATTTTGTAGCTCTAGCCGATTTAGAAGGCTATGTGCATTTAGTTTCTCAAATCGATGGCAGAATAGTCGGTCGAACTCAAATTGATAGCGATGGCATCAGAGCAAATATGCTGGCACAGGATGGCAAACTCTATGTTTATGGCAACAGCGGCAGATTAGTCGCCCTCGACTTTCAGTAAACCAGCAACACTCAATCTACTTTTAAGGTTTTAATCATGCGGCCAGTAATTGCCCTTGTCGGTCGCCCTAATGTCGGGAAATCCACTCTTTTTAATCGTCTTACTAAAAGCCGTGATGCGCTGGTCGCTAATCTGCCTGGGCTCACTCGTGACCGTAAATATGGCGAAGGTGTTTCTCAGGGGAAATCATTTATAGCGATCGATACTGGCGGCATAACCGGCTATGAGGATGGAATCGACTCGGAAATGGCGGCGCAATCCTTGCTGGCAATCGATGAGGCGAATATCTGTTTATTTATCGTTGATGCCAAAGACGGCCTCACCCCAGATGACGATAAAATTCTTAAATATCTGAGAAAGAATAACAAAAATAGTTATCTTATAGTCAACAAGGTCGACGGAATGGACCCAGAGCAAGCCATGGCAGAGTTTTACAGCCTGGGCATGCCGACAGTGTTTCCAATTACGGCTAGTCAGGGCAAAGGCGTTATTCAAATGCTGAATAAAGTCTTGGAAGACGCATGGTCGGAAGCTGAAGGTGAATCTGAGCCGGTGGTACCTCAAGGCATTAAAATAGCCATCGCAGGGAGACCGAATGTGGGTAAGTCGACCTTGGTAAATAGAATGCTGGGGGAAGATCGGGTGGTCGTTTATGACCAGCCCGGGACAACTAGAGACAGTGTGTATATCCCGTTTACTCGGAGAGATCAGGAGTACACTCTGATCGATACTGCGGGGATTCGCAAGCGTGGGAAAACCAAGGAAACAGTAGAAAAATTTTCAGTGGTTAAATCCTTGCAAGCGATTCAAGATGCTAATGTAGTTGTTCTCATCGCTGATGCCCGAACCGGCCTTGTAGAGCAAGATCTCCATTTGCTTGGCTATGTATTAGAAACGGGTCGAGCTTTGGTGATAGCCATTAATAAATGGGATGGCATGGCCAAAACTGAAAAAGAGCATGTGAAGACTGAGATTCGCCGCCGCTTTACCTTCGTCGACTTTGCTAAGATTCATTTTATTTCCGCATTACATGGAACCGGCGTTGGGGATATTTATGAATCAATACACAAGGCCTATGATTCTGCTAATAAGCAACTCAATACCAATATTCTTACCCGGATTCTTCAAGATTTGGTGAAGGATCATGCGCCGCCAGTAGTTAATAATCGTCGCATTAAGCTTCGTTATGCCCACGCAGGTGGCCATAATCCGCCATTGATCATTATTCATGGCAAACAAACTGATAAAGTCCCTGATCATTATACCCGGTACCTAGAAAAATCTTTTCGCAAAGCATTAAAATTGGAAGGAACGCCAATTCGAATTGAAATGAAAAGTGATAGCAATCCTTTTACTGAGAAAGACGAAGGCCTTTCTCCTAAGAAAATCGCACGCAACAAACGAATTGTTAACAGTAGAAAACTGCCAAGAAACTGATCCGTTTCCTTAGGAGAAGACGCTAGATGACTGTCTCGATCGAGGATGTAAAAGCCGCTGCAAAGCGCATCGAAGGCATTGCAGTAAAAACACCACTTCTGACTTCGCTTTATCTGAACCAATTATTAGACGCTGAAATATTTTTCAAAGCTGAAAATCTTCAACATATGGGCGCGTTCAAATTTAGAGGCGCTTATAATCGCCTGAGCCAACTATCTATAGAAAAGCGCAAGTATGGAGTAGTGGCCTTTTCATCTGGAAACCATGCCCAAGGTATTGCCTTCGCCGCTAAGCTACTAAAAATTCGGGCCACGATAGTCATGCCCCATGATGCTCCAGAGATAAAGAAGGAAGGGACAAAAAAGCAGGGTGCAACGATTAGACTTTATGATCGTCACAATGAATCGCGCGAAGAAATTGCAGCGGCCATCGCCGCTGACTCCGGCGCAGTTTTGGTTCCGGCTTATGATGACGTTGATATTATCGCCGGTCAGGGCAGCTGCGGATTGGAACTGATTCAACAACTTCAGTTAGTAAATGTTGAGCCAGACTATGTTTTAAGCCCTTGTGGTGGTGGTGGCTTAATGTCAGGGGTAGCCACAGCGGTGAAGGCCCTGTCGCCGAAGACCCGGCTAGTCGGTGTGGAGCCGCAGGATTTTGATGATCATTTGCGTTCACGGCAGGTGGGCGAGAGAGTAAAGGTCGATAGCAAGGCCACTTCACTGTGTGACTCTCTCATGGCGCCGACACCAGGAAAAATCACTTGGTCTATAAATGACCGCTTGGTTGATGAGTTTTTGGTGGTGACCGATTTTGACGTTATGCATGCAATGAGTTTTGCTTTCAAATATTTGAAACTGGTGGTAGAACCCGGCGGTGTGGTGGCTTTAGCTGCATTATTGCAGAAAAAAATAGACATTAAAAATAAACGCGTAGCGGCGATATTATCTGGTGGCAACGTAGACCCAGCAGTTTTTACTCGTTGCTTGCGGGAATACCCAAACCCATAATTTTGGGGGAGGCATTGCGAAGGTTTCAGTCCGCGCAAATATTACTTACAATTGAGGATGGCAATGAAAACACTTATTAATTTTTTCTCGCTAATCACGCTACTACTTACTAGTTCCTTATCAATTTCTCAGTCAGTCGATGAGTGTATAGACAATCTCGATTGCCAATCATCGTGGGTCGGTTTGTCGGATGATGATAAAGAAACCGTGTTTGCATTTGCCGAGGACTATAAGGCTTTTATTCATCTGGCTCGTACAGAGCTTAGTTTTGTTGAACAGGCAATTATTTTTGCTGAGGCGAATGGCTTTCGAGAGTTGACTCCGACGACAAGACTTAGAGTTGGCGCAAAACTTTATGAGGTAAATCGTGACCGTACTATAAGCCTTATGGTAATCGGAACGGAATCTCTGCAAAGTGGCTTTCACATTGTAGGTGCTCATATAGATTCACCCCGTTTGGATTTAAAAGGTAGGCCTTTATACGAAGGCAGCGAGTTCGCCCTCTTTCAGACCAACTATCACGGCGGTATTAAATTCCACCAGTGGACTAACTTGCCTCTTGCTCTAATGGGGCGAATTGATAAGAAAGATGGCAGCACTGTTCCGGTGTCTATCGGTCTTAATCCTGATCAACCAATTTTCATGATTCCAGAATTATCGCCTCATGTGGATCGTGGTAGAAACTCACAAACCCTCGGTGATTTTATTGGTCCTGAAGATCTAGATCCAGTTATTGCGCATATTCCTGATCAAGTGGAAGGTGGGGATGTGGCTGATCAAGTTTTAAAATACCTTGCTAATGAATATGGGGTCTCGCGAGCGGATCTAGTTTCCGCTGAGTTATCGTTGGTGCCAGCTGGGGCGCCTCGTGATATGGGTTTCGACCGTGGCCTTATCGCAGCCTATGGACAAGATGATCGCCTTGCATCTTACGCAGCACTGCGGGCTATTGCCGATGTGAACAATCCTGAAAAAACCACCATGGCATATCTGGTGGACAATGAAGAAGTCGGAAACCGCAACAACACTGGAGCACGATCTGAATACTTCGCCGACTTGTTATCACGGATGCTTTATTCGGAGCTTGGTGATGCCTATAGAGAACCGCTGTTTCGGTCTGCTTTGAGGCAAACAAAATTTATCTCTATAGATGTTAACCCTGGTGTTAATCCTGCTAATCCTGGAGCCTGGGAATTAGGCAATGCCCCGAAGCTTGGTTACGGTATAAATTTGAAGCTATACGGTCAGGGCAATACTGCCAACTCTGAATTCATCGCGTGGACGCGAAAGCTATTAGATGATAATCAAGTGCCATGGCAGACGATCACTTACAAAGTTGGTAGCGCCGGCGGCGGCACGATTGGTGGAGAGTTTTCAATTCAGAATATTGAAGTGATTGATTTTGGTGTGCCGCTATTATCAATACACACCCCCTATGCGGTTAGCTCAAAAGTAGATGTTTATAGTCTATATCAAGCTGCCAAAGCATTTTATGGCTATTCAGAATAATGGATTTGCCAAATCAGAAACGACGAACTAAATGACTGAGGTTTTTTTTCAAGATCATTTGTGCGGCATTACCTGCATAGATACCATGCTCGGCCGCCGAGGAATGGCTAGCTGCTATCTGATTGAACAAGATTGCATGCTTGGCTTTATTGATACAGGGACCAATAACTCTGTATCAATAATGCTCGAAGTCCTGCGCCGCAAAGGCTTTGAAAAGGAGCAGGTCGCTTACATTATGCCGACCCATGTTCACTTGGATCATGCGGGTGGTGTTGGTGGATTAATGAAAGAGTTTTCTAATGCTCAATTAGTTGTTCACCCTCGTGGTGCAAGGCATATGATCGATCCCAGTAAACTTGAAGCGGGCTCTCTAGCGGTTTATGGCGAGGAAGTTTACCAAAGGCTTTTTGGGAATTTAATCCCCGTTGACCCGCTAAGGGTTATCCATGCAGAGGATGAAATGATTCTGGACTTTAACGGCAGGGAGCTGTTGTTTATAGATACGCCGGGACATGCACGCCACCATTATTGTATTTTCGACAAGGCGAGTAATGGATTTTTTACCGGAGATACCTTCGGGGCTAGCTATCCTCAACTTAACAGAGGACGCGCGCCGCTAATATTCCCTCCTACGACTCCTGTCCAGTTTGACCCAGAAGCTTGGACACTGTCGCTTAGACGACTAATGTCTTTCAAGCCAGATAGAGTCTTTCTAACACACTACGGCATGCATTTAGACCTTCCTGATCTAGCTACCCAGCTCAGGCTTACCATTAAAGACTACGCTGATATTGCTCGTGAGTACGCCGAGCATAGTCAGCGCACCGAACGGATAGCCACGGCGCTTCTGCAGGGTTGTGTAAACCATTTGCTCGATCAGCAATGTGGTGTGCCAGAAACTCAAATCAGAGAGCTACTGGCCCAAGATATGTCGCTGAATGCTCAAGGCCTAGATTTCTGGCTTTCCTGCACTGAGTGATAGTTATAAAAGTTCCTGTTCTTACCTTCCTTACGTTCTGCGCGTTTTAAGAAATTGGATTACGTGTCGAATTACCTTAAGTTCTGACGAAATTGACCTTGCGAGTTTTACCCTAGTAAAGCTCCTAGCTCCTAGCTCCTAGCATAACTTTGCCGCTGATTTTGTTCTAAGAAAGCAGCCCGTGCTCAGTGCGGTTCCCAGTAAGGGGAGTTGGAAAGCAACCGCAATGCTCTTCGGCTAGGCTATTTTTTATCAGCTGGCTATGCCTATTTAGAAGCCGGCATGGGTGCTTTCATATTGCTTGCGTCAGTATAAATAGCGATGATTGTAATGTCCCTAGTCGATGGCGATAGCTTGACGTCGGTGGAATGGGGTGGCGAAATTAGCGCCTTTTGGGGTTTTGTGATGTTAGTTGCCCGCGGAGTGAACGGGTCACCTTTGCTGGGTTTTAGTGTAATGTCTTTGGCTGGTATTTCCTGAGGTTTTTTCACGCTGGCAGGCAAGCATTCAGCCGATGCGGTGGCCGTCACGACCTTTAATTTTATTAAAGCGGTGGCTGTGGCTGTGTTTTTACTTATGCCTTACGATTGGCAGTGGTCGACATAAGAGATTCTACTGTCTGCATTATCAGGCTCTCCAGCATTAGATGTTGGAGAGCCATTTAGTACGAAGTGCTTGCGCGATTAAAACCGATACAAGCTGCTGTGTTTCAGTTGGCAGCGTCTTTTATCGTAGCAGGCAGGGAAGTGCTGCAGGCAGGTGAGGTCATTTCTATTCGGCTGCCTTAAATTCCAAGCCCTCTGAATCACAGTTGATGTTGCGCTGTTAAGCGCCTCAGAGGGATAGGAATTGGCCTATCGACTTTGTATTTCTCATTGGTTGGCGCTAAGGGCTACCTATCGTAATGGCTAAGTTCTATTCAAACTTGTCTTTCACAGGTTTTCGTTTTTCCTGACGGCGGACCGAAAGCCAACCATCGAGACTATATTGACCCGGGCCGAAAGAAAATAGAAGGAAAAAAGTAAGTATGTACATAGCCGCTAGCTCGCCGTTGTTGAGTGTTGGAAACCATGCTAAATGTGCAGTGGAATAGGCAAAAATCATTATTATTAAGGCAATCAAGGCAGCTAAGTGTGTCCAAAGCCCTACCAGTATGAGTGCCCCACCAAACAGCTCAACAATGCCTGCTACATACAAGGCGTTTATATCCAGAGGCATGGGAAAGACAATGACGTCAGCAATGTTGACGCCCGTCATGCCACTGCCAGTCATAAGCTGTGGACTCTCACCGAAAATTTTTCTATAGCCGTGCGTCATAAACATAGCTGATGAAAGTAGGCGAAATAATAGCCAGCTTGAGTCTCTAAGGTTATCGCCCATACGCCCGAACAATGTGTTTATTTTTCCTAACATGAGTATCATCCTTAATAGCCTGTGTCTCTACTAGTGTTACACCAGCGGTGAGAATAACTTGAGCTAGGATAAGTCCGCAACCAGTGAGCTTAGCTATTTTCGCAATAAACATAAACTGGCGGCTAGAACCGGTTCGAGTCAACTGTTCGAACCAGATGTGAAAAGTGCTCGGATTTAGTAATCCAAGGTCTCATTTTTTGAAGGGTCCAATTATGACTAAACCACTGCTAATTATGAAAACTGGAAACACCATTGGGCCATTGCGAGAGCTTGGTGTGGATTTTGAAGATTGGTTCCGTGAAGGTTTGGGGTTGTCAGCGCAAGAGGTTGTTGTGGTGTCGGTGCATCAAGGCCAGCCACTGCCAGCGCCGGATTCTATTTCTGCGTTGGTGATCACTGGTTCTGCCGCTTACGTTACCGATTTGGAGGAATGGAATTTCATCGCAGGTAAATTTATTAAAGAGGTTTATACGCTACAAACCCCTATGCTTGGGGTTTGTTATGGCCATCAGTTAATTGCCTGGGCATTCGGTGGCACAGTCGATTTTCATGCGAGAGGCAGGGAGATTGGTACGGTTTCGGTTGAGTTGAGTGCTGCGGCCCAGAGTGATCGGCTTTTTCAAGGATTGCCTAAAACCATTGCAGTGAACGTATCCCATCAACAGTCGGTGATTGAGTTGCCTGCTGAAGCGGTTCGTTTAGCCAGCAACGGATTTGAACCAAATCATGGATTTCGATTAGGTGAATTCACATGGGGGGTGCAGTTTCACCCAGAATTTAGCCAGGAAATAATTCGCGCCTATATTTTGGCCCGACATGTAGATATCGACGCAGAAGGGTTGGATGCACACGCACTGTCTCACGGTGCGCTTGATACTCCAGCCTCCGCTGGCATTCTAAGGAGATTCATGTCCATTGTTAGGACGAGCTGCAGGGGGCCAGAGGCTGTTTCTCAGTCCGCTTAGCAGTCCTAATTGGCCCTTGGCTTAGCGCTTAGTCAGCTGAGTCTGCGTATGCTTCTTCAACTGCTTCTACGATTCGGTTTCGACTAGGGCGCGCTAGTAATTTACCATTGACGAAAAGTGCAGGTGTGGAAAGCACGCCAGAGCTGTTGCCACTGCGCTGATCGTTTCTTACCTTGCTGATCAGTTCGTCAGATTCCATGTCCAGCTTCATCTGATCTACATCTAAGTTTAGTTCCAGCGCATAGGACTCAAATTCTTGCTCAGCGGCAAAGCTAGGAAGCGACGCCCAAATCGACTGGGTCGCGAATAAATAATCATGCATTTCCCAGAATTTCCCCTGATTTGAGGCGGCTTCAGCATACAGAGACGCTTTCCAAGTGTGGGGGTGCGCTGCGGTAATAGGGAAGTGTCTGAAAATCAAATGGGCTTTGTCCCTAATTGACGGCCAAAGCTGAGTCATCGTTGCATTTTCTGTCGCGCAAGCAGGGCACTGGAAATCTGCGTAGACAACTATGGTGACCGGATTAGACTCGCGGCCTCTGACATGGTCATTTTCAGCAATTTCTACCGTTGAGTAGATGGGTCCCTGAGTGAAAAGAGTATAGAGCACCAAGATAGCCAATACCGGCACGATACCGAATAAGGCGACTTTTCCAAATAGCTTTTTGGACTGTTCTCGCTGAACTGCAGCCTGCTGCATGGCTTCTTTCTTTTGGCGTTGCTGGTCTCGTTTGCTCATTGGACTGCCTGTTTTGTCTGATTAGCCTGAAAGGTTGATGTTAACGAATTTCCACTACAGCAGACACAGATTTTTGAGCCTCATTTCAAGGTAACGGGGAAACTTGCTCTAGTGATGTGTTTAGCAAGCTGATGCAGGGGTGGGGGGGGTTAAGGGCTGGTGGTTTTCAGCCATTGCATGTGAGTGTTTTAAGCTGAAAGGGGGCCAACAAGCAACAATGAGATGATTCCTTATAGAATTATGGCATACCCGAGCTTACATCCTATGTGAATTCCTTGATCTTGATGCATCCCAATCCAGCCTTCACATTTCGCATAGTCCGTAATCCAATGAATAACAGTTTCAATTATGCCGAACACCAAGCTATTGGTAACGAGATAGACAGCACCGCCATGGACTAAGGCATGAGCTGTAAGCCAGTACCACCAAACGGGAAACAGGCTGTGCTCTTTGTTATGAATTTCATCGTTTCGGTTTTTGCCGTAACCCATAGCTTCCGGTTGAAGCACAAAATCTGCTAGGGCATGACCGAAAAGTAGCATGAACAGATTTTCTATTAATGGCATTTGAGTAGGCCTGTTTGATTCTTATCATTACCTGGATCTGTGCTCAGCTATTAAAGTGCTGGTTCAGAGTTCAAGCTTTAACAAAGCCTGCACACCGAATATAAGCTTTTAAATGCCAGTAAAAGGTTTTTTGTGGGTTTTTGTTATCTCCGTCACACAATTTTGGCCTGATCAAGCTTTATTGACCCAACTTTCTCCCAGCTCACGCTTAAGCTATTGAAATTTTCCTACACGGCTAAAAAGTGTGGAATAGCGTAACTTAAGAGCTGTAACTGATATTTTTGGGGGCCTACGGACTAGGTTTAAGTTAGTGAAAGAAAAATGCACAGAGGGGCTGATCGCAGCAAGCGGTGTCCTTAAAAATTAACAGGCTGCGGCAGCCCCAAGAGAATTATCAAAAGGTCATGAAAGAGAGTGCTAAAAGGATTGTTAAAAAGAGGGGTGACGAAAATAATGCTCAGAGCGGATGCCGAAATCAGGTAATACCAACAGCCGATTTAGTCCTTACTATCGTCCGATGAAAGCATGATAGATTCGACAGTCGAACTAATCTTGCCGCCTTCTATTTGTGAAATGAGCGTGCTACCTATTTTAACTTCGTCGATTGTGCGAATTACTTTCAAAGATTCGTCAAAAGTAATGCTGTAGCCTCGGGCCAGAGTGTTCAGCGGGCTTATGTTATTTAGACTTCTGCCTAGACTGCTTAAGCTTGCCCTATTCTCTTTTAGAATAGATGACATTGCCTGTTCCATGCGCCTGCTGATAGAGAAGGTCAATTCATGGGCTTGAGCTACACGGCGTGCGGGAGAGTTCGATTTCAGACTGCGTTGAAGACCGATTAACGAATTTCGCTGCTGCTGAAATAGCAACGACATATTACGCTGCAGTCGCTTTTGGAGTTGGTCAAGGTTTCTTAAATGTTCCTGCAAGCGCCGATCAGGGCGCTTAAGCTGGCGGCTTAGCCAATCGAGACTTTGGGATAGATTTTGGATGCGTGCTTCTACAAGCTGGCGCAACAGTATTTGGAACCCTTGAAAAGACGCTAGCATTTCTCGTTTGGACGGGCTCATCAACTCAGCCGCTGCGGAAGGTGTTGGAGCGCGCAAATCCGCTACAAAATCGGCTATGGTGAAATCAACTTCGTGCCCAACGGCACTGGTTATCGGCAGTTTGCTTGCAAATATAGCTCTAGCAACAGATTCTTCATTAAATGCCTGTAAATCCTCTAAAGAGCCACCTCCTCGACCAACAATCAGCGCTTCAATCTGCAGCGAATCACTTAATTTATTGGCAAGATTTATGGCCCGGCTTATCTCCCCTGCAGCGTCTTTTCCCTGCACAGCAGCCGGAATTACCGTGAGTTTCGTCGCAGGAAAGCGGCGCTGGAATACCGTGATTATGTCCCTAACTGCTGCGCCAGTTGCAGAGGTAATCAGGCCGATATGGCGGTAGTGGGTGCCAATATCTTTTTTGGACTCTGCGCTAAAAAGGCCTTCATCCTGTAACTGAGCCTTTAGCTTTTCGAAGGCTCGTTGCAAGGCGCCGTCACCCCCGAGTTCCATAGATTCGATTATGAGTTGGTAGTCTCCGCGCCCTTCATAAATACTGATCTTGCCGCGGACTATAATTTGCTGGCCGTTTTCTGGCTGAAAGCGCAGAAAGCGATTTCGGTTTGAGAACATAGCGCAGCGGATTTGTGCAGATTTATCTTTAAGACTTAAGTACCAATGCCCTGAGGAAGGCCGTGCGAGGTTGGATATTTCACCTTCGACAACGACGTTGGAGAAATTGGTTTCAAGTAGAGACCTGGCCAATTTATTAAGGCTGGAAACCGATAAGACATCAGCCGATGGCATATCTACTGCAGAATTTCGGCTAAATTTATCGGGGTTATACATGGCTTTAGTTTACCTTAGCCTAACAGTTTGAGGAATTAATTCATTGTCTGATTGCGCTGCTCCAGCCGAGAGTTTCAGTCGACTGTATGGCTAAGAATATCCAGATGAGTTTATATTGCCAGCCCAATATTCCAAGGGTTTATCAATGAATGGGCCAGGTTAGTCTTTAAATGGGCTAAAAAAAGAAAAAAGTGCAGGCCAACACAGCGCCACACTTTGGTAGAATTAAACTATTCCAAAAAGTAATTAAGGCGCGTTAGTCTGCGCCAGTGAGCCTCTTCTCTTGCTTCCTGAATGAACTGCCTGCGCCCAGGGTGCGGTCAAGGTCAATAGTAGTGACTTCTATGTGGCTGCCACTTGGGCCGAGGGGAAAACTGATCTTGACGACAGCAGGTGCACCAGAATTAGTTGCCAGTTTTGCCGTGATTGGATAGCTTTTGGGTATTCCTAAAGCATTCCATTCACAGGCGTCATCATCTGAGGACTCGAGTTCAAATATTTCATCCCCGTTTTTATTTGTGTTGTCGGTACTTTTTAATGGCAGTGTGCATTTGCACTCGCCAGCATCGTCCCCGCGAGATAGATAAAACCATCGAATAATATCTGTCAATGACTAAAGCTTGCCAGTAAAAGACCGGCAACTACAGTACTTAGAATTAGTCTAGGGTTTTCGTGATGCTGATTTTCTTTAGGTGATCTTTGGCCTGATTTTCAGGAGGGTCTGTTAGTTACTTCCAATGGGTGTATTGAGACGTTGCCACCAGTCGAGTTCACTGGGGGATTTGCGCTCAAAAAGGCCTTAAAATCTATAATAGTTGCTGTGGTTTTGAATGAATTGGTCTAAGAGAGCTAGTCTGTGCTGGATGTGTAGTGTGATAGGAGGAGGGTGGTTGCTGTGTTTGCGGTAACGTTTGCCGCGGTAAGAAACATATCGACAATTAAATCGATGGCAATGAGTATGGCAATTCCCTCAACAGGTAGCCCTAAACTTTCGTACACGGGGGCCATTATTAATAAGCCGCCGCTAGGAATGCCCGGTGTATAGAAACTAAAAAGGCCTATGGCGGCAGCTATAGTTAACAGCTCCGTGGTGCTCAAATCGATGCCATACAGTGCGGCAATGAAGTAACTGCCTGAGGTTCTAGCTATAGGTGAGGCGAATTTAAATAGAGTGACAGCCACAGGCAGAACGACGCCGGAAACAGAATCTTTAACTCCAAGGGATTTGGCGGCTGTAAAAGTAGCGGGCAACGCTGCCAAAGAGGACCTAGTACTGAAACCTATAATCTGTGCTGGTGCAACTGCCCTGATAAACTCCATTACGGATACTGGGGTGAGTGCTGTGACCAGCGCAATCAGTGCGATTATAGTGGCGCTAATTAGACCGCTAGCCATAAGAATAAAAGAACCCAATGCAGTTATCGCATCGAGACCTAGCGTCGCTGCCAGTGGATACACAATACTGAAAATGCCTATCGGGGCCAGTTTCATTATCCAGCCAATCAGAACAAGCATAGCTTCTCGAATACCTGCAAAAAAGCTAGTCACCGAGTTGCGCTGGGACGCTTCTGTCTGCAGTAACGCAGAGGCGAGCAATGCGGTGAAAATAAGCAGGGGTAATATATCACCATTACTTGCAGCGGCAATGGGATTAGGGGGGATAAGACCGATCAGCCAATCGCTAAAAGGTGGCAGTGAGTCTGGTGAAACAGTTGCCGCGCTGGTAGTGGCAAGCAGCGCTGCACTTGCTTGTGGGTCTATATTGAGTAATCCGATAAGCGGCGGTGCAAACACAAAAGTGTAGAAACTAGAGGCAGCAATAAACAGAATAAACAGACCTAAGGTTTTTAAGCCAAGCTTAGCTGTGGAGCTGCCACCGCCGTTGCTAGAAATGGCGGTGAGTAAAAGTGACATAAGCA
>Ga0114998_10001250_pt1 | contig 19475 bp, 17 predicted proteins | sample ArcticOcean_MG_C_5_FD_87044 | JGI IMG/M metagenome (GOLD analysis project Ga0114998, IMG submission 87044) | Marine microbial communities from western Arctic Ocean - ArcticOcean_MG_CB4_138 | ecosystem: Environmental > Aquatic > Marine > Oceanic | place: Arctic Ocean: Canada Basin | collected... | reverse complement strand
GTCACCTTCGGCTGGTCAAAGTACGCCGATGCCTCAGTCGGAATCGACCGTTTCGGTGCGAGCGCACCTGGCGGTCTCGTCCTCGACAAGCTCGGCATCAACGTCGATCACGTCGTCGTACACGCCACTGACCTGGTCAACGGAACCACGAGCGAACATCCCGGGAGTAACGCATGAGCAATCGCATCGAGCAGCTGTACAGCGAGCAGGGCCAGAGCGCCTGGCTCGACAACCTGAAGCGTGACTACATCACGTCGGGCAAGCTCGTCGAAGTCCGCGAGAGCGGCGTTCGTGGGCTCACTTCAAATCCGTCGATCTTCCAGAAGGCCATCCAAGGCTCGGCTGACTACGACGAGCAATTCAACGAGATAGGAGCCGATGACGGCAACATCGTTGACGACTACTGGTCGCTCGTGATCCGCGACATCCATGGCGCGTGCGACGTGTTCTCGAAGATGTATGACCACTCGAACGGCGTCGACGGATATGTCAGCGTCGAAGTCGCCCCGAGCCTGGCCCACGACGGGCCGGGCACAGAGGCCGCTGCACGCCACCTGCACGAGCGGATCAACCGCCGCAACCTGATGGTCAAAATCCCCGGCACCGCCGAAGGTCTCGGACCGATCCAGCAGATGATCTCCGAAGGCCGTTCCATCAACGTCACGTTGATCTTTAGCATCCCTCGCTACGCCGACGTCATGGAGGCCTACATCTCCGGGCTCGAGCAGTTCGCTGCCGACCCCGAAGCTGATCTGTCACAGGTTGCAAGCGTGGCCAGCTTCTTCATCAGTCGTGTCGACGTCGAAGTCGACAAGCGTCTCGACGCAAACGGTTCGGACGAAGCACTCGCATTGCGCGGCAAGGCTGCCGTCGCGCAGGCCAAGCTCGCCTTCAAGCTCTTCACCGAGACCTTCTCCGGCCCTCGCTGGGAGGCACTTGCGACACGCGGAGCACGGGTCCAGCGTCCGCTCTGGGCATCGACCTCGACGAAAAATCCGGAGTACCCGGACACGTTGTACGTCGACGAACTCATCGGGCCTGACACGGTCAACACGCTGCCTGACGCAACCCTCGAGGCTTTCGCCGACCATGGCACCGTCGCTCGTCGCATCGACGCCGACGTCGACCAGGCCGAAGCTGTTTGGGCCGCTCTCCCGGGTGTCGGCGTCGACATGGACGACGTTGCCGATCAGCTCGAGCGCGAGGGCGTTGCGAGCTTCATGGGGGCATTTGACGAGTTGATCGAAGCCCTCGAAGCAAAGGCTGCCGAACTCCGTAGTTGATGGCCGTTCGCTTCCTTGGAAGCCGACAATCAAGCCTCGACGGTGAGTGCAATGCGGTGGTACCCCTGCGCACCGTTCGGTGCGACTGCGGCGCGTTCTTCGGGCTGTGGGACTCCGTCGCCATCAAGCGCTCGCGCTTCAACGTTGTAACGACCGGGCGCCAAATCCCCGGTTCGATACACCCACTGGACCCAAGTGTCGTTCGACGGCACCCCACCGAGCTCGGCGTCGAGCCATTCGCCCTCGTCGAAGCGCACTTGCACTTGGGATATACCTCGGGGCACGGCCCAAGCCACGCCACCGATGGCAATGGCGCCATCTGACTTTTTGACCTTGCGACCGGTGTCGATGCGAGCCATCGTCTTGACGGGCCCTTCCTTCGACCAGCCACGCGGAATCCAGTAGGCATCAAACTCGTCCCAGCGGGTGAGACGGATATCGGTGACCCACTTGGTGGCCGAAACGTAGCCAAACAACCCAGGCACAACAATGCGGACCGGGAAGCCATGCTGCGCCGGGAGTGCCTCACCGTTCATCGCAATAGCGAGCATTGCGTCACGGCCGTCAGTGATCGTCTCAAGCGGACTGCCACAGGTCCAGCCGTCGACCGAGCGGCTTACAACCTGCTCGGCGCCGTCTTGCACTCCGGCTTCGTCGAGAATGTCTTTGAGTCGGACGCCGCGCCAGAGGGCGTTGCCCACGAGGTCGCCACCAACCGGGTTCGACACACACGAGAGAGTGATGTAGCGCTCGATCTGCTCACGAGCCAACAGGTCATCGAAGGTCAGCTCAATCGGGTTGTCGACCATGCCATCGATCCGGAGTTTCCAGCTGTCGACCTGCACCTGAGGAACTACCAGCGCCGTATCGATGCGGTAAAAGTTGTTGTTCGGCACGACAAATGACTCGATGCCATCGACACCGAGTTCAAACTCGCTCGGCAACAGGTTCGGCACGGCCGAGAGGTCGCCCGTGCTCTGCAAAGTCTTCGTCACTGCGAGTTGGTCTTGGCCAACTTCGAAGCGCTGCTGCAACGCTCGTCCGACACCGCCAGCAACTGCAGCAACCGAGCCAACGGTCACCGCGCCACCAATGAACTGGCGTCGGTCGACACCCATGGTCACCTTGGCGCCGCCTTCTTTGGGCATTTGAGGCTTCGGACCAAGCCACCAGAGCACAGCAAGAGACACAGCGGTACCGACGATCGTGGGCAACATTTTGCCGAGGGTCGGGTCAGGACGGATCAAGACCGCCCAAGCTCCGACAATGCCAATGGCGGTGGTCAAGGCAAATGCGCTGGCACGTTCGCCGCGGAACATCAAGATGCCGATCACAGCACCGAGGCCCAGCACGACAATCAGTGCGCCAGCGACCAGCACCACCTTGTCATTTGTACCGAACTGCGCGATCGCCCAGTCCTTCAACCACTTCGGCGTCCAGTCGATGAACTCCTGACCGATTGGTACGACGGGCGACGACGAGCCGCGCATAAGTCCAACAATCAGCTCGGCCGCAGCAAGCCCGGCTGCTGTCGCGAGTAAGCCAAGTGCAGCACCGAGCTTTTTGGAGCCGTAGAGTCCGCTTTGCATGACATCAGGTGTATCGGAATCCGAGTCCGCGCGTGCGGCCGAAATCGTTGCAGAACTGGGAGTTTCCGGATCTGTTCGACTTGCGACAGAGTTGGTTTCTGAGGCGTTGGGGCTCATCAGTGATCAGCCTGACACGCTTGACCTCAAGATCGCCACCGCTGCCCTCGCAGAAATGCGCGATGCGTACGCAATGTTTCGGCCGTATCGGGACAAATTGAAGGTCTCGATCTTCGGTTCAGCCCGGACGCAGCACGACGATCCGCTGTACGCGCAGGCCAAAGATCTGGCAGCTGCGCTCGCCGACGAGGGCTGGATGACCGTGACGGGCGCCGGCCCCGGCATTATGCAGGCCGGCATGGAGGGTGCCGGTGTTGAAAACTCGATCGGCGTCTCGATCCGACTGCCATTCGAGAGCGGTGCTAACTCAATCATCGCCGACGACGACAAGCACGTGTCGATGAAGTACTTCTTCACACGCAAGCTGATGTTGATCAAGGAGTCTCAAGCCTTCGTGTGTCTGCCCGGCGGCGTCGGCACGCTCGACGAGACCTTCGAACTCCTCACCCTGACCCAGACCGGCAAGGGCGTTCCGGTACCAATCGTGTTGCTCGACGAACCAGGCGACCCGTATTGGGAATCAGTCGATGAACTCATGGCCCAGCTCGTTCGTCGAGGGCTCGTGTCACCAGGCGACCGGTCGCTCTACACGATCACCGATTCACATCATGAGGCCTGCCGAATCGTCACCGAGTTCTATGCCAACTACGACTCGATCCGATTCTTCGGTGACGATCTCATCATACGGATGGGCCAAACACCCAACGACGCGCAGCTCGCCGAGCTGAATGGTGAATTCAGCCATCTCGTCAAGTCAGGCGAGATCGTTCGCGCCGGTCCCCACCGCAACGAGGAACGCGACAACGACAAGCTCGACCTGAAGCGAATCTCGTTCAAATTCACCAAGCGCGGCTACGGCGACCTGATCAAACTGATCGGTGTCTTGAACAGCTACGTCCTCTAACTGTCACACTTTGGTTTGACTCAAGTGTGACTCACCCTTAGTCGTCGTAGATCGTGCTGCCGGCGAGTTGGCGCAAGATGCCGACCGCCTTCTCAATGGATCGGCGGGCCTGCATCAATTTCTTGTCGTCGGCAGGTCGCTCGACCTCACCGTCAGCAACGGCCTCGCGGAGTTGATCGAACGCGATCTCGTCAAGGTCAGCAGCGACCGTCTCCAAGCGGCGGGCAAGTGCGTCGTAGTCGGCCATCAATTCTCAGCCATCAGTTTGGAGCGCTGTCGCCACGATGTCGACAGGATGCATCACCGTGAGGCCCGTTTCGCTGAGAACGGCGGTGAGATGCATCGAGCAGCCTGGGTTGGCGCTTGCAACCAGCCGCGCGCTGGATTGCTCCGTCGCCCGGCTGATCGAGGCGACCTTGCGTTCACGGATCTGGCCAGCCAGTTCAGGTTGCAGAGCCGAGTACGCGCCACCGGCGCCGCAGCAGAGACCGTCGTCGTCGAGTTCGACGACATCAGCGACATGACCCAGCAACATTCGAACCGGATCGACCACTCGCTGCACATGGCGAAGGTGGCAAGGGTCTTGGACAATTACCTGCTGCCTCTCACCTGTTCCAACGGGGAGTCGATCGACGCGTTCAGCCAGGTACTCGTTCACGTCGACGACCCGGGCGCTGAACGACTGGGCATCTGGCGTCCCGAGGAGGTGGCCGTAGTCCTTCATCGCTGCGCCGCAACCTGCCGAATTGACAACGATTGGGGCCTCACCGGGCATCGACGCCATCGTGGCGATTGCGAGACGCTTGGTCTCGTCGGTCAACCCAGCATGGACGTGCAGCGCACCGCAACATCCTCCGCCAGCCCCGGGGACCGCATATGTCGCACCGGTCGCGGCGATCAGCTTCGCTGTGTTGACGTGCGTCGAGCGCTGCCAGGCGTCCATCACACACCCCGTGAACAACCAGACGTCGGTACCCGTCGAGGTAATCGCTGCCGGACGTCGGATCGGCAGGCCACTCAAGCCCAATCGCTTCGGCACGAGGCGCATTCGTTGAGCGATCGCGAGCGCCGATGACCCCGCCAACAACAGCCGATGCTTATCGAGGAACCAGAAACCGATGCGTTGCCAGCGCGGTGTGATTCGCCCCGCAGCAGCCAGTGCCGATCGGGTGTCTTCCATCAGCGAGCCGAATTGCACGCCACTGGGGCATGCAGGTTCACAACCACGGCACTGCACGCAGGTCTCCATGAACTCGACGAACGTCTCGTCGATCGGGAGCTCACCAGACTCGACGGCGCGCATGGCGTCGATGCGTCCACGAGGCGAATACGACTCCTCTCCCGTGACCCTGAACGTCGGACAGTGCGGCAGACATAAGCCGCACGAGACACAGGTTGACAGCTTGTCCGGATTGATTTCAAGCACGCCGAACCCTAGCAATCCCCACTCCATAGGGCCCCTCCAGCGCGCTCACCCAGCTTGTCTCACGACACTGGTTGCAATGTGCACTAATTCCATGGCGCAAACATGGGCAGGTGACACGTCGCGCCCCTACGGTGCAGAGGAATGCCAGAGGGACATACCATTCACAAAATCGCCAAGGACCACGGCGCGCTACTCAACGGTCGCCCGATCGAGGTCACGAGCCCCCAGGGTCGATTCTCCGCTGACGCAGAGCGGGTCAACGGGGCAGTGCTCGACAAGATCGAGCCGCACGGCAAGCATCTCTTCTACCATTGGGACACCGGCGAAATTGGCCACGTGCACCTCGGGCTGTTCGGCAAGTACAAGATCCACAGGGGCGACGATCGACCCGAACCTCGAGGCGCCGTCCGCATGCGACTCGTGGCTGACACCGCAACAATCGACCTTGCGGGGCCAACGGCGTGCTCGATCGACGAACCATCAGTGCGCAAGGAAATCCTCGGTCGACTCGGCCCTGACCCGATCAAGCCACGCCAGAACAAGCAGAAAATGTTCGACAAGATCCACAAGTCGAAGCGCGGCATTGGCGACCTCCTCATGGATCAATCAGTTGTCGCAGGCGTCGGCAACGTCTACCGGGCCGAGGCCTTATTCGTATGTGGCATCCACCCGCTCCGCGCCGGTACGAGCATGGATATCGCCGAACTCGAAGCGCTGTGGTCGACGATTACCGCCATGCTCCGTAAAGGCGTCAAGGATGGTCGGATCGTCACCGTCGAGCGATCAGAACTCGACATCCCTTCCGGTAAACGCATCAAGCGGGGCGAAGCCACCTACGCCTACAAGCGTGATCACTGCCTCCGCTGCGGCACCGAGATCCAGCATCTCAGCATCCAGAACCGCACCAGCTACCACTGCCCCTTCTGCCAACCCGGCTGACCGGCCGAAGCTCTGCGCGAGTGGCCTGAGGACCTGGCGCGTTTCATTGGATATGCCAAGTCTGGAACCGGGCTTGGATACTGGCGAGACAGCGAAGATCCCCTCGCCGCCGTGCATCCCGACCGGGATTTGGAACACGGCTTGGCAACGGTGCGGTCCGACTGATCAGGCGACTGCTCGACCATGACAGCAAGACCACTACAGGATGTCGAACCAAACGCCTTCTTGGGCCGTGCCCATGTAGTTGATGAAGATTTCGGAGCCCGCGGCGATGTCCGCCAGCGCCGTGATCACCAGCTCGTCTGGTGTCTCCAACGTCTCAGCGTTCGGGGAATAGCGGTGGTTGTAGAGCGAGCCGTAGCCAAGTGCCAACGCCGTCGAGGACTCGCCCCACCCAAACACGTAGCTATCGGCCCCCAACGAAAGCGCCTCCCCCTGGTCACCTTCGACAATCAACATCGGGCATCGCTCAATCTGGTCACCAGCGACGATGTCGCGTGTCGCGAACACGCCTCGGCCTGCACCGGTCGGCGATTCAGCGACACGCAAATGGGGATGAATCGATCCAGCGTTCTCGGAAGGCACCGCCGGAAGTCAACCGTGCGCTACTGCGCTTGCCACACCGGAGCGTCGGATTCGCCGCGCCAGTAGGCCAGCCGACGCTGAGCTTCGGGCATCGCAACTGCGTTACGCATGCCAGCGCGGACTCGCATCAGGGTGGCGGCGACCAATCGAAGTTCGGCGAACGCTTCGGCAGACGGTTGCGCACGAAGCGACAATCCGTACCCCTCGGCGTACGCCTCGTACGCACCGGGCTCGCCGCCCCACCGTTCGGCCATTGTCATCAGCGGCGCATGATCCCACCCTGGCGGGGCCAGGCACATCAGATCCCAGTCAATCAGGATCGGGCCGTCGGCCGCCATCATCACATTGCCAGGATGCACGTCGCCGTGACACACCACTGCGCCGTTCTCGTTAGTCCAGTCGGGCCAGCGATCGACCGCTTTCTCGATACCCCGTTTGGCTTCGTCGTCTAACTCGTCGCCGATGTCGGACAAGAGCGTTTCGAAATCCCACCACGGGAAATCGACAGGCCGAGGCAGCGGGTACTCGCTCGGCAGATCGCTTGGATCGAGGGTATGCACCAGTCGAACCATCGCACCAACGCTGGGCCAGTCAATGGGTTCACTCGTCGGCTCGATGTACTCCCAAGCTGTCGCGTGCAGTCCGGCCGAGCCGTACGTGTCTGTTCTGACCGGCCGCGTGGCCCGAAGCCCAGTTGCGAGTAGCCGCTCGGCAAGTGCCAATGAGGCACGCGCCGGTGCGCTCGGTTCACTGATGCGCAGCACCACGTCACCCGACCGGTAGATCGCGTTCATGCCCGCTCGCAGTAGTACAGGTTCAGGAAGCTCCCAATGTGCCGCAGCCAGCACGGCGAGTTCGCCCGCAGCCCCGATATCAGTGATCGGCCGATCGACGAACGGACGCATGCCCGGTCAGATCACCGTCAACACGTCGACATCCGGATTGAACCGACCCGTGGGGTCGAACTCGCCCTTGATCCGGGCATGGAGTTGCGCCTGCACCGGGTCGGCTTGCCGCAACGGCCGCGGCCGGGTGTGATGGACGACTCCGACACCGATCTCGGCCACAAACGAGCCAGCCGGTGCGACGCGCAGCGCCTCCAGCTCCGACGGCGGCATCGACCAGCGGCCACCCGAGGGCAGCTCTGGTGCTCGGTCGACGGCACTCAGACCAAACGTCTCAGCCATTTCAGCGACATCACCCTCATGACCTTCGAGTAGCACCCAGGTGGCTGCACCATCCCACAGCACCGAGGTCGGCCTAAACAGACCGGTAAGGAGTTCCCAGGGATCACGATCCGATGTGAACCATTGCTCGTGGGCAGAAATCGGACGCGTCCGTAAAATCACGTCCCCCAGAAAGCCGAGCGTTCCGCGCGAGCCGACCATCAGGCGGCACAGGTCGAAGCCACTAACGTTCTTGACGGTCGGCCCACCCGCCTTGACCACCTTGCCGGTCGACCCGACGTAGTGCGTCTGGAGCAGAGCATCGCGCATCGCTCCGTAAGCCAGTCGGCGGATACCGCTGTGGCCAACAGCAAGCGCGCCACCGATGGTGCCTCCGCGAGGGAAAGGAATCTGCTGTCCGTACTCGGCGAGGGCCTCGGCAATGTCGTCGACTGGTGTGCCAGCACCGCACTGGATCGTCATCTCAGCCGGCTGAATCCAGTCGATCCCGACGGGAGCCTTGACGACGCGAACGTTGCCAGATGGCGTTGCTCGTGTTCCCAGGCCGGCAACCGCGACCGGGTCGGTACTCCCGACGTTCGCAGCAAACTCGTCGACGGTCAGATCCATGCACCCTCCGGGGCTCGGTGAACTTCGCCGCACGTTGCCGGGCTCGGCAAGACCTTGTCGGGGTTCGACAGCATCTGCGGGTCGAACGCTCGGCGGAGGTCGGCCTGCGCTGACAGATCCGTTTCGGAAAACATCAGCGGCATCAGATCACGCTTTTCGAGGCCGATGCCATGCTCACCGCTCAGCACCCCACCAGCATCGACGGATGCTTTAACGATTGCTCTGCCGGCTGCATGGACACGTTCATAGACGCCTGGTTCTTTGCCATCGAACAGCAGCAGCGGGTGCAGATTGCCATCACCGGCGTGGAACACGTTGAGCACTTGCAGATCGTGCTCTTCGACAATCGCGTAGATCTGGTCGAGCACGCCGGACAACTTGTTCCGTGGCACCACAGTGTCATGCAGGTAGTAATCGGGCTTGATGTTCGCGATTGCACCGAACGCTGACTTGCGGCCCTTCCAGAGCAGTGCCCGTTCGGCGTCATCCGCCGCAACCCGCACACCGCCCACGTTTCTGGCTGTGGCGAGTTCAGAAATTCGCGCCACGTCAGCAGCTACGCCACCGGTTGGTCCAACGACCTCAATCAAGAGCGCCGCTGCCTGGTCGACCGGCAAGCCGGCGTGGATGAACGCCTCGACAGCGACCAGGCAGAGCTGATCCATCATTTCAACAGCGGCCGGCACGATCCCCGCAGCGATGATGTCGCTGACCAGATCGGCGCCGTCTGACACCGAAGCGAAGTCCATGAGCATGGTCGCCACGTCGGGAGCGTTTTGCATAAGACGAACGCAGATCTTGGTAGCCACGCCAAACATGCCCTCGCTACCAACGAAGACGCCGCGCAAGTCGAAGCCATCGGGCTCAGGCTCTTCGCCGCCAAGAACGGTTATCGAGCCGTCGGGCAGCACGACTTCCATCCCGTGGATATGGGCGTTGGTGACACCGTCGGCGAGGCAGTGTGGCCCACCCGAGTTGTTCGCGACGTTGCCGCCAATCGAACATGTCTGCTGGCTACTCGGATCGGGTGCAAAGTGCACGCCGAGGTGAGCAATCTGCTTCGACAGGTCGAGGTTCAAGACGCCAGGTTCGACCCACGCCATCCGACTCACCGGATCAACCGAGAGGATCTTATTCATCTTCGTCGTCGAGATGACGATCGCTCCGGGAGGCGGAACTGCGCCTCCCGCAAGCCCGGTGCCCGAGCCACGTGCCATGAACGGCACCTCGAACTCGGCTGCAATCTGGACAATCGCCTGAACGTCAGCGGTCGACTCGGCGAAGCAAACAATGCCCGCCTTATTAGCCATGGTCGATGCATCGTGGCGATACAAATGTGTTTCGGTCGCGCCATCGCGAACCTGATCGGGCCGAATGACGCCACGGAGTCGGGCCACTACCTCGACGAGGTCGACGTCGTGGCCTGCGTAGATCTCGTTGAGTGACACCGTCAGTCCCGAAGCTGACGCATCACGATCACGTGGCCGCTGTCGACCGCTTCGCCGTCGACGAACACCTTGTCGCCAGGTTCGACGTGATCTTCGAGCGACTCAAGGCGACCCTCACGCTTTGCTCGCAACTCGTCTTCGTGCTGCGACGCCACGACCCGGCCCTCACGGACTGCGTCAGCAACGTCTCGACCCTTCGCTCGCGCCTTCGAGACTGCGGACTTCACCACTTGAACAGGCGCGACGTTTGTGGCGGCTTCCTTGACTTTCTTCTTGGCGTATCCGGCGCCAGCAATGCCGGCGGCCAACCCTCCGGCAAACCAGGTGACTCGCTTCATCATGCCCGTTTCCTCCTGCGTTGCTCCGGCTCAATACCGGCTCGGTTTCGGACGTCGATAACATTTGGATCGATCGGAGAAATCGAACGCTGTACCGGCCCGCCACGAAGCCTCGACCACACACGGGATGTGCCCTTGGCGAAACCTGCAGCCTTGATGGCCGGCGACGAGAATGCCGTCTTGGTGACCCGACCGCCGATCGCATCACCAATGGCTTCTGCCGAACCAAGAACCTTGTCGAACCGTTCGAGGTCGTGTCGCGCTTCGTCGACCGTCGACCGTGCTTCGTTTGTGGTGTGCCGAAGGTCAGCGAGCAGCGGACGAGTTTCGTCACGCAGACCGGTCACTTCGCTCCGCAAAGAGCGGAGCGTGTCCAGCACACGGAGCAGCACGACGATCAAGGCGGTGAAGCCGAGAATCATCAACACCGCCAAGACGATAAGTACGAGTTCGCCGGGCGTCATTGCTGATCCTTTGACTGTTGGTTCGTGCGCATTGCTATGTTTCCCTCGTCGCCGTGCTCGCTCGGCTCATACCAGTGGCGGCCGGCCAGCGACTCGGGCAAATACTGCTGGTCGACCCATCCCTTCGGATAGTCATGAGGATAGCGGTAGCCAGCACCGTGACCGAGTTCGGCTGCGCCCTGATAATGGCCATCTCGAAGATGCGCCGGCACCTCGCCGATTGCTCCGTCTTTGACCGCTGCCCGTGCATTCCAGATCGCTAACGCTGCCCGGTTGCTCTTGGGAGCCGTTGCCAGATAGATCGCTGCCTGTGCCAGGTTGAGTTGGGCTTCGGGGAGCCCGACCCGATCAAGTGCGTGCGCAGCGGCAACGGCAACCTCGAGACCGCGACTGTCGGCGAGACCGACGTCTTCGCTCGCGAAGATCACCATACGGCGGGCGATGAACCGTGCGTCTTCGCCGGCTTCGAGCATCCGCGCCAGCCAGTACACAGAGGCGTCGGGATCGCTCCCCCGCATCGACTTGATGAACGCGCTGACGACGTCATAATGGTCGTCTTGTCCATAACGAAGCGCACTCGTTCCGAGCGCTGCTTCGACATGTTCAAGTTCGACGTGGGTGTAGTTCGACAATGCACATGCGACGTCGAGCGACGTGAGCACCTGGCGACCGTCGCCGCCGGACCGATCGACCAGCAACTGTGTGGCTTTGGGGTCAGCAGTGACCGCCTCGGCTTGCAGTCCACGCGCAACGAGTTGTTCGATGGCGTTTCGATCGAGCGGCTCGAGGCGAAACAGGGTCGAACGGCTACGCAGCGGCGCATTCACCTCGAAGAACGGGTTTTCTGTCGTCGCACCAATCAAGGTCAGCGTGCCGTCTTCGACCGCTGGCAGCAGAGCGTCCTGTTGCGATTTGGAGAAGCGATGGATCTCGTCGAGAAACAGGATCGTGCCCTGCCCGCGCTCACCGAGCCGTTGCTTCGCCCGTTCAATCGTCTCGCGGACGTCTTTGACCCCTGCGGTCACAGCAGACATCTGTTCGAACGCACGCTCGGTCGACCCTGCAACTGCGAGGGCAAGCGTTGTCTTTCCCGTTCCCGGTGGGCCCCAGAGAAGCGCTGAGCTCAACCGGTCACTTTCGACAAGCAGTCGAAGCGGTCTTCCCGGGCCGACCAGATGTTCCTGCCCAACGACATCGTCGAGAGTCCTCGGCCGGAGCCGCGCCGCGAGCGGAGCGCGAGCCCGCCGAGTCTCCTCCGCAGCTGCAGCAAACAGGTTGTCACTCACAATGACCCGAGCACCCGCTGATAGGACGCCAGACGAAAGTCGACAACCTGCTCGATCAACCAGTCGACCTCAACCCATTTCCAATCAACGAACTCAACACCATCCGCCGTCGGTGCAGTCCTGTCGTCATTGATCTGGAAGAAGAACCAACGTTGCGCCTGACCCAGCCGTTGGCCGCGCTGCTTCACGCCCTCAGGCCACTCGTAGGCAGTCCACTCGGGATACTCATCAACGAGGTGTACCTCGTCGGCAGTCAGCCCAGTTTCTTCACGGAGTTCGCGCCACACGCCTTCAACGGGGCTCTCGCCCGCGTCGATCCCGCCTTGGGGAAGTTGCCACTGGCCTCTGCGGTCTGAACGCTCGAAGGCAAGAACTCTGCCGTGCGAATCTCGCACCACGGCAACGGTTCCGGCCCGAAAATGCAAACTCCCCATCAGATCCGATCGTACCGTTCACCGGCCACCGGCGCGAACCTGCCTTGCGGGCAGGTCACCCGGCTCAGCGGCCGATGTGGCGGAGGCGCGTCTGGATGTCGTAGTAGTCGCGGTCGATTTCGGCAATCGTCCCAAACCAACGCCGGGCCTTGAGCGGGTCCCCGATGCGGTCATAGAAGTCAGCAAGCACGTACCACTGACGGAGATGATGATCCTTGACCGTCTTGGTGTTCTTCGTTGCTGGCAGCATCATCTCGATTGCCGCAGCCAGGTTGCCCCGGTCAGCTAAGGCACCTGCAGCCACGATCCGACCTTCGGCGAGGATGTGGTGAGCCGGAGACGACTCGCGAATTTGCAACCAGACACGTTCGACCGCCGACCAGCGTTCGAGGGCTCGATAGCAATCGGCAAGGACCGGCAGAGTTTCCGGGTTCTCGTGCAGATCATTCGCAATTTCGAGTGACGCCGCAGCAGGCTTGTACCGGCCGAGTCGGTAGTTGGCCAGTCCGGCGACTTCGTGCGCAGTTGCAATCGTCGGCGCTTCTTTCGCAATCGCGACCGCTATCCGCTTGGCCTCGTCAAAGCGCTCACGATCCAGTGCCTCGCTGGCCTGGGCAAGCCGTTCTGCCAACCTGGCACCACGTTGTGCACCGAGTGCATCATTCAGTTGCGCCGCGATCTCAGGATCCAGTTCGCCGACTTCCCGGCGTGAGCTCGGCTCGGCCGAAGCTCGCGCCCCAGACCCACGTCCCGAATCGCGAACAGAGCCCTGGTCGACCCACTCTTCGGTCGTTCGAGCCTCAATCTTGACACGCTCGCGTTCCTTGTCGGCCTCGCGATCGGGTTCCGGCTTCGGACCGCGCCGTCGCTTGACGTCCATCGAACGCCGATCGGCTTCGGTCAGTGGTGGACGGTCTTTCTTGAAGCGATCATCACGACCGCCGGTACCGCCTCGCCGTTCATCGCGACCGCCACCGCGGCCGTCGCGCCGGCCGTCGGAACGGCCGCCGCTGTCACGGCCTCGACCCGCAGGCCCTCCTGGTCGTCCACCACCAGGACGGCCATCACGGCCGCCACCGCTTGGTCGATCGTCGCGGCGCGGAGATGAAGATGAGCGGTCGCCAGGCATGGCCATCAATGCTACGCCACCACTCACCAAAGCGTCTTGTAGCCGCACCACGTCACACAGGCCGCATCCAGCCCGAACCCCTCACACTCCTTCATGAAAATGCAAGAACTTCAGAGGGCAAGCAGCACGCTGGGTCCGCCCGGACCGGTCTCGAAGCGTTTTGTGAATCGAGGCTGGCCCGCAGGGGCAGTCTCGTCTCACAACCGCGCACCGCGCACCGCGCACCACTCGGTGCTGGTGCTGGTGCTGGGGTGAAAACGTAAAAAACGCACCACCGGCAAAAATCCGGATGGTGCGTTTTTTGAGTAATCGGGCGACGTCCTACTCTCCCAGGGGATCTCTCCCCAAGTACCATCGGCGCTGACAGGCTTAACTTCCGTGTTCGGAATGGGAACGGGTGTGACCCTGTCGCTATGGTCACCCAAATATGTTGTCAACTTAGGGTATTCCCCTAAGGACTCCAGAGCAAGCACGAGCTGTTTAACCAAGCCCTCGGCCGATTAGTACCGGTCAGCTGAGCGTATTACTACGCTTACACTTCCGGCCTATCAACGTGATGGTCTCGTCACGGGCCTTACTGCGTTAACCGCATGGCTATTCTCATCTTCAACCGGGTTTCCCACTTAGATGCTTTCAGCGGTTATCCCTTCCGTAGGTGGCAAAACTGCGATGCTTCTGGCGAAACAACAGTCACACTAGAGCTACGTCCATCCCGGTCCTCTCGTACTAAGGATAGCAGTTGTCAAAATAGCTTCGGCTGCGGAGGATAGGGACCGAACTGTCTCACGACGTTCTGAACCCAGCTCGCGTACCGCTTTAATGGGCGAACAGCCCAACCCTTGGGACCTGCTTCAGCCCCAGGATGCGATGAGCCGACATCGAGGTGCCAAACCTTCCCGTCGATATGGACTCTTGGGGAAGATTAGCCTGTTATCCCCGGGGTACCTTTTATCCGTTGAGCGACCACACTTCCACACGTGATGGCCGGGTCACTATGCCCTACTTTCGTACCTGCTCGACTTGTAAGTCTCGCAGTCAAGCTCCCTTGTGTCATTGCACTCGACGGCTGATTGCCAACCAGCCTGAGGGAACCTTTGGGCGCCTCCGTTACTCTTTAGGAGGCGACCGCCCCAGTCAAACTACCCGCCTGGCACTGTCCCTGACCCGGATAACGGGCCGAGGTTAGAGCTTCAACTTACGCAGGGTGGTATTTCAACAATGACTCCACACTAGCTAGCGCTAATGCTTCCCAGTCTCCCACCTATCCTACACAACGCAATTCAAAACTCAATACCAAGTTATAGTAAAGGTCCACGGGGTCTTTCCGTCCTTCCGCAGCTAACGAGCATCTTTACTCGTACTTCAATTTCACCGGGTCTATGGTTGAGACAGTGGGGAAGTCGTTACGCCATTCGTGCAGGTCGGAACTTACCCGACAAGGAATTTCGCTACCTTAGGACCGTTATAGTTACGGCCGCCATTCACTTGGGCTTAGGTTCACAGCTTCGCTCAATAAAGAACTAACCGTTCCCCGTGACCTTCAAGCATTGGGCAGGCGTCACAGGGTATACATCGCCTTACGGCTTCGCACCCTGCTGTGTTTTTGGTAAACAGTCGCTACCCCCTGGTCTGTGCCACCCACCTCAGCTCAGAGAGTAAATCTCATCACCAAAGCAGGTCCTCCTTCTTCCGAAGTTACGGAGGTAATTTGCCGAGTTCCTTAACCATAGTTCTCCCGCTCGCCTTAGTATTCTCTACCCGCCCACCTGTGTCGGTTTGGGGTACGGGCTCCATGCCAACTCATTGCTGGGCTTTTCTTGGCAGCATAGAATCAGTGACTTCGCAGTATGTCGCTCGGCATCACGTCTCAGCGTTAACGCTCCCAACTCTCATCGGGAACCGCCTACACGCTTACCCCGGGACTACCATCGCCCGGGTTCACTTATCTTCCTGCGTCCCCCGTCAACTATCCGCCAGCCGCTCAGTCAGATCGCTCAACATAAAGATGAACAGCCCCAACGTTGCAACTATTGGACTTGGCGCGGGCATGGAGGTACTGGAATATCAACCAGTTGTGCATCGACTACGCCTTTCGGCCTCGCCTTAGCTCCCGACTCACCCTGGGGGGATTAGCCTTCCCCAGGAACCCTTGGGCTTTCGGCGGAGGGGTTTCTCACCCCTCTCTCGTTACTCATGCCTGCATTCTCACTCGATAGCGCTCCACGAACCCTCACGGATCCGCTTCACAGCCCTATCGACGCTCCTCTACCGCTCCCAATAAATTGGAAGCCCATAGCTTCGGCTCTGTACTTGAGCCCCGTTACATTGTCCGCGCAGGATCACTCGACCAGTGAGCTATTACGCACTCTTTCAAGGGTGGCTGCTTCTAAGCCAACCTCCTGGCTGTCTATGCAATCCCACATCGTTTACCACTTAGTACAGAATTAGGGGCCTTAGCTGATGATCTGGGCTGTTTCCCTTTCGACCAACGAAGCTCATCCCTCGTGGTCTCACTGCCGTGCTCTGGAGTCTCGGCATTCGGAGTTTGACTAGGGTTGGTAAGCTTGTGGGCCCCCTAACCTAATCAGTGCTCTACCTCCGAGACTGAACACACGACGCTGCACCTAAATGCATTTCGAGGAGAACCAGCTATTGCCAAGTTTGATTAGCCTTTCACCCCTATCCACAGCTCATCCCTGCAGTTTTTAACCTACGTGGGTTCGGTCCTCCACGGAGTCTTACCTCCGCTTCAACCTGGCCATGGATAGATCACTTGGCTTCGGGTCTACAGCATGCGACTCTACGCCCTATTCAGACTCGCTTTCGCTCCGGCTACCCATCACTGGTTAACCTTGCCACACACCGTAACTCGCAGGCTCATTCTTCAAAAGGCACGCCATCGCGGCCACACCAAAGTGTGACGACGCTCTGACTGTTTGTAAACCAACGGTTTCAGGTACTATTTCACTCCCCTCCCGGGGTACTTTTCACCTTTCCCTCACGGTACTGGTTCACTATCGGTCGCCAAGGAATACTTAGTCTTATGGGGTGGTCCCCACAGATTCACGCCGGCTTTCACGGTTCCGGCGTTACTTGGGATGACACGCAAGTAGTACATACATTTCGGATACGGGGCTGTTACCCACTTCGGCCTGACTTTCCTGATCAGTTCTCCTATATAGCACTTGTAACTTGTGATAGATCTGAAGCTCTATCTCGTGGTCCCACGACCCCGCACCAGCAACGCCTTCAGGCTTGACACTGGCACGGTTTAGACTCAACCCATTTCGCTCGCCGCTACTCAGGGTGTCGCGGTTGCTTTCCTTTCCTCGGGGTACTGAGATGTTTCAATTCCCCCGGTTCCCTCCAACCGCCCTATGTGTTCAGGCGGCGGTACACACTCCATAACGAGTGGTGGGTTTCCCCATTCGGACATCTCCGGATCAATGCCTAGTAGACGGCTCCCCGGAGCTTTTCGCAGTCACTCACGTCCTTCATCGGTTCTTGGCGCCAAGGCATTCACCGTTGGCTCTTATTAGCTTGGAAAAACTTGTTATCTATCATAATTGAGATGACGACCCCCTAAAGGGCGGCCATCTCGAAGATGCTCGTGCTTGCTCTGCAGTTCTCAAAGGGCTACCTGACAACGGAACTCATTTCGTGAAACGCCACCGGAAAGGGTGACCACGAGCAAAGCTCAACATTGCGGCATGAAGAAGCAAAAGCTCCCTCAAAACAGAAGAGAAGACGATGTTAGCCTGAACCCGCTACACCAGGAGGGACCGAATCCCTGCAACCAATGTGCGCTACTCAGACAGACGTGCCAGTGCACCAACAGGTGTGTCATGCAACCGCAGAGAACAAATGTCTCTGATCGATTGATGAAGCACTCCTTAGAAAGGAGGTGATCCAGCCGCACCTTCCGGTACGGCTACCTTGTTACGACTTCACCCCAATCACCGACCCCACCTTCGACGGCTCCCTCCCCGAGGGGTTGGGCCACCGGCTTCGGGTGTTGCCGACTTTCGTGGTGTGACGGGCGGTGTGTACAAGGCCCGGGAACGTATTCACCCTGGCGTGCTGATCCAGGATTACTAGCAACTCCGGCTTCATGGAGTCGAGTTGCAGACTCCAATCCGAACTGAGACCGGCTTTGTGGGATTCGCTTACCCTCGCGGGTTCGCAGCCCTCTGTACCGGCCATTGTAGCGTGTTTGCAGCCCTGGGCATAAGGGGCATGATGACTTGACGTCATCCCCACCTTCCTCCGAGTTGACCCCGGCAGTCTCCTACGAGTCCCCACCATAACGTGCTGGCAACATAGGATAAGGGTTGCGCTCGTTGCGGGACTTAACCCAACATCTCACGACACGAGCTGACGACAGCCATGCACCACCTGTGTACCGCCCCGAAGGACACCCTATCTCTAGAGCTTTTCGGTACATGTCAAACCCAGGTAAGGTTCTTCGCGTTGCATCGAATTAAGCAACACGCTCCGCTGCTTGTGCGGGCCCCCGTCAATTCCTTTGAGTTTTAGTCTTGCGACCGTACTCCCCAGGCGGGGCACTTAATGCGTTAGCGACGGCGCGGATCTCGTTGGTTGAGACCCACACCTAGTGCCCAACGTTTACGGCATGGACTACCAGGGTATCTAATCCTGTTTGCTACCCATGCTTTCGCTCCTCAGCGTCAGTTACGGCCCAGAGCGGCGCCTTCGCCGCTGGTGTTCCTCCTGATATCTGCGCATTTCACCGCTACACCAGGAATTCCCCGCTCCCCTACCGTACTCTAGTCATAGCAGTATCGAGTGGCCTCTCTGGGTTGAGCCCAGAGTTTTCACACCCGACTTACCAAACCGCCTACGAGCTCTTTACGCCCAATAAATCCGGATAACGCTTGGTGCCTACGTGTCACCGCGGCTGCTGGCACGTAGTTGGCCGCACCTTCTTCTGGAGGTACCGTCATTTTCTTCCCTCCTGAAAGCGGTTTACAACCCTAAGGCCTTCTTCCCGCACGCGGCATCGCTGCATCAGGCTTGCGCCCATTGTGCAAGATTCCCCACTGCTGCCTCCCGTAGGAGTCTGGACCGTGTCTCAGTTCCAGTGTGGCTGATCATCCTCTCAGACCAGCTACCCGTCGAAGCCTTGGTGAGCCGTTACCTCTCCAACAAGCTGATAGGCCGCGAGATCCTCCCAAACCGATAAATCTTTCTTCAAACAACCATGCGGTCAAATGAAGGCATCCGGTATTAGCAGTCGTTTCCAACTGTTATTCCGAAGTCCGGGGCAGATTTCTCACGTGTTACGCACCCGTTCGCCACTAAGTCTTCCGGAGCAAGCTCCATGGACCTCGTTCGACTTGCATGTGTTAAGCGTGCCGCCAGCGTTCATCCTGAGCCAGGATCAAACTCTCCAACAAAAATATGCCCAACCCAACCAACCACCAAAGTGATCGACCAAGCCAAAGCGTTAAGTCAGAAGAGCGCAACATATCGTTCCGAAGAAACGAGCCGGGAAGGCTCTCGAGTCCGCTGCGTCCTTGCTGTGTTAGCCCACCGTATTGAAATCAACGCAAAAAACGAATCAATCGTGACGACAGGCCGGTATCCGTGTTTGGTGCCACCAGGGACGGTGACACCGAAATTGACTGGGCAGATCCAACAACCACCCGAAAGTGACCGCAGTTCTGCCCGCACTGGCATTCTGTCTTCTCTTCTGTTTTCAAGGAGCTAAAAGCTC
>Ga0114998_10001241_pt1 | contig 19540 bp, 12 predicted proteins | sample ArcticOcean_MG_C_5_FD_87044 | JGI IMG/M metagenome (GOLD analysis project Ga0114998, IMG submission 87044) | Marine microbial communities from western Arctic Ocean - ArcticOcean_MG_CB4_138 | ecosystem: Environmental > Aquatic > Marine > Oceanic | place: Arctic Ocean: Canada Basin | collected... | reverse complement strand
GTCGTCGTCGTTGTTCCTTTTTAGTACTCATCATAACGATCTCCTTCGCACAAATCATCCCAACACGCATCGTCGTCATAGTTTCGTTCGTGATTACTACACGAGCAGCGGCAGCGGCTCGAATCATCTTCCTCCTATCGCTCACTCTTCTTCTCGTGGCATTTTCAGTGCGATAACGCAGAGCAGTAGCGGCAGTAGTCAGAGCAGTCATGTTGTTGTATTATTATTATTATTACGGTCGTTCCTTACTTTAGTGCGATATTTCGCCCACTAAACGAAATATCACATTGATGCCTTTTTGGTATGAGCGAGTTCTTAAAAATGGTCCAAAAAAACAAATTTAGGGTTTAATTATATTAGGACACTTTTTTCCCTTTTTGACTTTTAGTCCACTTCATTAATAATTACTAATTATATTTCGTTTCATTTCATCAACGTCTCTGCATAGGGTCGTAGTCGTAGTAGTGATAACGTATTCACTGGTTTCCTATAGCACGCGCGCGTCAGTGCCGTGCGCGCTCGCGTGTGCGTATTTTTATAAACACGCGCGGCAGAGAAAGACGAGAGAGAGAGAGTGAGTTCTTCTTCCAATTCAGAGGATTCGACTTCGACAAGGGCACAGAGGGTTCGCGACTTTATTTTTTTTTACCGCGAGGACACAAAAAAACAAGGAGCAGCAAAGGGCACAGTGCAAAGGGAAAAACGGGCAGAAAAAGGGGTCGGTCGAAGGGAAAAACGGGGTTTGTGTAGGGACCCGACGAAGAAAAACGAATACACCGTACAAACGAATACACTGTACGAACGACTTCTGCTTTCACTTTAATAGTCATCGCGAGTAATAACGAATAATAAATGATCGAAGCAGAGGAAGGTTCGTCTCCAACTGCTTCGGAGACCGGGGCCTACGCGCGGCTTCGGCATTCGGGAAGACCGAGCAGGAATGGACGAGCGAGACAAATATCGACTTTTCCTGAACACGACGATGATGATGGCGATGGTGATGATGTGAGAAAAAATAACAATACGAATACTTTGAATACGAATACGAATACGAATACGAATAATACTGTTAGGAGAGCAGAAGCCAAGGCAGTTAAGGCTTTGAACGATAGAGATAATAATAATAATAACAATAATAATAACAATAATAACGAACGAGATGGAGAACGAGTTGGGGTCGTTCAAGAAGACTTAAATAAGAACAACATCAACAGGCGAAGGAGTGAAAATGAACGTCATGATTTCCGTTTACTTTCAACGTTTTTGAAAGCTGTTTTGTTTAAGAACGATAATAATAAAAATAATAAAAATAATAATTACATTGAGAATAATGACAATGATAAATTTGTACTACTACCGTCGTTGATGACGAAAAGAACACCTCATGATATCGCGAGCTATTATGGTATCACAAATTTCGACTCGCGCTCGATCGTAATCGAGTATTTTCAAGCGAAACGGAATACGTTGCAAAGATGGTGGAGAGATAAGTATGCGAACAATAATAATAATAATAATAATAATAATAATAATAATAATAGCAATTATCATCATCAACAACACAAACAGCATCAGCGACGACGAAATTCTTCTCCTAATTCGATTCCGAAACCGATCATGAACTCGAGAGATGGAAAAATTACGTTCGTGAAGAGGAAAGATTTCAACAAAATTAACGGCGGTTATGATCGTGTGTACTTAAACTCTTCATCATCAGTAAATAGTGTAGTACATTTAGATCCGAAATTACTGAGATTTGTGTTATATTTCACGTTAGTTTTGTTCATGGAGACGAAAATCGCAATCGTCGGCGTAAAAGAAATGGCCCCGAACCGGATAAATAGGAGGATGGTCTCTCCGCTCACTCCAGAGAGTTCCTCCATATACGTGAGGAATATGTTGTGCAGATTTTTACCGATGCAATTTTCCATCGATTTCTGCTTTTTGCTCTTTTTTTTGAGGAAACGATCGAACGCGCTCGGAATATATGAATACGCCGTCGAAGTCGAAGAAAAAGCTTATTTTATGAGACATTTGATCAAGACGTCTATGAGACATCCGCAGGTGACAATGGCGCTGGCCGGGTTTTATGGCCCGATATCGCACGAATTTTCAAGCACGCAGCTGGCAACTCTTTTATTGATGCCACTTTTCATTGGCAAGTATAGAATAAGCAAATATTCAACCTGGAAAATATCTTTAATGTATGCAATATCAAACATTACGTTTGTATATTTGTTCCAGTTTTCGGCTCCGGAAGTGAAGAATATGTGGTTTGGGGAAAATAAGGCAGATTATTTTTCGTATTTAGATATCATGCTCGTAATGTTTAGACGTTGTTCTTTACAGTACATGTGCTTTATATTCTTGATGCCGCTTATTTTCCACGGCCAATATGTTTTTCAAAACTACTACTACAAAAAAGGCGTGAAGAAGTTTGTTAATCTAACGTTGGCGGCAAAAATGCCAGCGGCGCTGAAAAAAAAAGAGACGATTAATAATTTCATCAGCAGCAAAAAAACGACGAAAAAAGCGAGAAGTATTTTTGGTTACAACGTAACAAACAAATTTCTAGAAGTGCTCGGATTTGGTATTTATCTCAGATCTCGCAGTAAGAAGTTACGAAATTCGCCGCAATCTTCGCAATATGACTCGGAAGAAAAAAGCGATTCGCAAGCAAGTTTAAGAGGAGATGATGGTAACGAACGAGAATCTGTTTCAATCTTAGACTTGCCTAAGGAATCGCTCGATATTCTTGGAGAACTGTGCGGACGAAGCGTTGCTGACGAGTGTAGCGTTATGGACGGAACTCACGTCGTTTTATACTCTCCTCTTCAAACGCATAGTAAAGAAATAATAGCGCCTTTATTTGAACGAGAATTTTTGCAAGTCGTGAAAGCTGTGAAAGAGTTACACTCTAAATCAGTTACAGTTTCCTCTGCCAGTGATGTTGACGAGCTGAGCGTTCGCGTGGATGGGAAAGGAGACGCTATGTCGTGTTCGGTTTGGCAAGGATTTGTGCCAGAAAATATTTCGATAAGAAAGTTTACCGAGCAAATTGAACCAAAAAAGTGCGCGATTGGAGTTGGACGTTCAAAAGAAGTCGCGTATACGTCGAATACTGGTTACAACACCGTGATCAAAGTGAAGATGCAGTCGAGATATCCACAATCGTCTTCCAAAATCATATCGGTTTCACCCATGTGCGTCTTGCCGGGAGTGGAAACTCGCATACAAATCGTTGGAAGAAAATTAAGTAACACGACTCTATGTGCTCGCTTACACGGTAAGCCAGATATAGAAGAGGTTTTCATCCTTGGAAGGGCGGCAGAAGAGAACCAAAAACAAAACTCAAACAACACCTCAAATTTCTCGCGAGAGCACGGGTTTCGAAATTCAAACTATTCTTTTTATTCTGACGACAACGTCAGTTCTGACAACGTCAGCGATTCGTCCGACGACGAACAACTGGAACAAGCGCCTTTAGAATCAGTCTTCGTAGACGTTTGCGTCGATCCAAATTACGATGGTGGCTTGTTCTTTCTCCAATTTCTCAACGCCCCGTTCTCCTCCTCCGCGATTCCAATCATCGTCACTCCATTCGTGGACATAAAAAGAGAGCTCGACCAACAGTTGGCGAGTCGTAAGCTCGGAGAAGGCGCTCGAGTCGCCTTATTCAAATGCGCTGAAATCACTGGAGGTCGTGGTATGGATTGGAACACCGATGCGTTCGCGGAAATTGCCGAGAGAGATTTGAAGCTCGAGAAATTCTCGGAGCTCGTTCGATTTGCGAAAGTGCCTTAATTGCTTTTCACGAAGTGTAAAAGAGTGTTTGATTTCGCTCGTCGATTCGCGCGAGAGCGGGGCGCGCGACAAAGAGCGCGATACACACATAAAACAAACAAAATTACGTAAAAATATAAACTAAACAGCGCTTGAGCAGCGACAGCGACATTATAGCAGAGAGAGATTCAGAAGAAGATGCGGTTCTCTGCTCTCTCTTGTACATATATACACACACTATTCTTTTAATCAAAGGTAGTACGTACTATTATTGTGCTGATGAGAATTTTTTTTGCCCATCTTCATCACAATTATTTATTCCCTATACTCCTCAGATTATCAGTACTACTGAACACGAATAGTTATCACAGTACTCATTTAATAGGCATAGGTATACACAGTGCAAAGAGAAATTTTCTTTGCCCATCGTCATCTTACTCTTATTTATTCCTTTATCACGGATTATTATTATTACGTACTTAAAGTACTACTATAAATAAATGAGTACTCTTTGTACGAATGGTCTTAAGATAACGCACGTAGGAACTGAAAAAAAGCGGTTTAAGAAGCAGAGAAAATTAATGAACGCGCGAAATGCGACAAAGGCCGAGGCGGCGGCTGTAATGACCGACACCGGCGACGTCACGATCAGGCGAAGACCTCCGTTTGGACATAAGGAACATCTCGAGATCGGGTCGGAAAGGTTCGCGTTTAAGATGGAATCGGTCACGAAAGATGGCAAAAGGGTCGATAACGAAGAGAATAAACCGAAGAACATACTCGAGGAGATTGTTTGGTACAAGGTAATATCTTGTTTCGTATAATAATATTCGTGGTATTCTTTATTCTTTATTGTTGTTTATTATCGTTGTTTTTATCGTTCATCGTCGCGAGCGCGTTCTTCTTCTTCCTCTTTTTAGATTCTTCTTCTCACTTATTGACAAAATATTTCCAAACGCGGCGAATACAAATATAGGATTATGAACTTACTTTAATGAAAGAGAAGATGCCGTTGAGTTTAGTGCGCGGGCAAGTGCAGTTAGCACCCGCAGTGATTGACTTTAAGCAAGCTATAATTGATCAAATGGAGAAAACTGGACAACCGGGTCTAATCGCCGAGGTCAAAAAGGCTTCGCCGTCTAAGGGCGTGATTCAGCCGAATTTCGATCCAGTGAAAATCGCGCAAGCGTACGAGCAAGGCGGTGCCGCGTGTTTGTCAGTGTTGACTGATGAGAAGTTCTTTCAAGGCGCGTTTGATAATTTGAAATTAATCAAAGCCTCTGGAGTGAAGTGTCCGTTGTTATGTAAGGAATTCATCGTCGACGCGTATCAGATTTATTTGGCGAGAGCGAAAGGGGCGGATGCGATTTTGTTAATCGCGGCCGTGCTCGATAATCAGGACTTGAAATATTTTACGAAAATCGCGCACTCTGTAGGCATGAAAGTTCTACTCGAAGTACATACGTACGGGGAGATGAAGAGAGTTTTATCAGGGGATTTCGCGATTGATTTGTTAGGGATTAACAACCGCGACTTAGGAACGTTCAAGGTCGATTTGAACGTCACGGTTGAGTTAATGGCGACAGATTTGGGACAACAGGTGAAAGAGAGAGGGATTATAATGGTTGGAGAGAGTGGGATTTTTACAATCGACGACGTGAACATCGTCCAAAAAGCTGGATGCGGAGCCATATTAGTCGGCGAATCGTTAGTGAAACAAGATACTCCAGACGTTGGCATCAAGAAGCTCTTTGGCAGACCTGTTTGATATATATATATATATAATACGTACATAAATAGATAATAACTACATACAGTATACATAAATTACAATCATTTAGATCAATCAATTAATACCATCCCTCGTTTGGACCGCACACGCAATCTTTAATCGGCATCGGTTTATACTGCGGTTGTTTCTGCGCCTCTGTCTCTTCAGCAATCACTAAGTTCTCCATCGATCTCGAAATACTCTTCTCAAACGTCTTATTATTATTATTATTATTATTCGCATTGTTCGCATTACTTTGTGTTGTCATCTCAATCACTTTCTTCTCGATAACTTTCTCGATCGATTCTGTGACCGGTATCTCTAGACTTCGAAACTTCATCTGAACAGTCACGGTGCCTCTTTGTTTCCTGGTCTTCAAATCTAACACTGGACAACGCACTTCATCGCTCCCGAATCTGAGGCAGTCCCCAATAGAGGTCTCGGCGATGCCAATTATCTCATCTCGCATCATTCTATTCTCGTTCTTAATCATGATCTTAATCGTTTGATCCTCTATTTCTTCGTCATCTATTCTACATTTGAACTGTTCGTTCCAAACCGGACTGACGTTCCCGTTCTTATGCGTTTGCGTGCGCACTTTTTCTTGCAAGAAGAACAGTTGTACGTAAGGGTCCATTTTTTGTAATCTGCTCGTTTGTTGCAGTTGTTCCGCTGAAACGATCGTCAGTTCGAATATTCCTTTCGTCATCTTATTTATTATGTTTACTTTATTATTATTAGGTGTTACGTAGTAAAACTGCTGCTGGCGAATTATTAATTTACGTTTTATATGTTTATATTTGCTGCAAATTGTTTTAAAAATAATAGCCTCGTTCGAGACGTTGAAACTGCTTGAACAAACACATTTCTTTGACGTACACGACTACGATGTACTCACAAGTACTTTCTTCGAGAACTTTAACGTGCGTTTGGAGATTCGGTGAACAAGCGTATACGGCGAGAGTTTCGCGTAATTTTCCAGTTTCTTCGCAAGGCGTTCCGTTCGAGTATTGCATCGCGTAGCCGCGGATGCTCTTTTTCATTCCTGGTAGGAACAAAGATTTAGGGACGAAACCGTTGAATGAATAGTGATCGTTAACGGTCGTCATAATCGTTCCTCTAGAGTCTCTTGGTCTACTACTTTGCTCGGCAGCGTTACCATAAAGCGCGTTTAAGCGCGTTTCTGTGCCACTTTTGCTGAACTCTCCTAAAGAAGATTCTACATCGATCACGATGCGTTTCAAGGAATTGTCTAGAAAGGAATGATATTGCGTAATATTCTTTTCAAAACAAATTTCATAGCTCCACCATCCATGCGAAGATCGTTGACAACCTAGCTTTAAAAGCGCTTGGCGAGCCATAAAACGCTCTTTCGAATGTGTAGCTCGACTGAACGAATTGTTTGGTATAATACTACTATTATCTTCTTCCTCGTCTTTGTCCTGATTACGATTCGGGTTATTGTTATTATTGTCGTCGTATTTCTCGTTCAAGTCTTCTTCGTAATCGTCATCTTCATCTTCATCTTCTTCTACATTTTCTCCTTCTCCTTCACTACTTTTGCTCTCTCTCGAAGCACTGGAAGAAGAACAAGTCGTAATCGATTCGTTATTATTTTCTTCAGTACTACCATCCGAGCTGCTGCTGCTGCTGCTACTACTACTACTGCTACTACTACTACTACTACTGCTGCTGCTGCTGGACGAACCCGATGAGCAAGTTTTTTGCTGCTGTTCCTCTTTTTGATATTCGTTCCTCGATTGTTGATTATGAAACTCGTCTTGAATATTTTGCGTCTCTAATTGACAAACGAACGCACATCCCAACTTTGCAGCGTTTACAGCTATTAAATCTTCGGCAAACAAATCTTTCTTTGTCGTTTTCATCGTCACCTCGCCTCTTCTCGCGCGTTCTATGAGTACTTTCTCATCTCTTTCCTTCAGATCCATTAAAGCTTTTGCCACTTTCGTAGCGACGTCGTTTCTAGTCTCTAAATCAAACGCTTCTTCGCACGCGGTCGTTAACGCGTACGAATCGAATTGCGTAAACGGGGCGCGAATCTTTGTCTGTTCAACAGCAGCGAGTGCAAAATTTGAACGTTTGGGAAGCGGAACGGCTTTTCGAGATTTTAAAACTTGCGCCGGGTTCGCGCTTACGCCGCCACACTTTTGCACTATACATTGCATCACAGCTTTCGCTTGTACTAAATCATCCAAACTCTTCGTCTTTGAGTTTTGATTTCGTTCCATCAAATACGACCATCGTAACTCTTTGAAACACTCAATCGCGACCGAGTCGCATAACTCGCATCCAAAACCTTCGCCAGCCTCGATTGCTAATCTTTTATACTCCTCCATATTCTCATAATCTTTCCCACGTCTTTTATCTCGTCTTCTCTTCACGTTAATCTCTAAATCCATTCTTCTTTTGTCTTCGCGTTTCTGACGTTTCCTTTGATCCATTTCTGCTCGTTCTTGTTCCGATATTACTATTTCTTGTTTATTATTGATATTATTAGTGTTGAGCTCTACGCGTACGGTCTCGCCTCCCTCGACCGTCATCGTCGTCAAGAACACCTCGTTACTACGCAGTATTCCATTATTATTATTATTATTATTGTTGTTATTATTACCACTACTACTACTACTACTACTGCTACTTTTCGTATGTCTCAATAAATCAATCATCCTCTCTCTCTCCTCCTGTGCTTTCGTCTTCGTAAAACTGATCCCTTCTCTGTCATAGAACCTCACACTTTCTTCGTAGTGACCACGTTTCTCTTCATAGTGCTTATTAACAGAGTTCGTCGTGAAATGCTCGAGCTCGAGTTCTTTGAGTACTTTTGATAATCGTTCATCGTTATTATTATTATTATTATTATTATTATTATTATTATTATATTCGTAACGTGCAGTGAGTGGTAAAACGAAGTCGATGCAAGTATCCGGTACATGTTTAGTAATCATGCGATCGTTCCGCTCAATGAGCGATCGTACGGGAGCTATAAATATCATAACTATCAGTACTGATACGAGGCGTTCTATTTTCAGTGTAATCATCGGATTATTGTTGATCATGTTCTGTTTAAAATAGATGTAAATAATGGATCATTTTTTAAGGCGGGTGTGTGTAAATAAATAATATGTTGTGCTTTACATTTTGCGTCTCACACACACGCACACGCGCGAACATACTCTCGATCTAAACTTTGATTACTTCGTAGCGACGTTTCCGATTTCGCCGAGTTCTTGTACGAAATCGTCTCCGCCGCTCATATCAGTCGCGCCGTACAAGACAGATTTCGCGCGACCGTTCGCGCGTTCTCTTTGAGCGAGTTCGCGTAAAGCTAAGACTTCCGTGTAACAACCACCGCCGAGAACGAACGCGATCGCCGATGCGTATCCTCCAGAGTCAGCGAAACCATCTTGTCTTGGAGGTTGCTGCGTGCGTTGCGAAGACGAAGCTTTGCAATCAAAGTATGCAAAAGTATCACAGACTTGATCGTCCGTGGGTTGATTCGCTAATAAGGCTTCAACTGCTGCGGCTATTGGAAGCTGTCGTTCGCCCGATAATAAATGTTTGGCAGTTTTCGTGATCAAATCGACGGATTGACCGTAAAATCTATCCGCCCAATCTAAAATATCCGCGTTTGATCTGCTGCTACTGTTATTATTACCACCGCCGCCTTTTTGCGTTTGTAAACTTTGGTTCAGAGAGAGCATTTTTTTTACGTAGTTATAGGCTCCGACTTCGCACCCTGAAGCTCTTAAAGCGCCTTCGATTGCCTCGTCATCGATTCCTTTACCACTTGAACTGTTCGCGTTCAATTGCGAAGTAAGCAAAATAATTAAAGCTAACCTGATTTTATCGCTCGTGGACCCGCGACCGGTGGCGCTCAATAAACTCAACGCCGCTTTCCAATCGCCTTTACCGTTGCAAAAATCTTCCTCAATTGAAAAATATTCGTCCAAGCCTCTTTGTTTAATTTCCTTCAATAACGCCGTCGCTATGTTTGTGTGTTTATCGATTAGTTTCTTATGTTCTTGCAGTTTCGGTAACGATTCGACTGCTTTTGTTAACTTTGCAGTAGATTCACCAGTTCGATCATCGGCGTCGTCGCCGCTTGATATTGAAACCGCGTTCACTTCGGCGATCGCTCGTTTATATTCTGCGAGCTCGACCTCGACGCTTTCGGCTACTTTTGGAAACTGTGCGTCTTTATATTTTTTCCAGAAATCGTCGGAATCATCGAGTGCGTATGATTTCGTCTTCGCGTCCGCTCCAACCGCGTTCTTATCAGGCTTCACGTCTACTCTGTTCAACTTCATGTGTAAGACGTCGTGCACTAACGGCTCGTAATGCCAAGCGTGTTGCAAACTCGCCGTAAAATCATAATTACGGTCAAATATAGCTAATATCGGTCTCGCCATTTGTTGTTGTTGATTTTGTTGACCTATATTATTACTGTTACTCGCGTTCGCGCCAGTACTGGCGATTTGTCCAAACCCGATTCCATTTTTAGAGTTCAAATACTCTCGCAACTTTTGCTCGAGCTCGTTCGCGACCATCTCCGCGGCTCCACCCTTCGGCGACCTAATCACAGGCACCACTCCCATAGTCATCACGACGGCGAACAACCCGTTCACGACGTCTTGTATGCACCTCTCGATCTCGTCCTGTTTACTCTTCGGATCGTTCAACTTCTTAAACGCTTCCGCGCGCATGATCGAGAACACGTCTCTCTCTAAACTCACGAAATCTAAGTTCTGATCGAACACTTTCCTGACCTTATTCTGGACTTTATGTTTCACCGCGTTCGTCGCGAGCTCTTCTAAAGAAGATCTCGGTAACGTCCTCGTAAAATTGAACCAATACGATTCGTACAAATCCTTGCTCATATCCTCCGAAATCATCCTCACGTTCTCCTGAGTCGGTTGTAAGAAGTATACCGCCGGTACGTCCGCGATCTTCTCCCTCGTTTGGTCGATCAATAGGGTCAAAGTGACGCCTAATCTGCGCAGTTCTTGTACCTTAATCAAAGGCGCGATTATATCGAACGTGAACCTGTCCAGGATGACTATTTTATACTCCACGTCCCCGTTCTGTTCCTTGACGTGCGATTGCAACGAAGAGAATTTCGAAAACTCAGTTTGCGCTCGCTCGTTCTCAATCAGGCCTCGTAAGTCGTTGAACATGCGCTTACAGGCGAGCTTTTGTTTCTCGCGTATGGTGCTCTCGTTGTTCATCGAGCGCGCGATGTCCATTTTCTATTAATTTCTCTCGTTTATGTTTTTATGTGTTTTTGTGATGTTCAGAAAAGTGTGTTTCCTATGGTGTGTGTTTGTGTGTTTGAACGAGTTTTTTAGTCAAGAGTTTGATCGTGATTAAAAGCTGGGCAAGGTTAAGACATGCGCGCGCATGCGTACTCACAACAGGCTATCGAAAGAATGATCAGAACGTACCGAGTAAGGCGTCGAAATCGCCAATATCGAAATCGTCGGCGTCGCCGAGAGAATCGATCCCGCGCAAGTTTTGTTCAAACTCGTCGTCGTCGTCGTCTGGTTCTTCTTCTTCTTTTTCTTCCTCTTGCTCGTCGTTGTCGTGAACTTGAGTAGTAGTACGACGTACGCCGCCGCCGCCGCCGCCGCGTTTTTTAGTAGTAGTTTTTTGTTGTTTAGCGCGCGAAGCATTTTTTTCGGCTCTTTCGATGGCGATTGCGGAAGCTTTAAGTTTCGTTTCTTGTTCGAGCATTCTTTGACGTTCTTCGCGTTGGTTTCGAGCTTCTTTGCACGCTTTGCTATCAAAGCCGAGGTTAATCGCAAACGCGTGTAAAGGGTCTTCTTCAGTCGTGGCGCCGTCGGAGAGCATTTTTTCTTGCTGGATCAGTTTTGATGAAGTCGTTGTTTGAATGTTCTTATTATTATTGTTATTTTCACCGCCCGATCCTCCTATGTCGTCACCGTCGCGCACTATTCCCGCACCAGTGGTCGTTTCGCCACCGTCGTCGTCGTCGTCGTCTGATCCTTCGAAACCGGCTCTGCCATTATTATTATTTGAAGTCTTCTTCTCGCCTCCTAATGAACCCGTTGTTGCAAGGGCATTTCCGTCGTCGTCGTCGCTATTATTTTCAAATTCATTGTTTTCGTTTTCTTTTTTAATCTCTGCGTCGCTCTTTGGGGAGTCATGGTCGTCGTCCTCATTATTATTAGTGTCAATATCCATCATCATCATCCGCGTCTTTGCAGATGATGAGGTAGTAATAGTCTTCTTTTCTGGCGACAATACGACTAATAAACTACTCGCAATCTCTTCTCCACCAAACGCGTTGATCACTTTATCCTTCTTCGTTTCCGGAAGCGGATTGCCGCACCATCCTTTCATCTGCGCAACCTTGTTTCTCGCGCTCATTCTCGTAAATCTTTGCAAGCGTCTGCTAGTGATATCCGTGGCGGACATCGGCACATGCATTCGGTCGTCCCAATCACTATCAGTTCCATTTGTTAATCGATGCTGTCTATGTAAAGACTCTGCGTTTTGGATTAACGAGTTGTACTCGTTCGTTGGTGCTTCGCTTAAAATTTGCCTAGCTTTCTCTGCGTCTTCTTCGCACAAATTTTGCAAAATGTCCCCTAAAGCGCTCTTCTCATCGGCAGTCAGCGGCGTGAACAAAAGAATAGATTTCGATTCGAGTTCATCGAGTTGATTCTGAGCGAGCTGTAAAGCTTGCACAATCGTCGCACAGTCGCTTTGAATAGTTTGATACTCCATTTTTGAAGCTAACGAAGTTGCTCTCGAAATACACGCTTCTCTATCGATTAACAAACCTTCTTCGACTTCTATTTCTCTGGCGACGATGGTTTCGTACTTTTCGTTCCAAAGTTGCAAAAGCGTCTTTGCCATGATATGTACATCAGTTCCTTCTGCGTTGAACTTCATCGCGTTTGTGAATGTAAGCTCAACATCTTCGTGAACTTCTTTCGCAAGTTCGTATTTTCCTCCAACTTCGATGAACTTTTTAATTGTCCCGAGGTCCATCGGGGTGGTGACGATCGTGTAATAATTTGCCAAACCTAACGCTTCTGCGTCTACGGGCATTCTAAACGGACCTCCCCAATCGTGCAAAGAGAGCTGTCTGACTGCAGCCAAACAATGACGGTGAACGACGTCGAGCAACGAACGATAGCGTAAAACTTCAAATCCTTCCTTGAACTCTGATTTTGCGCCCGATTTTTGCCTTTGCGCGGCGATCACTCTATACGCTGGGTGTTTTTTCCTCAGCTCATCTTTCTCTGCGTATTCATTTTGATCTTTTTGCATGATGGCATACTTTTCGTCGCGTTCATTTGCAACCGATTCTGCGCGCCTTTCCAACGTTTCCATCAAAGCTTGAACTTCGCCGAGTTTCTTCTTTAGAGCTATTTTTTGTTCCTTTTCTTCTTGTATTTGCTGTAAAGTTCTCAACTGTCGTTGATTGATGAGATATTCTTGTTGTCGTTCGATTTCAGATAACCCAAACGTTCCTCCAGGAACTTCGTGCATGCCGCCGTTTAAAGAGTGATATCGCGCTAAATCGGTCGACATTATATCCGGGCCGTCGTTATCGTCGCCAAAAAATCCGTGTCCTGCAGTAATGGGCATCGATTTAAACGTCTGCAAATTATTATTCGTTTTTTGTTTCTTACTTTTCTGTATGTTTTCTACTTTTGCGCCCGCTGCTGCGCGACTTGGAGGTCGCTTTGGCGCACTATTTACTAACCTCTTTGCGCCTTTTGCTGCTCCTCCTCCTCCTTTTGAATTCGGATTTAATGGAATCGTGCTATTATTGCTATCGTTCTCTAATTTTCTCTTTTTGCTATTATTATTATTATTATTATTCGTTGTTGTTTGTGCATTTTTCCCTCCTCCTTTGCCAAAGATATCCGAAGCGTTTCCGCCACCAATCGGAGCCGGAATACCTTTAAAAACGTGCGCTTCGTTCGGCATACCTACAATACCGGCTAATGCATATCCAGGCGGCAACTTCTCCGCGCGCTTCTCTGCGTCTGATCTTGTAGTCACAATCTGTTTATTTATGGTATTGAAAATATGTTAGTAACGTGTCATAACAGACGCGAAAAGAGTTTTGCAAATTCACAAACAAAGGCGTTTTCAAATTGATCTCAAATTGCCGAATTCAGTCATTCCAGAATTGTTGAAAAGAAGTTTATTATTATAACCCAATCAAATCGAATCAAAGCGAATAAAAAAAACGATCGTACTAATCTGTTCATGCACATTCATACCTCTCCTTTGCCAGTCTTCCTTAGCCATTCTTTCTCTTTCTCTTTTCCTCTCATGTTGACAATAACTCGAATCCCCTATAAATAATAATTGCCTTACAATTCGAATTTACTCTCTCTCTTTTTCTTTTGGAGTGTTTACTCAGTACAAGATACTTCTATTATTACTCGATTTATTAAAACGAGAGAGCGAGTGAGGGATAGAGATTACGAGCTCGTCTCTGATATATTTTATGAAGATTTATTTTAATTTTAATTAAGCGCGCGCTCACTTTTCTCGCGAGGAAGAGCGTGCTCTTAATCTGAAGAACTCTCGGCTCGGATGGCTGTGACGTTACTATGACGAATACATTTTTCAATTTTTGGCTCGGGAGGGTTTAGGGTTTGTATCTAGTAAGGGAGGGTTTAGGGTTTTTAGGGCGCATATTTTTTGTTTCACGTGTACAAGAAATCGGTACAAATTCTTCAAAGTATAGATAATATAAGATCATGGTGAGTCCTTTTCGGAAGTAGTTTTTTCCAATAAATGAGCGCTGTGTTCATGAATTGATGAGCGTTTTGTTGCGATTTTAGTTTCGCGTGGCGATGTATCGTAGCAGAGCGCATCTTGTAGAAATGCGCTTTTTGAGAGAGAGTGCGATTTTTCTGCAGCGCAAGTTTGCGATATATGTGTGCGAAATGTGGTTTTGTGATCGACGCATACGCAAATTAAGGCGAATATGCAACAATTATGTATTCTTACGCACTAAATATTCGTTTACTGCGTAGAATCATAATCGCGTGTGTATGAACAGAGAGCGTTTCCGAATCTTCGTTTTAGCCCTCTTCTCTCGTATTATTAGGACTTCGTTTGTTGTCCATGATGATGATGGTTAAAAACAACTTTTTATTCTTCTTAGAAATATATTTATACATACTTACCATTTCCTATTAATTTTTATATTATTTACAGCCACCAAAGAAGAAAGTCGCGGCTATTCCGGCCGGCATGAAGGCGAAAATCGCCGCCAACACTGTAAAAGAACCAGTCGACGCGAGATTCGTTCGCGAACCAAAAAACTTTGGTATCGGAAACGATATGATGCCAAAGACGCCGTTGAACAGATACGTGAAGTGGCCGAAATATGTGCGCATCCAAAGACAAAGACAAGTGTTGAAGAAGCGTTTGAGAGTGCCGCCGGCTATTAACCAATTCACGAAGACTCTTGATAAGAACATGGCGACGAACTTGTTCAAGATGTTGATGAAGTATCGCCCGGAGGATAACGCGCAAAAGAAGGAACGCTTGACAGATATGGCCAAAGATGCTGCGGAAGGCAAAGAATCCGACGTCAAGAAACCAGTCGTTGTTAAATATGGCATCAACCACATCACGTACTTGGTTGAACAAGGCAAGGCTGAATTAGTCGTCATCGCGCACGACGTCGACCCACTCGAACTCGTGATTTGGCTGCCGGCGTTGTGCCAACGCATGAACGTCCCATATTGCATCGTAAAAGGTAAAGCAAGATTGGGCGCAGTTGTGCACAAGAAGACGGCCACGGCGTTGGCCTTGACGGCAGTGAAACAAGAGGACAAGATGGAGCTTTCCAAGTTAGTCGAAGCGATCAAGGCTTCGTATAACTCAAAGGCGAAAGAGCACGCGAGAACGTGGGGTGGCGGTGTTATGGGCGTGAAATCGCAAGCCAAGACGGCGGCAAGATTAAAGAGACAATCGAAGGAACTTGGCGGCGGCAAGTCGGAGTAAATATTTCTTTTAAAATATTGTTTGTTTTCTTAAATTTTATAGCGCAAGAGAGAGAGAGAGAGGGAGAACGGCGCTGGAGATGCGAATAAAAGCGAGGAGGTTTATGTTTTTATATCTCTCGCGTCGCGTGTTTTCTCATAGCCATAACACACCACTAATTATAGCAACAACACGAGAACGTTTAGTAGAATGTTGTAATCGGTGATAATATTAGATATCGATCTATCTTAAAAAAACTCTCTCTTACGACGACTCGAATTCCCGAAATCACTTTTCAAAAGTGCACCATGATCAGTCTTTGATGGAAACGCATCGGCATCGGGCTCGCGTGACAAAAACCACTCGTTCTGACCGCGACCGCGTCGTGCTAAAAATGTCATCGCGTTCGCCAACAGAACCTCCTCCTCCTCCTCGTACTAACGATAACAATAGCGCTCAAACTACTGACAAGAACGACGATAAGAAAGCACTCTCGCGCACGTATTCTATCACGGAACATTTCCATAACACCCAAAGAATTATATCTTTAAAAAACGTGCCCGATGTTTCGTTCAACATCACCGAAGGCTCTTGCCTGAACTTAAAGCTCGAGAAGACTGTATCGATAGAACCACAGAACGTCCGCGTCACGGTAGGCGCATCGGCAGTTATACAAAAGAAAGAAATCGCAACGTACGCAAAGATAGAATACGACGTACCGGATATAATCAGAATCAGTAGTTTACAGTACAACGTGAAGACGTTTTCGCCAACCGTTTCTTTAGATACTGCACAAATCGAGGTATCGAAGAAGTTCAAGATGTTCGGGAGGAACACTTTATGCGCCTCGAACGTTAGAGTGAACTTCGGGTATTCGTTTAAGGATAAGCAACCGTTTTTTAGTTTCGATGCGTTGCCTGTGAACCCGGTAGTCTTAGGTGTTGGCGCGTGCGCTGTTATGAAAGAAATCGGCAAGGCGGATTTGAAAGTGAAGCGAGAGATTACTTTATTCGGTACGAAAGCCGAGATAAGAGTACCAGTAACTGTAAAGAGAGATAAGAGGACGAATCATTTCTCGGTTAATACTAATGGTTCTATTTTGACCATGAAATTACCCGCGCAAGCAGTGACGTTTGATAGATTAAAGAAGAAGAATAAGTCAACAAAAACGAAAACAAATGCAACATCGACGGCGGTTAATATGAAGAACGTTCTGCGGTAATATAAAATATAGCCTTATAGCATCTGTTTTCTCCGTCTATCAGCAAAGTACCACATTACAATTTGTAAAAGTTCTCCATTGACAATTGACATCAGAACTTTCACGCTCTCTTTTAAAGAAAAAAATGATAACGACAACGGAACAACTGCGCGATGCAGGTGGTTTAGCAGCAATATCCCGAATGCTACGCGAACAACAACAACAACAACAACAACGAGGAAAAAGTCCTGCTACTGCTTCAGTAATCGAAGAAGAAGCAGTAGTTGAATTGGAAAAGCCGTTTTCGGTAGAGACGAAGAAGAAGAAGGAGAAGAACAAGAGAACGAAAGAAGACGAAGACGAAGAGGAAAAGAAGAAGAAGGAGAAGAAGAAGAAGAAAGAGAAGAAACACAGAAAGAACGAAGAAGAGAAGAAGGAAAGTTTGCGCGATTTTGATGCAGAGGCAACTGAAGAGAACGTAAATGATGAATTCTTCAAATCGTCTTTGGTTTGGGAATCGGTCCTGAGCGTCTGTAAGAACGACAAAAAGGCGGAACAGCTGTTAGTCGAAATGAAGAAAAGAATTGTAGAACAAATTAGAGCGACGAATTATGAACACGTTGCTTTTACTGATAAGGAACAACAGCAATTGAATGGCGAGATGTTTCGGATGTTAAGCGAAGCGTTGAAGTCGGAGAAAGTAGAAGTAGCGGTGAGGAGGATCGAGACTATTTTGATTTCTTTGCTTTCGCGCGATAATAGTAGCAATAGTAGCAATAATAATTTGTTTAGGTCGCAGTTAAGAGTATTCGATGGTCTTAACAATTCTGCTAGTCTATAGTCTCTATATTTAATATCTACTGTAGTACATGTTTATCTAAAAATAATAAATATACATTATTACTTCCCGATGCAAAAGCGTTCGAAAATAGTTCCGAGAATATCTTCCGAAACGTCTTCTCCAGTGACTTCGCCCAAGGCAACAGCGGCTTCGCGTAAATCTATGGTCCAAAAATCAACCGGTAAGTCGTTCAGAGCCGATTCTTTCACTCTTTCCATCGCCTCAATGGCTGTTTTCAATGCTTCGCTTTGTCTCGTCGAGACGAAATAGGCCTCGCCTTCGACGCTCGTGAATCCAGATTCGAACAATTTTGATACTTTTTCCTCTAAACAATCGATACCGAAACCATCTTTTGCAGATGCGAAGACGACGTTGTCGAGAGTACATTTATCCAAGACGTATTTTGGAACCTTTAGAGTATTCTCAAGGAACGGTTTCATTTTTCCAATCTTATCGTTGTTCAAATCTTCGACGCTCGAAATCTTTAACGGTAGTAATTCGTCCATTTTATTCGCGACGAATATTACGTTTTTAGCGACATCTAAAGCCTCTCTCCAAACTATTTCGTCCGCGCGTTCCCACCCTCTGCTCGCGTCTAAAACGAACGCGCATAAGTCTGCTCCTCTCGCGGCCACTTTTGAACGTTCGATGCCAACCGCTTCGACTTTATCAATTTTCGTTCGCGTACGAGTTTGATTATTTTCAGTCGCCGTCTGTTCTTCTTCTTCTTCTTCTTCGTTTTCTCTAATACCCGCCGTGTCTAATAAAGTAATCTTCACTCCAGCAACATTTACTTGTGCTTCGACGACATCTCTCGTCGTTCCCTCGACGTCGGTAACGATCGACCGTTCGGAATTCGTCCATCGATTTAACAATCTCGATTTCCCAGCGTTTGGCCTTCCAACGATTGCTAAGGTACACCCGGCGGATAACGACGCGTTCTTTTGCGACGTCGATAGAGCGTTGATTGCAACTTTTCTCGCCTCGTCTACTTCTTTCGCTATTTTATTAGAATCCAATGGAATCATCTCGTCATCGAAATCTAATCTCGCCTCGAGCTCGGCCAAAACGTCTATCATCTTCGCCCTCGCTATTTTCACGTCCTGCGATAAACCGCCCCTCAAGGTCTTCAACGCCTGCACGGCGGCCTCGTTCGTCTCTGCCTTAATCAAAGAATACACCGCCTCAGCTTGCGATAAGTCCAATCTCCCGTTCAAAAACGCCCTCATCGTAAACTCTCCGTTCTGAGCTAACCTACACATGTTCGTCCTTAAACATTCGTTCAAGACTCTTTGAGAACATATAGACCCGCCGTGCGTGTGTATCTCAACGACGTCCTCGGCTGTATAACTTCTCGGTTTCTTAAACGGTAGCAGTAGAACTTCGTCTATTATCGCTCGCTCGTTTAAGCGTTCGTTTATTGTCCCATGCATTATTCTGTGACTCTCGAACTCATCATTATTAATATCGTCATCGTTATTAGTACCACCATCATCATCATCATCATCATCAGTCTTCTTCTTCCTCTTCTTCTTTTCATGATCAGTGCTACCACTCTTCTTAAATAACACTTTCGCGATAGCGAACGCTTTACTTCCAGATATCCTCACAATTGCAACCCCGCCTTGTTGTGGGACCACGGGTGTCGCAATCGCCACTATCGTATCATCATCACCCGCGATCGATTTGTTCATCTTCTCATCGAAACCGTTCCTTTCGTCGCTGAAACCACTGTTACGACTACTTATTCTTCTTCTCCTTCGATTGAGACTGAGAACGCGTAAAGCGGCAGTAGTTCGTGAAGAAGAAGAAGAAGAAGTGCGTGGTGATGATGAGTCACAAAATCCTGACTTCGTTCGCATCGATCAAATTCTCGCGCGCATAGTGTGACGCGCGCGCGAAAGTTGTGTGTATCAGGTTGCATAATTTAGGGTTTCAT
>Ga0114998_10001240_pt1 | contig 19546 bp, 13 predicted proteins | sample ArcticOcean_MG_C_5_FD_87044 | JGI IMG/M metagenome (GOLD analysis project Ga0114998, IMG submission 87044) | Marine microbial communities from western Arctic Ocean - ArcticOcean_MG_CB4_138 | ecosystem: Environmental > Aquatic > Marine > Oceanic | place: Arctic Ocean: Canada Basin | collected... | reverse complement strand
TAATACTATGACTAATACAACTAACGTCAAGGTCATAAAAGGCGAAGAACTGTTCCAAAGAACGATCGAACGAACGAAACGAACGAACAGGTTATTAATAGTGAACTTCGGTGCCGAATGGTGTAAACATTGTCATAAGTTATCACCAATAATGTTCGATTTAGCCGAGAAATATAATCATCATAGGACGACGACGACGACGATGAACATGAATACTTTTAAACACGGAGGAGAGGGGATAGATTTCGTCTTCACCGATGTCGACTTACTGCCAACATCCGCAAAGGACGTGCGTTGGACGCCGACGGTGTCGATATTTTGCAAGGGAAGGAAAATAGATGAGATCGAACAATGTAACGAACAACAGTTGAAAGACCGAGTGTGGTTATGGTCCGATGCATTGGAATCGAGTAGATTTGATAGCAGAGGATAGATTAGACGCCACCGACTTATAGAAATAGAGTAAAAGATAGTCGCGAAAAGCGATTGGAATTTAGATAGAGAGAGAGATAGAGAGAGAGAGAGAATATAAAACTTGTCAAATACATCTCGTTACGGTAGTAAATGTACACTAGGAAATTTTAATCAGCGCGCTTCGACGGTAATCTCTTCGTCGATTGAAGATTGAACGGTTTTTTTTGACGAAGCGTTGCTATTATTTCCTCTCGCCTTTCTCTTGACTTCAAATTCAAATTGATGTCCGCCTTCGACTGCAGTATATTCGTCGTCCTCGATTCGTTTAGCGGATATTACGGCGACGTCTTCTTCGGCGATATCACCTCTTAAAATAGCTTTAGCAATAGTCGTTTCGAGATATTGCTGTACCGCTCGTTTAATCGGGCGAGCACCAAACGCTGGTTGATAACCGATTACGCACAAAGCCTGTAAGGCAGATTCTTCTATTTCGACAGCGATTCGTCTATCTTTCAATCTCATTCGAACGCGTTCGATTTGCTGAAGCACAATCGATTCGACTTGAGAACGAAGTAATGGATCGAACACAATCCATTCATCGACCCTGTTGATGAATTCTGGACGAAAATGACCGCGAACGGCTTCCATGACTTTGGATCTTCTTTCGCGTACTGATTTTTTTGCTTCTTGTTCAGTCTCCTCGCCTTTAAGGTTGAGTAAACCATCGAGGACGAATTGTGAGCCAATATTCGAAGTCATGATTAAAATCGTGTTCTTAAAACTTACCATTCGACCTTGAGAATCCGTAACGCGACCGTCGTCTAAAATTTGAAGCAAGACGTTGAAAACATCCGCATGCGCTTTTTCCATCTCATCAAACAAAATGACTGAATACGGACGTCTTCTGACAGCTTCTGTGAGTTGCCCACCTTCTTCAAATCCAACGTAACCTGGAGGTGCACCAATTAATCTCGAAACAGCGTGTTTTTCCATGTACTCAGACATATCGATTCGAATCATCGCATCTTCGGTGTTGAATAAGAAGTTTGCGAGCGTTTTTGCGAGCTCAGTTTTACCAACACCAGTCGGCCCTAAGAACGCAAACGATGCGATTGGTTTGTTCGGATCGCTTAAACCAGCTCTCGATCTTTGAATGGCTTCGGAGACTTTTTTCACGGCTTCGTCTTGACCGACGACTCTTTTATGCAGTTCGCGGTCGAGGTCTAAAAGTTTTTCGCGTTCGCCTTGCTGAAGCTTTGCAACGGGGATCCCAGTCCATTTCGCGACGATTTCGGCAATATCGTTCTCGGTGACTTCGTCCGATAATAGCTTATTCTTATTTCCTTTGTCCGATAACAAAATTTCCTCCGCCTCTGAGAGAGATCTTTGTAATTCAATTAAAGTGCCATATTTTAATTCCGCAGCTTTATTTAAATCGTACGATCGCTCTGCGCTTGCAATTGCAACGCCGACGCGTTCAATTTCCTCTTTCAAAGATTGCACTTGATTCAACTTGTCCTGTTCTTCTTGCCAGCGATTTTGTAAATCTTTTTGCTCAACTTTTAAATTATCAATTTCTTTCTTCATTCGCTTCAATTTCAGCTCTGTAGATTTCTTGTCCGCCGCCGACGTAGTCATTGCCGAACCGTCTCTCGAAAGTGACAAGATTTCCATTTGAAATTTAATTATCTGTCTGTCCAAGGCGTCTAAAGCAGTTGGTTTAGATGTGATTTCCATCTTTAATTTCGCCGCCGCTTCGTCGATTAAATCGATAGCTTTATCTGGAAGAAACCTATCCGCGATATATCGGTCAGATAAATTAGCGGCCTCAACTAAGGCGGCATCAGAAATTGAAACTCCGTGATGTAATTCGTACCTTTCGCGTAATCCTCTTAAAATTGAAACCGTATCTTCTACTGAAGGTTCTTCGACTAAAATTTGTTGGAACCGTCTTTCCAACGCTGGATCTTTTTCAATATGCTGTCGAAACTCGTCCAAAGTTGTCGCACCAACGCAACGAAGTTCGCCTCTTCCCAACATTGGCTTCAATAAATTACCAGCGTCCATTCCACCACCACCTCCATTGCCTCCGGCACCAACGACGGTATGAATTTCATCGATGAACAAAATAATTTTACCCATAGAATCGACGACTTCTTTCATGACCGCTTTCAATCTGTCTTCAAACTCCCCGCGAAACTTGGCGCCGGCGATTAGTAAACCCATATCCAAAGACATAATTGCAACGTCTTGTAGAGAAGTTGGTACGTCGCCGTTAACGATGCGTTGCGCCAATCCTTCAGCAATTGCCGTTTTCCCAACCCCTGGTTCGCCAATCAACACTGGATTATTTTTCGATCTTCTCGATAGGATTTGAATAGCTCGACGAATTTCGTCGTCTCTGCCAATGACTGGGTCCAATTTCCCCCTCTTTGCTTCGTCCGTTAAATCTCTGGCATATTTCGATAGAGCGTCGTATTTCGACTCTGCGCTTTGATCAGTCACAGTAGCGCCTTTTCGCAAAAACACGATTGCGGCTTCGACTTGCTCGGTTGATATTTTCAACTCCTTTTGAAACAAATCTTTACCAAACCTGGCATCGTCGGCGACTGCTAATAACAAATGCTCGACGGCAACGAAAGAATCTTGTAACTCTTTCGCTCTCTCGCGCGCGTTATCTACCGCGATTTCCAAATGTCTCCCTAAAACTTGTTGCGACGCGCCTTGTACTTTCGGTTGCCTTTCGATATATTTACTCGTTCTTAATAGGACGTCCTTCGAATCGATTCCTAAATGTTTCAGAATCTTTTGTGAAAACCCATCGCGTTGCTCTAATAAAGCCAAGAATAAATGTTCCGTTTCCACGATTTGTTGCGATGCTTTCTGCGCGTTTTCTGGTGCCGCTACGATCGCCTCCCACGCTTTTTCAGTGAATTCACTTTGTGAAATCTTCTTTTGCTCGTTGGACGAACTAACAGCTCTCGTCGTCGTCGTCGTCGTCGTAAGTGTTACGCGGTTCTTAAAAACACGCTTATCCGCGATTGAATGATGATTTTGATGATAATCAGTACGACTACTAAGACTACTACTTCTACTACTTCTGAGACCAGTACTCCTATTCATTCTTTCATCTCCCAACAACGACGATCGAGTGATAGTCCCGTCGTGCGATGGAGCAGAAGAAGAAGAAGAAGTACGATTTAGTCGTCGTCGTTGTTGTTGTTGTTGAAGCGCAATTTTCAGTCCATTCATCGCCGTCGATGATGTCGCCATATTATTATTTATTGTTATAGTATTCGTAGCTATGTACTCTGTGAAATATGTTCTTCTTTATCGACACCGATGAAGATGATGTTTCTGCCGATCTCTCTATCTTCTGCTGCGTCCTGTGCTGGTGATGAGGATGGTCCATCAGCAGGCAGTCAGGCAGTCAGGGAAGGGAGAAAAAAAAAATATTCCCATCAGCACATCAGCAGGCCTCTCAAAAAGCCCCTCACTATTTCCAGCCTTTTGTGCTGCCTTTCCTGCCGTGCCGACGGCTGACGGCTGTTCGTTCTTTCTTTTTGAACCACAGTTTTACGACGTAAAGAGTAATAACAACGCGCAGTCACGGCGAACGAAAACATTAAATAAACACTACTACTACTATAGATATATAACTAAACAACAACATAGAATGTCGCAGTTTGCATTGAGCACATCATCATCAGTGATTACTATTACTACTAAACAGACGAAAAACGCAAACAAACGCGTCATAGCGAACAGACAAACGACTGCTACTCGCGCCAGCGCTGGGCTCTCATCGTTCGCGAAAATCAGCGCATCGAAGAAAACTTTGAACATGGCTGCGCAGAGACAATCTGTTCTGTTGCCACAACAGCAACAGAGATCTAGGGCGAAATTACAAGTGTACGTTTTCCGTTTCGTTCGTTATCGAGTGCTTGATGTCCATAAAGATCGTTCTTGTTTTTCATCACCAAGCGCGCGTGGAGTCCTGATTGCTTCGCTCGATCAAAAAAGAGCGAAGAAGAAGAAGAAGAAAAAGGGTCGAAAAGCCCCTTTCTCTCTCTCAAAAATTACTTTCTTAAAGGAAAATACGCGTCGTTTTTGTGGTTAAAAAAACAGAGACAAAAACAAACAACGCGCACGCGCGAGCAAGAAAAATGAAGAGATGAAGAAGAAGAAGAAGAAGAGAGAAGAAAACGTATTCAAACATAATACGTAATTAAACTAAACCCATCATTATCATTACACTGACGATTTTATTCCTCGCGATAATAATAATTATGTAACAAAACACAGTCAAGCAGCCGGTATCCCGAAAGCTGCTCCTGGAGAGCCGAGACAAGTCTTTGGCTTGGACTTGCCGACGAACGAGAACTTGTCGTTTTTGATCTTAGCGGCTGGTTCCTTAGGCTCGGCGCTCGGTTTCGCCGCCTTGCAAGAAGGTGTCTTCCGCATCCCTGGCTTCAAGTTCTCTGCGTGGATGACCGTTTTAACGACATTCACGTACTTTTTGTGCGGTGCGCTTGAAATGAAGCTCACGAAGGATTCCAGAAAAGGTTCTTGGAAGAACTACGGCATCTTGTCCTTGTATACCTACGGAGGTATGGCGTTGACGAACTACGCGTTGTCGTATTTGAACTACGCGACGAGAATCGTCTTCAAGTCTGCAAAGATTATTCCAGTCATGGCCTTTTCTGTCTTGATTGTCGGTAAGAAGTACAACTGGAAGGAATGGTTATCAGCCGCGATCTTGGTCGCCGGTATCGTTCTTTTCACTTTGGGCGACGTCGCGTCTTCACCGGCGTTTGCCCCAATCGGTGTTGCCTTGATTGCCGGAGCTTTGTGCATTGACGCCATATGCGCCAACTTTGAAGAAAAGAACTTTTTCAGATGCGAAACTCCATCCACGACTCAAGAAGTGTTGTGCTACGCCTCTTTGATCGGTACGGCGTATGGTTTGATTCCGTTGATCGCGTCTGGTGGTTTACAAGCCGCCGTTGCGCACTCCATGCAATACACTCAAGTCGTTCCGATGATCATGAGCTTTTCTGTCATGGGCTACTCCTCAGTTTCCTTCATCTTATCCTTGATCAAGTATTTTGGCGCCACCGAGGCCGAAATCGTCAAGTCCTTGCGTAAGGTTTTATCCATCGTCATCTCCTTCATGCTCTTCCCGAAAGAGTTGAACTGGAAGTACATTGCCGGTTTTGGTGCCGTCCTCGTCTCCACCGTTTACACGTTCTACTTGAAGGACCAAAAGAATAAGGCCAAGGCGGCTGCTAAAGCTGCCGCTGCCGCCGGAGGGTCTGCTTAAAGATCACAATATTATTTTTTAACGAATACGTTTCAATTACATCACACATTTTTATTGCAAACGCGCGCTTTTCATAGTAAAAATTACATTTTGTTTCTAGTTTCTTTTTTTCACGCACGCGCGAAAACAACATATATTTTGTAAAGATGAGTGTGCGTTTGTGTTATATATATACATATATGTGTGTGTGTATTTAATTATGGTTATTTATGTCAAATCACAATTAATGTGTGTTTAAGAGTTCTTGTTGTTGTTTACGAGTATTTTTATGATTTTGTTTACGCATCAAAATTAATCGGTTCAGATTTCCACAAGAGAGCAAAGATCAAAGCTGAAATGACTTGTAAAATTGCAATTGGGTAGAAGAGCGACCACGCCCATGAACCACCAGTAGCTTCCATGAAGTAGCCAATGAAGAAAGTGGACAATAACGAACCGATCGCAGCCGCGGTGTTCGTCACGCCTAACATGATCGAGGCATATTTCGGGCTCAAGTCTTGGTGACCGCAGAACAAACCAGTTCTAACCCACGCACCCATTCCGAAGCAAAACGCGAGAGCGCTCATAACCATAATGATAGTCGTCTGCGTGACTTTTGCAGCCGGTGTTGAGGAAACAATCATACCAACAGCCGTCAACGCAACGGCGCCACCGCCAAAGCAAAGCCCTTGCGACACAGTTCTCACTTGAGTCCTGGAAAGAATACCCTTGTTTTCCAAGGCGTCCGCAGTTGGTGCGACCAAAGTCGTCACCGCAACGGTAGAGAGGTACGGCAAGATACTAAGGAATGAAGATTTCGCGAGCGAAACGTTCAACGCCGACGAGAGAAAACTCGGCAACCAGGCCAACAAACCGTATGAAAAGTAGTTCCACGTGAAGTGCGCAACCATCAAGGCCCAAAATTCCTTGGATTTAGCAAACTTACCCCACGGAATGTTCAATCCACCGGCCGATTTCGCAGTCTCAGCTGCGGTTAACTTCATATCAACAGCCGTGTCTTTGGCGTAGCCCATCCACCACCAGGCACCCCAGGCAAAGCCGAGGAGACCAAAGAGGTAAAACACTGCTTGCCAGCCGCCGAGGAACAAGATGATTGGCGGCGCGATGAGCAAACCAAGCAAAGATCCAACGTCCAAACCGCCAAAGGTTGCCGTCACAGCCTTGGATCTTTGTGATGGCGGGATCGTCTTTGCCAAGATCCCGGTCGCAGCCGATGGCGCGACGCCTTCGCCCAAACCAACGATAAATCGAGAGATGAGTAATGGACCCATCCCTAAAGTGGCACACCACGGTGCGATTAAAGTCCCTAAAGACCATAAGATGACACCGTAAAACAACACGGCTTTACCGCCATACTTCGATGAGAGCCACCCGCCTGGGATCTGCGTAAACGCGTAGCCCCAAAAAAACGCCGAAGCGACTAAACCTTTTTGAGTAGCCGTCCAGCCGAACGATGCGGCCATCGGAACGATCGCTACGGACATGTTCACCTTATCCAAGTTGCATAAAACGAACGCGACGAATAGAGCGAATACCATCGCCCATCTCTTCTTCGTCGTCGGCTCGGTCATATCGAATCTTTCTGATTCTGGGATCCCAGAGGTGTCTTTCTCGATCGCGCCACCGCCGGCTCTCGTGATGAGCTTGATGGCCCTTTTTTCTTGATGATGATCGTTATCCGCGATCAAATGCTGATTAGAAGCACTTAAGCAATTAAACGATGATCTGATACGTTGTTGTTGTTGTTGTTGCTTATGAACGATAACAGGGGAAGAATAAGTACTCCTATTGCTATTTCTAATCGTTACTATGGGTTCCGATCGACGTTTTTTGTTTTGAATATAATTATTTCTCATCGACCGCGACGATGATTTTAATGATAACATTGCATGATTTGTAATCGCCGCACTCGCAGACGTAGATGCAACCATTGATGATGTTCCTCTCTGTTCTCTCTCTGTTCTCTCTTCTCTCTGTTCTCTCTTCTCTCTCTTCTCTCGTCTATTTACTTCTCTGATATGTTCTCCTTCCTCTTTTATAGGGCGGAGGCCTCGTTTTCTGCTCTTCTAATAATGAACGTTTCATTTTTATTCTTTTTTTCCTCCCTCATTATTTGGATGAAACCCCTCCTGATGCAGTCCCGTTTTTAGACCACACAATAAAATAAAGGAATAAAATGCACTTCAAAAATCAAAACGCACATTATTATTTTCGTTTTTGAATAAGAGCAATTTTTCATCTCAGCACGCGCTTGACAACATCATCACGGTCTCGAAGGAACTATAGTAGTAAATAAGTTTGTTCTTTGAAAGAATGTAACAATAATTGATATTATTAATAATAATAACAATAATACTATTAATGAAGCGGCCTACTCCTTCACAAGGCTTGAAAGCCATGATTAGATTCGCAATCGTTTGCTTTTTATTCGCAATGATTGTGAACTTCTTAGCGACACATTATCGATCGAGATATCCATCTACTACAAATACTACTACTAATAATAATAATAGAGGATTTCTTAATAATAATCATAATCATCATCAATCGAATTTATTAGTAGAGAATAAAAACGAGTTATCTTATTTCTCATCAATGTTCAATAGCAATAAATATAAGAAGGAAGATGATGATGAACTAAACAGCGTCGGCGTAGTTGACGATGATGGTGAGGATAACGAAGAGCACTTATATAATAATAATAATAATGACAACATAGCATGCTCAATAGCTGGATCGACGAATAAGGACATAAGTAACGAACATCATAAAACAGAATATCACGATATGGATGTCGTCATCGTCATGGTTGCGCCAGTATGTACGACGCAACAAGTCGTCGAACGATTGAACTTTCATTATCACTTCAGAAAGATTTACTTCGTCGTGAAACAAACGGAGATTTGTCCATACTTACAATCGTTAGCGAAGAATATTATATGTTTAGATGAGAATAAAGTAATACCAGGAGTAACCTATGCGAGTTTAGCTCAAAGAGGAGAGAAATTGAAACAAATTGGACAAAAGGAAGGATCGAACAGAGTCGGATGGTATTTACAACAATATTTAAAACTAGGAGTAGCTTTACATGTTAAAGATTTATCGGAATATTACTTAGTTTGGGACGCAGATAATATCGCGACGAGACCTTTAGAGTTAGTGAGAGAGACGGTAAAGAGCGAAAATTATGCCGTAAGGTTTTGCGCGAATCCAGTGACGCATAAAAGTACCGGGTACGCGAAATTTTATAAACGAATCTTAGGCGATAGATTAATGAAACCTGGGGGGTATCCAAAAGATCCGAAAGGAGATTCTTTCAATTACGTCTGTGGATTCATGGTCATGAAACGCGAATATGTAAAAGAAATGACCGAGTATATCACAAAGTTTTTGAAATCAGGCGAGGATAGACATTTGTTGAAACATTTAACGGAGGATGAGAAGAGGTTCCCGTGGGACATTCACGCAATTGCGAATGAAGTCGCTACAGTAGAAGGAGGACATTATTACTTTTCAGAGTACGATACGTACGGCTCGTGGGTACAAAAAATGCACGCGGATGAACACCAAGTCGATTACTCTAGCGAATACGCGAGAAATCCAACCGTCGCCGTCGCGCCGAGTAGTTTAAGCGAACAAGAGTTTAAGAAATTAGCGAGAAACCCAAAAAATGCGCTCCCATATAAGTTCCCGTGCTGCATGAAGCACGAAAAAATATGCGAACGCGCTAGAAAAGCCGCTCGAACGAGCGATGGATTAGTGCACGTCTTGGTTTGGGAAGAACATAAGATGCGTTATAGGGGAAGTCAATTCAGTCAATGCACTGATAAAATGCCGAAAGAGTTGCAAAGGATGTTGGACCAATCAGACGGTGATGGCGTGAAACCTGATAGATAGATATTAATACTACCTACTAGTAGATTTTCTTTTTCTTTTTTTTGTAATAACGATTATGTTTCTCTTTTTTTGGTCATATGAATGTCAACGTCAAAGGCACTCTCAGTCTCTGCTGACACTGATTTTTCCATACATCAGCAGCAGCAAAGCGAACGTTATTTTATTAACTCGTGCGCTCTTTTAAACGTTATGTCTTCCTTTTTAATTCAACCGAATGCTCAATCGTTCTTTGGCAAACGCAATGCGTTCACAAAACAACAGGTAAATAATATACGTATACATCGTTATTCATTAGTACTTAATAGATAAACACTGTCTTTCGTTTTATGTTTTTTGAGTGGTGCTAATAACATCATCACAATCACAACAATCAATCAATCATTGAAACAAACAATCAATCAATCAATCATTCCTCTATCATTCTCTTCACAGCATAATAATAATAATAAATCTATGAAAGTCGGTCGAGGTGGTCGAGGGAACTCATCAGTGGTTCAAACGAGAGCGTTCTTTGGGAACTTTGGAAAGAAGAAAGACACGTCAGGGCAGCCGATGGTGTGCATCGATTGTGGATACGTTTACAGAGGTGATTTCTCGATGCTCCCGAATACTTATAAATGTCCAACGTGTGGCGTTGGAAAGAACCGATTTAAGGCGCAGATGATGCCATCGATTGGAGTTGCAGCGCCGAAGAAGCAAGCGCCTACGTTCAACTCGGCTGGCGTGTTAGCTGCGAAGAAAGCGAATAAAGAAGCGTTCAGGAAGAAAAGAGCATCCGCTGGCGCGGCGAAGTCACCAAGAGAGCTTGCGCGAGAAAAAATGCTCGAAGAACAGGCGAAGAAAGATAACGAGAAGAAAGGCGGTGGTGGATGGTTTAGCCGATAATCACACTTATCTCCTCCTTTATATAATAATAATAATAATAATAATAATTTTATATATTACTGTTACTGGAAAATAATCAACTAACAAATTTATATGTGCGAATTTATTACACGCACGACGACGACGACGACTAATCCAAAACCTTTGCAACGACACCTGCTCCGACAGTTCTACCGCCTTCGCGTAACGCGAATCGCAAACCTTGTTCCATAGCGACTGGCGTAATCAACTCAAACGTACACGTAACGTTATCGCCAGGCATGACCATTTCCACGCCTTCGGGTAAAGTGATGTTCCCAGTGATATCGGCAGTTCTCATGAAGAACTGTGGTCGATAGTTAGAGAAAAATGGCGTATGTCTGCCACCTTCATCTTTGGTCAAGACGTAAATCTCGGCTTCGAATTTTGCGTGCGGCTTAATCGAACCTGGTTTGCAAAGTAGTTGACCTCTTAAAACCTCCTCTCTTTTCACGCCTCTTAAGAGAATACCGGCGTTATCCCCAGCTTGTCCTTCGTTTAATTGTTTCTTGAACATTTCTACGCCAGTCACGGTTGTTTTCTTCGTTGGAACGATACCGACGAGATCGACGTCTTCGCCGACCTTAATCGTACCTTGCTCAATTCTCCCCGTTGCGACTGTTCCTCTTCCTTGAATTGAAAACACGTCTTCTACGGGCATTGAAAACGGCTTATCTAACGCTCTCTCTGGAGTCGGAACGTATTCGTCGATTTTATCCATGAGTTCTAAAATTTTATCCTTTCCAATTGCGTCGTTTGTACCTTTCAAGGCGTGTAAAGCCGAGCCTTTAATGAATGGAATATCATCTCCGGGGAACTTATAAAAGTTCAAGAGCTCTCTTAACTCCATTTCAACTAACTCAACGAGCTCTTCGTCGTCGACCATATCAATTTTATTCAAAAAAACGACCAAAGACGGGACTCCAATTTGCTTTGCCAATAAAATATGTTCTCTCGTTTGCGGCATCGGTCCGTCCGCCGCCGATACTACTAAGATCGCCCCATCCATTTGTGCTGCACCAGTAATCATATTCTTCACGTAATCAGCGTGCCCTGGGCAATCGACGTGTGCGTAATGTCTTTTCTTTGTCTCATATTCCACATGTGCTGTCGATATCGTAATCCCTCTCGCTTTCTCCTCGGGCGCTTTATCGATTTGATCAAATGCGACCTCTTTCGCTCCACCTACTTGGGCCATGACCTTAGTAATCGCAGCTGTTAGAGTCGTTTTCCCATGATCGACGTGACCGATAGTACCAACGTTCAAGTGTGGTTTCGTTCTGGTGTTGATATCATACGCTGCCCCACCAGGTGCTCCTGCATAGTGACGAACGAATTGTGCCTCTGTTTGAATGACGGCACGAGCTGATTGCGTCGTCGTCGTCGTTAGTAAAGAAGGAGTAGTATTTATACTTTTACTGTTAATATGGGCGAGCAATGACCTCGCAACGCGTCGTTGTGTTGTTTGAGCCATGTCAATTAATTAATGAATGAATGAATGAATGAATGAATTACTTCTTTTTATTGTTTACTAATCTATGTCGTATTGTAGTCGCAGTTGCTGCTGCTGCTTCTCATTTTGCGAGGGCCAAAAAAGCCCTGTAGCCCTCTGCTGCCCAAGCAAGCACTCTTATGAGCAGTACGGGCATTATTGGCCCAACAATAGAATAGGCATCATCAGCAGGACAGCAGCTGCTTTTGATGCTCTCTGCTCAAACTCTCCTCGTTGTTAAGAAATTCAAAAAAAAGAAACATCTTTGATGTTTGAAACAACGACGACGGACAGATTATTATTCAAACACGGCAAACGAACGCAGAACGACAAACGCGTCGTCAGAAAAACAAAAACAAGGATAACAGAGTACTAAGAACGTTCATATTTTTATCACTACTACAGAAGATGCAGCCAAACATAAAGAAAAAACAAAAGCCTGCTCCACCTCCGGCAGCGAACGCGTCGCCATTAAATCCTGCCAAGAAACGAACGAGGAAGATTAACGAGATCATAAGGACAGCGCCTGAGAGTTTACAACCTCTTTCGAATAAGAAACAGAAGAAGACTAACACTACTACTACTACTACTATGAAGAGTAAGAGTAAGAAGAAGAAGAAGGACGAAGAGTCAGATTCGGACGTGTTTGAAGATGCAAAAGAGGAACCGGACGAAGAGGAAGAGGAAAAAGAGGAAGAGGAACGAGGAGGAAAACGCAAAAATCAAAAACAGCAAACAACCAAGAACAAGCAGAGAAGACCGCACTCCTACGTCGCAGGTGTCTTCGATCCAGACATTAAGAAAATCAGGAAAATATTCCTAGAGCAAAGAAACGAAGAACGAGAAAATCAAAAGCAAGCGCACGAGAGTCTATCGCCGCAAGAGAAGAAACACTTGACGAGTGAAGCCGCACGTTTTTTCCTTTTTCAAGCGCAAAAGACGAATAACCAGCCAATACAAAGAACGTTGTATACTTCTATGATGAACGAAGCTTTGAAAGGGAAGAAAATAAGAAACGTCGCGAGTTATATTTTACCTTTAGTGCAATTATCGTTGCTCGATAATCTCGGTTTAGAGTTGCAAGAAGTGGAAAGATTAGTATCGCAAGTCGAAAAGAGTAAGAGTGCGGCCGTTGCAACTACTTCGTCGAAGGGATCATCTTCGTTCGTTCTTAGATCGGCGTTACCGGTCGACGCGAGATTGAAGTTCGTCGATAGTCGTTTAAGGACAGAAAAACTCGCGTGGAGAGGAATAATCGCTACGATATCATCGTTAATAAACGTCAACGGAGGAACGATTCAAGAAGAAGCTTTGTTCAAAGTTTTCAGGCAATTCGGTTTACCGATTTCTTTCAATGGTAAAGAAAACGACCAAATGCGCTATCACGAAGATTTGGAATGCGAAGTGAGTAAAATCATACCAACTTTAGTCACGAAACGCGTTCTTTTAAGAGATAAAATCCAAGTCGCTTCAGGGAGCGGTTTTACGTTTCAATACGAACTCGGAGAAGGCGCTTTTGCGGCGCTTTCGTCCGAGCATACCACAAAATTAATCGCCGAAATGATGAGCGCGTACGATCAAGACGGAATGGATACGCAGCAGCAAAACCAGTTTCAGACTATTGAAGACGACGATTAAGAGTTTCTAATCATATACAGTGCATATATATATGTGTAATAATAATAATAATTGTTGATGTTGTTGTATATATATATATACAATATATATACTTACTCCTTTCTTGTGAAAGCGCTCTCTAGCCCAAGCGTTTTTGATTCACATTATATTGCATCACATAGCAGACCCCTAACGCCTAATAATCGTCACCCAAGATTTTCAAATAATTAATACCTGCAATCCTGAAAGTAAAACATTGTTAAAGATGTTCTCGAAAAAGACTACTAATATTATTCATGAACAACTTATAGTATCATCGTTCCCATCGAGCGAAGATTTGATCACAATCTCCTCGTGGTTTTTATCCCTCTCTGTAGCGTTCTTCGTTGTTAAAACAATCTTGAATCACAAGAAGGTGCATCGTTCAAATGGAGAAGGCGCATACTTGGGCGCTTTCCAAATCACTTGTATCTTTCCGATGACATACGTGGCATATTTAGGATTACATGCGTGGTATTTTGGTGCGTTGGAAAACCAAACCGCTATTGACCGATTGTTTTCGATTTCAAATATTCAGAAATGTAATAAAATAGGTTTGGTGCAGATAGCGTTTCAACTATGGGATTTTGTCTTCTCCTTGTTCAACTCTGAGTTGAATAAAACTGAAATGTTGATTCACCATGCAATGACTGGATTGTTATGCTATTGGATGTTATCAATCCCATTTTGTGGATATTACGGCATTTATTTCATGGGTTGTTCAGAGGCTTCATCGTTACCGCTCTGCGTTGTCGATTTTTTTAGATTCTATCCAGAGTACGGCGCGAAGAAATATGCAATATTCAACACATTCTGTTCTTTACTTTTCGCGTTCATGTTTCTTTGGTTTCGCGTTATTCAATGGATTTCGTATTCAATCGGTTATTGGAAAGATGCGCTTTACGTCTTGAATCTTGAAACTTTACCTACTACGAATGTGCCGAGATTCGTAATAATGAGCGTCCTAGTTTTGAACATATTTTTTACTGTTCTTCAATTGGTGTGGTGTACGATGATATTAAAAGAAGCGCGTAACATGTTTTTCGGTACACAACAAGACGGCAAAGGCAAAAACGAAGAACCGGCAGCGAGCAAAATGCAGAAGAAAAAGAACAAGTAATAAGTCTTAAAAAATGGCTTCCTCTTACACGCGCGTCTTAAATCAAGAGGTTTCATGAAGGTAAAAAACTAAAAAAAACTCATCATCAAAAACTCATCATCAGCAGCAATAATAAAAAAACTCCAAAAGTAAAAAATGACCTCTCCAACAACGACAACGACAGTAGCAGTGAAATGCTTTCCAGGTAAATTACAGATGAACGAATTAGAAATGCTAGGTGGCGTGTTCTCAAATGCGTTAGAATTCGATTCTAAAGAAGAAGATGGTTCAATCGCGTACTTGAAGTACGATTTTGTTGGACTCCCAAAGTCGAAATTGATTTCATTCGCTCATACTTGGACTCCAGAAAAAGAGAGAGGGAAAGGATTAGCGAAAGTCATCACCAAAGGTGCGTTAGAATGGGCGAAGAAGAAAGGATATACAGTTATCCCTACCTGTTCATACGTTGAAAAATTCGCGAGAGAGAATGAAAACGAAGAATACGTGAAAGGAGTTGTTTCATTCGATGGTAAAGTGATTAGTATACAATCTTCGATTTAGTAATTAGGAATAGCAAGAATTTTATTTAGCATACTAGTACAGGTAAATTGTTGAGATAATATAAATTAAGCCACAGGACCGTCTTTAAACGAAATATACATAACTATATTACACGGGATTATATATTACACTTTTGTACTACCTAACTAATAAATATACTATTGTCATTGTACTTATTGTACTTTGCAAGAGTGTTCTTCAGGTGTGAGCATTTTTGGGTCGATCGTCGTCGTCGTGCGATTGACTTTTTGTAGAGAAGCACCAACTAACGAATCGAAAGATTCATTCAACGTCGTGCGTTGAGACGCAAACGAAAGCTCTCCTCGACGTATTGGACTCTCCTCTTTTCTATTATTATTATTATTATTATTAGTGACATCATCATCCGAGGATGCAGCATTTCTTGTTGTCGTAGCGCGTCTTCGTCTATTTTGATGCGAGAGCTCGGGACTAAACATTCCGCGATTTCTGCGCTCTCGAGCAATCTCTGCCAATAACCTATCGCGACTTAACATAAGCTCGCGTTCGGTTTGTTCGTAAACGTCTTTCTGATGCTTCTTCTCAGCCTCGACTTTTTGCACCTTCAAATTGGCATCGGATAATTTTTTATTCAACTCATACTCTCGCTCTTGCATGAACGCAGACTCTCTTAATAAAGCGTTTTGTACGACTGCTTTTTGCGCGCGCACGTCATCTAATTCTCTCGTCAACGAATCTATATTTACTGATAACATGCTCGCTTGATCCTCCATTTCCATTGCGCGCATGCTTGCATCATCGAATTCTTCTTGTAATTCTTTCGTATCGTTCAGTTTTCTTTGCAAGTCGCGTATTTCATTTTCTCTCTCTTTCAGTTTCGCCTCTAATCTTTCTGTGAGTTGTGTTTGCGCAGCTAACAATTCATCTTTAGCTCGCAAAGCAAGTTCCATGGCTTTAAATGTATCCAAAACGCGATCGTTTGTATCTTGAGAAGTCATAATAGAGAGACTTCTCGCGTCTCTGTTGTTGTCATTATTCATTTGCGGCGAACTGTGATAAAACGAAGAAACCGTCGAAGACGCTTCTCCTTCGTTGTTATTTTCTTCTTCATCGTATTCAAGTTGTTTTCTTTGATTAAGTGCGGGAGATTTCATTGGTGGCACGTTTTCGTCGCCAGCAGTACTACTACCGTTCTTCTCTACTAACGGCGGAGGCGAATTATTCGTTAAGACTCGTATTTTGCCGACGCCTTTGCCTATGGAATCTTTTCTACGCAATAACGCGCCATGTGCATTTTCAATACCTCCTCCTCCTCCTCCTCCTCTTTCTCTTCGACAATCTGGCGATGGTAGTAAGATTAGCATCCTGTTCATTCGTTCGCACCATTCTTCTTCTTCATCATCATCATCATCTTCTTTATAATTATTATCATCGCCATGTTGTCCTGATGGTTGTTGTCGTTGTTCTTTTGGCATTTTCATGAGATATAAATCTTTCCCACTTCGGAGTTGGATACGAATCGTTTTATTCGTTTTATTGCCTATGATGGTCGTGAATTTCTCGAGCATGTCGAAAGAAACGACCGAAGTCGCTTTCTGTTCTTTCTTCGCATGGAACGATAACGTTCTCTCTTTAATACATACTCGTAAATATCGTTCGTTATATTTTTGTAATATCTCTCCCCTCTTCAAGAACCATCTCGATAAAGAAAAGTTCTCATCACTATTAGTTGTTGTTGTTGTTATTCGTTGTCGTTCGATCGTTGTCATCTCTCTCTCTTAATCTCTCTTAATCTCTCTCTTTCTTTTATAAATAAATAAATTAATAGTGCGGAGCAGTCAGTACTCGTGGACGACTCGTAATGCGATGCAAATAAAAACGTGATGTTCCCCTCTTTCTTTCTTTCGTCTTTTCACACTTTTCCCATCTTTCCCACTTTTCACGACTGATGCGATTTTGTTTTTTCCCGTTTTTTGCCAGCATCCATCTGCCTGTCTGCATATGAGCACAGCAGCAGCAGCTTCGGGGGGGGCTAATTTCTCTCTCTTGCTAAAAGTCTTTCCGACTGCTGATTGGGCCGCTCGCCGCTGCGTTTTATTCACTTCCTGCTGCTGCTGTAAAGAAACGAGAACAGTTCACAAAACGAACACATCAGGAGGACTGGAACAGAACATAACATGGCGGTTTATGAGCCGAAGAACGTTCTAATAACTGGCGGGGCAGGGTTCATTGCCTCTCACGTTGCGATCTTATTCGCGACGAAGTATCCACACTGCAAAGTACGTTTTCGTATCATCGTTACACCGTGTTATTATTATTATCTCGTTTCGTCGCGTTTCTTTTTCTCGTAAAACATGTATGACTAGTATGTGAATTAAATGTAAAGTTCGATCAAAATCGAGCATATCAAACATCATCATCATCATCTTTAGTAATACTCTAACGTTAATATATTAAACTGACCTTCTCATCATCATCATCATCATCATCATCACCGTTATTATTATTAATAATAATATAATAATATAATATTAATAATATATAATAAAAGATTGTCGTCTTGGATAAATTAGACTACTGCGCAAACGTGAAACACTTATCGTGTGTATCACATTTATTGAACTTCAAGTTCATAAAGGGTGATATTTGTTCGGCAGATTTAGTTTCGTACATTTTAAGAAATGAAAACATTGATACGATCATGCACTTCGCTGCACAAACACACGTGGATAACTCGTTCGGGAACTCATTCGCGTTCACTGAAAATAACATCTTAGGAACGCACGTTTTATTAGAATCTTGCAAGACGTTGGGGACGATTAAAAGATTCTTACACGTCTCCACGGATGAGGTTTACGGGGAAAGTTCGTACGAATTAAACGCATCGAATACAGAACATGCGAGTTTATTAGAACCGACGAATCCATATTCAGCCACGAAAGCTGGTGCAGAGATGTTAGTTATGGCATATGGTCGTTCATACGACTTACCGTACGTCATCACGAGAGGGAATAACGTTTACGGACCGCATCAGTTTCCAGAAAAAGCAATTCCGAAATTTATCATGTTAGCGAAAAGAGGATTGAAAATTCCATTACACGGAGATGGGATGGCAACGAGGTCTTACATGCACGTTCAAGATGCGGCAAGCGCGTTTGATAGCATTTTGCATCACGGCACAAATTCTGGCGTGTATAACATCGGAGCGCAAGAAGAAAGAACCGTTCGCTCAGTCGCGGAAGATATTTGCAAAGAGTTAGATATGAAAGCGGATGGTATCGTTACTTATGTTAAAGATCGTCAATTCAACGATAGAAGATATTTCATCGATTGTTCGAAGCTTCTCGCGCTCGGATGGAAACAAGAAAAATCATGGGAAGAAGGTTTAAGAGAAACCATCGCTTGGTACGAGAAAAACGGCGAAAACGATTATTGGGGAAATCTCTCCGCCGCTTTAGTCGCGCACCCAACAGGAGGGCAAGTTTCCGCGTCACCGAACGTTTTCGATGAAATTGCGAGCAATACGGCCGAAGGAAAAGCTTCTGATGATTTGAAAAATGGCGAAGAACGTAAACCCGTGTTTTTAGTCTATGGAAGAACTGGATGGATCGGCGGTATGCTCGGCAGACTCTTGGAAGAGAAAGGACATAAATATTATTATGGTTCAGCACGATTATACGATAGAAAAGCAGTCGAAGAAGATATCGCCCGATGCAAACCGACTCACATCTTAAACGCTGCCGGTATTACCGGTAGACCAAACGTCGATTGGTGCGAATCGCATAAGAAGGAAACCGTGCAAACGAACGTTACTGGCATTTTGACCTTGGTCGATGTCGCAGATAAGAACGGCATTCACGTCACTAACTTTGCAACTGGTTGCATTTATTCGTACGATGAGAAACACCCAATTGGAGGACCAGGATTTACTGAGGACGATGCGCCAAATTTTGGAGGTTCGTTTTATTCGCACACGAAAGGAATGGTTGAGGATTTGCTTAAAAACTATAACAACATCTTGCAATTGCGCTTGCGAATGCCAATCGATAATAGATTGGATAACCCGAGAAATTTCATATTCAAAATTGCCAATTACGATTGCGTAGTGAACGTTCCGAACTCGATGACTGTTTTGGACGAACTCGTGCCATACGCAATCGACGGCGCTTTGCGAAAGCTTACTGGTATTTATAACTTTACGAACCCTGGTGCAATCTCGCAT
>Ga0114998_10001237_pt1 | contig 19564 bp, 16 predicted proteins | sample ArcticOcean_MG_C_5_FD_87044 | JGI IMG/M metagenome (GOLD analysis project Ga0114998, IMG submission 87044) | Marine microbial communities from western Arctic Ocean - ArcticOcean_MG_CB4_138 | ecosystem: Environmental > Aquatic > Marine > Oceanic | place: Arctic Ocean: Canada Basin | collected... | reverse complement strand
CGAGCAAGTCTTAAATGGGAAAAACATTTTAATAACAATGAGGGGAAATAAAAATGACAATTAACTTTAGATCACCAGAGATAAAAGAATTACAACCAAGATTATTAGTTGTAGGAGTTGGAGGTGCGGGTGGAAATGCAATCAATGAAATGATTGATAATGGATTACAAGGAGTAGAGTTTATTGCCGTAAACACTGACGCTCAAGATTTAAAACTAAGTAAGGCTAAAGCGAAAATTCAAATTGGTGTAAATTTAACCAAAGGTTTAGGAGCAGGAGCAAAGCATGACATTGGTCAGGCTGCTGCAGACGAATCCTTAAATGATATAATAAATACTCTTCAAGGAGCAAATATGGTTTTTATTACTGCTGGTATGGGTGGTGGAACTGGAACTGGGGCAGCACACGTTATAGCAAGAGCTGCTAAAGAATTAAATATTTTAACAGTTGGTGTTGTAACGCTCCCTTTTTTATATGAAGGACCTTCAAGAATGAGAACGGCACAACAAGGTCTTGAAGAGCTGAGAAAACATGTGGATACAATTATTGTAATTCCAAATCAAAATTTGTTTAAAATTGCAAATGAACAAACTACATTTAAAGAGTCTTTTAAACTTTCAAATAACGTTTTAATGCAAGGAGTACAAAGTGTAACCGACTTAATGGTTAGACCAGGTATAATTAATTTAGATTTTGCTGACGTTGAAACTGTAATGGCATCAATGGGTAAAGCAATGATGGGAACAGGAGAGGCTGAAGGGGAAGGTAGAGCTGTAAAAGCAACTGATATGGCAATCAGCAATCCATTAATTGATGATTACACACTACAAGGTGCAAAAGGTTTATTGATAAATATTACCTGTGGTGATGACCTTAAATTATTCGAAGTTGACGAAGTGATAAATAAAATAAGAGCAGAAGTTGATCCAGAAGCAGAAGTAATAACTGGCGCAATAACAGATACAGCACTTGATGGAAAGATTAGAGTTTCGATTGTAGCAACATCATTAGATGGACAACAGCCAGAAGGTAAATCCGTGATTAATATGGTTCATAGAATACAAAATAGAAATCCTGGATATTCTGACTTTAATAGCCCAAGTTCAGCTCAGTCATTTAATTTTTCACCAACAATGCCTAGCCCGATTTCACATGGAGCTAACGCATTAAAGTTAGAAAATGAGATTATTGCAGAGCCAGCTACAAATACTTCTTCATCAACAATGATGAATGAACAAACTGTTAGTAGTCAAGAAGCTGAAAGTATAGTGGAAAATGCTCATTCAAATGATTATGAGCAATCTTTTGCAGAAGAAGCTTTGAGCAATAATAATAAAACTGAAGATAGTATTTCAGTAGAAGAGCATGGTTCTAATGGACTTGAAAACTTTGGTGTAGAGGAAGAGACAGCACCAGATTTGTTCAATCTAGACAGTGAAACAGAAGAAACCAGCGCCTTATTGGATGTGGAAAATACTGGGAATAATCTTGATGATGATGATCTAGAAATTCCTGCATTTTTAAGAAGACAAAAAAATTAATGGTTTTTAAAAAAATAAATGATAGCCACCATAATACCAGATGTGAGAAATCACTATCCAGTATTACTAAGCGAAATAATTAGTATTATTACCCCTCAATATGGTGGCACATTTATTGACTGTACATTTGGCCAGGGTGGATATACAAAAAAAATTTTAGGATTTCCAGATACAAAAGTTATAGGCATAGATAGAGATCTAGATAGTACAAAAAAAGCTAAAGAAATTGAAAATAAATTTAAAGATAGATTTTTATTTAAAAATATTAAATTTAGTGAACTTAGTAATTTAAAACTTAAAAATGAAAATATCAAAGGGGTAATTTTTGATTTAGGTTATTCTTATACACAGATAAAAGACCCAAAAAAAGGTCTCTCCTTTGACACCATTGGAGAACTTAATATGAAAATGGGAATTAACAGTTTTTCAGCAAAAGACGTAATCAATATTTTAGAAGAAAAAGAACTTGCTCAAATATTTAAATATTTTGGAGATGAAAAAGATAGCAAAAGAATTGCACATAATATTGTAGAAGATAGAGCAACAAGAGAAATAACCACAGAAGAATTGGTTAGAATTATAGAATCTTCAAAAAGAAAAAAAAATCAAAAAACACACAGTGCAACGAAAGTATTTCAGGCACTGAGAATATTTGTTAACAAAGAAATTACTGAATTAATTTATGGACTTATTAATGCAACAAAAGTAGTTAAAAAAGATGGGGTTATAGCTGTTGTTACATTTCACTCTCTTGAGGATAGGATAGTAAAATATTTCTTTAAAAGTTTATCAGAAAATAAAAGTGTTTCACGCTACATGCCAAAGAATGAGGAAAAAACTAACTTATTTAGATCAATTAAAAAAAAACCAATTATTGCTTCAATTAAAGAAATTCAAGAGAACCCACCTTCAAGATCTGCAAAATTAAGATATGTAATAAAAAAAGAAGAATTCTATGACTTTGAAACAGATATTTTAGATAAGTTTAAAAATTTGATTGAAATTGAAAGTTTATCAAGCAAACTATGAAAAAAATAATACTATCAATCATCTTTGTATTAATTCTGGCCACATCTCTAGTGAAAAATTCCACAAAAGAAATTGAGGATAAAACCTTTGTATTGAAAGAAAATATTAGATCATTGAAGGTGGAATTGGGTGATGCAAAGTTGGAATATAATTATTTAAGTTCACCAGATCAATTGAATAAATATCAATCACAGTACTTTGAAAATGATTTTATAAAAATAGATATAACAAAGATAAAAAAAATATCTAAAGAAAATAATCAGATAAAATTGACTGACTTTCTAAAGAAAATCAATGATGAGTGATAAAAATCCCAAGATTACACTAGAAGTATATGAAAATGAATTTTCATATAGAAAAAGTAAATCAAACTTGAATATAGAGTTTAATAGAATTGCTTTTATTTTTTTTGTATTTTTAGTAATTTCAATAATTTATTCAATACAACTATTTCATTTTGGTTCACTAAAACCAAAGAATGAGATCAAGCCATCAATTACTAAGAAAAATTTCAGGTCAGATATAGTAGATAGAAATGGAAATTATTTAGTTAAATCGGTTAGTTCAATTGATATAGGAATTAGCCCAGTCGATGTAATAGACAAAAAAAAATTACTAATTAATCTAAAGTGGATTTTTCCTAATAAAGATTACGAGAGAATTGAAAAAAAATTAAATAAAAAAAAATTTTTTAAATTTGAAAAAAATATATCCTCAACAAACTATGAAAAAATTATGTCACTTGGAGATAAAGCAATTAGGCCAGAGGAAAAATTAACAAGGCTTTACCCTCAAAAAAATCTTTTTAGTCATATAATTGGACAAATAGATGATGATAATAATGGTATCTCAGGAATAGAAAAATCTTTAGATAAAGAGCTGAAATCAGCAAAAAATTTAGTAAGATTGACGTTAGATTTGGATATTCAATTTTTAATAAGAGAAGAGCTGTTAAAATTTCAAAAAATATTTAAAGCAAAAGGAAGTGCAGCTATTTTAATGGATACAAATAATGGAGATATAATTTCAATGGTTTCTCTCCCAGATTTTAACCTTAATGAAAGAAAAGCAATTACAGATACTGATTATATTAATAGAGCAACTAAGGGTGTTTATGAATTTGGCTCTGTATTTAAAACCTTTACTGTTGCTGCTGGTTTTAATGAAGGTTTGATAGAGCCTAATACTAAATATTTAAATTTAAAAAAACAAATTGAGTGTAATGGGTTTAAGATAAGAGAATACAGTGATAAAACCCCAACAAATCTTACAGTTGAAGAAATTTTAATTAGATCAGGAAATATAGGATCAGTTCGAATAGGACAAAAAATAGGAGAAAAAAAATTTAAGTCTTTCTTAAAAAAAATTGGGATACTAGGTACAATTGATTTTGATATCCAAGAAGTGGGGAAACCAATACCAATTAATTGGGGAAAATGTAAATTAGCAACAGCCTCCTATGGTCATGGAATTACAACTACACTTTTGCAATTAGCCAAAGGTTATTCAATAATTACAAACGGTGGATATGATATTCGGCCAACTATATTCCAAAAAAAATTAGTTGAAAAACATGTAAGAAAAAGAATATTGAACAAAGGTGTTTCGGATAAAGTAAATAAGATATTGAGAAAAATTGTTACAAGTAAAGTAGGAACTGCCGATCTCGCAAATGTTAAGGGTTATGAGGTAGGTGGCAAAACAGGAACAGCACAAATATCGAAAAATGGAAAGTATACGCGAGATAAAATAAATACTTTTGCATCAATTTTTCCCTCAGAAGAACCAAGGTTTACATTAATAGTAATGTTGGACGAGCCAAAGACTAATAGTGAGTATATTTATAACTATAGAGACGACAGACAACCAACCAAAGGCACACCATTTAATACAGCGGGATGGACATCTGTTGAAGTTGCGGGCAAAATCATAGAAAAAGTTGGGCCTATTTTAGCCACAAAATATATAGAAAATTAATTAATTCATGATCATTGGAAATTTTTTTAAAAAATTAGAGTTAAAATATAAAAAACAGTATTTTTCAGGTCTTTGTTTTGATAGCTCAAAATGCAAAAAAGATAATATTTTTTTTGCAATAAAAGGAACAAAAACAGATGGTAATAGATTTATTAATCATGCGATTAAAAAAGGTGCAAAAATTATTATTTCGAAACAAAAATTTAAAGGTTTAAAAAATGATATATTATTTATAAAATCCTCCAATGTAAGAAAGTGTCTATCAGAAATTGCTTATGCAATTTATAAAGATAAACCAAGAAATATAACTGCAGTAACTGGAACAAATGGAAAATCTTCAGTTGCTGATTTTTATTTTCAAATTTTACAATTAAATAAAAAAAAAGTAGCCTCTATTGGAACTTTAGGTATTAAAACACAGAATTATATAAAAAAAATTTCAAATACAACAATAGACTCAATCACATTAAGCATCTGTTTAAACAAACTTAAACAAGAAAAAATTAATAATGTCATATTAGAGGCATCTAGTCATGGACTTAAACAAAATAGGTTAGATGGTTTAAGATTTAAAACAGGTATATTTACAAATTTATCTCATGATCATTTGGATTATCATAAAACTTTTGATGATTATCTTAAATCAAAATTATATTTATTTGAAAATTTACTTGAGAAAAATGCTAATATTATTACTGATATAGAAATTCCACAACATATCAAAATTAGAGATATAGCATTAAAAAAAAAATGCAATATTGAAACAATCTCAAATAATAATAGTAATTTAGAAATCATTAGTCACAAATACCAAGATGGAAAACAATTAGTTAAAATTAGATATAATAAAAAAATTTATGAATTTCAAACAAGATTAATAGGAAAGGTTCAAATAAAAAATATTTTAATGGCAATGATAGCTGCAACTAAAAGTAGCCTAAGCTTTAAAAAAATTGTTAGTACAATTAATAATATAAAACCAGTAAGTGGAAGATTAGAGCAAATTGGAATTATTAAAAATAATTCAAAAGTTATATTAGATTATGCCCACACACCAAATGCACTAAAAGTAACATTAGAAAGTTTAAAAGAACAATTTAAAAATAGGAAAATTTCTATAGTTTTTGGTTGTGGTGGAGATAGAGATAAAAAAAAAAGACCAATGATGGGTAAAATCGCAAATCAATATTGTGATAAAATTTATTTAACAGATGACAATCCAAGATATGAAAATCCAAAAAAGATAAGAGCTTCCATAAGTAAGAATATAAACAAAAATAAAATATTTGAGATTCCTAATAGAGCTAATGCTATTAAAAAAGCAATATTTAGCTTAAAAACAGGGGATGTATTGATCGTAGCTGGTAAAGGACATGAAAAAACTCAAGAATATAACAAAACAACAAAATTATTTTCTGATCAAGAACAAATATTAAGAAATATTATAATTAAAAACAAAACACTTTCAAACAACCTTAAACTAAATATTATAAAGGAATTAAGTAATTCTAATAATATCTCTTCAAAACTTGTTATTAACAATGCATCAATTAATTCTAAGGAAATTAATAAAAATAATATTTTTTTTGCCATCAAAGGTAAAAAAAAAGACGGCAATCTATTTATTAAAGAAGCTTTTGCGAATGGAGCCTCTTTAGCAATAGCTAATAATGGAAAAAGCTCTAAAAAAAAAATAATAGTTAAAGATACTTTAAAATTTTTAACTGAAGCATCTTCTTTATTAAGAAAAAACTCATCAAGTAAAATTATAGGAATAACAGGCAGTAGTGGAAAAACATCACTCAAAGAATTGATTGGAAAATCTTTGAATAAAATTAGTAAAGCAACCTATTCACCAAAATCTTTCAATAATAAATTTGGAGTACCATTTAGTCTATTTAATTTAAAAAGAGATGATGATTTTGGAATCTTTGAAATTGGAATGGATAAAAAAAATGAAATTGACTATTTATCAAACATCATAAAACCAGATGTTGGTGTTATTACTAATATTTCTTATGCACATATCAAAAATTTCAAAAATATAAATCAGATAGCTTTAGCTAAAGCTGAAATTATTCAAAATATAAAAGAAGATGGTTATCTTGTTTTGAATAGAGATGATAAATTTTATAATTTCCATAAAAAAATAGGATTAAAAAGAAATTTAAAAATTCTCTCATTTAGTTTGAAGAATAAATCAGCAACAACAAATTTGACCTCAATTATAAAAAAAAAATCTAAATATAAAATTTCTATAAAAATTAATAAAACAAAAAAATACTTTTATTCAAATTTTTTTTATGAAAATGATCTAAAAAATTTATTAGCTACAATTACAATTATTTCTATCTACAAAGATATAAAGAAATTAGATAAAAATATTTTTTATGATCATAAAGCAATAAATGGTCGAGGTGATATAATAAAAGTAAAATTATTTAAAAAAGATTTCTATCTTGTAGATGAAAGCTATAACTCCAATCCATTATCATTAAAGTCAGCATTAAAAAATTTTGATTCAATTAAAGTTGATAGTTCAAAAAAACACTTAGTACTTGGTGATATGTTAGAGCTTGGAAAATATTCTAAAAAATTGCATATAGAAATTGGAAATTTTATTAATAAAACATCTCTTAAAAATGTTAATGTTATTGGTGAATATATTAAATGGGCTTTCAATAACGTTAATAAAAGTAGAAGAGGGATTATTCTAAACAAAAGGTCTCAAATAATTGATTTGATTAAAAACAATTTAAATAATAATGATTATTTGATGATAAAAGGTTCAAACTCTACAGGGCTTAATAGTCTTACAAATTTAATAAAAACAGGCAATACTCATGCTCTATAGTCTTATTTCTGAATTAGTAGACCAATATAGTTTTCTGAATGTGTTTAGGTACCTTACATTTAGAACAGGCCTAGCAATGTTTACATCCATGATAGTAGTTTTGGTGGTTGGGACGCCATTTATTAATTTCTTTTCTGCAAGGCAAATTTTAGATCCAATAAGAGAAGATGGTCCTACAGAGCATATTGTAAAAAAAATTGGAACACCTACGATGGGAGGTGTTTTAATATTATTAGGATTATTTTCAGGAATACTTTTATGGGGAGACTTATCCAATCATCATATATGGTTTTTACTTTTTATAGTAACAAGTTTTGGTTTATTAGGTGCGTACGATGATTATAAAAAAATTAAACATCGAAACTCTTCTGGTATTTCATTTAGATTTAAAATTATTTCTCAAATTTTAATAGCATCAGTTGGTATTTTTGCATTATTACACTATTCTCAAAATACAGAGCTTACAAATTTATATTTTCCCTTTTTTAAAGATTTGATTGTAAACTTGGGTTGGTTTTTTGTACCATTTTCTGTATTCATAGTTGTAGGTTCTTCAAACGCAGTTAATTTAACAGATGGACTTGATGGATTAGCAACGGTACCAGTTATAATGGTAGCAGGATGTTTTGCATTCATTAGTTATGTCACGGGAAATATAGTATTTTCAGAATATTTGAACATACCTTATTTAGAGGGCTTGGGAGAAGTATCTGTTTTTTGTGGATCAGTTATTGGAGCATGCTTAGGTTTTTTATGGTTTAATGCCCCACCAGCTAAAATATTTATGGGTGACACAGGATCATTAGCTCTTGGTGGATCATTAGGCGCAGTTGGAATTATTACTAAACACGAAATAGTTTTAGCAATAACAGGTGGTTTATTTGTTTTAGAAGCTGTCTCAGTTATTGTTCAAGTATTATCTTTTAAGCTAACAGGAAAAAGAGTTTTTAGAATGGCTCCAATTCACCATCATTTTGAAAAAAAAGGCTGGTCAGAATCCACTGTTGTAATTAGGTTTTGGATTATTTCAATAATTCTTGCAATGATTGGATTAGCAACATTAAAACTTAGATAATGTTGGATAATCAAAATATTTTTTATAAGAAAAAAATTTTAATTTATGGTCTAGGAAAGAGTGGGTTATCAGCTTTTAAATTTTTAAAAAAGGATAATGAAATCACCACCCATGATGATAAAATAAAAGATGATAATAAAAAAATAATAAAGAAAAAATTTGATTTTATAATAATTAGCCCAGGAATAGACATTAATAAGTGTAACTTAAGCAAATATTTAAAAGATAATAATAAAAAGATTTATACAGATTTAGATATTTTTTATAATTCCTATAAAAGAAATAATAAAATAACAATCACTGGAACTAATGGTAAATCTACCACTGCTAAAATCTTATATGATGTATTAAGGGATCAAAAAGTAGACGTTAGGTTGGTAGGTAATATTGGTAACCCGGTACTACTAGAGAAAAAGATAACAAATAAAACAGTTTTTGTGATTGAAGCCTCTTCATATCAGCTAGAGTACAGTAAATTATTTAAATCGAATATTTCCATAATTTTAAATATATCACCTGATCATCTTGAAAGACATAAAACCATCAGTAGATATGTTAGTGCAAAATTTAAATTAATAAAAAATCAATCTAAAGAGGATTTGGCTATTCTTAATACAAAAAATTTTTATATTAGGAGAGAGATAAAATTAAAAAATTTTTTACCTAAAATAATAAAAATTGAAAAGAATATAAATAACAATATTTTAAAAAAGATAAATAATCCATACTTTAATACTGATGGAAACAGAGATAATTTAAAATTTGTGTTAGAGGTTGCAAAAATAATGAATCTTAAAAAAAATTTTTTATTTAAAACATTAAAAAAATTTAAAGGATTAAAGTATAGACAAGAAATAATTTTTCAGTCAAAAAATTTAACAATTATTAATGACTCAAAAGCTACAACTTTTTCTTCATCGATGAGTTTGTTAAAATCCCTGACTAATGTTTATTGGATAGTTGGTGGACAGGCTAAAAAAGGAGATATTTTATTATTATCAAAAAAAAGTTGTAAAAATTTTAAAGCATATATTTTTGGAAATAACAAAAATTTTTTCATAAATAAATTAAAAAAAATAATGAAGTATGAATCTTTTTTAGATTTAAATAGCTTAATTAAAAGATTATTTTTAGAGATTAAACTTGAAAAAAAAACAAAACATAGAACAATTTTATTTAGTCCCTCTGCAGCTTCATTCGATAGTTTTAAAAATTTTGAGCAAAGAGGAAAATATTTTAATTATCTTATTAAAAAATATATAAATGTTTAATTATAATTTAATATATAAATATTATTATGAATGGTGGAAAAATATCGACAAAACACTTTTTGCACTAATAATCTTTTTATTTAGTTTGGGGTTATTTTTTTCGTTAGTATCAACTTCATTAATTGCCTCTGATAAACTGGATACTAATAATTATTTTTTCTTTTTTAAACATTTGGCATATATTTCGATTGGAATGATTGTTTTAATATTTTTTTCATCATTAAGTAAAGAAATTCTCTTTAAATTTTCTATTTATCTTTTTTTAATATCTTTATTTTTATTATTCTTAGTGCCAGTTTTGGGTATAGAAGTAAAAGGATCTAAAAGGTGGCTTAATCTTTTTTTTCTACCTAGGTTTCAGCCAATAGAATTAGTTAAACCATTTACAATTATTTTTATTGCTACAATTTTATGTAGTGAAAAAAGTTTCAATATTTATTTAAAGTATTTATTAAGCTTTATTGCTATTATACCCACATGCTTTTTGTTAATGATCCAACCAGATATTGGTCAAACACTACTTATTTTTTTATCTTGGGCTACTCTAGTGTTTATATCAGGCATAAGTTTACCAATAATTTTAATTTTCTTAAGTTTTTCATTATCTTCCATGATTTATATGGTTTTTTTTATTCCAAAATTTACCTACATAAAAAACAGAATTTTATCATTTTTTGATTCAATTGATGGAACACATAACTTTCAATCTGATAAAGCAATAGATGCTATTAGTAGTGGTGGTTTTTTTGGGAAAGGAATTGGTGAAGGGACGTTAAAAAATAGAGTACCAGAAGCCCACACAGACTATATTATCTCAGTAATTTCAGAAGAATTTGGTGTTGTGGTGATTGTACTATTACTGATCTTGTTTTTATTTTTTATCTACATTGTCTTTAAAAAAATATACTCAGAAAAAAATGAAAAAATTAAATTAGTTTTGACTGGAACCATAAGTTTAATTATTTTTCAAGCATTGATTCATTTTGGTGTCAACATTAGGTTGTTTCCTACAACTGGCATGACATTACCTTTTTTAAGTTATGGGGGCTCATCAATTATAGGTGTATCAATACTTTCAGGAATAATACTAAATTTAACTAAAAGAAAAATTGATTAAATGACACAAAGAATCTTAATTAGTACGGGTGGAACAGGCGGTCATGTTGTGCCTGCTACTATATTGTATGAACATCTCAAAGATCAGTTTAATGTTTCAATGTCATCAGATTATAGAGGGCTTAAATTTTTAGACAAAGATAAATATAATTTAAAAACTTTTAATATAAATCCAATATCAACAAATATCTTTGTATTACCTTTTCAATTATTTTTAATACTTTATTTAGTTGTAAAATCTATTTATTTCTTAAGAAGTGAAAAAATTGATATATTAATTTCTACAGGTGGGTACATGTCTCTACCTTTGTGTCTGGCCTCAAAATTTTTAAGGATAAAAATATTTTTATTTGAACCAAATATGGTCTTGGGTAGATTAAATAAATTTTTTATTAATAAGTGTGAAAAAATATTTTGTTATTCTGATAAAATTAAAAATTTTCCATATAAGTTAAGACATAAAATTAATGTAATTCCAGCTCTATTAAGAAAAAACTTCTATGAGGCTAAAAAAGCCAACGGTATTGATAAGAATATTAATTTATTAATAATTGGTGGAAGTCAAGGGGCAAAGATATTTGATACTTTGATTAAAAATTCATTAATTGAATTATCAAAAAAATATAAAATAAAAATTTTCCATCAAACAAATTTGATTAATTTTGGTAATCTAAAAAAATTTTATCAAGATAATACTATTGAACATGAATTATTTGATTTTAATGAAGATATATCAAGCCTTATGATTAAATCTAATATATGTTTTACCAGAGCAGGTGCTTCAACATTGGCAGAACTGATTTTTTTAAATTTGCCACATCTAGTAATACCTTTGCCTACAGCAAAAGATAATCATCAATATGAAAATGCATCATTTTATAATGAAATTGGTTGTAATTGGATTTTAAATCAAAATAAAATTAATGAGAAGACTCTAGTAAATAAATTAATTAATATTATTGATAACAAAGAGGAATATTTAGATAAAAAAAATAATATGAGAAATTTTAGCTATCAAAATACATGGAATAATGTAAATCAGAAAATTATATTTGTTATTAATGAAAATAGAATTAGCAAAAACTGAAATTATACATTTTGTTGGAATAGGTGGAATTGGCATGAGTGGCCTTGCACTTGTAATGAAAGGGATGGGCTTTAAAGTTAAGGGTAGTGATGTTGCAAATAATAAAAACATTGAACGATTAAAAAAAGATAAAATTAAAGTTTCTATTAAACATTCAAACAAGAATATTAATAATGCTACAATTTTAGTCGTATCATCAGCTATTAAAAAAAATAACCCAGAATTAGTTCAAGCAAGAAAAAAGCAATTGCCAATTTATAAGAGAGGTGAGATGTTGGCTCATGTAGTGTCATTAACAAAGAATATTGTTGTTACTGGTTCGCATGGTAAAACTACAACAACATCATTATTGGCTGCAATTTTTTTTAAAACAAAACTGGACCCTACAATTATAAATGGTGGGGTTCTTAATTCTCTGAATAATTCTGCAAAACTTGGAAAAAGTGATTGGTGTATATTAGAGGCAGATGAATCAGATGGCAGTTTCATACATGTTCCACACACTTATTCAATAGTTACAAATATTGATAGGGAACATATGGATTATTATAAATCAATGAAAGACCTTAAGAATTTATTTATAAGTTTTATCGCTAAAGTCCCATCTTTTGGAAAAGTATTTATTTGTATAGATGATAAAAATAATGTTGAATTACTAAAAAAAATTAAGATAAAAAATTATTATACATATGGGACAAATCCAAAATCTCAGTTTCTTATTAAAAATATAAAACAACTGAAAGAATTTTCAGAATATAGTTTATCAATAAAAGTTCCTGGAAAAAAAAATATAGATATTAATAAAATTAAGATACCACTTCTTGGACTACATAATATTAGAAATGCAACAGCTGCAGCGGCAGTAGCTTCGACAATTGGTATATCCAGTGAAATTATTAAAAATGGTTTAAAAGAATTCAAAGGAGTTCAAAGAAGGTTTAATAAAATATTTACATATAGAGAAACAAGCTTCTATGATGATTATGCTCATCACCCAACTGAAATTAAAGAAGTTTTAAATGGAATAAGAGCTGTTTACAAAAAAGAAGAAATAATCTGTATATTTCAACCACATAGAGTATCCAGGTTAAAAGATCTTAGAAAAGAATTTACTCTATCATTTAAAAAAGCAGATACTGTAATTCTATGTCCTATTTATACCGCAGGAGAGAAAATGGAATTAGGTTTTAGTTATAAAAATTTTGCTAGAGAAATAATTAAAAATTCAAAAGTCAAACTATTTTTGATCAATGATCAATATCAACTAGCTAAACTCATAAAACATAATATTTATGGAAAAAAAATTGTTGTTGGAATGGGCGCTGGTACTATCTCTAGCTGGATGAAGGAATTACCAGAGTTAATATAATGTTAGTTGACGAAATAAAAAAACTTGCTAGCAAGATTGATAGTAAAATCTATTTTGATTATGATTTAAAAAAAAGCAATTGGTTTAATATCGGAGGAAAAACTAAAGTTTATTTTAAACCAGAATCCTTATCTGACTTAATTAAATTTTTAAAATCTTTTGGATCTAATATAAACATTTATTTACTTGGAGCTGGTTCAAATACACTAATAAGTGACAACACTTTTGATGGAGTAGTTATTAAATTAGGCAAGAGCTTTTCAAATGTTTCACTATTACCTGATGATGTTATTGTGGCTGGTAGCGCATGTACTGATAAAAGATTATCAGAATTTGCCTTAGAGAATGGAATAGGTGGCATGGAGTTTTTAGCATGCATACCTGGAACTATTGGTGGTGGCTTAAAAATGAATGCTGGCTGTTTTAATAAAGAATTTAAAGACATACTTATATCTATTCAGGCAATTAATCGATTGGGAGAAGTTATAACAATTCCAGCACATAAAGTTGCTTTTGAATATAGAAATAATGATATAGCAGAAGATTTAATTTTTTTAAGTGCTTCATTTAAAGGTAAAAAAAAGGAAAAAATTCTAATTGAAAATGAAGTTTTTGAATTAAAAAAAAAAAAAGATAACTCTCAACCAACCAAAATTAAGACTAGTGGTAGTACATTTAAAAACCCCATTAATCAAACTGATAAAAAAGTTTGGGAACTCATTAAAGAATCAGTGTCGCTAAAAACCACCTTTGGAGATGCTGCTATTTCAGAGAAACATTGCAATTTTTTTATAAATAAAAATAATGCTACATTTAATGATATGAATAAACTGATAGAATTTGTTAAGGAAAGAGTTCAAAAAAAGACTGGTATTAAATTAGAAAAAGAAATCAAGATATTAAAATAAAAATGAAGAAAAAAATTTTAGTTCTTTGTGGAGGTATCTCTAAAGAACGTTTAATAAGTTTGGAGACTGGAAAACAAGTTGTTAAAGAGTTAAAAAAAAATCAATATAAAGTCATAACCTCTGAACCAAACAATACTCTATTAAAAAGAATAAAAGTTTTTAAACCAGATGTAATATTTAATGCGCTGCACGGTCAATTTGGAGAAGATGGCTATATTCAAACTATTTTAGAGACACAAAAAATTCCTTATACACATTCTGGTGTTATTGCATCATCTATAGCAATGGACAAAGAAATTTCTAAGGAAATTTTTATAAAAAACAATCTCTTAACACCAAAATATATTAAATTTAATTATGAAAAAAACAAAACCAATATCATTAAGGTAATAGAAAAAAAATTAAGTTTTCCAGTTGTTATTAAACCAGTAAATGAAGGTTCAAGTGTGAATGTTTATATTTGTACTAAAAAAGATATTATAAAGAAATTGGATAAATTAAGTACTTATAATGAAATTTTAATCGAAGAATTTATACCTGGTAGAGAAATTCAAGTTGCTATGATGGGAAATAAAACGCTTGGAGCAATAGAACTAAAACCAAAAAGAAAATTTTATGATTATGAAGCAAAATATAACTTAAATGCAAAAACCGAACATATAATGCCAGTTAATCTAAGAAAAAAAGATTTAAAAAAAGTTATGGACATTACATCTAAGGCTCATAAAGTTATAGGATGTAGAGGTGTTACCAGATCTGATTTTAAATTTTACAAAGGAAAATTTTATTTATTAGAAATTAATACACAGCCAGGTATGACAAAACTCTCATTAGTTCCAGAAATTGCAGGTTATGCTGGAATAAGTTTTATTAAGCTAATTGAATGGATTTTAAAAGATGCATCAATCAATAGGTAAAAAAAATAAAGTTGCATTATATTTAATATTTCTGATCTTACTGAGTACCACTAGTGAGAAATTTTTAAAGCAGCAAAAAAAATATTCATTTAAAATTGATAAAATTACAGTTGCTGGACTATCAGATGGGAAAAATCTAGAAATACAAAATGATCTTGATAGTGTCTTTTATCAAAATATATTTATTCTTAAAAAAAAAAAAATTCAAAACATAATAACCAAACATAATATTATAGAAGAATATAGTATTAAGAAAATTTATCCTTCAACACTTAATATTGAAATTAAACCGACCAAATTCTTAGCAAAAGTAAATGATAGCAATGAGCTAATCGTGGGATCAAATGGTAAACTTATTTCTACTAAACAAAATAGCAATACGTTACCTAATCTATATGGAGTGTTTAATTCAAAAGAATTTTTAGAATTTAAAATAAATATTGAAAAATCAAAATTTAATTTTACTGAATTTAAAACTATATATTTTTTTTCTTCGAGTAGATGGGATATTTTAACGATTGATGATATTTTAATTAAATTGCCACAAAATAATGTGTCCGAAGCTCTTGACATAGCCTACAAGATAAAAACCAACACGGAATTTAAAAATAAGAATATTATGGACTTAAGAATTAAAAATCAATTAATTGTAAAATAATGAGTAGTAGTAATTATCAAATATATTTTGATTTTGGTTTTTCTAAATTGAGGGCTGGTGCATTTAACAAGATTAATTTAAATGAAACCTTTCATACTGAAAGTAAGTTTTTTTTTGACCACACAGAAATAGACAAAGAAACTCAAAAAATTATTACTTTTCTAGAAAAAAAAACTGATGAATATATTAAAGATATAAATTTGATGATAGATAGCCCTAAGACAAAATCTATTGGTATTTCAATTTCTAAAAAAATTGATGAGACACCATTAAGGCAGAGAGATATTCAATTTTTGATTCAAGAAGCAAAACAACAAATATCAAAATATTATTATGATCAAAATATTGTTCATATTATTATTAATAATTATAAGATTGATGATAATGACTATAATAATTTACCAAAAGATATTAAAGGTAATTTTATATCTTTGGATATTCTTTTTATTTGTATACCAAAAAAAATAATAGAACATTTCTGTAACATTTTTTTTAAATTAAATATTTCAATTAATCAAATTACTAGTTCAAGCTATACAAAGGCTATAAATTACAAAAATGAATTTTCTTTATATAAAGATATTTCATTTATTGATGTTGGTTTTAATAAAACTACAATTATTACTTATATTGATAATAAAATTGTTTCTTTAAATGTTCTGCCAATTGGTGGAAATCACATTACAAAAGATATTTCGAAAGTCTTAAAAATTGAAATAAAACAAGCTGAAAACCTTAAGATTAATTTTAATAAAAATGATTTTTTTTTAAATGATGAGGATTATTCTTTAGAATTATTACAAAAAATAATTTATGCTAGGACAGAAGAAATTTTAGATCTATGTGCACAATCTATAAAGTTAAATTTAGCTACAATAGATATCCATAAAATAGTTTTAACAGGTGAAGGTTCTAAAATATTTGAACATCAATATGAAGATAAGATCTCTGGAGTGAAAGATATTTTTTTGTTTGAAGAAACTACTCGTGACATTTGCCAATCTGGCTTTAAATTGGGAATGGGATTAAATAAACAAGAAGTAGTTGTTGTTCCAAAAATACAAATAAAACAAGGTTTTTTTGAGAAACTTTTTCATTTTTTTAACTAACTTAGTATTTTCCTGTAACATTTCTTGTTTTTCTTAATTGAATTCAAGAATTTATAAGAATTATGTGTCTGCATTAAATCAAAAAACTATTAAAGAAAATATCACATTCAAGGGCGTAGGTTTACATAGTGGCCTGAATGTAAACTTAATTATTAAACCAGCTGAACCGAATACTGGAATAATTTTTAAAAGAACTGACCTTAAAGAAAACAATATCATTATCCCAAATCTTTTTAATGTTAGTAGTGCAATATTTTGTACAACTATTTCAAATGAAAGAGGAGCCAGTGTTTCAACCATTGAACATTTAATGGGAGCCTTATACGGATTAGGAATAGATAATTTGCAGATTGAAATTGATAATCAAGAACTTCCTATCTTAGATGGTTCAGCAAAGCTATTTGTTGAGGCAATAATTAAAACAGGAATTAAAGATAGTGATGCACCAATAAAAATAATTAAAATTGAAAAGAAAATAGAATTTAATGATGGAAAAAAATCTATATCTATTGAACCAAGTAAAATTAGTTTAGATATTGATTTTGAACTTAAGTATGAAAATGATTTAATAGGAACCCAGAGAAACTTCATAAATGTATTTGAATCTGACCTAACAAATATTTATAATTCTAGAACATTTTGTCTTTTTGAAGATATAAAAAAATTAAAAGAAATGGGATTAGCCAAAGGTGGAAGTTTAAATAATGCAATCGTGGTAAAAAATAATGAAATACTTAATGATGAAGGCCTTAGAAATGAAAAAGAATTTGTAAATCATAAAATTCTAGACTGTATGGGAGATTTATATCTTGTTGGCTATAAGGTTATTGGAAAAATAATATGCTCTCAAGGAGGACATAAGCTTACAAATCAATTACTAAGAAAAGTTTTTGAAAATGATGAGAATTTTTCATTAATAGAAATTACAGAAAAACACTTGCCAAATGCTTTTATCAACAAAAGCCACTTGAAATCTATAGCATAATTTTACTTTGCTAAAGTATTAAAAATTTATAAAATACAATGATGAAAATTATTTTACAGCTAGTGATAATTTTGATTTTAGTTTCATTAAACTCTTGTGCGAAAAAAAAAGTTGAAGTTTCTAATATTAAAGAAGTAAGCCAAGAGCTTGAAATGATTACAGCTTACAAGGAAGCAACAGAAGCTCTTGATCGTGGAGATACTTACTTTGCAGCAAAAAAATTTTTAGAATCTGAACTTTTATTGCCACTATCTGATTGGGCACCAAAATCCTCTTTAATGGCAGCATACGCTTTTTATCTTCAGGATTATTATTCAGAAGCAATATTTAACTTGGAAAGATATATTGAAACATATCCAACTGATAAGAGAATGCCTTACGCAAGATTTCTATTAGCGATGTGCTACTATGAAACAATAGAAGATGAGAAAAAAGATCTAGGAGCATTAATAGATGCAAAGACTCAATTTAGATTTATTATTAAAAATTATAAAGAAACAGACTACGCTTTAGATGCGCAAGTTAAAATTAACTATATTGATGATATTTTAGCTGCTAAAGAAATGTACCTAGGTCATCATTACATAAAAAAAGAAAAATGGATTGCTGCAATAAATAGATTCAAAAGTGTACTAAAAAATTATGACACAACAATATACGCTGAAGAAGCAATTCACAGATTAGTTGAAATTCACTTTAAATTAGGAATGAATGGAGAATCTAAGAAATATGCTCAATTATTAGGATATAATTATCAATCAAGTGAATGGTATAAAAAATCTTATAAAATTTTTAATACTAACTATAAAAAAAAAGTAATTAAAAAAGAAAAGTTAAAAAAAGATAACATAATACAAAAATTTAAAAAACTTTCTAAGTTTTTCTAATTATTCTTAATAAGTATGAGAGATAATTTAATTAAAAGAAAATATAACGAAAAAATATCTTTAATAGAAAAATATAATAAATTTTATTATGATAAAGATCAATCTATTATTTCAGATCAAGAATTTGATTTATTAAAAAAAGATTTAATTGACTTAGAAAATAAGTATGATTTTTTAAAAAGTGAAAAATCACCAACCAGATCTGTAGGATTTAAGCCCTCCAAAAATTTTTCAAAAGTAAAACATAAAGTTCCAATGTTATCATTGAGCAATGCTTTTAATGAAGAAGATTTAGAAAACTTTGAAAAAAAAATTATAAAATTTTTAAGTTTGAAAGATGCAAACACAATTGAATACAGCACCGAACCTAAAATTGATGGAATTTCAGCTTCTCTGACATATCTCAATGGTAAGTTTACACAAGGTCTTTCTAGGGGAGATGGATCAGAAGGAGAAGATATCACTAAAAATTTAAAAACAATTAAAGATATACCAACTTCCATAAATGAAAAAAATTTTCCAGAAGAAATTGATATAAGAGGTGAAGTGTTTATTGAAAATAATGATTTTAAAAAAATAAATGGAAAATTTGCAAATCCTAGAAATGCTGCTTCTGGTTCTTTGAGACAAAAAGATTCCAAGGTTACAAGTAAAATTCCGCTTAAATTTATTGCTTATACTCATGGCCATGTAAAAAATATGAAAATAGACAATCAGGTTGATTTTTTAAAAAATCTGAAACTATGGGGATTTAAGACTAATTTATATAATAAAAAAATAT
>Ga0114998_10001236_pt1 | contig 19565 bp, 17 predicted proteins | sample ArcticOcean_MG_C_5_FD_87044 | JGI IMG/M metagenome (GOLD analysis project Ga0114998, IMG submission 87044) | Marine microbial communities from western Arctic Ocean - ArcticOcean_MG_CB4_138 | ecosystem: Environmental > Aquatic > Marine > Oceanic | place: Arctic Ocean: Canada Basin | collected... | reverse complement strand
TTGTTGTCATATCCACCCAAATTTGCCCACCACCCACCACCCATTACGGCCAATAGTCCATCTTTACCACGCACTACGCGTTCAATTTGCTTCGGACCAAAAACCATCGTCATTACAATATCTGCGTCTTTCGCCGCAGCAGATGGTGTATTTGCCCACGTAGCACCCAGTTTAAGGTGTTGCTCTGCGCGATCTCTATCAAGGTCGCAAACTGCCAGCTTATGACCGCCCCTTATCAAATTTAAGGCTGCGGCTGCTCCCATCGTACCTAGTCCAATAAAGCCTATGCGCATTAGTGTTACTCCTTCCTTTGATTAGAGTTTTTTAATTCTATTCAAATTATTTTTTTTATTAAACATTATTTATCAACTTTAATCATTTCTTTGGCCAAAACCCCTTATTTTGTGAAGAGTAAAACTGGCATCAAGAGAACCTATAACTTCAGCCCTAAAAAACTCCGACAAATTTATGCAACTAAAATAAAAAATGCTCTCTAAGGTAAAAAATGCTCTCTAAGGTAAAAAATATTCCTTAAAAGTTCTAAAAGCGACGATTCTGCCGCAAATAGGCAATTCAACTAGTTCAATCTATAACAATTTTAAACCAATAAAGCAGGAGATTACGATAAAAACCAATCAGTGGCTAACCGTTTTGAAATAGCAGACTGGTGATGCGGGACGCAGGTTTTTAAATATTTACTGCGTCAAAATGTGAACTCTTATCCAATAAAAGCGAGTATAAAAATGTCTTCAACTCTTTCCCGCCGTTCCGGTGGTCGTTCTGCCCGGAAAGCTCTCCGCTCAGCCCCTCTTACTGAAGATGTTCGTCCAATACGGGCAGGCATAGAAGGCGGTACATACAAGCCACTTTCTGAACTTGATGTCCAAAAAATACATACAGCCGCTCTTGATGCACTCGAAACCATCGGTCTTGCTGATGCCCCTCCATCAGGTGTCGAAATCCTTACAGGTGCTGGAGCAATCCAAGGTGAGGATGGTCGTATTAGATTTCCTCGCACACTGGTAGAAGATATGCTATCTAAAGCCCGTCGTGAGGTTACACTCTTTAGTCGTGACGGTAAAAATGACCTCACACTTTCAGGCAACCGTGTCCACTATGGTACCGCGGGAGCTGCTGTGCACATCGTAGATGTTCATGGAAATCAGTACCGCGAATGCACCGTCCAAGATTTGCACAATGCCGCACGCATCGTTGATAAACTGGATAACGTGCATTTCATGCAACGTCCAATGGTTTGTCGTGATATTCCTAACAATTATGAAATGGACCTAAATACAATTTTTGCCTGTACATCAGGGACAACCAAGCACATTGGCACATCATTCACCGAACCCTCTTTTGTGCCCGGCGCGTTTGAAATGCTCTATGAAATTGCTGGTGGAGAGAAAAAATACCGCGAACGTCCCTTTGTCTCTAACTCCAACTGCTTTGTTGTGCCGCCAATGAAGTTTGCAACAGAAAGTTGTGAGGTCATGGAGGCTTGCATTCGTGGTGGCATGCCAGTGTTGTTACTTTCTGCCGGAATGGCAGGAGCCACAGCCCCCTCAACTGTTGCAGGCGCAATTACTCAGGCGACTGCCGAATGTCTCGCAGGACTTGTTTATGTTAATGCTATTGTTCCTGGGCATCCCACCATCTTTGGCACTTGGCCCTTTGGTCTTGATTTGCGCACAGGAGCTATGTCTGTTGGATCTGGCGAACAAGCCCTCCTCACTGCAGGTTGTGCGCAAATGCACAAATTTTATAACCTTCCAGGAGGCGCCGCAGCCGGCGCATCTGACTCCAAGATGCCAGATATGCAAGCAGGTTGGGAGCAAATGTGTTCAAACGTAATGGCAGGGCTCTCAGGCCTCAACATGGTGTATGAGGCAGCAGGAATGCATGCTTCTCTTCTTGGGTTTTGTCTTGAAAGTTTAATTCTTAGTGATGATATTATCGGTCAAGCTTTAAGGTGCGTACGTGGAATTGAAGTCACTGATGAAACCCTCGCCCTCGATCAAATTGCGAAGGTTTGCATGGGCGGACCCGGTCATTATCTTGGCGAAGATCAAACTCTTAAGCGTATGCAATCAGATTATGTCTACCCAACACTGGGCGACCGCACCTCGCCCAAAGAGTGGGTTGAACTCGGAAAGCCCGATCTACTAGAAAAGGCGACCAAGCGCAAAGAGGAAATACTCTCAGAACGCTCCGCAGCCATCTTTGATTATCAACTCGACTCAAGCTTACGCAAAAAACACAAAATTCATCTTCCTATCTAAAAATCATAATGCAATCAGATCATCTAGATGGAGAAAGCAGTTCACTTTCCTATGCTGCGGCATAACGGGATCAGCAATCCAGTTCACGTTCAAAAAACTCTCAAGCATAGATACCAGCACGATGGTTTTAAAGAAACTATCTACTCTTCCTGCACTAAGTTTGTAATTAAAAAGGTTTTATTTCCTTCAAGTTTTTTTTGAACGGTCCTAGCTTATTATTAATACAAGACATTTTACCTAACCCAATTAAAACTTAAGTTGATAACGTAAATTGGACTGCTGAAGTTAATTAAGTAAAAAACTTCAAAGTTAAAAAGATTGCTAATAAGGAAAAAATATTGTGAAATGATGAACTGTCTGCGCGGGGAATTTTTTTCTGCATTTGAAAACATACTGCTTAAGGAGAGCTAATAATGAAACGCCCCAATAAAAGTGCCTTAGACCGCAGAAAAAAAATTTATGTGCAATATGATGCAGTAAGTCAAAATGGTCTAACACCAAAAGATAATGTTTCATATGTCAGAGGCCCCGCGGAACCGCCACTCGTTAATTCCACCGTTCCGCAGCTCTTACAAAATTCTGTCTCCAGACATGGATCAAAGGATGCCTTAATTTTTCCAAATCATAGATTGAACTATTGTGATTTTAACAAAGCTGTGGATGAATTAGCTCTTGGTTTTTTAGCTATTGGTTTAGATAAAGGTGATCGACTAGGCATTTGGTCACCTAACCGTCTTGAATGGGTTCTCACACAGTTTGCAACTGCCCGGATCGGTGTGATACTTGTCAATATCAACCCTGCTTATCAACTTTTGGAATTAGAATATTCTTTAAATCAAGTTGGTTGCAAAGCGCTTGTCTTAGCAAAGAAATTCAAAAGTTCTGAATACCTTCAAATGATCTATAAATTAGCTCCAGAACTAGAAAATTGTTGCCGAGGTGAACTGCACGCCGCAAAACTACCAGACCTTAGGCACGTAATTGTGATGGATGAAGTTGAAAACTTTGATAGGTTTTGGTCTTTCAACTACGTTGCGTCTCTCGGGGGACCAACCGAGCAGTTAAGGCTCACTGAAATAGAGCGAGAGCTAAGGCCAGATGATGAGATTAATATACAATTTACTTCTGGAACGACCGGCCAACCCAAAGGGGCAACTTTGTCCCATTACAATATTGTTAATAATGCACACCTTGTAACAGATAAGATAAAGCTTACTGATAGCGATCGCCTGGCAATTCCCGTTCCTCTTTATCATTGTTTTGGCATGGTAATGGCTGTCCTTGGTGCTGTAAGTAAAGGTGCCACGATGGTCTTTCCTGGTGAGGCATTTGATGCCAAACAAACATTAGACGTCGTGGCGAGAGAAAAATGCACTGCTCTTTACGGAGTTCCCACAATGTTTGTTGGAATGCTTCAGGAGCTTGAGGCTACGCCACGTGATATGACCTCATTGCGAACAGGGATTATGGCCGGGACACTATGTCCAGTAGAAGTAATGAAAAAAGTAAACACTCAAATGAATATGAGGGAGGTTACAATCTGTTATGGAATGACAGAGACTGCGCCTGTTTCTTTCCAAAGTTTTGTTGATGATCCTGTTGATAAGCGCTGTGAAACAGTTGGCCGCATCCACCCCCACTTAGAGGCAAAAATAGTGGATGAGCATGGTGATATTGTTTCAGTTGGTACAGCAGGAGAGCTTTGTACACGAGGTTATTCAATAATGACAGGTTATTGGAATGACATTGAACGGACAAATGAAACAATCAAAGACGGTTGGATGCATACTGGCGATCTAGCAGTGTTTGATCAAGAGGGATACTGTACCATTACAGGCCGTCTAAAAGATATGATAATCCGAGGTGGCGAAAACATTTATCCCAGAGAAATAGAAGAGTTCCTATTTTCACACCCAAAAATTCGTGAGGTTCAGGTATTTGGAGTACCTGATGAAAGGATGGGAGAGGAAGTATGCGCATGGGTGGTTCCAATACCAGGAGTTGATATTAAGCAAGAAGAACTAACTCAATTTTGTAAAGGGGAGATAGCCCATTTCAAAATACCCAGGTATTTTAAATTCGTTCAGGAGTTACCAATGACAATCACAGGAAAACCTCAAAAATTTATTATGAGAGACAAAATGATTGAAGCTCTTGATAAAAAAATACCTAATGGCTGATAATCGAATAGGGACTACAAGATACGAAATATTAAGTCAGGTCTTAGACGCTGTATCCTTGCCGTCAACTCGTACGTAGTCCTCTTTACCACCGAAGCTTTCACCATCTTTTAGTAGGCCAGTCCCAGGTATAAAATTAACCTCTAAACGGATTCCATCCGGGTCTTCAAATAGAACATAGTAATATCCTGGAGCCCACTCTCTCTCTTCAGGGCCACGCACAATTCTCGCTCCAAGTGAGACCACAAGTGATGCTGTTTTATCAACGTCTGCGCGAGACTTAGCTCGAAGACAGAGATGATGTAATCCGACTCTATATTGTTGAAAGCATTCCTCCGAAAATTCAGGATCACATTTACGCACACCTATCGCTGTGCGACCTCCCACATGGTAGCAGAAATCAGGCCCGTCATGTACTAGGGACATGCCAAACTTGGGCAATAGGCTGCCATAAAAATTACGAGCTTTTTCAAACTGGCTTACTGTCAGGATTACATGCGCCATGCCATTTATATCGATTTGAGTATTATCTTCAGTCATGCCGTAGTCATTGCGCTACCCAATGCCTTTACAGCATCGGCTCGACCTGGTGAGGGTGGAATATTAAGCCCACGCTCGCACGCAGGGCGAGAACGCATTTTATTCATCCATCGTTCAAGATCTATTAGTCCTTCGGTCGGCACACGAGCCCACCTGTGGCTTCTGATCCATGACCAATTTGAAATATCTGCAATAGAAAAATTGTCTGCCAACCAAGTACGATTTATAAGACGAGTATTAAGAACTTCGTAAAGCCGTCGAGTTTCATTATGATACCGTTTTCGGGCGGCAGGAACATCATCGGGGAAGTAACGCTCGAATGCTACTGCTTGACCCTGCATTGGCCCAATCCCACTAGCTTGAAACATTAGCCATTGAATCACTTCATGGCGATCTGGGCCTTTGCTAGGTAACAGTTTGCCAGTTTTCTCAGCTAAATAAAATAAAATTGCATTAGAATCAAAGATAGTTTGTCCATCGGCACCATGATCAACAATGACTGGAATACGACCATTTGGGTTCATATTCAAAAATGTAGATTTGTGTTGATCTCCAGTAGAAAGATCTACATATTTCACCTTATAATCCAACTCCAATTCTTCAAGAACCATTGCGACTTTCCAACCATTTGGTGTTGGGGATGTGTAAAGATCGATCATTAACCCTGTGTCCTTTTTGAAATTATTATGTTATTGATTTCCTATATGATGTAAACAGATATCATTTGGATTTTTGGAATAAAAAATTATGTCTAAAGCTACCTGGTATTTTGACTTTATTTCACCTTTTGCCTATCTACAGTTAGCGCGTTTTTCTGAATTACCTCAGAGCCTAGATATTACTTTAAAACCCGTACTGTTTGGATCTTTACTCAAGCATTGGGGCCAACTGGGACCTGCGGAAATTCCAGCTAAAAGACGTTTTGTTTATCGATTTTTTCAATGGAACGCAGATCAACTTAGTATACCATTTTCTATGCCACCACGCCATCCATATAATCCTCTTCCCTCGCTACGTCTTTGTGTTGCTGCTGGTAGTCAGCTCCATCACGTTAAGGCAATTTTTAATATAATTTATGGGCAAGGGATTCAGCCAGACACCACGGACGGGATTCAAGCTATAGCAAAAGCCATAGGCATATCTAACCCTAACACAGTTATTAATGACCATAATGTCAAACAAAAGTTAAGAGAAAATACTGACCTCGCAATAAACGAAGGTGTCTTTGGTGTGCCCAGCTTTGTTCTAAATAAAGAAGTCTTCTGGGGTGGAGATGCTACAGAAATGTTCTTGAATTATTTGAATAACCCAGATCTATTTCAAACACCTGAAATGATTAGGATTTCCACTATGCCAATGGGAAAAAAAAGGAGTTGAAAACAGTAATGACTGATTCAAAAGTTTATAAGTATGATTGATCCATTTTCATATCATCCCAATTTGCGTAGTTTTATAAAACCAAGTAAAGACTCGTTTTTTCGGACCATAACAACTGAGCAAGTGAAGGAGATGTTAGCTAATTCTGGTCTTCCTTTGACACTTGAGTTCTATGATGACGAAACTCGTGAAGTTCTAAGAAGGAAAGTCTTGGCCAATCATAAGGGTGATCTTCTAATTTTTGCTTACGGATCTCTGATATGGGACCCAGCTCTCGAATTCTCAGGAATAAGGCATGCTTTCGCACCTAAGCATCAGCGCCGTTTCATTTTAGTTGACACACATGGAGGTCGCGGTACTGCCGGAGCACCGGGGCTCATGGCTGCACTTGATAGTGGTAAAGGATGTGAGGGTTTTGCATTCAAAATATCTGCCGAGAAAGTTGAAACTGAAACTGAAATTTTGTTCCGCCGTGAAATGATCGCCCCCGGATACCATGCTCGTTTTATTACAGTTCAAATTGATGGTGTAGACAAAAAAGCCCTAACTTTTGTTGCCGATCACACTGCAGAAATGATGCTTCCAAACATTTCGCGGAGTGAACAGATAAGATATGTAGCAACGGGAGTAGGAATACTAGGTAGTAGTCTTGAATACTTACAAAATACTGTAAAAAATTTGGATAAAATAGGCATTAATGATACTGATGCCTCAGAGTTGTTGGAACAGGTTTTGTTATATCAAGTTAATGCATCTAACGAATTAATAGAGTAAGATAATCTGAGGCAAAACCTAAACTCTATCTTTCTATTATTATATTTAAGTTATAATTGAGAAAGCTGTGTTGATGAAAGTATTGAGTTGGAATTGTAACTGCAAATTTAGAGATAAGTATCAGTTATTAAAAAAATATAACGCAGACATATTAATTATCCAAGAGTGTGAAGACCCACAACAGAGTTCCGACTCAGAATATAAACTATGGGCTAAAAACTACCTTTGGGTAGGGGATAAAAAACATCAGGGTTTAGGTGTCTTTGCCAAAACCAATATTACATTAAAAGCATTACCACTGCACTCAAACGCCTATAAACTGTTCTTACCTGTGTTAATTAATAACCAATATACTTTAGTTGCTGTTTGGACAAAAAGTGCATCAACTATAAAAAGAGGGTATATAAATAAGCTTTGGAATTTCTTGTTAGAAAATAGAGGATTTTTAGATTTTTCAAAAATTATAATTGCTGGCGATTGGAACAGTAATGCACAGTCGGATAGAAAACGTTCAGAAGGTAATCATTCTGATGTTGTTCGGTTTCTCAAGAAAGAGGATGTTCTTAGTGCCTATCACTACCTTCAGAAAATAGAGCATGGCGATGAAAGCGCATCAACATTTTTTCTACATCGCAATATAAAAAAACCTTACCATTTTGATTATATTTTTACTCATAAAAGTTGGTTGAACCAGGATTGCTCTTTTTCTCTATTTAAACCTACTCAATGGCTTAAATACAGTGATCATATTCCCATACTACTCGATACCAAAAATCACATATAACTCTCGCGATCATTTCGGTGGGGGTGAAATTAGAAAGGAAAACAACCCAGTTTTCAAAACTCTAGACAGAATACTCATTCATCATCCCTCTTCAGATAATTGATCTTATGTCCTTCCTGGAGTTAATAGAAACTCATATAAAACACCTGGAAGCACCCGAAGTTGGTGTGAAAATTGTGGAGGCCATATCATGAATGTTCATCCATCCATGGGTTTGATAGATTTGTATCACGCTATTAGGCCCACTTTGAGTTTTGAACCTAAAATGCATGTTAACGCCAGTGAAAGCGTTATTGTTATCAAAGATGATTTACCTAGATTTAAAGATTTACCCAAAGAAATGGGTGGGTCTGGAGATTTATTGTAATCTTACAAGGTCAATTTAATTCATTTTGTTCTGGTAAAATGCCCCAACCATTTAAGTTTGTTGGTTTAATTTCTCCATTAATTCTCTCTCTATAGACAGGACAAAATTTAGGAAATAATGGATCGCGGCTGGGGTGATACATTTCAAGGCTCATCCCATGTTCACAAGCTAACATTAGACTTGCTGATAGTTGCGGTTCACCTGTATTTGCAACTCGTAATCCATTTTCTCGCGCTAAATCCGCTGATCTCAACCAAGGAGTGATCCCACCAGCATAGCCCGGATGGAGGTTACATATATCAATGGCTTCAGAGTCGATTAACCGGGCAACACCTGCAAGGGTAACTTCACTTTGACCAGCACAGACTGGTATATCAGTCATCTTCCTAAACTTAGACAAATCTGCGATGTCATTGTCCCAGTGCACGGGTTCTTCTATCCAGAGTAAATCCAAATGCTCGCAGGTCCTTGCAAACTCTAGTGCTTCCTCCAGCGTCCAAGCCTGATTAGCATCAACTGCCAAAAGAAAACCTTTTCCACCAGCTTCTCTAACAGTTTTCACTCTTTTGAAATCTTCAGAGACACTCAACCCACCCACCTTTAGTTTCATTCCCTTACAACCAATTTCGATCAGGTTTTTAGTCTCTTTAGCGAGATCAATAAGAGATTTTTGCGGCCCGTAGTAGCCAGCAATAGCGATTATGGACGCACTAGTTCTTTTCTTACCTAAGAGGTTTATCACTGATTTATTTTCTGATTTTGCATATAAATCCCAACACAAAATGTCAGATAATGCTTGTGCATGGAGTGCGATACGGCGATCACCAAGTATATTTCGCGCCATAGGCCGCATTTCATCCCATAAGAGCTCAACATGGGCAGGATCTCTTCCAATTAGAATTTTTGAAAAATCCTCATTGATCATTTTAGCAATCTTTCGTCCAAGACCAAAATCATCACCTAAATAGCAAAAACCCTCAATGCCTTGATCGGTCTTTGCTTGAGCGAAGACACACTTTTTATGCGAATAGGTATAATTGCTTCCCTTGAAATTAGTGGAGAGTTTTACTTTAAAGGCCTTGGCCTCTACAGACAGAATTTTCATTCACCCTCCCTCTTTAAATTATGAACTTTATGGCAGGCATCGGGTTAACCATCACTGCGAGGCCCATTATAGTGTGGGTCTGAGCTTATGGGTTAAAAAAATTAACTCCATATCTTTGAACTCAATTTTCTTTTAAAAAAATGGGACATTTTAATTTAATTTTAATTCGTTTTGTACTTTAAGAAGAGCCGTTTCAAGAATATCAAACATTTCATCAATTTGTTTCAATGTAATAATAAGTGGTGGTGAAAAAACAGCCATGTTGATAAGGGGGCGCACTATCAAGCCCAGCTCTTCACAAGCCTCATCAACCCTTGATCCTAGAGAACGTTCTGCTTCAAGGTCATCAGCTTGGCATTCAATGCAACCAAGTAAACCCATACCACGAGCATCTCCAACAATGTCGTACTTCATAAGTTCTTTTAGACGCCTTTGGAAGTGGGGTGTTACATTGAGAACATTTTCCAGAATTTTTTCATTTTCAATGATTTCAATGTTTTTCAACGCAGCAACACAAGAAACCGGATGGCCAGAATAGGTATACCCATTTGTAAAGGCAGATGGTTCTTCACCTTGGCTCAAAATCTCCATCACACGATCTGAAATAATGCACGCCCCCAACGGTAAATAGCCTGATGTTAGTCCCTTCGCACAAGTGATAATGTCTGGGACAAAATCAAAAACCGCTTCTGATGCAAACCAGTGACCCAAACGGCCAAACCCTGTTACAACCTCATCCGAAATGTACAGAATATCATTTTCACGACAAATTTCCCAAGTTCTTTTTTGATATCCAGCAGCCGGCACAATTACGCCACCAGAGCTCAGAATAGGTTCTGCGATAAATGCTCCAATTTTATCAGCACCTAACTCAAAAATGGCAGTCTGCAAATCTGTTATTTTAGCATCACACCACTCTTGCGTGCTCATGCCATTGGGTCTGCAATATGGGTTCACATCTGGCAAAAAATGAACAAGCTCAGTATCAAAATCAAAATGAGATTTATCTCTATCCTTACCTGACACAGAATGTGCCAAATAAGTAGATCCATGATATCCTTTTTCACGCGCGATTATCATCTTTTTTTCAGGAAGCCCTCGACGATTATTTAAGTATTGCATTGTGCGCAGTGCAGTATCTACCGCCGTCGATCCACCTGTTGTAAAAAACACATTATTTAAATCGCCTGGTGCCAGATCAGCAATTTTTTTCGCCAAAATTACAGATGGTTCAGACGAATTTGTAAATGGGGAGGTGTAAGATAATTTTTCCACCTGTGTGGCAATTGCTTCGGCCATATCTTTTCTGCCGTACCCAATTTGGCTGCACCACATTCCACCTGGTCCATCAATGTAGCGCTTCCCAGAACCATCCCACATATAGATTCCGTCAGCAGATGCGACAAACATGTTATCATAATCTCTCCAACTGTCGATAGCCGCCCATGGGTGAATTTGATGCGTTCGATCCCACTTTTTCAGCGTTTCAAGGTTTGGTCCGTTTGCAGATAATGTTGAAATCGCCATTTCTATTCCCTAATAAAATTAATTTGATTAATTTAAAACGTCATTTTACGTGTTTAGCAAGTTGTTGATCTAAAAGATCACGCTTCTGTTGGCGAAACATGATAAGTGCCGCAATTGCAATACAAACTGCAACAACCAATATAATGATTGTTGCCAAGGCATTTATGTCAGGGCGTAACCCAAGGCGAATTCGAGAAAAAATTAATATAGGTAATGTAGTAGCACCTGGTCCAGTTACGAAGCTAGCAATCACTAAATCATCAAGAGAAAGAGTAACTGCCAACAGCCAACCTGAAACTAACGCTGGCATCAGACGCGGAATTGTAATCGCTGTCAAAACTTTAAAAGGTTTGGCACCTAGATCAGATGCGGCCTCTTCCAACGATTGCCCCATTCCTGTTAGTCGAGCCTGAATAGTAACCGCCACATAGGCCATCGAAAATGTTATATGAGCAATTGTAATAGTAGCAAATCCACGATTTTCCGGCCAACCAAAAACTTGTCTTAGCGTGATAAATAAAACTAGCAAAGACAGACCTGTTATAACCTCAGGCATAACTAAGGGGGCCATAAGCATCCCACCAAACAAAGTGCGGCCTCTGAATTGACCAAATCGTACCATTGATAAGGCTGCTAATAAACCAAAGATTGTGGCGAAGGTTGCATTCACAAGTGCAATTTTAAGACTCAAACTGACCGCGCCCCATACCTCTTCAGATGCAAAAAGAACTTTATACCATCTAGTTGACCAACCACCCCAAACTGGAACCAATTTAGAATAGTTAAACGAATAGACGACCAAAAGGATCATTGGAATATAAAAAAATGCTAACCCAAGTGTAATCATAACTGTAAGAAAACGAGAGCGCCTACCGTGCATATTCTATTTTCCTCCCGTCGATTTGCCCTGATAATACTGAAATACTATAATAGGCAATACAAGCAAGAAGAGCATAGTGAGAGCAACCGCTGATGCCACAGGCCAATCAGTGTTTCGCGAAAACTCATTATATAAAACGCGACCAATCATTTGAACATTACCACCCCCTAGTAAGTCAGGAATAACGTATTCACCAGTTGCAGGAATAAATACAAGTAATGAGCCGGCGATAACACCTGGCATAGTTAATGGCAGTGTTACTTTAAAAAAGGTGTTAGTCGGCCTTGATCCCAAATCAGCTGCCGCCTCATTTAAACTGCCATCGAGTTTTTCTAGGTTGGCGTAAAGCGGTAATATCATGAACGGCATATATGTATAGACAATACCGATATAGACAGCGAATTCTGTATACAACATTTGAATAGGTTCATTGATAATTCCGAATGCTATTAGAATACTGTTAATAGTACCTTGATCCGAAAGCAGTCCCATCCAAGCATAAACGCGTAACAAAAAAGATGTCCAAAATGGTAAGATAACCAAGAAAAGAAAAATTGGCTTTGCTAATGGACCAGAACGAACAATCCCATAGGCAATAGGGTAACCAAACAAGAGGCAAAAGAATGTCGAAACTGCCGCAATTTTTACTGAGTTTAGATAGGTATCAAAATAAAGATTGTCAGTCATGATATAAATAAAATTGTCGAAAACAATTCGTACCGTCACAATACCACTGTCTGTCCACTCGAACATATTAGAAAACGGTGGGCTCGCTATTTTTAGTTCTGCAACACTAATTTTTGCAACAATAAAGAATGGAAGTAGAAAAAATAATAAAAGCCAAACGAAAGGAATAGTTATTACAATTAACCGCCAATGTTTCTGAATTTGTCGACCAACGCGGTTAGGCAACAAGCTCCATGTTTCAGCACTCGTTCTATTAACACTTTTGGTTTTCTCATTCATGAGGTTAGCAACATTACGCTCTCAGGTTCCCAACTCAAAAATACTGTATCTTCCCAAGTAATGCTATGAGTGCGGCTCATCGGCCGTCTTTGGTTCGGTGCTGTTACATCAACAATTTGCCCATTTTGAAGACGAACTTTGTAAATAGACGTTTCGCCAAGGTAGCCTATGTCTTCAACCTGTCCCATAATTTGATTGGGCCCTGTGTTTTTAGGTGGTGTTATACTGAGATGAATCTTCTCAGGTCTTAGCCCAACCCAAATTTGTTTATTTTCCGCAACTGATTGGCCATGGTTTATATACACCTCTCCAACATTAGTAGACACTCGGACATGATCTGAACCATCTTCGATTACACGACCTTCAAAAATATTAGCAGAACCAATAAAGTCAGCAACAAATCTAGATTCAGGAAACTCGTAAATTTCTGTAGGTGTCCCAATTTGTTTAAACCTACCAGCATCCATAACGGCCATCCTCGAAGACAAAGTCATAGCTTCCTCTTGATCATGAGTTACCACTATAAAGGTAACCCCTACTTGTTCTTGAATATTAGCAAGTTCGAATTGAGTTTGCTTGCGTAACTTTTTATCAAGAGCTGCCAGAGGTTCATCCAACAACAATAACTTTGGTTCTTTAACCAACGACCTTGCCAATGCTACCCTTTGGCGTTGTCCACCAGAGAGTTGTTGAGGTCTGCGTTTTTTGTATCCTTCAAGCTCAACCAATTTTAAGATTTCATGAACACGATCTGCAATTTCATCCTTAGGCATAACATCTTGTTGAAGACCAAATGCAATATTTTTTTCAACTGTCATATGTGGAAAAAGCGCATAACTTTGAAACATCATATTAGTTGGGCGTTCGTAAGCGGGAACTTTAGACATATCCATACCATCGATACTAATCGTTCCGGCCTCTGGATATTCAAATCCAGCAAGCATTCTTAAAAGCGTTGATTTACCACAACCAGAACCACCAAGGAGGCAAAAAAGTTCACCTTGGTATATGTCTAAATCGACATTATCGACTGCTATAACATCGCCAAACTTTTTTGTTAGCCCTTTAATCTGCACAAGTGGTTTAGTTTTGTCGTCAGTGTGCCAAGTTGTATCATCTACGTTCGATTTTTCTATCAAATCAAATCTCACTATTTATAATTACTGATAAAAGTAAGACGGCGATATGAAATTACCGCCGTCAAATCTTTATGAGATTAATTACCCGCTTTAAAATTAGTCCAGGTTCTTGTTTGAAGACGCTTAACTTTTGGTGGTAAAACTGCAGTTGTGTACATGTGATCAACTTGATCAGATGTTGGAAAAGCAGCTGGGCTAGATGTGACCTCTTCGTCGACTAAGCTCTTCCCTGCTAGATTTGCAGTTGCATACCAAGTGTAGTTACTGTCAGCGGCAGCAACTTCTGGACGCATCATGTAGTTCAAGAAAAGATGTGCATCATCCTTGTTGCTGGCATCAGCTGGAATAAGCCAACCATCGATCCAAAGCTGTGCTTTACCTTGCCCTGCTGGTAGGAAGAAATCAAGGATTACACCTGTGTTCGCTTCAGCCGCACCTGACATTGCAAGCAATCCATCTGGACCCCAAGTTACCGACACACAGAATTCTTTTTGAGGCATGCGTTGATAAGCATAGTTATCAAAAGTTTTTACATATGGACGAATTTTAGCGAGCATTGCACCAACTTTTTTATAATCATCTGGGTTAGTTGAATTTGGGTCAAGTCCCATATGGGCTAGTGCCATTGGAATGATATCACCGGGCGAGTCTAATAATGATACGCCACATTTAGATAGTTCTTTAAGGTGTGCTGGATTGAAAATCATATCCATTGAACCGATAGGAGCGTCCGCATATGTCGCCATAATTAGTTCTTTGTTATATGTAACCCCATGTGAGCCCCACATATAAGGTACAATGTGAGCGTTATCAGGGTCCCAATTGCTTGCTAATTGAGCCATGAGTGCCGGATCCATATTTGCAAGTTGATCTAACTTCGTTTTATCAAGTGGCGCAATAATACCTGCCTGAATCAAGCGTGCTGTGTCACTACCAGAGTGACTAACAGCATCATATCCGCTACTACCCGCAAGCAATTTGGCATCAATTGATTCAGCAGAATCATATTCATCATATATAACCTTTATTCCATACTCAGTTTCGAAATTTTTAATAGTATCTTCAGCGATATACTCACCCCAGTTAGTAACTTTGAGAACTCGCTCTTCTGCATAAGCTGAATTAGCAAGCAACGAGCTGACTGCTAAAGTATAGGTCAGGCCTATAAATTTATTTATTAATTTCATTGTCGATTTCCTCTCCCTAGATTAAATTCTTTTTTTCTTAGTTTTGATAATAGCTATTAATTCAGGCCAATACTTTTATCAAAATACAAGTACACCCACTAGCCATTGCCCCCCTATTCTTGCAATTGACTATTTAGCCTGTAAACATGCTATTCTGTTCAACGCAATAAAGTCAAGTTGACTGATCAGTCAAATAGAATACAAATGTGTAAGCTAAATTTTATAAATCAATCATCTGGCGACACTTTTTAAAAAAAATCTTAGGTGATTTCATTGGCACCGTAAGAAGGGCTTAGCAAAAAAGTATGGAAATGGAAAAAAATCATAAAATATTATTTGAGCCATTAAAAATAGGCCCTAAGACAACTAAAAATCGATTTTATCAAGTACCTCATTGTAATGGAATGGGCCATCGGTGGCCACGCACAATGGCAGAAATGCGTGGTGTAAAAGCTGAGGGTGGTTGGGGTGTTGTTTGCACAGAAGAATGTTCAATACATCCAACAAGCGATCTAACACCTGCAACGCTAATGCGCCTTTGGGACGACAGCGACCTACCAGTTCATGAATTAATGATTAATAAAGTCCACGAACACGGAGCGCTCGCAGGAATTCAACTAGTACATAATGGCCAATCCGTTAGTAACTACCTTTCCCGTATGCCAGCACTTGCTCCCTCTCCTTGTCCGACTGAAACAGCTAACTCCACTCAAGCAAGAGGAATGGATAAAGAAGATATAAAAGCATTACGACGCTGGTTTTGCGAAGCAGCAATCAGATCTCAACGTGCTGGCTATGATATAATTTATGTTTACGCTGCTCATGGAATTATGACCCTACTCTACCAGTTTATTTTGAAACGCTACAATCAACGAACTGATGAATACGGAGGAAGCCTTGAAAATCGCGTTCGCCTTGTACGTGAAATCTTAGAAGATACAAAAGATGCGGTAGGGCAAGATTGTGCAGTTGCGTTTAGATTTGCTGTTGATGAATTACTTGGTGAAGATGGTATGCACCCTGCTGAGGCAGAAGATATTGTTGGTACATTAGCTGAAGTGCCAGATCTTTGGGATGTCAACGTTGCAGACTGGGGTAATGACTCTTTGCCGTCAAGATTTGGGGTAGAAGGCGCGCAAGAAAAATATATTAAATTCGTAAAGGGCATAACTACTAAACCAGTCGTGGGTGTTGGAAGATTTACATCTCCTGATATTATGGCTTCCCAAATTAACCGTGGTGTATTGGATCTGATTGGAGCCGCAAGGCCCTCTATCGCAGATCCATTTCTTCCAAAGAAAATTCAAGAGGGGCGCTCTAACGAAATCCGTGAATGTATCGGCTGCAATATGTGTACGACAGGCGATTACGTAGCCTACCCAATGCGATGCACTCAGAACCCAACGATGGGTGAAGAATGGCGTAAAGGGTGGCATCCAGAAAAAATTCCCCTAGCTAAATCGAAAGATACTATTTTGGTGGTTGGCGGTGGCCCTACTGGTCTGGAAGCGACGCTTGCCCTTTCGAATAGATCGTATGATGTTACCCTGGCTGAAGCTAGTAACGAAATGGGCGGCAGGGTATTAAGTGAAACCAAGTTAGGCCCTTTGCGCCAATGGAAAAGGGTCGCTGATTATCGTACTTCGATGTTGTCCACTCGAAGCAATGTGGATTCATTCACTCAGAGCAAAATGGATGTTGATGCTATTCTTGAATTAGGTGCAAACCATGTCGCAATAGCAACTGGGTCTAAATGGAGATTGGATTTACTGGGCATTCATCACAGATTTAAAGATGTTAAAATTCATGCACCCATGATGATCTCACCGGAACAAATCATGTTGGGCCATGTTCCAACTGATAACGTTTTAATTTTTGATGATGATCATTACTATTTGGGAAGTGCTCTGGCCGAGCAACTGGCGGAACTTGGGCTTAAAGTCACCTTAGTAACTCCCGCGTCTGAAGTATCAGGCTGGACGCATTTTTCACTCGAGTATGAGCATATACAAATTAAGCTTAGAGAATTAGGTGTTACTATAATTTGCAATCATGGCATTGCTGAAATAGGTGACGGTTTCGTTGATCTTTCTTGTGTTTTCGTAGGTACGAAACATAAGGTTGAAGTTAACACGGTAGTACCAGTGACTTCACGAATTAGTCAGGATGACTTGTACTATAAAGTTCTTGCGCGCAGGCAAGAGTGGCAAGACAATGGAATTAAATCAGTCACTAGGATTGGAGATTGTTACGCACCGGGAACCATTGCAATGGCAGTTTATGCCGGTCACGAATTTGCGCGTAATTTAGATATGCCTATCGATCCAGATATTCCTTTTAGGCGTGAAAATGATTTTGAATTAAGTCGATCTTGGCAGAATTTTAAAACATGATAGTTTTGCATCAATCATCATATCAATTCACAAAAAGAACTGGTATCGACAACACGTCCATAAATATACCCTTAGTGTTGTTTGCATAATAAGTTTAAAAGAAAGATCTGATAATGACTAAAGATGCGAATAAAAATAGTCCTCCCAAAAACTGGGATAGAAGCGGACTTCCAGGATGGAGCTATCACAGTCCTGCGCTTTTAGAAATGGAAATAGAAATCTTCAAAACTCATTGGCAAATTGCATGCCATATATCTGATGTTCCCAATGTTGGAGACTTTAAAACATTTGATCTATGCGGGGAGCGTGCAATCATTATTCGCGGTTCAAGCTTAGAGATTAAAGCCTTTCACAATATATGCCGCCACCGAGGTTCCCGTTTGGTTACAAAAGATCAGGGTACATGTAAAAATGCCTTAATTTGTCCATTTCATGGGTGGGTCTATAATTTAGATGGTACTCTGAGAGGAGCTGCGCGACCTGACACTTTCCCAGCTTTGGATAAAGACGAATTTGCGTTGCGAACCGTAGAACATGAAGTTTGGAATGGTTTTGTTTTTGTACGTTTTAAGCAGGGACCACAACCTTCAGTTAAAGAATTGTTAAGCTGTTACGAAAAAGAGGCCACTAGCTACAATATCTCCAATCAGGTTCCAACTGATGGTTTTTGGACTGAAATGTCGCCAGTCAACTGGAAATCAATTCGTGACGTTGACAACGAAGGTTATCATGTTGCAATGGCCCATCCCGGCTTACAAGATTTATATGGCTCGAATTACCGAGACGAACCATATGAAAATGGTGTGTCACGCTCTGAAGGTCAATTCACTAAGTCGAAGGGTAGACATTGGGCTGTTCGAAATTATAAGAAATTTTCTAAAAAACAAAAGTCACTTCCAGAAAGTATGGCTAAAACTTGGGTTTACTATGGGATTTTTCCAAATTCAGTTATAGCAATGACACCAGAAACGTCTTTGTTTTATCAAGAGTTTCCAGTCTCATTTGATGAATCTATAATTCGTAGCGCGACATATCGCTATCCAAACGAAGACAGACAACAAAAAGTGGCTAGATATCTGGCTAGCCGTATTGATCGCGAGACAGTAGTTGAAGATCAACAACTTACTATTTGGTCAAATGAATCTATGGCTTCGGACTCATTTGATGGATTTTATTTGTCTGACGCAGAATACGGCGTGCGCACGTATCACAATCATTTACGCTCACTTCTTCCTGTTTATAACGTAAAGGAAGCCCCAAAAGAAAACGAAATAAAACACTTAAATGCTTCTCTTGATATGAAAAATATATGATGAGTGTTAGGCCTTCTATATCTTCGGAATTTAAAAAACAAAAAATACTTTTAGCTTCTAAAGTTGGAACTCCAGGATCAGGAGCCATCCGTTACGCTGCGGCAATGTATTTTTATAATCACGGTAAAGTTTCACCAGAAATGCTTGAAATTTATCGTAGATGCTGCAAACTTGATAGAGAGGATCCCATAGATCTGGCTCAATTTGAGGGTGTTGGAATCATCCCAAACTTGATCTTAGAACTGTGAGAAAATAATTGTTGTGAATTTACCTACAAGTAATCCAGACGTTGTAATTGTAGGCGCAGGAACCGCCGGCCTTTCTGCGGCAAAAACTTTAAAAAAATTTGGCTATTCAGTCGTCGTATTAGAAGCAGAAGCATTTATTGGAGGTAGATGCATCACAGATAATTCGACATTCAAAGTGCCTTTTGATGTGGGTGGATCTTGGCTACATTCTGCTAAGATCAATCCTTTAGCACGTTTGGCGGAAAAGAGTGGAGTGTGTTTACACAAAAAAAATTGGGATTGGACTTGGGTGCATTCAAATGGAACCCTACTTACTCCACCACAAGTAAAAGAATATGGTAGACACCATACAGAAATGTGGCAGGCAGCCAATAAGGCTGGTGCGAGGTGCAGGGATCAGTCTGTTGAACAAACTTTACCACATTCTCCCTATAAAAACTTAGTTAAAAATTTAATAGCTCCAATGTTAGGCGCTGATCCAGACGTAGCATCATCGGCAGATG
>Ga0114998_10001229_pt1 | contig 19646 bp, 10 predicted proteins | sample ArcticOcean_MG_C_5_FD_87044 | JGI IMG/M metagenome (GOLD analysis project Ga0114998, IMG submission 87044) | Marine microbial communities from western Arctic Ocean - ArcticOcean_MG_CB4_138 | ecosystem: Environmental > Aquatic > Marine > Oceanic | place: Arctic Ocean: Canada Basin | collected... | reverse complement strand
GAAGAAGAAGAAGAAGAAGAAGAAGAAGAGGAGGAGGAGGAAGACGAAACGGGAGAGGAAAAAAATAACAGTACTATTCATATGAGCAAGAATAATAAACTGCTGAGTAGTAATAGGAAATACAAAGGCCGTCGATCGCGATGTCGAGAAATGCGTTGGGTTACAGAAAAAGGAGCCATTGTATCCGTAGATATATCGCCTTGCGGTGAAACCTTGGTCGCTTGGATGGATCATCCCACGAACGAGCTTTATACTCTCGCAATTTCAGATGCAGACGCGTCGGTTCGTGAAACATCGATTGATATGGAAGAAGTAAACGATGTGGAGCAGAAAGTTTCAGAAGGCGCCGCGAGTGGTGACGTATTCCGGATTCTTTTGAGAGAGAACTTCAGCGTTACAGCTTCCGAGAGGTCGAAACTTCCTGGGGCGACAAACTCAACGATCTCTTTCTCTTCTTCATCAAATCAAGATGCGGAGAGTACGCCAGGGTTGGGTTCACGTGCAGCCGTTCTTCCATTTTTTTCATCGCGAGCAAGTCATTGTTCGTTAAAACCGATACTCGCGACGTGTTCAACAGATGGCGCAGTGCGAATCTGGTCTACTCAAGAAAAGAAGAAAATGTTCTCCGAAGGTGCATCTTCGTCTACTTTGACTTCGAATATGAACACGGATAATAATAACTACCACAATAATAACTCTGAGAACTCTTCGAATAATAGTAAAAATTCGCATCAGCCATCGAGTTTCTGTTGTGCGTTGGAGCTTTGTGAGCGTTTTCCAGAGACACCGCTATGCGTTGCGTTACACCCTTCGGGCCACATACTCCTTGTTGCATTCAACGACAAGCTTCGAATGTTCTATATTCACCGCGATAGCCTCGAGAAAGCGCACGAGTTTCCGCTAAAAAACGTACGTGATGTCAGCTTCTCTCACGGTGGTCACAAGTTTGTAGCGGCGCATGGTAACTGTGCAAAAATTTTCGATTCTTATACAGGTGCCAACGTATCGACGCTTCGTGGACACTCATCAAAAGTAAGAAGAGTAAAGTGGACGAGTGATGACGAGCATGTCGTAACAATCGGTGCAGACGGGTGTTGCTATCGATGGGAGCTACACGGTGTCGATGCTTTATCTGGTGAGCATAAGAGAAATGCTGAACACGCTCGAAAAGGGTGTCGATACGACGACGTCGCACTTTTACCGAAGGAACTTGGAAACGGCGTGTTTTTGGTGGGAAGTGATCGTACAATAAAAGAGCTCGACGGAGAAAAGTTTGGCGCTGGATCGTGTCGAGAGTTTGAGATTTCTTCGTCGATGTCCTCACTCGTTGCTTGCGATGTTGGTAATGGTATCGAAAATGGAGGCGGCGGAAATAATACCTCGTCAACCAATCAGAACGTTAAAGAAAATGGAGCTCGAAGAAAAGCAAGAACGTTGACATCAACGTGTTTTCTAACTTCTTCGAGACTTTTGGTATGTGGTACATCGTGCGGTTCGTTGCGTGTGTACACTACGCCTTTAACAGGGGAATTTCGCGAGTATCGTTGTGCGAGTAATCGAGAAATAACGTCTATTTGCGCTTCGGATACAGAAAAGAGGATATTCGCGTGTTCTGCCGATGGAACGATGTTCGCGTTTGAGATAATTGATGATAACGATACGGATTCAAGCAGATTAAGCGGTGTAAGTTCACGTTCGCCATTGTTTCTCGCCGGAAGCAGCACATCTGATAGAAACAAGAGCGTAAAAGATACAAGCGATAGTATTGCACCGGATGACGTTTTAATATCGCGACTTGTTTTACTTGAAAACGAAAAAAATATCGTAGAACTCCGCTCGAGAATTCGCGAGCTTCGCGCTAGACACGAGTACGAAAGTCGAAGAGCAGGCCAACATCATCAGGAAGAGATAAATCGCTTAGAAGCGCAGCGTAAAAGCGATCTGGAGAGAGAGATTGCAAAACGAACAAAGTTGCGAGAAATGTTCAACGAAGATAGGGCGAAATCGGAAGAAAAAGCAAAAAGCGCAGAAGAAACAAGAAAAACGCGCGAAGATCACAAAGAAAGAGAGTACAGACGAAAACTTGCAAAAGAGTATGAGAAAATAGAGAACTTAAAAGTCAAGAAAGAGGAGGAAGTCACGAAATGGGACGAGCAAAATTCGGCGTTGGTACAAGCGCACGAAGCGTACGTCAAGGAAGCGGAGACGAGATTAGAAAAGGAAACTCAGCTTTTGAAAGGTAGAATCGCGCAGTTAGAATCCGAGATTGTTGCAGAGAAGGAAATCAGCGAGGAAATACAGCGCCAAGTTGAGGAAGACGCGGACGAAGAGATTGAAAATTTGAAGAAGGTATTTCAACAAAACATAGAATCAGAACGAATAAGACAAGCCGAGTTAAGAATCGAACACGCAAAGACGAGAAAGTCAAAAGAATCAGCGACGCGTAACGAAATGAACGCTATCGAGGAAGCATCTTTAGCAAAGAATGATTTAGTATCGTACAAATTAGAGCTCGAACGAACTAAACAAGCGATGGTTGATAAGGACGAAGAAATAAGAAGGTTGAACGACGAGAACAAAAGGGCGAAAGACGAGGCGACCCGAAAGGCTAAGGAGGAAAAGAAAATAATTGCGAATATGAACGAGTTGACTTTAAAATTCTGTAAAATCGATCAAGAAATTTTACCAAGTAAAGACCTCGAAATTTGCGAATTGAAGAAGAGTTTGAAAGATATGGAGGCGTCGGCTATTAAAACCTTAGAAACTGTTAAAACTTTTCAGAGGGATTTAGACGAAGCGAATCGAAACGTGAAAACGTCCCAAAAAGACGCGAAATTAAAGCGAAGACAGTGCGAGCAGTCAGAAAATGTAGTCAAAAGATTCCAAAGAGATCTGTTTCAAGTCGTCGATCGAATGGAAGATTTTAAAGCTTTGAAGGACTCTGTTGTATTTTTGTACGCTCGATACGCGCGTGAAGAAGAATCGAAAGAAAACGAAAATTTTTTGACTCGAGCAGAAGAAACCGCGCAAGCGGCACAGAAAAGGAACGAAGTTTTGGAACAAACCATAGAAAGACTGAGAAAACAGTTACGAAAAGAAAGCGAAGCGAGGCGAGCGGAGGTTGCGATGGTTTTGCGAGAAAATGCCGACTTGTGCCTCGAGCGAAACCGAAAAACAACGAGCGTTGTGCCATCGACAACAACATCTCCGTTTTTTTCAGAATTGAAAAGTTACATAAACTCTATTTAAAATATGACTAAATAGTATTATACATACGCAATGCCGCTAATTTGCGAGTTGATCACCCAATATCCTTGCAAATCATAATACTCTAAATTCACGTTTTCGGCGCCAAAAACGTCCAAAATTGCTTCTCCCGTATTCCTATTTAATCTACATCCATCGGCTGCCCTCATTTGTAACGGCGTCAAGTACTCTTGTTGCTTACGAAGATCTGCATTCGTTTGCGATAGCACGTGTTCGACGAAAATAAACTTTCCACGTCCAGGTTTCAGAACTCTCTTGACTTCTTTCAACGAGGCCAATTGATCTTCAACGGAGCAAAGAACGAGCGAACACGCTACGATATCAACTGACGCATCATCAAACGGTAACGATTCGCTCACACCGCGCAACGGCCTGTACCTGACCTTTTTCGATTTAACGTTATTTGCATAACTATCCATCGCATATTTCGTCATGTAATCATTCGGATCGATTCCATACACGTCAATTTTATCAATATACTGACCGCCGTCTTCGGCTATCATGTCGTAATATCTCGCATTCGGCCACGTTCCACTGCCGAGCTCGACGCAATCAATAACCGTTCCGCTTCTACCATCGTCAAAACCATCATCACTCTTCTTCGCTGAAAAACGAAAATCCCGAAACCCAATCGTAAACAAATCTCTCTTCCTCTCATAAACATCTCGTTCATACCCGCCCATAGTCGTCATCGCTTTCGCGAACACTTCGTCTCTCCTCAAATCTCTGTGGTCGAATAACTCCTTCAACTCTTCAGAGTTTTCTTCAGTAACCACGACTTGCGGGAACGCGTTAGACTGTTGTCGTCGTTGCGTGGAACAAAGGAAACACGCGCAACACGCCGTCTTCAACAACATCTCTCTCCTCTTCGCATCAGTACTATTCTGTTTTACAACATCATCATAATCATCGTTCAAAGAACTTTTTATTCGATAACTCGTATTACGACGATTACGAGTCAGAATTTTCTCCACAATCACGTCGTTCTTCTTCTTCTTCTTCTTCTTCTCCCTATTCTTTTCCTGTTCCTTCACTGTAATCGCGCTGTTTACCGTAACGATCTGTTTCATCGTAACACACTCCCTGTATTGTTTTATGTTGAGATATTTCTTCTTCTTTGCCGTTTTGATCTAAATTAGATATAGATCTTCAAACAGATAATACGAACCAACGAACGACACACGGTTTTAATGTAATTACTACTCCTTGCCCAATCAGCTGCTTCAGAAAGCGCCTGTTATTTCGTCGTCGTTATTGTTATCACCGAAACCCTAAACATACCCAACAGTCTAACTTGTTTAGGGTTTCAGACAGATCTTTAATATTCTGGTATTTAGAGTAATAATATTAATAAACAATACGCGCACGGCTTTAGTATAATTACTACTGCTACTACTGCTAACGATAGTAATACGGTGCAGGCGCGCGTACTGGTTAAAAAAGTAACAGTATCGTCCTCTTCTTCTTCTTCTTCCTCTTCCTCCTCTTCTTCTTCTTTGTTTTCGTTGAATTTACAGGGAGCTAGCATATATCTTACCACATCAGCATTATTATTCTGCAAAGGCGCGTTAAAGTAGTAATAATGCCTGGACAGCGCAGATATTCTTCGCAGTATAAATCCGAAAAAAGGAAGGAGTGCGAGAGAAAAGTCGAACAAGGGAAAGCGGCGATTGCGGCGAAGACGCGAGCGAAGAACGTTGAACGAGGGAACACCGATGGCGAATTGACTTGGAATAATATGCCGAAAGATATATTGGAGAAGATATTTAGGCAAGGCGGGTTCACTTGCGCGGCGCCGGCGATGATGGTATGCTCGTATTGGCACGATTGCGCTTTGCCGGTCGTGGATGAGCTTAATCCGATAAAGACGAGGTTTGTTGAGGAGTGCAGTTTTTACGACGTCGACGAACGGGAGTTTACGTGCATACAAAGTCAATTGGAGAAGGTTTTATTGGTGAAATCGGAGGAGATTAAAGCCGCAAAGGCGCCGTTTAAAAAAATTGAACGATCGTTAGGGTATGGTCATTATCACGTGTTCAACGTCTCAGACGCCGTTGATGCGTTGTTCGCGCCGCCGACGGATGAAGCGGAAGTAAACTCAGGGAATTGGGGATTAATAGCGTTTGCGATTAGGTTGTTTCAAAAGAAGGAAGAGAAGGAGATTAAGAAGATGGAAAAAGTGTTGTTGACCGATAAGCAATCGATATTGCGCAGAAGAGCTTTAGTGTTAGCATTCGAACATTTAGATATTCCAATGAATAAATTGGATTCATCGAAGAACGCTAAAATACTCGAATGGCTTTCGAAAGGCGAAGAGAAAAGCTCTCTATCTCTATTCGCGCTCTTGCAAACGCTTAAACCGCGCGAAACCTCTGTGTTACTTTTTCAAGAAGCGTGTTCGAAGGTTACTACCAAACTCGAGGAATTGAAAGCTGATTGGAAGAAAGGGAAAGAAGCGTTCTTGATGTCAAGATATGACCACGGTTCTTTGCCGCCGCCGAAAAAACTTTTGAAAACACTCCAAGCCGCTGCTCCTCCAAAGAACGCGAGACGATCACCGTTCTTAAAACAAATCGGGTTCGTAAAAGAAGAAGAAGAAGACGAAGATGAAGGAAAAGAAGAAAAAGAAAAACACTCGAATTCATTGGAGACGAAAATCTTTGGGAAGACAAAAAGCGAACGTCAATCGCAACAACGACCACAGCGCTCGATCGACGTCGTCGTCAAAGACGAAGAAGAACAACAACGACGGCGATCGAAAAAAAATCCAACTTCTAAACGCAAAAAACCTGCATCACCACCTCCTCCTCTCATAATTTCGCCAATAAAAACGTCGAACTCAGGAAGGCGCGTGAGGAAAGCCGCTCGATATCGATAACGTGCTGTTGAGAAGAATTTATTTATAGGAATTACCATGTTTGTGATGAGAAATAAATATAAAGAGAAATGAGAACGCACAAGCGTTACAAATAACGACGCGCGCAATCAAAAACGAATCAGAAACTGGAAATGGACGCAATAACCGATTCATTACACTTGACGCAAGCGCATAAGCGAATCTCTCAAATCTCTAGAACACTACTTCAGCCTTCTTCTTCTTCTTCTTCTTCTTCTTCTTCGTTTTCCAAAAATGCCGAATCAGTAACGAAAGAAAAAACGATTGTATGTATTGGTGCGTGCGTTTTCGACATACAATGTTATCCAAGCGAAGGGTATTCTTTAGAAGTGTCGACTTCGGTGCCGGGTAAATGCGAGAGTAAGGTCGGTGGTGTCGCGAGGAACGTTTGTGAAAGTTTAGCCGCATTAGTAGGTGTTAGCAGTAAAAATGGTGGCAGTGGTAACAGTAATGGTAGTTTTGATAGCAGTCGACGTCGGAGAAGCGATGATGGCAGTGATAGGAACAGAGTTGAGAAAAGTCGACGACGGCACCGGGTAAGGATTAAAATGGTCTCAACCGTTGGCGATGATGAGAATGGGAGACTGATGAAAACGCAGTTGGAACGTTTAGGGGTTGACGCGAGTGCATTGTTGATTAGTGAAAGGAGCGAGAGAACGTCTACTGTAGTCGCGATAATGGATCGAGGGAGTCGCGCGAATAATAATGAAAAAGAACTCCATGCGTGCGTTGCGGATGTTCGAGAGATTATTTTAGATCGAAGGAGAGTAGAGGACGTCTTCGCGAGCGGTGTGGATTTCGTGATGTGCGACGCGAATTTGACGATTGATAGTTTGAAGAGAATTAGCGAGAAGATGACAAAGGAGCAATTGCTTTGGTTTGAACCGACGTCGGTTGTGAAATCGGTCAAAATTCTCGATATCGTCGGGCGAGTCGATTTGACGAGTCCGAATCAGAAAGAACTGAGGGAAATGGCAAACGCTCTGAGGAGGAAAATAGCTCCTGGATCTCCGCCTTCGCCGTGTCCATTTAATCCAGAGCTGAAATTTGAGACCGCACAAGAGGCGTTAGATTCTTTAGCCGGTGATTTGCAAGTACTGCACGCGCATGGAGTGAAAGTTGTATATTTAACGCTCGGCGCTTTAGGGGTTATATTATCGTTCTCTCCCATAAACGGGGCAACGATATACGCGCACATTCCAGCTGCGAAAATAAATAGCGAAGATGGTCTTAATTTAGTCGGCGCCGGTGATGCTTTCGTGTCTGGTACAATGTTTGTTCTTGCGGAACTTTTAAAATCATCATCGCCGTCGTCGTCGTCGTCGATGGTGAGTTTTAGTTTCGATGATTTATGCAAAGCTGCAGTGTTTGGTACGAAAGTAGCATCGATTTGTGTCGAAACGAGTGCGAATGCGTTGGGTGGCTCCACAGATAAGTTAGAAAAGCTCTTCGCCAGGGAGAATAAATTCGCCAACGATGACGATACGAGAAATGTAGTAGAAATTATGCAACCTGTCATGTCCGCTTATCCATGATTTCCATCATGCCATGGCGTCGGATTTATTATTAGTTTAGGTGATTTTCCCAGAACGAATAAAAAACTCGCGCGAGAAGAAAAACACTCTACTACTCTTGTCGACACAAAATTAATAAACACGCGCAATCAAGAACAAAAACAAGAACAAAGATCGAAATGGTTGATCAGAGACCACAAAGAAATAGGAAACGTGTTGGACAAATCCTGATCGCAACGTGTGCGTCTGCTGTTGGGTATTTCTTCGCGAAGAGATTGAAACAGTTCTTCGATCAAACAAGTGAGTATATAAATATAAATAATAATAACAGAGCACAATTTTTGTTCGTTGGGGATTCGTTAACACAGAGAGGGTTCGATTCACAGAAAGGGTGGGTGACACAGTTCGCTTCGGTGTATCAAAGGAAGGCGGATTGCGTGAATAGGGGGTATTCGGGGTATAATTCGAAATGGGTACTCGATTTGATTAAGAAAAATCCGGGATTGTTTCTGTTGAATACGAATGATAATGGGAAAGTAAAGCCTGCTTTGGTCGTTGTGTTTTTAGGAGCAAACGATGCCGCCGTGAATCATAAGAAAGAGTACGCGGTTGCGTTGAATGACTATAGCGAGAATTTGAAGACAATTTTGGATATGTACAAGGGGATACCGAGGATCGTTATAACGCCGCCGCCGATTATTGAGAAAGATAGAGTAAAACACGCTTTGGAGACCATGAACGTGAAGACTCCGGATAGATTGTATCAACATACGGAGAAGTATGCGGTTGCGGCAGAAAAAGTTGCGCGAGAATTAGGTGTCGGATTAGCTGACGCGTTTGATAAGTTTGAGAAGTATGGGGCGAAGATGGACGAGTTGTTTAGCGACGGATTACATTTTTCAGTGTTAGGTGAATCGTTATTGTTTCAAGTTGTTTCTGACGCTATTAAACAAACGTATCCTTGGTTGATCCCAGAGAAGATGAGATTAGATGCACCTCTGCATGGCGAATTAGCAGCTTTAATGAAGAATTTGTAGTGATTACTTTTTTGTACCAGTACCGTACCAGTACTCTTATTATATTTATTACATTCTCTACGAGTATCTATCTTCGCATTTGAGTAAATGCCGACGGATTCATAGGCGGTTTCTGTTGTTGTTGTCCAAATCCAGAAGGACTTTGTCCGCTGAATCCACCTTGCTGTGGTTGCTGTTGTTGCGCACCCAATGCAGTATTTTGACCAAACTCTCCTTGAGTAGCTTGACCACCGAATCCTCCTTGTATTGGCTGTTGTTGTTGTTGACCAAATCCAGATGATGGACTTTGAGCGAAGGTACCTCGTTGCTGTTGTCCAAATCCAGCGCTTTGCCCAAACCCAGTGCTTTGTCCAAATCCTCCTTGTTGCTGTTGTTGTTGTTGTTGTTGAGCGGCTTGACCGAATCCTGTGAATCCTATATTGCCGCCACCACCACTCGCTGAAGCAACGGCACCAAAACCACCGCCACTCGCGGCAAGAGCACCAAAACCACCACCACTCGCAGCAACGGCTCCAAAACCAGTAGGCTTATTTGCAAACGCAGCGAAACCTCCACCCGGCGAAGGCGAAGTAAATGCTGTCGATTGTGGCGTTCCAAACGTAGTTGGCGCTGGACTACTCGGGCTTCCACCGATCTTAGCAGATTGGCCAAATTTTGGTGTTCCCGTAAGTGCAGCCGCGCCTCCACCACCAAAACTTGATTGCGTAGTGAAACCAGATACAGCCGACGGAATTGTATGAAAACCACCAATACCACCAATCTTCGCAGCTTGCCCAAATCCAGGCGTTCCAGTGAGCGTTGCTGCGCCACCAGGCGGTTGCGACATAAGAGGAGCGTTGCCAAAAGTAGATGATACAACCGGAGATGTTGGAGGTTTGCTAAACGACGAAGTAACTGCTGAAGGAGCAAAAGCTCCACCAAACGCCGGTGTTGCCGATGGAGCACCAGAGACAGTAGAAGAAGAAGTTGGAAGGGTAGATCCGAAAACTCCACCACCGGTGGAAGAAGTTGTTGCTACGGTGGATGTCGTTGATGAGCTCCCTAAACCAAAGCCACCAAAACTTCCTAAACTCGAGGTGAAATCTGCGACAGGAGCTTTTTCTTCTTTCTGAGGCAGTGCAGCAAACGCTGATATCTTTGGAGTTTCCAGGACAGATGTTTCTCCCTCTTCTTCTGGTTCCGTCGCTGACGATGCAAGTGTTTGTGACGATCCAAAGCTGAAAGCAGTATTTGCCCCCCCCCCACGAGCTGCACGTTGCACCTGCGGTGGCGACGATGGTGGCTCTTCACTAGTCTTACCTTCAGCGTTCAACTCGTCGTCAGATCCGAAAGCAGATCTTTTCGAAGAGCTTGAGATTTTTGTACTCAGAAGCGGCTTCACCGCAGGCGGCGCCTTTGACGCAAGAGCAAAAGCGGATAACGAAGCAGTAGGAGCCACAACAGGTTCTTCTTTCTTAGGCTGTTCTTTGGCTATACCAAAGTTAAACTTAGGAGCATCACTGGTCGCCGGAGGCGCAAAATTAAACGCAACGGCGGCGGGTGTCGGCTTTCCTTCCTCTTTTTCAATGGCAACCTGAATTTTCGCTTGGTCGGCTTTATTTTTAGCCATGAAATCTGCGCCCCACAAGTTCACTGGCTGGTTTGGTTCGGGTTTTTCTTTTTCTTCTTCTTTTTTAACCTCCGGGGCGGCGGCAGCAGCAGCAGCAGCACTATTTGGTGCAGAAAAACTTGGAAAGAGGGGTTTTGCCCCAGCAGCAGCAGCAGCAGTAGCAGCGATTGGTTTCTCCTCTATTTTCTTGCTCGATAAAGAAGGCATTGAGAATGTTGGTGGAGGTGGAACCTCAACTATTTTCGCTGTTTCTGCAGGAAGTATTGTTGATGTAGCTGGAACAACCGCAGGCTTGCCTGAAACCATAGGTGGGAATAAAGGGGCCTTTGCAGCAGCGGCGGCGGGTAGAGATTGCGCCGGCGGTGGTACTTCCACTACATTCTTAACAACCACAGGCGCTGAAATCGTTCGCTCGATGCGCTTGGGAGGTAATCTCGGTTCTACACGGCGAAGTGGTTCTTTTAAAACATCTCGCTTCATTTCGGAAATAACCACTCGAGGCTGTTTGACAAGCGTCTTAATTGCACGATCTATCGCTTCCGTGTGGCAAGTCGTGGGTATATCTGATCCACTGCCACCACTAAGACCCGTTCTCCCTCCCGCCGCAACGGCAGTTCGAGGAGTACTAAACAAAACACCGGACGATAAAGCCGCAAGTCGTTGTTTACCAGGAGTTTCTATCCCGTTCACTTCAACTCTACCATTTTTTCCTAAGCGCACGTCGGCGTCATACCCAAACTCTCGAAGATCTGCAATAGTTGCCTCCAGCCGTTCATTCTGATCATCGATGACTTCTTTCTGCGTCTCAACAGCAGCTTTCAAGGCTCTAGTTGTCTCATCCGATCGACCTTGATTCAAATTCAAGGCCGAGTTCGAGCCATTACTATTACCAGCTGCTTTTTTGATGCGATCGATACGTTTCTTCTCGCGCTCTACAAGGTTAGTGCGTACTTCAAAATCAGCGGCACCATGCGAAATGGCGTCCATTTCTCTTCGCAATTGATTCTTCAACTTACGCAACGCTGGTGGAAGTTCCACGTCTAAATCTACGAATTCTGTCGAGTCTTCATCTTCAGGATTTCGTGTTTGATTCTTGTGCAGATTTTCTTTAGCGTCGTCGATGAGACTTTCAAGTTCACAGCGCATGGTCTCGTTGATACGGTCTCGCGCCCACAACTCACCAATAGCTTCGTTCTGCAATTCTACCACTCTCTTCGTCTCTTGAATTTCTTCTCTAGCAGAATCTCTAGCTTTTGTCAAAATCTCATAATGCTTTTTTGAAAAAAGGGCGCTAGCCGCCAAAACGGAATTTTCATTTTGAATTGCATCGCACGCATCAGTACAGTCGGATAGCATAGCATCGCATTCAAGCTTTGCGTTTTCGAAATCAGTTTCAATCATTCTAAGTGCACTTATTATATCTTTTGCAGCGCTTGCACGTGCAGCTGACGTCTTTGGAACAGCTTCTAACTTTTTACCCCAAGTAGGTAAAGGCGAAGCTTTCGGGTCCATCGGCGTTAAAGCTTTTGCATCGTCGATTATTTTTGTAACGTCCACATCTCGCTTAACTAGTGGTTTCGGTGTGTTAAATACTGTTTTTTCTTCTCTTCCCTGTTCATTTCTCTTCGGCGTCGTTTCGATTTCGTGCTCTTTCAGGAAAAGTTGTTTCAACTTTTCTCGCGCGGCTGCAACGTCGGAGACTTTACCGAGCGAAAGTTGCTCCAGAAGCTCAGTAGGATCATCCGCAAGAGGCTCGAATGATTTGGCCGTAGACGCCGTTAGCGGTGTCGTTGTTATTCTTGGTGGTGGTGCTGGTCGAGGAGGCGTAGGATCTGGAATCGGAGTTGGTGGTACTTTTTCCTCTTCTGAAATTTTAGTCTCCGGCGACGAAGGTTTTGGTGGCGTTGATGGAACGCCGAATAAATTAAATCCAGTAGTATTTCCGCTCGACGACGACGACAAAAGTTGTGGCGCGAAACTAAACGCAGGCGCGGTTGCTGGTTTCTCTGTGCCAGAAGGTACTGTTGTTGTTGATGGAATCACAACGGCGGGTACCCTCGTGCCAAAATTAAAAACTGGCTTGTCTCCCCCGCCGTTTGAGGCAGGAAGCGCAAAACTTAACACCGATTTCGGTTTTTCTTCTTCTTCTATAGATTCCTGAACTTTTGCCTGATGCGCCTTGTTCTTCGCTAAGAAATCAGAGCTCCAGAGATTCTTCACTGTCGGTGGTGCAGTTGACTCAACAACTTTTTTCTCTTCTCCTACTGCTTCTTTTTCTCCTCCTACTTCTTCTTCTGCTATTATTTGAGCTCCTTGCATCTTTTGCGGCGTCTTCTTTTTTCTATCTACAGCTTCTCTCGCAATTTTCTCAATTTTAAAACCAGGGGGGTTCTTTAGGCACGCCAAGCGATAGCACGCGATGCGTCCATCTGCCGTTGAAACTAATACCGTTGGACCGAGCGGTAAATCACCTGCACCGCCATCGGATGGATTAATCATCGCACCGCACGACGCGCCGTAATCAACTGCAATACCCGCAACAAAGTTATCTTCATCATCAAAAGCTAAAGGTATAGTACAGTAGCATTTATCGTCTTCGATTTCTAAAACGCGAATTGGATCAGACGCGGACGTCGAGACGATGAGTACTTGGTTATCCCACGCGCGCGCGTGTGCGCATAACGCGACGTCCCATCCCTGAATTGGAACCACGTGAAGTGGGTTTCCAAGTGATATTTCTTCTTGAGTTGGATTGATATCAAACCCTCCTCCGAGTTTGCTCGCAGTCCACGCACCATCGCTTTCTTTTCTCAAGGCAACCAAGTCACAATCACCGTCAGTATTGCACGTTGAGACTAAAACTATACAATCGTTCGTTTCGTTTGGAAACGCGATTGATTCTACGAGATCTACGTCGTTGAGAGATATTTCATCTTCTCCTACGATAATTTTATTTTTATCGCACGCGTACGCTAGTGTCTTAGTCTTAGGATGACACGCCACGCACTCTGCGCTACTGTTCTCGTTGATTATATCTCCCGTATTTTTATACAACGCGCTTTTATCATCATCGTCCAATTTTTGAATAATCACATAAAACGTCTCATCACTTTCCCAGCAAAACTGCTTGATCTCGCCAGTACTCATCGAATCTTTTAAAGAGTCAGCGATTTCAAACTCGTTCGTTAAATTTCTCTCGAGCATAGTTCCGCCATTGCAGACGTCATAAAACTCTATTTCATTCGCTAGAACGATAGCGCAAACGTCTTCGCTAGGCCTCAAACTCACAATAACTATCGGTCGCGGTTTACAATCATCTTCATCATCGCAATCATCATCTGTCACCAAACGCGTCAATATCCCTTCCGTTATCACTCTCTCGCTTTCGCTCTGATCTTTCTGCTCGATCAAATCTCTCGCAATCGAATCAACCGCTCCAGTAAAAACCGCTCCTCCCCTACCCCTGTTCGAATAAGGATCGCAATGCACTACTATACCATTTCTCGAGCTCACTGATATCGTCCTCCTCGTCCCTCGCAAACTGACCGTATCTCGCCCTGAATCATCACTGGTCGCGTCACGAACTCCCCTTTGTTTACCTGCCGACCCAGCCGATGAGAACACGAACGGTCCGACCGTAGCCTCCGCGTTCCGTGCACTACGCACGTTCAGGACATATTTCATTCGCTCTGCTTTGTCCCTACTATGGTCTTTCAGTCTTTCAGAGAGAAAGTTTTAAAGAGTGGTGCGAATCACGAGACGAACGAAAACAATACAACGAGCAGAAGTGGTAGCGGTAGTACTAATTCTCACTCTGATTCTCTTTTATTGGTATCGGTGTTCGTAGTACTGCGACGAGTAGTACTAAAATTGTCCTATGACAGTAAACGATAAATTTCTAAAGCCGATGAAGAAGGGAAAAGTGCGAAACCTCTTTTTTGATTGAAATCCGTTTTCGCTTCAATTTCTTTGGAATCACAAAAAACGCACTCATTAATTAATTAATTAATCATAGGCGAAAGTTTCGTGAACATATTTGATCGCTGGTATCAAAAGAAAACTCTCTTCTTAATCTTTCTCTTCTTAATCTCTCTCTTGCTCGCTCTGTAGAGAGGGTTTGAGAGACGTTTAATTTTATGAGAAGGAAGGAGGGAAGTAAAAGGTAATATATACGTACCGGTAAGTGAAAAGAAGTGATCGATGAGGAGTATGATTACGAGCACGTCGATGGGAGATAGTAATAGTAATGATGTAGATGACGCAGAGCTGAAGAATGCATCGACAACAGCAACGACAATACGAAGAGGAAGAGATATTATTAAGAAGAACGACGGAACGTACTTAGTAGGGGAAACGAAAGAGTCCTGGGACGTTGACTCGAAGAAGTATGAACTGGTAGAGATTTTAGGGATCGGGTCATACGGTACAGTCGTCAAAGCGTACGATTGTGAACTTGAAACATACGTAGCATTGAAACGAATAGCGAACGCGTTGTATTCGAAACAAAACGCGAAGAGGACTTTGAGAGAGATCGTCGCCTTGAACAGAGTGAGTCATCCGAACGTCGCGGAGTTGTTAGACGTATTCGTGAGACCGGCGCAGACTGGGGCGAGGAAGTTCATTAAAGGGAAGTTCGTGTGCAAGAGCTTGGACGTGTATTTATCGTTCGAATTAGCCGAGGGAGGGGATTTGTACGATTTACGAGGGCAGTTAGATGGCGAGGAAGTTAGGAGTTTCATGAAACAGTTAGTGAGCGCCGTTGGATATTTACACGAGAATCGGATTTGGCACAGAGATTTGAAAAGCGCGAACGCTTTGTTGGGGAGGCAGTTTACAAAGACCGAGGGGGGAAGGGTGATTAAGATTTGTGATTTCGGGAGTGCTAGAGGGGCGCCGCCAAGAGGCGGGTGGCGAGAGAGCGAGCACGGGAGAAATATAAACGACGTCGGTCGATCGCAACAATGGACTGATGACGACTCAGAGGAAGACGACGAAAACAACGAAAAAATGTGCGATATAGTTGAAGATTCACCGCAAAATAAACGTTCCAAGAAGAATAGTTACGCTAATGCGAATTTGACCGGCGTCGTCGCTACTCCTTGTTATCGCGCGCCGGAAGTTGTGATGAATTCGGGTAGTGGAGCGTATACCGCGGCTGTCGATGTTTGGTCGTTAGGGTGCATCTTCGCCGAGTTATTGCGAAGAGAAATGCATTCGGCGAGCGCGTTGACACCGAAGCTACACGTCCAACCGTTATTCCAGTTTGACGATGAGTTTGCAGAGTTCCAAACACCTAGGACGCTTGAAAAGATCGAGAGCGACGACAGTCGCAGAGCTGCTCAATTAGATAAATACTTTGATACGATTGGAACGCCTGGATGGTTTGATATCGAAAGCCTATCGTCTGATAAATGGCGTAAGTACTTATCGAAGATGGCTGGGCGATCTGGGATGTTGCAGCAAATTTTCTGCGGCGTAGACGCCGATGCCCTGGATTTACTGACTAGGATGCTCGCGTTCGATCCTAGACGACGTCCGACATGCGAAGAGATTGCGTACCACGCATACTTTACGAAAGACTTGAATAGTAAAAATAAATTAGACGCAACAACAGAAGAAGAGCAAAAAAGACGCAATTTATTATCAGAAAACGTTTCGAAAATGAACTTGGGAGAAAACGACGAGAACGAGAACAAGAACGACTACCATGGTGGAGGAACAAAACTTATATTCACGCCAAGTGATGAGATAATCCCCGAAGTTTCCCCTCGATCGCGTTCAAAAAAGCTCTTTTGCGAACATCGCCACCCCGGCGATGCGCTCGCGGCTCTAGAAAAAGCTTTCGAAGACGCCAACGAAGTCAACGCCGCCGCCGCCGCCGACGACGACGACTGGTCGGACATATACAAAAAGCTCTTCGAAAGCGAGATTGAAATCGGCAAAGTAGAGAAACAAAAAAGATTCAGTAGAACGTATAGCAACGCGGACCTATTCAACGAGCGCTTCGGTTGTGTTTCCAACGCCGATAAAAACAAACCGCCGCGAGAAGAAGTACAAACGCAACGCCCGCTCACTGCCTTGTTCCCGACAATTTTCCGTCGCGAGCCCGCAAAAGAGTACACGGGAGACACACCAAAGCTCCCAGAAGACGACGCCGAAGACGCAAACGTCGGCACGCACATCGGCAGCTGGGGAGCGAGAGACCGCATGTCCGATTGGACCGCGCAATCCAGTCGCAGCGATGCCGAAGATAAAGATAAAGAATACACCGGCACGTGGGGTGTCTCTGCTGCACCCGGTTCGCAACAAATGCGCTAGCACTATCCGATTTAATCCTATTCATAAAATAGTTTTATTGCCTGCTGGAATACTCAAATTCGCTCTCAAGGCATCGTCTCCAAAAAATCAAGAAAATAATATTTCCGTTTGTTACCAAATTACTTCAAAAGATCTCTTAATCGCGCTTAAATTAATTAATCGACTTCGTTTAAAAGCAAAGAAACGAGCCACAGCTGCTGATAATCATGGCAAAAGGACAGAAGAAAGCGCAAAAGAAAAAAGCCGCTAAAGCCGCGACTTTGACCGCGATTGCTCCCGCTCAACCTACCGCTGAATCCTCTGAAACATCCCATCGGGCCATAGCCGTTCCCCTTGCCGAACAAAAACAGAAAACGGAGTTAGAGAGACTCGTTTCGTTCCCGACGCCGACGAAATCGAACGGGAAAGATTTGATGACGCAGGAGAAGACGCCTGAGTACGTATGGAAGGCGGCGTATGCCCCAGGCAGTGCGTGGGCGGACCAAACCGATTCCGATATGTATAACAGATCGCGAGAGCGAAATAGCAATAAAACGCCTACTGTGATGGGGAAAAACGGAGACGAGAGGAGTGCGAAGAAGCTTTCGATGACTCCAGGCGATGATAACGCTAGCGATTCACCGGTGAAGATGACAGAGATGAGTGTGGGGAAGATAGATGAGGTTGTTCGAGAGCAGACGAATGCGTCGCCGGTGACAAGCGTTGCGGATAAAGCTACGCGAGCGCCGTCTCCGTTGAGCGCGACGTCGAACAAGTTTGCGCTGCGCGAGCCTGCGACGGCGCCGGCTCAGCAGCCAGATGTTGCGCGTGCACCTACGCCACCTCGTGCGGTTGTACCAACGCCAAAGGCTCAACCAGCTGCTACTACTGTTGCGACCGCTGCTACTACTACTACTACTACAACTAATATCAGTGCCGCGAAAATCCCAACGCCGAAGAAATCATTCTTAGAACGCACGTTCACGCCAGCTAAAGACAAGTTGGAGAACAACCCGTTGATAGCTGAAATCGTCCGCGAACGCGAACAAGCAGCTGAAGTGAAGAAAAAACAAGAAGAGAAGAAAAATAGAGCACCTACGGCCGCGGAGAAAGCTTTAGAGAACTTGAAGGAAAATAAGATTGCAGCGATTGGGATTGGAGCTATGGCTATTGCGTTTTTGTTGAAGAGAATCGGCGAAGCACAAAAAACGAAAGCGTAAAATAATAGATACTATATCTAATAATAATAATAATACTTACTATTAAATAATTAAGCTTCGACATCGGTATCTTCAATTGTTTTATTCACCGCGCTTTCTTTCGCCTTTTCTGCTTCTACTTTCCAATCGACGAAATGAACCATCGTCGCCAAAGACGAACCACTCGCAATCACGCCAGCCGTTAATCCAATCCAAACACCTCTCACTCGTAAACTCGTAGCAAAAGCTAAAGAGGTTCCTAATGTGACTCCTACACCCCAAAGCGCGCACATGTTTGTTAAAGCTAATATGCGTTGTCTACCGCAAGCGCGCAAGACGCCGTTGCAAATGCCTAACAAGGCGTCAAAAACTTGAAACGTCGCCGCGAGAGGAGCCAATTTCACAACCAAATCTGCAATTTCGTGATCGCCGTCAGTATACAAGTTTCCAATATGTCTAGCGAATATTGATATAAGAATCGAAGTTAATACCATCCACGCTAAACCGACTGAAATATACATTCTCGCCGCCGTATGCGCGATATTTGGTTTATTCATTCCAAGCAAATTACCGACGCGAATCGAAGCCGCGATTCCAAACGCCATCGGACCAGTCATGAAACTCAACCCACATACAGATAACAACGCGTTGTGCGCATCCAACTCTAACATACCGAGCATGGACGTAGTGATAACGGTCACTTCGAACGCCCAAGCTTCGCTGGCTAACATTAATCCGCCGTGAAAACTTAAATTCGCTGCTCTCATGAACATCTTCTTTGTTATTGCCTTTTTTGCTTCGATCCATTCCGTTATCTCTATACGGCGTTGTTCATGCGTTTCATAATAGCTCGAACCGACGCTATATATAAATAAAAAACATAAATTCGCGAATCTCGAAATCGTCGTCGCAATTGGCGCGCCTTGTAAACCCATCCCGAGCTCGTGTATGAACAACTGATTTAACCCAATGTTCAACATTAAAGTCAAAAAACTCGTAATTCCGACTGGATTCACCCTCCCCTGCATTTGTAAATACTTTTGATACACTAACGCCCAGGACATGAACCATAACCCGGGGAACAAAATCACGCACGCGCGACCAACCTCTCTAGCGATCGCATCCGACCTCTTCAGAACGTTCTTCACGATAGCCTCGGATGAGAACAAAAACGCCGCAGCAGGAAAACACGCCACAGAGACGACTGCAAAACATACAATCGTCCACGACTTCACGGCTCTCGCGTCGTTCGCTCCGTGCGCTTGACTCGCCAAAGTATCCATCGCCGAAGTTAACCCGGCAAGGAAATACCAACATAACAGGAACAACACGGTAAACAAGCTCCCAACGGTCATCTCGAACCTCCCTAATCTCCCGACGAAGATCAAATCCGCGGCTAACATAACTTGTTGCGAACCCATTTGCAGCACTATTGGCCACGTCAATCGAATCAGCTCCTTCAATTCGATTTTTATGATTTCTTTCGTTACGACGTAGGACTGTGATTCTTCTTTCTCATCGCTACCATACACATTCATCATCGCGGTTCCTTTTCCTCGAGATTCTTCTTTCGCGTTCGTTGCTATTTCGTCGTTCATTTCTTTTTCCTTATTATCGATGCTACTATACTTTCTACTCCCTGTGTCTTGATTTACGGAAACTCTGTTCTGCCGATGAATCCACTTTTGTTTATGAATATATCCACAGAAATACTCGATCGAACGCGCGAGTGCTAAACTTGCGCGCTGCGTGCGTGGACACTCACACACTCTCTCTCTCTCTCTCTTCGACTTTTCGTTCGATCTTTAATTTCCCCTCTCTCTCTCT
>Ga0114998_10001228_pt1 | contig 19654 bp, 21 predicted proteins | sample ArcticOcean_MG_C_5_FD_87044 | JGI IMG/M metagenome (GOLD analysis project Ga0114998, IMG submission 87044) | Marine microbial communities from western Arctic Ocean - ArcticOcean_MG_CB4_138 | ecosystem: Environmental > Aquatic > Marine > Oceanic | place: Arctic Ocean: Canada Basin | collected... | reverse complement strand
TGGTTCGTCTTCTGGTTTTTCTTCTTCTGGTTCGTCTTCACTTGGTTCCTCCTCAGGTTCTACTTCAGGTTCTTCCTCATCATCAGGTGCCGGCGTTTCCTCTCCAGCTTTTGCTTCAGCTTCTATCTGCTTTTTTATTTCAACGATTTCGTCATCATCCATCATAAGAATATTTTTGTATATATATTCCTTTGAAAAGAATCCTTCTGCACCAATGTAATTGGCCACTCCATCTAGAGTTCCAATTCTTTCTTTAAAGATTTCCGCGTCACGTAATTCAGTGAAATGGTTATCTCTAATAAAATTAATATTAATATCGTTCTTCCAAAGATCCCAATCTTCTTCGGTGATAACACCTTTAAGAATCAATTGTTTTCTAAGAATTTCAAGGAACAGCGCAGAAAACTTACGACGCAATCTCTCAATAAACTTATGGAACTTCAACTCTTCTCTCGTAATCTCAGTAGCACGACCAAGCGAAAATGCTTGTTCCTGCTCAAGACGTGAGAGGGGAACGTTTAGAGATCGATATAATTTCTTTTGGAAGTATATTATATCGTCAATTTGTCCTAGGTTCTCTCCTCCTGGGAGAGTTTCTATCTGAGTACCTCTACCACCCTCACGCCTTGGCAACCAAAAATCTTCAAGCATAGACATATGCTTTCGATCATCTTTTAAATTACCAGTCTCAGCATCATACACGAGTTTATTTCTATAACGTGACATGATATCTTTTAGATATTGCTCAGCTTTACCTCTTGGTAAATTACCTACATCAATATAAAAAATTCTGCGTTCGGGTGCGCGAGCTAATCTGTAGATAACCAAAGAATCTTCCATCATTCTTAATTGGTTTATCGGCTTAAGCGCTTTGTGAAGGTGACTATATATTTTCTTACGATCTAGATCCATAATACCAGAAGTAATATAACTAACCGAGTCATTACTTAGTTTCACACCACCTGTTTGTGCTCCTGGCTTTTCCTGATAGATATAAAAGTCATCAATCTTCGTGACTAACATAGCTCCAGTCTTTGGATCTTTATCCTTTTTAATTTGTTTAACCTTACGGATTTTAGCCGCATCAATAGGTCGTATTTCTTGAATGCCTTCTTTTAGATTTGCTTCATCAACAACTAAGTGATGGTATAATCTTCCATCAACATACCAACGTCTAAAGATCTCATGAGCATTGTCATGGAACTGAAGCATTGAAGTAATTGTATTGAATTCTGTTTTAATAGTTTTCTTAATACCTGCCGAAAGTTTTTCAACATTATCAAGATTTATTTCAATAGGATGTTTGTCTTCACCTGCACTTACTGCTTCATTAATAATATCTTCTACAGCTGCATCAACTTCTGGATGTTGTGCTACTCCTCGATATTTAGCAACAAGAGAATGATTGTCAGAACTTTCATCTCCATCTAAATTTAAATAGTGCCCAAAATGGGACCCGGCAGCAGTTACATAACCTGCACCGTCATCATCAATTGGCGGAACGATAGAAGGAAGTTTTTCCTTTTCATTACCTTTTGCTTTTTTGATCTCAAACCCGAAAAGTTTAAAACCTGTTGTGCCGTCTTCTGCCATGTATTTCACTCACCTAACTTATTAATAGTTTATATGGACGAGAAATTAATCCCGTCCATATACTATATATCTACGACGTTGTGTTACTTGTCCAGTACTGAATCTGGAACTCAACCGTGAATTCTTCGATTGTATCATTAGCATCATATGCTAAATCAATCGCCGAAATGTTGGTTGGGAACGCTCCAGTGAAGTTATAAGTCTTTATAGTATCACCGTTTTTATTCAATTGCTCAACTACCATATCTGCAACATAATCACCGACATTAACTAAGCCAGTATTTTGAGTATGTGCTGATATGCCGTTCATCCATCTTTCCATAGCATCTCTAACTTGAAAGTCAGTATCATTAATGATAGTAACTGACCAAGGTTCGAATGTTCTGTCACCAGCCATTTGCAATTGACGTCCCCTAAAAGGAACTACAATCGGTGCTATAGTTGATGCCGGAAGCTGTGCTGTTTTACACATGAATGATGTCAATTCAACATCGCCGCCTGCAAATCCAGGGAAGTTTAGTGTCGTCTTAAATAAGTTAGGACGGGCACCACCACCACGGATTTTGGATTTAAAATCGTCTACTCCTAAAATCGCCATTGTGTATCTCCCTTTTAAGCTATGTTGCCAGCAATTTCTTCAAAGTCAACACCAGTTCTAACTGCAACAAAGTTCAACGTAACAAAGTTGATACTTCTTGCGGGTTTGATCAGGATATTGGCAATAAATTCATTACGGTCAATCACAGCAGCTGTGTTATTAGTTTCATCACATATTACTCTAAAGTCTGTGATACCTCTTCTTCCCTTGATTTCTCTAAGGAATGGTTCGACTACACCAACAAATTCTGCTCTTGTGAATTCATCGTTGAATTCGAACATTACATTTCTTGCTGCTAGTGCAATTGCTCTTTCAATAGTTAAGAACAATCGTCTTACATTAATTCTGTCAAAGGCAGAAGGTCTTGCAAGCTTTGTCTTATCGCCGAAGAGTAATACACCTTGACCCGGAATATTGGCTACAGGGTTGATGCCGACTTTATACAAAGTATCTCTTTCGGATTTATTAGGAGTGTAAGCCAATCCTGTAATTCCGAGATATTGACCACGTCTTGGACCTGCAGGAGAGAACCAAGGTGCTGCAACATAATCTGTTGCTGCCATGATACCTGCTGTAGAAGATGCGGCTGAGATAAAAATGTATTTATCATTGTATTTATCATATACTTTCAACCAGTTATTATCTACAAAGAGATAAGAAGATGGTGTATACGTTGCTGCAGCTGCCGCTGTATTTGTAACTGGTGTAGTTGTATCGATAACGTCTGCCTTAGAAGGAGATGTTAAAACAACACAGTCTTTTCTTGTGCCTTGAGCAATTGCTACAAGACTATTTGCAACCGTTGTATTTGATATTCTGGTATTCGTTCCAGATGCAATAAGAAGATCAACTTGGATATTATCCTTATCGTTAACCGTATCCCATCCTAATAGAAACTTACCTAACGCTCCACCAGAACTAAATGGTGATGCTGCTCCATTACCTAAATCATAACTTTTAACTGCTTCAACATTCATTTTGAAATCATCATTGGCGTCTGCAGTAGTTCCACCTAAAGTGTGCTCTGAATCGTGCTTAGCCATCCAAATATATTGGGATCTAGTATTAAGTACATCTTGTACATAGTTACTTGTTCCATCAGCTGTCTTTGCGTTACTCGCTAAAGATACGAATGGGAAAGTTTCAAGTACTGCACCTGCTGTACCAGATATTTCTCCTAGTCTATCAACAACCGCTACGTGAACTTCGTCGTTCTTAGCGCCTTTTCCTTTTGCGAAAGCTGATGTGCCTGGAGCTGCATCAAAATTATCTTCAAGCGCCCAACTCGTGAATGATAAATTAGCATCTGAATCAAAAGGACACATTTGAATTTGCAAAGAATTTCCTAGTAATCCAGGATATTTTGCTAACCAATTCCTATTATTGATTTCTTGAGCTGATTGACCTTGGTCCCAATCTTCTCTATTTTTAACTACGTGCGCAACATCTGCTGCTGCTCCACCAGAGAACGCGTTCGCTCCGGTTGAGTCTATTACTCTGACTACACGAAGATCTGAAGTATACTTTAAAAAGTATGATGCTTCGTGAAAGTTACGTGTTGTACCTGCTGTTGGAGCTCCGAATGTTTCTACTAAACTAACTTCATTGTTAATTTTAGTAGGCACCATAACCGGACCCCATTCGAAATTGCCAACAAATGCGCCTGTAGAACTCGATACTGAAGGGACGACCCCCGATAAGTCGATTTCTCTAACTACAATTGATGGAGATTCTGAAAATGCCATTGCTTCTTCCTCTCAGTTTAAATTAATAAGTCTACATGATACGCTATATTCTTGGAGAATCCAAGTTTTTTATTCACCTGTAACTATTTATAATAAACCCAATCTTAAAAATCTGTCGTTTCTCTTTCAACTAACCATGCTCTACCTTGCATTTGCTCTTCAGTCAATTCAGGAATTTCATCTATTCCACTGTTTATATAACCAAAGCCAGGTAGATCATCATCAATTTCTTTCATTCTTTGTCTAAATAACATTTCTTTTAAGTTAATATCTGTCATATCACTAAAATATTGTGTAGAACAAAAATATCCAAACATAACCAAGTTCATCATTAAATCATCATGGTTACCATCTTGCGCTTCATATGATACACCTTTCGAAACAAATGTAGATATTTCTAAAATAGTGTTTTCATCTCTTATAAGAAGTTTATTATTTTCTAATAGATCTTTAATACCCGAACAACCGAGTCTCTTAGATTTACGTGTCATTTCTATTCCTAATGAATCAGCTTTAACAGCATTAGAAACGTGCATGTTTTCATACTCTAAATCATGATAAAGACCATGGGTAACTAAAGAACCTTGGTCATTTGATTCAACTATACAGTATGCTTCATTATACAATTTCGCATATTTATAAATAATGTTAGGGAAGAGTAACGGAGAGATAGTGTTATTGCGATACACAGCAACCTGTACGAACGGGCGGACGCTAATATCGATCAAATTGAATGTAGAGTAATCCTGACCTCTTCCCCTCGCAACATCAACTGTCATGATATATTCATGTTTTGGTTTTGGTTCTTCGTATATTAATAGATCTCCAGCTTCAAGTACACCAACATGTGGTGATGCTCTAAAGCCTAATAGTGTTTCAGCATTGATAAGAGTATTACCAGTTCCGAAGAACGTATTTCCGAACTCTTGGTCAAACTGTAATTGGGAAGTGTTAGCAATAGTTTCATCTTTCCACTTCTCATCACGTCCTGGAACATCCCACCAATCAACTCTAAAATCTGTGTATTCATTTGTTTTTTGTACTGCACCTTCCCAAATTTTATGGAACTGATTACCTATTCCATTTGCAGTAGAAGTAATAATAACCTTTGTATCTTTACCTGCAGATACAACCGGATATGTTGATGTATAGAACTCAGTAGCTCTTTCTACGAAAGCAAACTCATCTAAGTAAAGGAGATTAACAGAGAGTCCACGAATAGAGCTACCAGTAGTAGCACTAGCGATAATCCTAGAATTATTACTAAACTCGATATTACCTTTGTTAAGAGCTTTTGCGCCAGCCTGTAAGAAGAACGGAATATTTTCCAACATGAGCGTAATACGTGAGAGCATTTCCCTAGCTGTCGCCCCTTTATTCGCAAGAACCGCAACCGTTTTTTCTGGCGTAAAGAGAGTGTACCATAATAAGTATGCGCATGCTGATATTGATTTTCCTGATTGACGACAGGCCAATACAATGCTAAAACGATGTTCATTAAAATGTCTAAACATATCTATTTGATAAGGGTATAAGTTGAACTTAACTAAACCTTCATCAAGTGATATGACCTTTATATATTTTGCTGCGAAGTATTGAGGATCTTTAGAACACTTCATGTATTCTTCTACAAGTTCGGTAGTCCATTCTTGCTCAACACCATCACGCTTAACATTAGGATTCCCTAGATAGCTCTGTTGGTGTGACATCAATAATACTCTCTTTAGCGTCTTGTTTTAATAGTTTTTGTAAATCTGCAGTTGATGCAATCATTACGTTATTTGTTGTATGGTTATTAATCGACTTAGGATCTTCGCGTTTAATATTTTTTAATTTACGATTTAGTTCCATTAACCTATCGTTAACATCCGAAACGTTTTTAAGCATTCCTGCTAAAACTTCTATTGCTCTAGGATGTTCTGTTTCTTCTGCGATGCGCATTGCTAATTCAAGACTTTCCTTACCTTTTTCGATAAGTTCATAATAAGTTTTTCTTGAATAATCATAGTCACCTTTAACATTATCAGAGTCAGTCAACTTGGTCTCCTTATCATTATCTATACTAAGTGATGGCAGCATCTGAATCCGCCGCTAATATAATCTCTTCGGTAAACCCAAAATCACTATCTCCTGTTGGAGGTGTAAGATTTAATGGGTTAGGTTTTAATGTAATTCTTTCTAAAGGAGTAGTGGCTGTTGTTGTAGTTACTTTACTTCCACCATTTGAATCAACTGTAGTAGTTGCTCCTATAATATCAAGTTTGCCAATAACCTCTCTAACAATTCCACCTTCACTAATAGGTCCATAGAAATTAACGTGCATTTCAAATGATAATGTATAAATGATTGTTCGTCTACTTGCTAAATCACCTTCATAATCATCAGCCATATTAACACTTGTTAAAATAACAGGAACGTCTTCTGATATATCAAACGTAGAACCAAACGGTTTAAGTGATAATGTATATTGTGGATTAAAGTAAGGAAGTATCTGTTCTACAATTTGTAATGCATCATCTTGATTTTTAGCATAAACACTTAAATCATAATTCATTATATATGGAACTGCTTGTCTAAATTTAGTTTTCTTACTTGTTGTTGTTCCTGGCTTATTATCAAAATTAGCTTTAGGCAATTGTCTTTGAGTATCATAAGTAATGCCTGTAATTTCAAACGACATTCTTGGCAATTTAATTGCTATGTGTGTTTGATCTCCAGTAACTTGAGTTTTAATTCTTTCTAAAAACTTTTGTTTAGGTGCATACGATAAAGGAACTTTTATTTGACTTACTACTTTTCCGGCAGCATCTTTTCTAAGAACATAAATGTCATTAAAAATCTTGCCGAAAGTAGATACGCCTTTTCTAGTTCTTTCGTGATAAAAATAATTACCGAACATTATCCGCCCCTATATATTTTTTGTAATACAGTTTCAAATGCTTCAACTTTTGCTAATCTATCAGGCCAAAGAATATAATCTTTCTCAGGATTTGCTTTAAGATTATTCAATAGAGGAATAATAGCATTATACAATTTATCTAATTGTTGTTTACTAATTTCACTCGAAACTTTAATTTCTTTAGTTACTTCAAGTTCATCTTCATTTACTGCGGTAAAACCGAAATCGAAATCATCATTCATTATTCAGGATCTCCAAATGGGTTATTCTCTGAGAAGTCTAAGAATCCTGACATATCTGTATCAAAGTCTGTGTTATCTTCTGTATCAGATGAGTTATCTAATTCAGTAACTGATAAGACTGTTGATGCAGCAAAGGATGTTGCTCCAGTTATATCTAGGCTTGTTGCAAAGTTATGGAATTTACCATCATCTGCTCCAGCATGTGCGATATAAAGAAGTGCATCTGAATCGTTTTGTTTGACCACTTCTCCAAACATTTTAACACCACTTGCGAATGTCTGAGAAACTTGTTCTCCTCTTACAAATTCTACATCTGTAGGACCAGCAACTGTTATTGTTGGTGCAGATGCATAACCTGATCCAGCATTTGTAATTGTAAGTGCTGTAATCTTACCACTTGTAAGTGTTGAACCAATTGCTGCTTGTACTCCGCCGGCACCTGATGGCGCACTTACAGTAATGACTGGTGGAGTTCCTGATCTATAACCATCACCTGCATTAGTAATTGCTACCTCTGAAACCACACCTCCGGAGAGTGAGGCTGTAGCTGTTCCAATGATTGGTTTTGTATAACCAATAACATATTGATACGTTGAATAAACTTCAATATCATCAACACCTGTAACTCCTGTATCTAATTGCTCATCTGAATATTCGAATAGACTACATCTCATCTTAAAAGTAGGAAGAGCTGCTAATTGGTAAAATGGCAATTCTCTTTCAACATGTCCAATTTCAAATAAACTTTTTGATAATGGGAGATATATTAAATCACCTTCTTCAGGTCGTTCTGCTGTAATTTCGTTATCATATTGAATAACAGCGTTTCCAAATCTTTTACGTGAAACTACAAAGGTAGCTTCATCTCTCATTTCCACACCAAACTTCGTGAAGATATCTCCTTCACCTTCAAATCCATCAACGTTTTCAATGTACATTTCAATCTTATATGCATTACTAAATTTAGAAGGAATGTCTTCATTGAAAATTGTATCTTCATTGATTAATGTGCGAGGTAGATAATACACGTCTTGACCAAACATCTTTAAAGATTCAATTACGATATCTTCGTATAATCTTTGCTCAGACGTGACTCTATCGCTGAAGTTAACATTAGTGGCCATTTTGTTATCCTATATAGAAATCAGGTGGAAGTTCGTGTTCTAGTTTTAATTTTTCCATAAGTGCTTCTAACGCAGCCGTTGCATCATCATATATTTGTCTACCATTAAGAGTAACACCACCTGGAAGTTGCATTCCTTCAAATTTAATAAGGTTTGCACCCCACTGTTGTTTAATCAATTGGGTTGTGTAATCTTTAAGCCACATATCATTATATACTGATACATGCGAATTAGGAGCAACAATTTGATAAACTTCTGCGATAACATATTGACCTGCTTTTATATCTTGATCTTCAAAATCTCCAAATATATTCAAACGATTTTGATGTCTTGCAAAATTAACTGTAGGTGTTCCATTAAGCTGCATATCTAAAAGTGATAGATATTGTTGCATTTGCTCGTAATATGCTAAATCACCTGCAAAATTTTGTAAATCTGATATGTCATTTAGCATCATTTGGTATTTTACACCAAACATGTTAGAACTTGAACTTGATGCACTTGAGAATGGCAACAAACGAGAGACATATATAATACTAGACGATATAGGTATATACTTATTGGTTACGTCTGTTGTAGTTACTAAATGTTTAAGATAGGTTTTTACTGTTGCATCAGAATGATATTCTTGGTACACCTGTAAAGCTTCGTCGATTCGATCTTCGAGTTGATCTGCGTCTACGTTAACTTCAAGTACAGGTGCCCCAAGTTTTCTGAGGCAATAATCGAGTAATGATGAACGTGAATTAGGATTTGCCATATTTTTTCCTGTACATTTGCCGAAAACTGTGGTATAATAATATTATTTATTAGTTCTATTTATATAAAAACAAAAGTGGAGAATCAGTTGAATGAAGACAAAATAGTGTTTACTAATGGATGTTTTGATATAATACATCCTGGACACATAGAATACTTAAAAGAATCAAGATCTCATGGTACAGCATTAATCGTAGGATTAAATTCTGATGAGAGTATGAAACGAATAAAGAGAAAATCTTATCATACACAAGACCAAAGAAAACAAGTACTCGAAGCAATTAGATATGTGGATAAGGTTATTATCTTCGAAGAAGATACTCCGCTTGAGTTAATCAAAAAGGTTAAACCTTATATGATTACTAAAGGTGGTGACTATGAGCCTGAATTTGTAGTTGGAAGAGGCCTCGCATGGATTAAAATTATGGACACTATGCCTGGACAATCATCATCAAAAATATTGGATTTTATAAATGACAAGACTTAACGGCTTTGTAAAAAAAGGTTGGGGACATGAATTTATCTTCGCTTCAAATGATAAATACTGCGGTAAGCTATTATCATTTAAAGCAGGTTCTAAATTCTCTATGCATTTTCACAAAGAAAAAATGGAAACTTGGCTATGCCTTAATGGTAAGTTTAAAGTAATGAAAATTTCAACTGAAGACGCTAGCGTTGCAACTGTTGATTTAAAGGAAGGTGACGTTTATCATAACGATCCGTGTGAACCTCACCAAGTTAGTTGCGTTGAAGCAGGAATATTAATTGAAGTATCTACACCTGATTCCGTTGAAGATAATTATAGAATAGCAAAAGGTGATTCTCAAAAATGATCTATTGGGGAATGTCAAGCGGCCATGATGCAACACTATCAATTTTTCATAATAACTTGTTGATTGATTCGTTTAGATATACGTCTATAAAGGATATAGAAAAAGCTAAAAATATCGCCCCACCTGAAAAGGTGGTGTGGTTTGAGAATCCTTATTTAAAGGGTTTAAGACAAATGAGAGCTGGCCAGCCCAATTTTATTAGTAGAAACAACGTTAGTAAAATATTAAAAGATTTAGGTATTAAGTGTCCATGGACTTATGTGTCTCATCATGGTGCACATGCTGCAGCGTTTTATCAAACAGATTTTCGAGAAGCTTTAATATTTGTAATGGATTCTATCGGAGAATATAATTGTACTTCTGTTTGGAAAGGAACATCTAAAGCTTTATACATGGGTCATAAAGAAAACAAGCTTAAATGTTTAGGAAAACAAAATTATCCAGATAGCTTAGGTTTGTTTTACAGTTCAATGGTAAAGGCTTCTGGATTAATTCCAAATAAAGACGAAAGCTTATTTGAATCAATTTCAAATAAAATATACTTTAATAGATATTTGTATAGAGATATTCAAAGTATGATTATCCCTCATATATGGCGTCCTATATTTGTTGACAATTTGCATAGAGGAGTTGGAAACAAATTTTCTAGTTATAAACAAGAAGAAATCGCAGCAACTACTCAAATTGTATTTGAAGAAATAGTTTTAAAAATGTGTAATTATTGGATTAATAAAACTGGTATTACTAATGTTATTCTATCTGGTGGTTGTGCGCATAACAAAGGAATACAAAATAAATTAAAAGAACTCGCTGCTAATGTTTGGGTTCCAGCTGATCCAGGCGACAGCGGTTCATCAATTAGTTGTGTATTGAAATACCTCAAAACCAAAATAAAAAAGAAGTAACCAAATGCAACCTTTAATCGTGAAGAACAGGACGGCTGTCCATCCAAGCTTCTTCAACAGGCCATAAACATTCATCTATATATTTCCTTACAGTTTCTTTATCAATACCCAAAGATTCCATCACTCTTGAAGTGTGAGGATTTTGTCTTTGGTTATAAACATACCACGATTGATGAGGCTTATAATCAACATCACCTTTGTTGGTTCCAATCCTATTTAAAAGCATTTCTAAATTTAATAAGGATAAAGAAAGTATTTCATCTAATTCTTCAGAATCGCCTCTAACATTTCCTGCAGCAATCATATATGGACTGAATATGTTTTTTGCCCAATCAGGCAATTCTCTTTGCTTTTTTGGCATAAAGTCCTTTACATTCTCTCCAAACTGTGTTATAATAGTATTATTAGGATCACAAGGAGAGAAGTCATGAAAGGCTCCGGTAACCTTATTAGGTCCAGCAATAATATCAAAGCCATAGATTGGAGAACCATCGTCAAAATGAGGATAAACTACAAGATGAAGCATCCATAGTTTTTTCCTATCTCTTACATCAATGATACATAAGTCTGCTCTTCTAAAATGTTTGCAGGGTCCATATGATATTGCTGGCCAAGGGAAATCATGCAGTTGCTTGAGATCCGTCTTTGATTCCAGCAACTCCTGGAGATCCGATGCTGCTGATATAAGCTTCGGGAATATCATAGTCCATTAACTCCTTAAATAAATCGATTGCGTATTGAAATACTATCTTACATTCATCTGCCATATCATCATTTAATAGGTTTCTCATTATGGAAATGTTTTCTTTTTTCTCTTCGAACAAGTAATATAAACCTTCTGTATGCATAGCTTCTGATGGTCTATTACACTTAGGAATTTTCTTTTGGATCATATTCCCACCGTACATATCACCGAAGTGGCGAACATATAAATGAGCAATAACTTGATCTTCTCTTAATTGGCCGCAATATTTCATATACTTTTTAGTAGTAGGTAGAATTTTATCAGGATAAACATAACCAACTCGATCGGTTTCAAGCGGCATCATTCTTCCCATTTTTCTAAGACTGTCTAAATAAAATGGGAATTTATAAGCTCTGTTTTCTAAAGCTGAATAAATATGAAATTGTTGGTTTAAATATAAACCGTATAGTTCAGGAGACATATTACCACTCATAAGAAGCGTTGCAAACTCTGTGTTTTCAGCTTCGTTGTGGATGTCTTTTAGTAAGTCACGTAGTGCCATAAATAACCTCATGGAGTAAAATAATGATTCATGTCATAGGCGACATCATAATAGACGAATATTGGTATGGCTCGTCTACACGATTATCACCGGAAGCACCCATTCCAATTGTTGATCTAAAGAGCAAAAAGCTTTCTTTAGGTGGTGCTGGTAATACTTATATGAATATTAAAGCAGTAACTAACGATGTTTCGTTATATGGTTACTGTGATGATATCCATTACTATATATTCAAAAAATTAAGTCCACATGGACATGTAGCTAAAACAAATATTATGCCTCACAAAATAAGAATATTGAGTGACGGCCATGTTATGTCAAGAGTTGATAGTGAAAGATATATTGAAGACACTATCGTAGAAAATGATTTTAAAATTTATAATGAATACGATGTTGTTGTATTATCTGATTACAATAAAGGAACAATCAAATATGCACAAAATATTATTTCTAAAAGTAAAAGAGTAATAGTAGATCCTAAGAAATGTTTAAGTCAATATAAAGGTGCATATATTCTTAAACCTAATAAAAAAGAATTTGAAAGTTATATAAATGAAACAGATCTAAGTGCAAAGGATCTCTTAGTACATGCACGTCAAGTTAGAGATAACCTTGATATTCAACATTTTATGGTTACATTAGGAAGCGAAGGTGTTTTATATGTAGGTGATACTATTGAACATTATCCTGCTGTTGAAACAAATGTGTATGATGTAACTGGAGCAGGAGATACGTTTACAGCTGCGTTAGCAATTTGCTGTGATATGAACTATCCTATATATAAATCAGTTATTGTTGCTAATATTATGGCAGGTGAAGCAGTTAAAACTATAGGAACTTATATGATTGATATGAATAAATTAGCAAAAGTGATGGAGGAAACTACATGAAGATTTTAATAACAGGTAGCAATGGTTTCATTGGTAAAAATATGATTAAGTATTTTAAAAAATTAGGCCATGATATTATTGGTATGGATTGGCCATTTAATTGGGCTTTGCCATGGGATTCAATTGACCATGTAATCCACTGTGGAGCAGTATCTTCAACTACTGAAAGAAACGCTGATAAACTATATGATCGTAACTATAAGTTTACTATTGAATTAGTTGCAAGGTGTGCCAAGAATAAAATACCAATTCAATATTCTTCTTCTGCAAGCGTGTATGGATTTGGTAAATCTCCTGAAGATTTTAAAGAAGGCAGTAATAATAAATCACCTATGAATGGATATGCTTGGTCAAAGTTTTATTTAGACAAATATATGACACATCTTTACGCTGAGTTTGGTACTAAAATTCAAGGGTTTAGATACTTTAATGTGTATGGTCCTATGGAAGAACATAAAGGTGACCAAGCTTCTCCTGTTACAAAATTTTATGACCAAGCTATAAATCAGAAATATATAAAACTTTTTAAAAATTCAGATAGATATGTTCGCGATTTTATACACGTAGAAGATATATGTAAGGTTCATGAAAAAATGATTGGTAAACCGTCAGGCATATATAATGTAGGAACAGGAATAACAACTAGCTTTGAAACTATAGCATTAGCAATTGCTGATAAACTTGGTGAAGTTGAAATTGATTATGTAGTTATGCCCGAAGAATTGAAAGGACAGTATCAAGATTATACATGTGCACATACAGGTAAATTACAAAATTTAATTGATATGTCATTCAAAAAGGTAGAGGATTATATAAATTATGAGCTTTAATATGTGGCAAGAAGAACCTAGTGATAAAGTTCTAGGTTTATCAGGAACGCCTGATGCAGGAGAAGATTATGGACTTAGTAGGATTCAATTAAATGCTAAGTACCCACGTCCTTTAATTGCTTTTGATCGTGATGGTGTAATGTTTGAAACTGATGGATCTCCGATTACTTCTATAGAAAACGCTGTTCCTATTAAATCTTCATTCATTGCAGTTAATATACTTAGGCGTAAAGGATTTAAAGTTGCTATGATACATGATCAACCTGGCATTTCTGCAAAGTTAATTACACATGAGCAAGTTGAAGAAATAGATCAATACACTCTTAAATTGTTAGGAGAAGCAGGTTGTCCTAGTATTGATGGAATACTATATAATGAATCAAATAATAAGCAGGATTTCTTTGCTAAACCAAAACCTGGAATGTTAAGACGCTTAAGAGACGAATTTAATGTACCATATAAAAGTGGTTATTACGTAGGCGATAAAGTAATTGATGCTAAAATGGCCATGAAATGCGGATTACTTCCTGTCCTGGTTTGTACTGAATCTGAGGATCTTTCCAAGTTGAACAGCTTTGCAAATAAGGCATTAAAAAACAGAACACTAATATACGATACATTCTTAGAATTCGCGCAAAAGTTAGTTTAGATCCAAGCAGGACCCTTTATCCAACCAACAAGAGCTCGCCTTTTTCCTTTTGTAACTGGATTAACTCTATGAGGTAGCATAGACGGGAAGATACAAATATCGTTTTTAATCATAGCTCCTCCTTCTGGAGAGAATGCAGTAATATCTAATTCACCACCTTCAAATTCATTCTCATCACTTAGTAGAATACTAAATGATAATTTTCGAATGTCCTCACCAGGAACAGCACTAATCATGCCTTGATCGACATGCATTTGATAGTGTCCACCATCTTCATATTCAGAATATTGTAATGTTTCAATCATATTGATATCACATTTAAATTTTCCATTATTAGCACCATTGATTAAATTAGCAATATTCCAATAAAGACCTGCTGTTTGATCATTATTTTCAATCCACATAATATTAGTTTTGCGTATTGCTTGATCATCTGGCTTAACATTATCAGGATCGCTTTGATTTGTTTCAGCAGCAACTAATTCGTTCTTAGAAACATACTCTTCTAAAATTTTAATTGATTCTTCATCTAACGCATCATGTTGAATAGTATGTAATGCGTTATCTGGACTTGGATTTTTTAGCCACAACATTAGTTTGGTACCTTTAATAACATTTCAATTTCAGGAAGATACATGTATTGAATATCACATTTCTTTAATGTATCAATTGCATCCGCGATAGTCTCAACTAATGGATCTCCACCTAAGTTAAAGCTAGTATTAAATAGAATTGGAACACCTTTTCTATTCTTAAATGCCTTAATCAAATTATAGTAGTGTTTATTTTCTTCTTCACTTACTGTTTGAATACGACATGTTTCATCTACGTGAATAATGCTAGGAATCTTGTCTTCAACTCCAGGTTGGCAATTTACTGCGTACATCATGTGAGGTGATTTTTGCATACCACGAAGATCGAACCACTCATGGGCGTCTTCTTCAAGAACTGTTCCAGCAAAAGGCCGGAAATATTCACGATTCTTCACACTATTCACGTAATCTTTACCATCAGGAAATGTAGGATCGAACAATATTGATCTATTTCCTAATGCCCTAGGACCGTTCTCAGAACGTCCTTGGAAGATGGTAACTATATTTTTATCAACTAAAAGATCTACTACGTCTTCATGTGTAGCATCAGTTAGCGTCATTTCTTCATTCATTAAAGCTTTTACATCATCTTGATTCCATTCTTGTTTTGGACCAAGATACAATGTTTTTCCATAATCTCTAATTTCATCATCATTTGTCATCATGTAGTGATGGTACAATGCACCGCCAATTGCAGTACCCGCATCATTAGAAATAGGTTCTACATATAATGTAATACCATCTTCTTTTAAATGCTGTAAGAATTCATAGTTAGCAACACAATTTAATGCATACCCACCAGTAACAATAACATTATTATTTCCTGTATCTTCAGCAGCTTTTCTAATAAGTTTTAATAGTTCAGCTTGTGTTTCTTTTTGACATTTATAAGCAATATCTCTTGCGATATCTAACTTAGTTATATCACCGCCAGTAGTTGCAAAGTCTTCTTCATGTGCACCTAAGAACTCGTAAAAATTAACATTTAAAAATGCACCGTTTGGTGTATTTGGCATAATCATATTTCTATTAATAGTACCTGGGCATGGAGCATACTTATCAAAGAAAGGAGGTATTTTTGGATTCTCTACACCATAGGGAAATAAACCCATAGTCTTACCGGCTTCAATTGGCTGCCATTGTAAAAATGATGTTACAGCTTCATACACTTTAGTAATTCCTACACGATCGTCAGTCATTATTTCAATCATGTTTCCGGGTTCACCGATAAATTCTCCATCAACTTCTTTTTGATGATGAGGCATGATTGTTTCAGCTGTACCCATATGCTTATATCGAGTTTTAAAAATTGCTGGATATGCTGCTTCAAAAATAGTTTCATATTCCCATATGCCAACATCTTTATTAGTGACTTGATCTTTATAAGCTATAACAGAACCAGCACCATCAGCAACAACAACAGCTGCAGATTCAAATGGTGATCTATAGAAAGCAGCTGCAGCATGCATTTTATGATGCCAATCACTTATTTCAATAACCTGAGGATGCTCATCTATTGAGCACATTCTATCTTCGATCAAACCTATTTTACGAGCAAGACCACTATAAACATCATCTCCAGAAAACTCAAGTCTTCCACCAACATGTATTCCTTGAGTATGAACTAATACTAAGTAATCAAGTTTTTTAGTATATTCTTGAATTTTTAACATACCAGCTAAAGGTGCACCATCGTATTTTCTACGACTTAGTCTTTCTTCTTCAATAGAGAAAACAATTTCTCCGTTCTTTAGAAGACATACTGCTCCGTTATGACCTCGAGAAATACCCGCAATCCAAACATCACTCATTATGCTCTCCCATTTGCGCTAGCAATCTTTTTATCAATTTCTTTTATAACATCAGAAATTGCTTTATCATCTAATTTCATAATTCCATCATTCTTTCGTTGAATAGCATCTTCCATTGAGATACGAATTGGATCATATTGGCGTCTATCAGGAGCAACATCTAAAACTTGAAATCTTTCGTTATCTTCATAACTAACGTTTTCAGGAAAAGTTGCACCTACACAGACAACTGCTGGTGTTTGTAATGCATAAGCCATATGTTGACCTACACTATCGCATCCTAAGAAACAATCTGACGCTGCAATAATTCCTCCCCAAAATCGAAGAGGTGCATTTTCAGGTTGTGCTACTTTATCAGGACAACCCATTGCTTGAAAATCAGCAGGATATTCTGACATAACAATTACACCATATTTTGCTTGAAGCTTTTTAACGATTTTTACTACGTCATCTGGATGAAAACTTCTTCCACCTTGATCAACCAAAGCGTCACCAACAGGTTGAGTACTTCTACCGTAAGGCTGAAATACAACAACTCTCTGTTTAGCAGATTTTTCTTTCACTTCTTTAACCATGCTGACGCCTTCAGCATATTCAACTGAACTTAAATTCATTGATGGTCTGTCTAACTTACGCGGACCTTTATTTGACATTTGAATATCAAAGGCCTGACTTAAGTTTGCTTTTTGATTGTAATATTCCCAAACACGATATGGTTCAAGAGAAACACAGTTTCTATTTTTCACTTTATCATGAAACAGATCTTTGTGCCAGTTATCGTAGCATCTATCATGCAGTGTGGGATGACCCATAAACATGTCCATACCACCTTCGCATACAATAATAAAGTCATCTTCGGGATGATCTTTTTCATATGCTTCGAAAGCTGGGATAGAGCTTAATACTCTACCAGCTCCGCCGTTGACGAAAAACGCCGTACTTCTATTTTCCACTTATCACCTCACGTGTAAATTGTAAATTAATTATATAATAGCTCTATTGCTGCTATACTAATATTATATATAGCAGCTCTTATTAAGGGTTCTGTGTAATATACCCAATTATGTTTATTCCGCGCTATCAACTATATCTGATGGTTGACCTGGCCATGGACTTGGAGTGTACATGTATGCAGGTAAATTAAGAGCTTTCATTTTAGCCGATACTGTACCTGTATCAGAATCCCAATTGTCCCATGCACCTTGACTATCTGCGCTCATATCTGCCCAAGCATCTGATGCTTTAGTCTCAGTATAAAGTTGACGTTCACCTGCAATAGCTACATCTACATTTTTCCAGTTTGTCCAAGACTTGAAAAAAGGATATGGAGTCTGCCATTTCTTTGTATTCATATCAAAGATCATATCATTTTTTTCATATGTATGATCAGGAGCAGTAGGATCAGGTCTTTTATAAACGCTACCATTTGGTAATGTTTGAGATAGATGATTGAATACATCTGAATCACCTGTATCTGAATCAAAATTACCCTTGAATATACATGCTAACAATGCATGACCGCTATCTTCACAATCTAACATGAGGTTGTTATGAGGATTACCATCATTCATAGCTTGATCTTCATAGTCTTCCCATGAAGTAAGAGGCTCTGCACTCAATACTTTGCCCGCTTTACTAAATTCTAAATTAAGATACCTTGGTCCTTTATAGGTCCAAGTTCCTTCAAGATTTTTACTCGATATGCTAGACGTGTAAGCGTCAGGTAGAGCATACTTGAATGTTTTTACCGTTCTTTCCATTTTCTCTACTCCCAATTAACTCTTACTGCACCAAATGCACCTTGTTCACCACAACAACATGGTCCTGCTGCCGTAGCTGCAGTTAATCCACCTTCTCCAGGAACCTTAGAAAACCAAGATCCACCGATTACTGAGTGTGCCAGTCTTGCTGAAGCACCATCATGAATATCCATATAACATTGACAATAATAATTCAATCCTTTATGATTAACACCACCTCTAGCACTTCTTCCCCACATATGTAATCCACCTGGGAAAGGTGTTCCGGTTTTAATACCACACCAGTTTGCAGCTGTCCAAGCACTACCACAACAACCCATTTGAGTTATTCCATAGTTTCCTCTTGCACCTGTGTTTGTACCAAAATATCTTCCTCTTCTATATCTATCTGAATCAGAATCTTCTAATACTCTACCAAGTAAGTCACACATGAATTGATATTCATTGTGCTTATATTGATGGAAGAAGTAACAACATGATACACCAGGATTACCACCTTCTGCACAGAAGTTTGTAAGACCCGGACCGCATATGCTTGTGTTTCCACCCTTCGTAGCATGCATTAACTTTCCATCATCAATTGCACCTTCAGTTGCAGTATAGTTATTACAACAATGCTTATCGATCATACTACAAAAAGTATAACAATTGCCTGGAGTTACTTTAATTGTTTTATATGCATAAGCACCTGAACCTCCGGGTATTCCTTGCATGCAACAATGTGCTGCTGCACCATTTCCGCCGCCTCCCCATATTTCAAAGGTTGCTAGTTTTGCTCCAGCTGGAACTTTCCATTTATGTTTAGATAACCCAATCTCGTTTAGATGTTGAACGTTGCCAGCTTGCCACCCTTCAACTCCAGGTTTCCAGAATATACTCTGACCCTTGAATTGACCAGATGCCATATCTGTCATTGGCAATAGTGTTGATAATTTCTTAGCCATTTTTATATACCTTTACCTGTATTTAAAGTTAATCATGCCGTTTGGAACAAATCCACCGCAACAGCATGGTGCACCACAAACTGTAGCTGTTGCTGATCCATATCCGACCATTCTTATATTTTGCCAGCAATTTTCTGCTCCGGTTCCACCAAGCATACAATGCTGCCATTGGGTTGTATTGTAACCACCGCATGTCATTGCTGAATGTTGCCGAGGAAGATTTAACCATGAT
>Ga0114998_10001223_pt1 | contig 19682 bp, 9 predicted proteins | sample ArcticOcean_MG_C_5_FD_87044 | JGI IMG/M metagenome (GOLD analysis project Ga0114998, IMG submission 87044) | Marine microbial communities from western Arctic Ocean - ArcticOcean_MG_CB4_138 | ecosystem: Environmental > Aquatic > Marine > Oceanic | place: Arctic Ocean: Canada Basin | collected... | reverse complement strand
GACGTTATCGTTCATCTCTCTCTGCAATCTCTGCGTTTTCCTTTTTTCTCTATTCTGTATACTGTTTTGTATCTATTGTTTTGTATCTAGATGCTCTGCTATACAACGGCTCTCTCTCTCTCTCTCTCTGCACTCTCGATAGCTCTTTAAAAAAGCGAAAGCGACACAGACGACCGCCTCTCTCTGCGATTGCTCTCCGCCTTCTCGATCTCAATCTCTGATAATAAACAAAAAGTCCTGTGTTTTGTTCCGATTTTGAGTTCTCTTTGAATCGAAATTGAGTTTTTATTGCGAGATACAGGGTTTAGGGTTTAGGGTTTACTTGTACAAAATTCCATTTTAGATTCGTAGAGAGAGGAACTGGCCACATTAATTAGTACATCAATCCTTTCGTCAAGCAAAACACGCGCGACATAAAAATCTTCGTTCCACTCTTTGCAGGCACAGACGCAGGTGTTTCGCGCTCAACCGTGTGTTTCGATCGAGCTCGTTGATAGCCGTTTTCTTGGCTGTTTAAGATCCAAAAAGGTTTCGCGAGCCGCCAATCAAATACTAACAAAACTGTTGTCCGTTGACCGTACTCGTTTCTTTTAAAGCATCTCTCTCTGTATCTCTCGCTTTTGACGAAGATTCATAGAAGAGAGAGTGTGTGTGTGTGAGAGAACGAGGAAAACGTGCCCTCGCTCGGTTCTGTTTAATAATGAGCGCCGTAGATGATTTCGTGGTAAATCCAGATTTCACGTTCGATTTCGAGGCAGGTGATGCTGGGGATCTTCAGAACGAGCTGAACTTGAACGTGCGAACGAAGAAAAAAGCCAGGTCGTCCGCGTCGTCGCATGCGGCGTGGGACTTTTCGAAGTTTAAGGAGCAGGAGAGGGAGGAGTTGTTGAAGCAGAAGAGGACGTCTGTTGATGAGAAGATCTCGAGGGCTATCGAGGGACGACGACGTAGGAGGAGCGCGAAGGACGATGAAGATGATGATGGGAGTAGTAGTAGTAGTAGTAGTAGTAGCGGTAGCGATGATGATGATGATGATGATGATGATGCAGAAGAGAAGAAACCAAATTGGGAAGGCAATAGAAGCGATGGGCGGCGAGTAAGTGAAGAATTTGATGATGACGACGATGGTGACGGACGAGAGATAGTTGTAGTAGAAGAAGAAGAAGAAGAAAAGACAAAGATAAAGAATAAGAAGAACAAACCTACTAAACGAGAACGAGACGAAACTAAGAGGAACAATAATAATCATAATAAGGAAGATGATGGGAAGACGTATACGGAACGCGCTGTTGCTAAAGACGGGACGAAGTTTTCGGCGACATCGTTCGATGCGTTGCATTTATCGAGAGCGTTATGTCGCGCGTGTGATAAACTCGGATATGAGACACCGACGCCTATTCAAGCGGCGATTATACCAATCGCGTTGACCGGGAGAGATGTTTGCGGGAGAGCGCAAACTGGGTCGGGGAAAACAGCCGCATTCGCGTTGCCTTTGTTAGAACGCATGTTGCATAGACCGAAGAACGCCGTTGCGGCTATACACGTGGTCATCATGGTGCCAACGAGAGAGCTTGCCGTGCAATGTGCGCAAATGATCGAGCGATTGGCCGAGTTTACGAGTATACGCGTGGCAACAGTCGTAGGAGGACTTTCCATGCAAGCGCAAGCGGCGGCATTGAGACAACGACCGGAAATCGTCGTCGCGACACCGGGGAGACTCATTGATCACGTAAGAAACACGCATTCTTTTGGATTTGAGGAAGTAGCCGCTATAGTTTTAGATGAAGCCGACCGATTATTGGAAATGGGTTTCTTGGAAGAGATTAAAGAAATCGTACGAAACATGCCGAAACAACGACAGACGCTTTTATTTTCGGCAACGTTAACTTCAGCGGTTGAAGAACTCGCAAGTTTATCAATGCGTAACCCGGCTCGGTTATCGGCAGATTCACTAGGTACGACGCCATCGACTTTGACAGAGGAAGTTGTTAAAATTAAACCTCAGTTTGTCGCCAAGAAGGAAGCGCATTTATTATCGTTACTCTCGCGGTCGTTCCTTGGGAAAGAAACGATCGTGTTTGCAAAAACCAAGGTTCAAGCGCATAGATTGAAGATCGTGCTTGGATTATCAAACATTTCCGCGTGCGAACTTCATGGTGATATGACACAGACGCAACGTTTAGCCGCTTTAGAAGATTTTCGTTCAAACAGAAACACGAAAATCATGGTTGCAACTGATGTTGCAGCGAGAGGATTAGATATTGCTTCTGTCGATCTCGTCGTCTCGTACGACGCACCCAAAAATGTCGCATCGTACTTACACCGCGTTGGTCGTACAGCTCGCGCCGGTCGTCGCGGTGTTGCAATTACGTTCATGGAAGAATACGACCGTCCGCTCGTGAAGACTTTACAGAAACGTGGTCAAAAGCTTCAATCGCGGATCGTTCCCCGCGACGTTGTCGATGAATGGCATGCAAAAATAGAAAGCTACGCATCGCAAATTGAAGAAATCGAAGAAGAAGAGCGCACGGAGAAGCAACTTCACAGAGCTGAGATGGAAATGACGAAAGCGGAGAACATGTTAGAGCACGCGAACGAGATCAAATCGAGACCAAAGAAGACGTGGTTTGAATCCGAGCGCGATAAAATGGCAAATAAGAAAGCCGCGGCAAAAGCTGCTGATAAACAGTCAATTGATTTAGATGACGATTTATTAGGAGAAATGCCATCGCGATTCAAAGATACTACCACTAATAATAAGAAGAAGCGAAAGTCTTCTGCCACCGACGACGACGACGACGACGACGACGATGATGATAATAACAATAACAGAAAAAATAGCAAAAATCCATCGCGTTTACCGAGCTCTAAAAAAGCCAGACGTGCGCTCGCAAACAAACAACGCGCACAAAAAGAAAACGAATACGACGACGAATACGCATCCGACGACGACGAAAAGAGAAAGCTGAAGACGAACAGAACATCAAAGGTCACCGCTGGAGTTAAATCTGTCAAAAGACTCGAACGCGAAGCGAAATTAATGGGCGTCACTTCGAACAAAGCCCTCAAAGCGTTCAAACAATTAAACAATCCTTCTATGAAGAATGGCAGTAACACAAAGAAGAAGAAGAAGCAACCGCTCTCAAACTCTGCTCGCGACGGCCCAGGATCAAGACGCCGTTCTGACAAAGACGATCGTCCTAAACGTAAACCGAATAACAGTAAATCGAGGCAGAAAAAACGTCGTTAACGGTATAACGCTACCCCGTTCTCATACATTTAATTCAGCACACATGAAACGAGACAAAATTCATCGATGACCTAGCCGCTCTCTCTATCACGCTCGTTCTGCGACTGTCTTTCAAGGCGCGACCTGCGCGACCCGCGTTCCCGTTCTTTCTACGCCCGCTTGCGTACAACTCTCTCTGTTCCATTCATTAAACAGCAAAGACTGAAATTCGTTCTGTTTGCTCAAAAAAATACAAAAAATATTTTAGCTTTGTTTTGATTGGTCGAACGTTTTTGGCCACAAAACAAAATTAAGCGAAATCTCACAAAAAGCAAATAAGGTTCATTTCCAAAACGAAATTGCGCCGGCGTGGTAGTATTTAAATCACTAGCACTAGCGCGCTCAGAAACAACTCTGGCAGAGCTGGCGAACGATGACCTGTAGTTCGCTCATCGTTTGTAGGATCAGCAGTTCTAACACGTGTTCGACTTCTGCTGCATCGACTGCGACTAAGAATAGAATTCTGCGGAATGGGAGAACGTTTTGGGCAATCGTTCGAACGAGAAAGGCTAGGGCGACGATGACATCGAAGAATGGTGATAGTAATAAACAGAGCGCGAGGAGATCGGTTGAGGCGAACTCTGCTGGTGATGATTACGATAACGATACGAATAATAATAATAATAATAATCATGATAGGAATAGTAGTACTACTGATGGAAACAAAATTGATTATCAAGATTATCAGCCACCGAAACCGCCGCAGAGAGATACGGGGATCCCATCCGAGGGCGATATTAATATCGATATCGACGCCGAGAATACGAAGAAACAAACTGGTGTAGATGAGAAAACGAAAAATACTTGGTTCAGGGAGTCCGGAGTCGATCGCGGCGAGGGCGGGTATCGCTGTCGATGGACCGTTAAGGGAGGCGCGGCGCCTGATAAGAGTTGGGAGTATCGCGAGACGCATTGGGAGAAGGCGGATTCGTCCGGCTATCGCGAGCTAGGTGCAGAGAAGAGCGGGTTTAATGAAAAAGGTGAGACTTGGTGGGAGACTTGGAGAGAGTTATATAATACGGCTGATGGTGAGAAAGATGGCGAAGTCGAAATGGTCGAAAGATCGGCGGATAAATGGGCGAGAAACCAAGACATGAATTCTGATTCATCGAGAGAGTGGCAAGAGAAATGGTGGGAACGATTTTCCTCGAAGAACATGTGCGATCGCGGTGTTGAGAAATCAGGGAGAGAAAACAGACATGCGTGGTGGGAGAAGTGGGGAGAACATTACGACCCGGATGGAATTTCTTTAAGATGGACAGATAAATGGGCCGAGAACGATAAAGGTGTTCGATGGGGCGACAAGTGGGAAGAACGCTTGAAATCAACCTCTGGCGATGGTGCGAAAAGTGGAGAAACGTGGCGCGAACAACCAAACGGGGAAGTGTGGAGACGGACGTGGGGAGAAGAAGTCTTTGCGAACGGCGAAGTGAGGAAATACGGAGAGTCGACGACGGATGAAAAGTGGGATGTGACCACTCGAACGGGAGATTCGGCTAAAAAGCCTTATTTCGATGGCGGGAAACCGGATACATGGGAAGAAGCGTTGCGAAAGAGCGAAAAACTGTTAAATATTCAATTAGATGAGAGCGCGGGAGGCGAGAGCTCGAGATGGTAATTTTAGTATTATTATTAGTATGATTTTTTTATTCAAGAACGACAACAACAACACGGCATGCGCGCGCGCGGCAGCTGTATAATTATATATGATTATTTAAAACTCCATATCCTGTTGCTTCGCTTCTACGACATCTCGAGCCTTTTGTGCCAACGCCTCTTCGTTCGCAATTTTTAAATCTTTCCAGAAACATCTTTCAAACGTTCTAAGCGCTTCTCCCATTGCAGTTTTCTCGACATTTTCTTCCTTATTCCCGAGCGCCTTAAATTCTTCCAACAAAGTATGCACTTGCGGCGCTGCAAAAGGATCGAACGCGTCGCATTTTTTTGGATCTATTGGCACGCATACTCGACCAGTCTTCGGGTGCACGCAAAACGGCGCCTTCAACAAGTGATTCATGTGCTTAGAAACTTCAACGTCCAGTCTTGGGTAGACGTGCCCGAACACAACTTCATGAAGACATTTTTTGAGCTTCCAGTCCGCGGTCTTGTTGTTCTTCAACGCCTTCTCGACGTTCTTTTCAATTCTTTCCCATCGCCAAGTATTCACGTCTTGTCCATCCTTTGGTTTTTTGTTTTCTTTAAAATCGAATTCAGCCTCTTCTCTCGTTTTTGGATCTGGGATCATATCCATAATTATTCGAAAATGCTTCTCCGATGTCATCAAATTCTGCGCCGGTAAATACTCCTCCTTCCAAAACTTTAACAAAACTTTGTCGTACGCCTTTTGCATTCTTGGATGTAACGAAGTACCTAAATTCGTCTTCTTCACTCCACTACCACCTTCAACACCTTTAAAGACCGAAAAATATTCAGCCACGGCTGATCGTTCTTCATCGCTTAACTTTCTCGCTCGTTCGTCGCATACCCACGCGTGTATTCCCCGTCTCCCAGAATATACCCACAAAATATGTTCAAACCCAAAATCGTCCCTCATTCCTTCGTCCAAAACCTTCATAGCGCAATTCATTAGAGGCCAACATTTCGGACATATATTCGCCGCATCACAACACGTTCTCACATCATCGTAATCAGTCATATCAATATCCATCACGAGCTCTCTCTCGACCGGTTTAAAATTCGCCGAATACATTAAGCGATTTTTCGGGTTATAGTTAAATACTGGACCAATATCAATCTTCCCAGGGACTTTCGTCCTCAAATCCTTCCTCAAACTATCGAAATCGGCATACGAATTATATCTCACGAATATATCGCCCTGTAAAGTAAAGCAGAATTCTCTGTTCTGCGCGTACGCCCTATCGCACCGCGCGTGTTTCCCATCGTTCCCATAGTTCAACCATTGGAATAAAGTTTTCGTTGGGAAAATGTTCGCGTAATATGATTTCATGAACTCGTGCACGTCGTGCGGTACGTTATTGTTAGCGCCGGTCTTATCAGAGCTCTTATCCGCGTTCTCGTTCTCTTTATCTTCCTTCTCGTCCTCGACTTTTCGTCTCTTCTGTTCGCTCATGTTTTTGAATATAAATCTTTTTTTTTATATCGAAGAACGCAAAACAAACGCAAAACACTTTTGTGTTGTAGTAGCAGTTAACTTAAAATAATTACTGTGCGATGAAGTAACTGACTGAAATCACTTCAAAATCTCTCTCTCTCTCTCTCTCTTCTTCTTCTTCTTCTTCTTATTAATCGTGCTAATATGTTTTATGTAATAACATGAAACGAAAATCAACGAAGAAATTCAAAAATCAACAACACCCTAAACCCCAACACCCTAAACCCAACTCCTAGAAAAAAACATATCATCACAGAATTACAAGTTTTTGATTTTATTAGTGTTACAGTGTGTTAGAAGTTACTTACCGCGTTGTTAACATTTTTGCTACGAGTACGTACAACATATCCTCCACCTCTCTCTCTCTCTCTCGTGTGTATCCGTGCGTGGAATTTTTTTCAGCGATTGCTCTATCGCGTTCTTTAAAGTTCTCTCTCAACTCACACTATAAATAAATCCGATACTGTATTAAAATCATATCAGATATAAAAATATTCCGATCTGTTCTCAAACATCACGGAGCATCAGTAGTCTAGTAGTAGATAGTACAGAGCGGTGTTTATTGCGAACAAAAAGAAGGGAATAGGAATGGCCGAGCAAATAGAAGCAAACGCGCATTTGTTCACCGAGAAACAACTGAAAATCTGTAAAGGCTTACTCGAAGAACGGCAAGCGCACGTATTCTCTCATTGGCCAAAGCTCGGCTCGAACGATTCGGAGAAAATAAAACTGGTCGAGCAGATCGAATCGTGCGACGACGGGTATCCGGGAGGATTGAGGAAATATATCGAAAACGCGAGGAAGTTATTGGAAGAATCGCGCGAAGGGAAGAACGCGTTCGATGGATGGGAGCCGGCAGTACCGAAAGGTGAACGAGTGGAATACGCGAGCGAGACGCATCGGGAGTATGAACGAGTCGGCGTAAGAGAGGCGAAGAGGACGGCGTTCGTGTTAGTCGCCGGCGGTTTAGGCGAGAGGTTGGGCTATAAAGGAATTAAAGTGAGGTTACCTGTTGAGAGAGCGACTGGGGAGAGTTATTTAGGGCTATACGTGAAATCTATTTTGGCCTTACAGGATTGTGAATCAGTGGGCGGAGGAATTTCTGACGACGCCGCTGGCGGCGCCGATGCGATTATGAAGAAGATTGATATTCCGCTCGCGATTATGACTTCGGAAGATACGCACGCTTTAACGTTGGAGTTGTTGGAAACGAACGACTATTTTGGAGCGAAAAAGTCACAAATTCATTTAATGAAGCAAGAGAAAGTGCCATGTTTGAGCGATGACGACGCTCATTTGGCCTTGAACGATGATGATAAGTACGTTTTGCAAACGAAACCGCACGGTCATGGAGACGTACATTCGTTATTGCACCAATCCGGCTTGCTCGCTAAATGGAAAGATATTGGCATCGAGTGGGTGACGTTCTTTCAAGACACGAACTCGTTAGTTTTTAGAGTAATCCCAGGCGCTTTGGGTGTTTCAAAAAAAAACGATTTCGAGTTTAACTCTTTATGCGTCCCGAGAAAAGCTAAAGAAGCCGTCGGAGGAATCGCGCAATTGACGCATAAGGATGGGAGTCGCATGACTATTAACGTGGAATACAATCAACTCGATCCGCTTTTACGCGCGACTACGTCGCCGGAAGGCGATGTGAACGACGAAACGGGATTTTCACCCTACCCAGGAAACATTAATCAACTCATAATCAAACTCGAGCCGTACGAAAAACAACTCGCAAAAACTGGCGGCGCGATCGATGAGTTCGTTAACCCAAAATACAAAGACGATACAAAGACGACGTTTAAATCACCAACGAGACTTGAATGCATGATGCAAGATTACCCGAAATCGTTAAGTAAATCCGCATCTATCGGTTTCACCGTTTTCGATAACTGGGTCGGCTATTCTCCAGTGAAGAACTCTCCAGAAGACGGGAAGAGAAAATTCGACGATAAGCAACCTACGCATACCGCAACCTCTGGTGAGTTTGAATTTTACAACTGTCAGGCAAAGATATTAAGACTCGCTGGCGCTAACGTCCCAGAGCCAAAACTATCTGTACAAAAATACAACGACATGCAATTCCCAATCGGCCCCAAATGCGTTCTCTCGCCGACGTTTGGCTGCACGTTCGATGAAATTAAACAAAAAATTGGCCATAACGTGTCCATGACCGAGAACTCGGTCCTCATCCTCGAAGGCAACGTACACCTCGAAAACGTGAAAATAGATGGATCCGTGCACATCAAAGCCTTAAACGGCGCAAAGATCGCCCTAAAAGACTGTGAAATCAAGAACAAAGGTTGGTCCTGGAACGCCGTCGCAAACGCCGCCGAAGAAACCGCTCGCCTATGCGGTTTCGTCGTCGTTAAGCTCGAAACGGCTTCGTTGACGAGAGACTACGATTGCATCACGACCGTCTTAGATACTCTCATGTAAGTTATCCGACTCTCTTACTAGTTGCACTTTTATCCCTCGACGTTATATTGTTCACGTTTTCCCATCACGTACACTCTTTTCATCTTCTTTCCAAACTCTTATTACTATACTTTTCTCTCTTTTCCATTTTCTCTTTTTTCTCTCTTCTTTTTTGAAAAATTGATAAAACGCGTCAAAAAGTAATCACACACTTTTTAAGCTTAATTGGACGCGTTTTTCATAATCGATTATTAATTGAGTAAAACGCGGCACATAAAACGCGGGCACATAAATGGCTCCAAGAAAACCAGCGCACGCAGACGATCAAATTAAGGCTCTGTCGCGCCTAGATCTTCTCTCGATTGCCTATAAACGCTCGCATGTCAAGGCGAAGACTTTATTCAATTCGTGCAAGCAAAAGATCGCGAGTAAGAAACAGAAGGTCGAGTTAAAGGTCTCGAAAGCGAAAGCGTTTGCGCGAGGGAAGACGTGTTTATTTATCGAAGGTCTTTCAGGCGGCGTGAATCGGAAGTTTGTAAGTTTCAATGAAATCGCGCGGAGGAGCAGTAAGGACTGGATTCGAGTTTTGAACGAATCGAGGAGTGCTGCTGGAGAGGCGTTTCCGAGCGGGTTGAAGGTTCCAGAGTTTCGCGATCGAGTTCGTGTCGTTCGTGGTCCCGGTACTCGTAGTAGAAGTGATACTAATGATGAGCAGATCGTTACTGCGAAAGCGAGGGATTGGGCGTTGGGAAGTGGAGGAAGAGGATCGGGAATGAACGGCGAGCGCGAAGCGAAGATGAAGTCGTTCGCGACCGAGGCGAAAGAGACGGCGGAGAGAGCGATCGAGGAAGTGAAGAGGAATATCGTGATTGCGGTGAAGACTGTTGAGGAGAAGAGAGGTGATGTAGGGCGGTCGTTGATTGGAGCGAATGCGATTATTAAAGATGCGTTTTTAGTACGCGATAAAGAAGGCAAAGATATGAGCGAAAGTCGTGAACAACAACGAATTGGCAATAAAAATAGTAGTAATAAAAGTAGTAGTAGTAGTAGTAGTAATAGTAGTACGACGACGGCGACGAATAAAAATAGCGGTAAAAGTGTTCTCCCAGTCGCACAAGAAAACAACAATATCAACAGCGGTGCGGATATTTTCGAACGAACGAAAGTAATCGCTGCAGAACTCGTCGATACGACCGCGTCCAGGATTGAAGACGTGAAGGAAAATCTCGAAATCGCAAAGAAAACGGTCGTACAGAAAGTTACCGAAATGCAATTGAAAGAAAACCTCGAAGAGGCTACGCAGAACATTGCAAGAGAGTCGAAGAAAATCGTCACCGAGAAAGTTCCGTCGACGATCAAAACTATATCGCAAGAGGCTGAGAACATCACAGGTTCCGCTTTGAAAGAGTTGAACGAAATCGATATCGATGCTCTCACGGCGAATGCAAAGAGAACGTTAGACGGAACGACGAAAACGGTCGAAACTATTTTCCGCGACGTCGAGAGAAACGCAAAGATAGTTTCTTCATCAGGGCGAGAGCTCGTAACGAACTTGATCGATCCGCCCGAAAAAATGCACCGAGTACGCAAAGGAGAATCTTTACTCAAAATCGCTCGAAAATACAACGTAAGCGTCGTCGACGTCTGCAGAGTTAACGAATTAGCGCCTACGGAAGAAAACCCACACTTCGTGGCTATAAAGATCGGTCAAATTTTGAAAGTTCCAAATCCAAAACGAATGGAAGAAACTCCGGCTTACGAGACTTCAAAAATTGACGAACATTATCAAGGTTCCGTGAACACGTATTACGAGCAAAGAACAAAACCATCGAAAAAGCCACAAAATGAAACACAATCTTCAACATCGAAAGCGAGCAACACGAACGATCTAGACTCGCAAACATCAGCAACAACAACGACGCAAACAAACGCACAACAACAACTCCTCCTCCGCAAAGCGCTCTCCGACGCGTCTACTGCTCCAACGACGAAAGAAAACGACGTCAAAGTATACGGTTCCGTTGCTTTACTCCTTTCCGCTGCCGCTCTATCGTACCTTCGAGCTGGCTTAGACGACGACGATAGCGATAACGACACCGCGCGGCGCTAGTTTGTAACTAAGCAGTACTCTCTCGCTGTTTAGCAAATCAGCAAAAAGAGGGTCAAATCTTAAATAAATTGCCAATACATTCCTTACGCGTAACAAAATCAACTCGCTCCAATCGAGCTTAAACACGACATCACGGAGCCAATGATTAAATCACTGCAAGCTCACTGCTCCTCATCGTTCTTCTCCTTCACGAACAAACAATCTGCATCGTTAAAGCTTGTCGCGAAGAAGTATCATCATCTTCTTCCCTGTCAACCTCATCATCTTCATCGCAATCACATTTTTTCCAAACGAGCCGTTTTGGTCGTTTTAACCGCGACATCTTTATTAATCACGCTTTCGTTACAGATATTGAACAAAACGAGCAAAACTAAGGAGTTATACGATAGAAACGATAGTAATAATAATAACGATGATGATCTTGTTAGGTTTTGCGAACACGAAGGACCTTTTTTAAGAACAACTTGGTCAAGAAAAAGAGCTCTGGAGATATTGGAGACCGTTGAACGAGAGATTAAGGAAAACGTGGACAGTTTGCGAGCGAAAAGAAGCGATAGGAAAGAACGATTTACGATACTCTTGAACACGTTCGAGAGAAGAGATTTATTGAAGCGGTCTATAAAGCATTATAAGGAGTGTGTGTCAGTGGAAGAGATTAGGGTTGTTTGGTCCGAGCGAGCGAAGAAGCCCGAAGAAGGCGAAGCCGGGTCGGAGGAGTATTTTGCGAAGAAGAAGAAGAGGATTAAGAACGTTGGGAAGAGGAGTTTTGTCGATAGTGATGAGAAAGAAGATGGAGATGAAGAGGAGGAACTTGTGAGATATGATTCGCATGAGACGACTTCGATTCAGAATAGGTTTGCTATGTTGGAGGATTTGAAAACCGAAGCCGTGTTTCACGTGGACGACGACGTGAGGATTCCGTGTAGGAAGTTAGCGAGCGGGTTCGAGGTTTGGAAAAGGAATAGGGACGCTTTAGTTGGGTACTTTCCGAGAGCGCACGCGAAGAAAAATGCTGATAAGCATTCGTGCGAGTTGAGATATGTTTGGAACGATTTTGAGCTGTTTTTCATGGATAGTAAGAGGTATTCAATCGCTTTAACGAAAGCTGCGTTTTCGCACGCAAAGTATTTAGGGGTTTATGAAAAGTATCTACCGGAAGGCGTGAGAGAGTACATTGATAAGAGGAAAAATTGCGAAGACATTGCGATGCAAATGCTCGTATCTTCAATCGTGAACGAGAAGAACGCGCTTGAAAATAGAAAAAATAAGTTAATAAAATCAGCCGTGGCGGTTTCTTCTGGCTGGTTGCATTACGTCGCAGGGAAAATAGATTCGATGTTTGTCGATGGCATTTCGAGCGGACAAGGGCATCACGACGAACGGTCTCGTTGCGTGACGGATTTTTCGCGCATGTTTGGTGGAGTAAGATCACCGCTATCGTCATCGTATTAGATTAGAATAGATTAGTATAGTATATTAGTAGTATAATCGATCACAAGATTGGAAGTGAATAGTAATATGTATTAAATTTCCTTTGGCAACGAAAGCGTCTTCAACGTGAAATCGTCCGCCGCTATTAATTTAAAGCATCTCTTGTGCAACTTCAATACGTTCCCAACAAACATATCATCTATGCCGTACGGTTTGCCATTTTCGTCTTTAATTTTCTTGCGCTCGAGGAATTTTCCGCCGTTACCACCGTTCTTGGCGGGCGGTTCAAACACGGACGCGGTATCGTCTTCGAGGAAAAACGAAAGAATGAAATTCCGCTGGTATTCATTTTCTGCATTAAATTCGTCACCGTTCGGTATAATGATTGAATTTTGTTTCGTCTTTGTTGCTGTAGTAGTAGTATCAATGCCAATATGTCCATTTTTTCCGACTATCCTTGCCTCGAAGCGCAGGACGCACCCAGTCTTTTCAAACGCCTTTCGATAATCTTTCTTTGGAGGTTTTGGATTTAACGCGAGGCAATTTTGTAACGTATCCTCTTCGCTACCGATGGCCAAGCCTTGATGTTTGGGTACTTTTTTTGAAGGTTTTGGTGCTTTTGGTTGTGAAATGTCTATATTCGCGATTGCTTCGCTACCGTGTACTTCGGCGTACCATTTTTCAGTCGAGAGATCGCAACCGTAAACGAACATTTCTCGACCGTATACATCCACGGTTTGACCGATAATTATTTCGCTCGCATCAACGTATGGTATTTTTTCTCCATTACCGATAGATGACATCGAATAATCGAGTGGTTTAATCGCTTTATCCGAGTCAATGCTGCCGCCGCTTGCTTTCGGAAGTTTACCTCTTCGCAAAAGAGCGCGACCAGCTTTTTCTACGACTTCGATCGAATCATCCGCGAGAAAGTAGTGCACATAAAACACCCTTCTTTTGCCATCTTTATCTAAACCGTTGTTTTCTGCCGACATTGCATCGTTCCACGTGGCGTAGAATCTCAAAACTTCGCCATCGTGCTCGAGAAACTTTTTGCGCGTGTCGGGACCGAGCGCCGAGCTCGGCCTTCCAAGTTTTGCCTCAGTAAATCGAGCCATATCGTCCATTCTCGCACTAGGTGGTCCTTTCGCGCGCGTATACGTGAGCTCGTTCACATTGTTTACAATTTTTTTTGTCTTGTTCGAAGGAGTAGCATTTTCATCGTTTTCTGGCATTGATATTTCCTCGTCTTTATAAAACTCTCTCGTGAATCCATCGCAAGCGTAAATTGTAAACTTTCGCCCGCATAGCGTGATCTCGTTCCCAACTCGAAGTAACTCTAAAACATTTTTTTTCACCGATTCATCATCGTCGTCGTCGTCGTTGCCAACATCATCTTCGTCATCATTCTCACCATTTCTTTTATTATAATTGTTATTAAATAGATCTCTGCACTTGCTTCGCTTTAAATACAACCCTTGCTGCAACCCGGAATTTTCCTCGCGCGGCTCTGTCGCGTCGAACGTAAAGTCCTCGACGTATAAGCGAAACACAATCTTCCTTTCTCGAGTCGATTCCATCGCGCTCTCGTGTAAATTTTCAGTGAATTTCGCATAAAATCGAAGGACGGTTCTATCCAAAGCGACGTATGCTGGCACAAACTTATCGCTAGTCGCAGTGGAAGAAACACTATTTGACTCTTTCGTCTGCTGCTCTGCTGTATCGTGGTTTGACTTTTTCTCGAGTTTCTTCGAAGTCGCGTCGTCGGTTAATATCGCGTATCCGTTCACGAACCGAAGCGTTTGCTGCCGATGCGCGGCTACGTCCTATTAACGATTAAGAATATGGAAACGAGGACGTATTAGAGCGAGAGAATGACGCGCTCGATAAACATTTTAAAAATACGCGAGATCAGTCAAACTTTTATTTAAATCATAATCTCATTTTCACGCCCCGCGCGCTCGTGGTTGCTATATATTTCTCGCACGCTTACCCTTTTTCGATACTCTCCAGTCATCATCCCGGGCATGTTCGGGAGACTCATTCCGTTTGTCTCTGCGGCGATCGTTGCCGTCATTTGCGCGTGTTGCGTGCGCGTAAATTTAAAGTATTTCAGTACACTTAAAAATAGATTTTTTTCCCCACCGCGTGATAGACATTTGTAGAGCGAGAATTTTCAAAACAATAAAGCGCACTTTTTACTTTCGCGTTATAGTCACGCCTACGCATCGCGCGCGAACTCGATCGAAAAATAAAACAGCACTCGCAACGAATCGCTCGTAGTAACGGTAGTACTATTTTCCTCTCTTTAGAAAGAAGACTTCTATTTCCTGTGACCTTCGATCGCTTCAGTCTGAATTAACTCGATATCTTTTCCCCCGAAAACGGTCAAAATAAAAGTAACCTCTTCTTCTTCGTTTTCGTTGTTCGAGTCACGGTGTTCGTCAGTGCGTGAGTTTGACCGAAAGTCCTGCGCGCATAAAAACGCGCTCTGCTGTTCAAGTTGCGCGATAGTATTCGTTCCCTTTTCGTCTCAGTCGCGTTCGTGCTACGATTTAAAACCGAACGTGTCCGTGTTCTTTGCAGCCTCTTAAAATCTCTTCTCTCTTCACATGCTCTGTTGACATCATAAAAACATTCGCGAGTAATAAACGAACGAGCAAAACTTCGACGGCCTCGAGATCTCGCAATGAAAGGAACTTTAGCGAACGCGAACTCGTACTCGAACGAAGAAAAGCTAAAATTCTCCAGCGAAAACTTCCTAGGGACGACTGCGTTCGAGGTCTTCTTCGTTACCTTATTCGTGCTCGAATGTGTCTCGCGCAGATGCGTTTTAACGAACAAGAACGGGAACAATAGTAGTAGTAGTAGTAGTAGTAGTACTACGTTATCGTTATCGTTAGTACAGAGAGAACAATCGTTATATGAGAGAACGAAAGATGCGCAGTACGTTCTGCTGCCAATGGTTATGTGTTTGTTTAATCCGCGAGTGAGCGCGTTTTTAGGGATATGTTCATTCGTTCAAAGGATGGTCGCTTTGATGACGACGAGCGTTCGTACGACTGCTAAAGAAGATGCCGATGGTGATGATGATTTCAATGAACGAAAAGGAAGGAAAATCGAAGTCGAAGAAGAGTATGATAATTCGACGAAACATTTTAATTTGTATAGGAGCACGATGTTATTAGCCGCGTGCTCGGCGATTTTAGCGATAGATTTTCGGCAAATGCCGAGACGTTTAGGGAAGACGAAGGAGTACGGCGTCTCGGTCATGGACGTCGGAGTCGGCTCGTTCGTGTTTAGTGCGAGCGTCGTGAAGTGGAAGTATTTACAGTCTTCGAAGAATGGAAGTGATTGGTTTAAACGAATTAAGAGGAGGGCGAGGAGGACGTTCGTTTCGTCGTTCTTAGGCTTTGCGAGGTATGTTTCAGTGAAACGGAGCGGATATCAGCTCATCGAGGACGAATACGGACCGATGTGGAATTTCTTTTTTAGCATGGCCGTTATAGACGTATTGACGAGCGTTATTTCGTTTTTCATTGCGTTAGTATCAAAAGACAATAAAAAAAAACGAATGTTTTTTACGCTTTTCATAGCATTCTTCATAGCTACAATCGTCGAAGTCGTTTTGAAGAGTAGAATACTGTTCAACGAAGGCGCTAACGGAGAAGGTAGTTCTCGAAAAAATATAACAAAAACCGTGGAATCTTGGTTACTTTTACCGACAAAAGATAGGGTGTTTCCTGAATCGTATGCTTCTGTTTTAGAGTTCCTAGCGTTAAATCGAGAAGGGGCGTTTTCATGCGTTGGAATGACGTCGCTGCATTTTTACGGACGCTTCTTTGGCGAATTTATACACAACGCGAGACAGAAAGGAAAGTTACGATCGGTGCTCGTCGTAACGATCCTTCTGTGGATAGCAACTTATACGTCGATCGAAATCTTTCACTTTAAACCGTCGAGAAGGATATGTAACGCGATGTACATCTTGTGGATGGTTACGTACAACGTGTCGGCGATGACAGTTTTCGCGTTTGTGAATGAAAACTCAAACGCGATGATTCCCACGATTCTCGAGCGAGCGAATTATCAGCCAATGCTCGTTTTTCTGTTTGCAAACATCACGACGGGTATTTTCAATTTTGCGCTCGGAGATGAAATCATGAACGTGAACGCGTTCTTGGCGTATGCTCTGATGTTATGGCATCTTTCTTTGATTGCAATATTTATAAACTTTAACTACGTCGCGGCGAGTCGCTCGAAACTTAAACAGAAACAAAAATGATTGCAATGAAAGAAAAAGAAGAAGAATACACTCACGTAAGTATATATTGTAGAGAGAATTAATACCGTGGCTCGAAAGAAATTAAGAAATATACTTACCGTGAAACTGATAAAAAAAAACAATAAACGACAAAAAACTAACAAAATTAAATTTCACTAATCATGGATATATATACCGTATGTAACATTGAAAGAGAAATTAAATGGAGAGAAACGCATATTTTGTTCAACAAAGCACATTTTTAGTTTTTTTTTAATAAGCTATAGTCCCTCTAAAGGGTCGTCGTTTATACCGCTACCATCTAAATCCGAACGCTGTTCGCTATTATTACCGCTAGAACTTTTTCTTTTCTTTTCTTTCTCTCTTTTGTTGTTACTGCCGCCATATCCACGATTCCGCATGGATTGCTCGGCGTGCGACATAGCACTGGCGCCGCCCGATCTCTTATTATTTTGCTCACGTTTCGTTTGCGCGTTTTGAATTCTACCTAAGTTCTGAGGAGCTCTGATTTCTCGAATTGGCGCGCCCTTAAAAAACTCTAAACGCTGCATAGTTTCTTTATCTACGTGCATTCTTTGATGCCGAATTTGATTCGTTGCATCTAACAACTGCATCACGTCTGATTCTAAAGTGAAAGAATGATGCGGAACTGCGCCGAATTCTCGAGAACTTTGAAAATGTTGCGTCTCAAAATAGTGCCAAGCCGCTCCAGTATATGCAATGTCATCACCTACTCCATAGACGTCCAACGTATTACAGATTTGCCGCAACAAATGGAATCCAAGAAATCCAGACGAAGGCGATGCTTTCCCTTTATATGCTTTACCGCGAACGATTTCCAAATTTTGTTTCAACGCTCGCAACACGTCGCCTGCACCATCTACCGCTCCTCTAGAGAGTAGGCGCAAAGTTGGCATGCCTTGTTGAATGCGCTCTGAAAGAGTGACATCTTCTTCAGAGATTGTAATCGGGATAATTTCACCGAATTCGTTGAGGACAGTAGCAGTAGTGCTGTCATCTTCTGATGTATCTTCGGTGGATGAAAAGTCCTCCCCAGCAGCAGAAGCAGCAGCAGCAGCTGAAGAATCCACGTAATAATCTTTCGGAAAATAATTTGGTTTCAGAGCCGAGATAATTTTCGCCGCGCGTAAATAAGTAAGCCAATCCGTTCGCGTTATTACAAAAGTCACGTTTGGTTCAGTTTGTAAGAATGGATTCGATTTGTACGCCTGCGTCCATTTCGCATTCAGTAAACGATGCGTAGTTTTGTGACCGACGTATCTCTCAAATCGCCTCGACGGTGCTTGATTCAAACGCATAACAACATCGTGGTCGTCTATTTGCGTCCCCAACTGATCATTTGCCAATAACGCTCTCGAGTTCCCGACTAACGCGCATGAAGGTTTTCTTTTGCCCGAATAAGGCGATCCGTTTTCTGGCAAGAAGCGTTTTTCAAATTCACCCAACTCTACGCCTTTCGGTACTTGTATATCTTTCTCTTCAATGCGTTCACCAGAATTGTGGTTCTTATGAAAACTATCGTAAGTCGCGTACATGTTTTTATATTCCTCGGAGCCTTCGTCGTGAATCCAGTTTATGTCCTTCAAAAGCGCTTGCGCTAATTTTCGTACTTTTGGGATGAAAGCTTCGTTAAAACTGCGCTCGTCGTCGAGATATTGCTTATTATTTCTACCATTCGGTCGATTACCTCTCGATGTCGAAAGCTCGGGATCACTTTTTCCATTACTTTTAATCTCGTCGTCGTCTGAATCGCTCAAACCAGAATCTCGCTTGATTCTTTCCAACGCCTTTGTTGAGCTTTCTTGCGCCGAGGCTATTAATTTCCTCTCAACTTCCTCTAATTTCGATCGTATTTTCGCTTCTTCGTCGTGAATTTCTTTTAAACGTTCAATAGCAAACGTGACCATGATCAACTCCGTACTTGGGGTGATTGTCTGACCGTCAGCTTCGTATTTTGCTGTGATATCTTCGATTAAGTTCGCCCACGGCACGGTTTTATACTTAATACCGTTTCGTAAAAAACGAGAATATCGTTCACAAAGCAACACAAAAGGTTCCGCCCATGGCAGCTCTCTCTTGTTAAACTCTTTTGTATTGATTTCCCACGCTATTCTATCTATTTCATTCGTCCTTGTTGTATGTTGAGAACTTTTTCCTCCTTCAACCTCGCTATTCTCCTCGTCGTCTGCGTTGTTACTATTATTACTTTCACTACTCGCTTTCTGATGCACGAACTTCGCAGTCCTCTTCGCCACAGTCGTATGTTGCTTAATACTCCTCGTAATCTCCCTTCGCATCTTCTGTTCGTTCTTAACATGTCTCAACCCTTCGTTCAACTTCACTCTCGCGTCCGATAACGTCTGCGGCTGTTGCGCTCGCATATGTTGCTTCTTCGACAAGGTCTTTGGCATGGACAAAAACGCTATTTTCCTCGGGCTCAACTTATTCCCGTTCTCATCCATAGCAATCACAACCGCTTCTTCTTCTCTCTCTTCTCCTTCTCGTTCACCAGTCGTTGCTCTAATCTTATTTCCTTTTTCTTCATCGTCGTCGCTCAAACCATCGTCATCACCGTTCTTAGTGAACGTGCCATCCCTTTCAAAACGACGCCCCGCTCGATTCTCTACATCTCCAACTCTCTCATCATCAACGCGCTCGTTATTAGCATCACGACCAGAATTCGCATCGTCGTACTCATTAACGACACCGAGCTTTTTACTCGTCGTCGTTCGTTCCCTAAAACTCGCAAATTTCTCGTTTTTAACGAAAACTTCCTCGAATGCGTACAAACAAACGAACATGGCGCAGAATAATCGAAAGACTCGAGAAGAAGAAGTGCTCTTTCTGTTATGGCGCATGTTCGTTTTTGTCATCACCTGTCGCGTCGTTTTTTTATGTTCATCGCGTTCACGTTTTCACAACGCGCGTTGAATGAGAAGAAAAAGTGGGTACCTGTTCCTGATGTGGACACTTTACAGTTTTTTTAAAGTTT
>Ga0114998_10001222_pt1 | contig 19690 bp, 14 predicted proteins | sample ArcticOcean_MG_C_5_FD_87044 | JGI IMG/M metagenome (GOLD analysis project Ga0114998, IMG submission 87044) | Marine microbial communities from western Arctic Ocean - ArcticOcean_MG_CB4_138 | ecosystem: Environmental > Aquatic > Marine > Oceanic | place: Arctic Ocean: Canada Basin | collected... | reverse complement strand
TGAGTTATTTGGGCCGTAGCCTGTTGGTGCGACGCCGTAGGCGGCGAGAGGGCTGGCTACAGGCAGTGACTCAAGATCAATGGTGGCTCGAAGTTCATTTATCAGAGCAACCGGATCGCTTCCGGCTGAGAACACAGTAGAGAAACCGTAGTAAGCATACTGCGAGAGATTGTCGAGTAAATTAGCTTCGTTATAATTTTCGGCGCCCCAGCTGTTTACAGACTGATACCCTAAGTGCGTATGCGCATCAATTAGGGCGGGGATAATCGTCTTGCCGTTTAGTCGCTGTTTATCGGCTTCGGGCGGCAGCTCCGCCTCTGTCAAAACAACCTCTACGACGGCCCCCTCTTGAATCAGGAGCCATTCGCCAGACTCATATAGCGTTTCTCCGGAGAGTATCCGGTCCGGCTGCAGGGCTATTAATTCTGATTGGGCATTTGCAAGCCAGGGCAAGGTCATTAAAGCCGGCAGCAGGAGATAAGCGACACGCATAGTTTTAGAGCCTCGATTCGACAGTTAACGAAATTATTATAAAAGTACTGACAAGTTAACGCGCTTAGCCGAGATAGGCTAAGAAAAACAGCTGAATTAGGACTCTATATCGCCACTGCCTTTCCCCAAGACGCAAAAGCACGTAGCCGAAAATGTCGGTAATTCTGAGCTAATACTAAATGACGACCTAGATTGTAAAATTGTAACGGGCAGCATGTGCGCATAGAAAACCCTGCGCCTGGATCTTAACGAACACTTCATAAATAAAGAAAGGGGCACCATATCCTTGATGCTCCCGCCTTAATCTCTGGGTCTACTTCGGCCCAAACACATTGCACCAGAGGCGAATGGCCCCCTAACTCAACTCGATTTCACGGTGACGGAGGTTAAATCAATGGTATAAAAAAGGCGCGTTGGATTATTCTAAGTAGAAATTGTTGGCGTATGTACATTTTCCATCGAGTCATGCTGTGGATTCTGGCAAATTGGTTGTTAACTTGTCAGTGCCGTTCAAGCTTTCCTCGCCAAGGGTAAACTCTTAAATTCTCAAAAAATGCACGTGCAGCAGGTGACCATTTTCTGCCTCGTTTCGATGCAAGGCCAACAATTCTAGTTATCTCAGGGTCAATCAGCGGGCGCACAGTTAGATCTTTTGCTGTGACAGCGTACTCGGGCATGAAAGCAAAACCCATGCCTGCCAAAATCATGCCTTGCACCCAATCTTCATTCTCGCTGCGATAGCGTGAGTAAAGCTCAACGCCCTCGATCGCAGCTTTGGCCATGACCATCTCGCGCATTTCGCAAAAGACTCGGTCTACGTAAGGTTGTTCGGACAAATCCTCTAACTTTATCTCATCTCTAGCAGCCAAGGCATGCCGAGGCGGCAGCACAACAACATATCTTTCCTGATAGATCGGTTCGATTCGAATAGTTTCATCGATCCGATTGGGATCATGCAACAGCGCAACTTCGACCTCACCACCTTTTAAAGCATGAATCAATCCGGCCAAAGGACGCTCTACGATGGAAACCTCAATACCCGGGTGCTTCATCCGGAAATCGAACAGAAAAGGAGCCAACGCTGTTGGTCCAATAGTGGTCATTACGCCGATGCTCAAGGGGGCCTTGTCCAGCAAACGGAAGTTATTACTTAACAAAGTGATCATTTGGGCTTGACGAAGCATCTTTTCAAAATTGGGCTGCAGCATTTTGCCGAATTCGGAAACGATCACCCGCCGGCCTTCACGAATGAACAAGGCGCTGCCGAGATGTTCTTCAAGCTTTTTGATTCCCTTGGTCAAGGCAGGCTGAGACACATTGCATTGTGCGGCGGCCGTGGTGAAATTAAGCGTTTCACAGGCAGTAACGACATACCTAATTTGTTGCAGTTCCATCTATTGCTCCGGTGGATGAATCACTATTTCGCAAACGATACCACAAAATTAATAGCCTAAGGTTATGGATAAAGTAGAAAAAAGTGGTGTAGACCCTCGCATTTTTAAACTATTCTGAAAAAAGTAAAAAACTTAAACGCAGCGGCACACTCCCTTCAAAAAGTGCTTGGGCCCTGAGTTTCTAAATATTCCAAAAAGGTGAAATTAAATGTTTAAAAGACAAATATTTGCAGTAATCTCCTCGCTTCTATTATCTCAGGCATCCTCAGCGCAAGTTTTTCAAGTTTTTGACCTGATAGTGTCTAATCCTGCTGGTGTTGTGGCTGCGATGAATAAATTTGTGGAAAGCCCAGTAGGGAAACAGAGCACAGCTGCGGTCTACCTAAACCAATATATAGCTAACGGAGCGGACCAAGCAACGCACCAGATTCTTGTCGTGCATCCCTCTCCTCAAGACATGGACGCTAACCTAGCTCGGAATGCCGTCGCTCCCGGATGGGAGGAATTTATGTCCGAGATGAACCAGGTTTCACAGATTGAATCAGAGGGAGTTGGTCAGATTTTAGGTGTTGGAGGCGATCTAAGCAGTCCTTTATTGACTGATCCGAACAGAGCTTCGATTTATTACCAACTTTTAGTCACCGATCCCGCTGTATATGCCAGCGCTTGGAGCGACTTTACAGAAGCTAATGCAGATCGAGGCATTGTTTCCTTCCTTTCTTCAATCACAGCATTTGGCAGCCATCCAGCAACGCATGTTGTTTCAAATCAGTTTAACTCCCCCGGCGAAGCCATTACAAATTCTCCACAGTCCTACTCAGGCTGGGATACCTTCCTTCAAAGAACAGGCAACATTAGAACTATTGAAGGTATCGCAATGACTCAAGGATTGGTCGTTTGGCTACCTGAGTAATCGTATATTAATTTGTCTAAACGCTTGAGGCTGTGGTTGAAGAAGCCCAGCCTCACATGGATATAACTTGCCTTCAGGTACCGATTTCTCTTTAATGGAAAAAGACGCATTACTTTTGGGGGGGGTAGCTGTTTGTTCAGCCAGCATCCGAAATAAGTAAAGCCAAAAAATGGTAAAAAAAAAGCTGAATTCTAAATAACTTAAAAGGAGAGTCTCGATGAGTGAAGTTTTAGGAACGTTTGACTTAGATCACGTTTGTAATACCTATACGACAGACCAAAATAACTATATTACTAACCATTCGAATTGGAGTGGGGTCGCTGAAGGGTATGGCAAAATATTTGGAACCCTTACTTTTTCTCCAACAGCAATAGGGGAAATGAACGAGACCCTTGAAGGAGGCGAAGTGCGCTGGACTGGTCAGGGTTTTCTTGAAGATGGCACTTCGGTGACTGGCACTGGTACTGGTACTTGGAAGAAGGATCCCGCTGGTCATGTCTGGCACACTGACTATGAGCTGCTGTTAAATGATGGATCTAAAATCCGCTCAATAGGCCAGATTGAACTGTCTACCCTGAAGTACTCTGGTGCTAACTATTCGATTTAAACCAAAACTAATTTTGAGAGAAATATAGTAATAAGCGGTTTGACTTGCCCTATCAAGCTTGTCGTTCACATATCATCGGGGACAGACTGCGTTTTGAAGAGTGGTTGGCGAATCTGGGGCCATGTGCTGGGTTTATTAATTAGGTTGTAGGGATTAGACGCAGATGCAAGGAATGCTATTGTGCCAGGACGAGCTCGCCTGGCCATCGCTGGGATTCTCTGCCACATAATTCGACGCGGCAATAATCGCGGCGCTTTTTTTTCCACGAAGACGACTATCGATTCTATCTTGAACAACTAGGCACGCAAGCCCAGAAATTTCATTGTCTTGTCCTTGCGTATTGTTTGATGACTAACCACGTCCACTTGCAACGACCCTTGAGAAACACTCAGCTTCCCTATTGATGAAAAATCTAGGCCAGCGCTATGGACAATTCATTAACAGGACGTATCAGGGCACCGGGCCGTTGTGGGAAGGTCGATTCAAGTTATGCTTAATGCAGGAAAAGCAATACGTTCTCGCCTGCTATCGCTACATTGCACTCAATCCAGTTCGGGCCCGCACGGTGCCCCACCCTCGTGACTGTCCCAGGTTCCGGTATGGCTGCAACGGAGCTGGCGATACGAACCCATTGGTTGCGCCATACCTGCAGTATTTAGATCTGTCAACGAACAGTGAAAAACGATTTAATAACTATAGTGAGCTAATAGAGGAGAAGTCCGACGAGCAAGAGTTGAGTGCTATTCGTGGAGCAACAAACGGGCACTATGTATTAATCAACACCCGGTTTCAGAGGGAGATCGAAATTGCTCTAGGTCGAAGTACACTATCCTGACAGCTGGGGAGACCCATCCCGACGTAATCGAAAGCGTGGCCTGTCCCCGGTTTACCGGTTTATTTAAGAAAAAAAAGCCCTGAGCTAGTCAGGGCGTTTTTGTCGCGTTAATAAATCAGAGGTTCAGTCCGCTTTATCATTTGCTTGTGTTTTTCTAATACTTGTAACTAAATTCCATGCCATAGGCTCTGGGCAATGTAGTGCCAGAGTTGTGGCGGTAGAATTGGGCCTCGCTCTGACGCAAAATCTGCAAATTAGCTACGTCATCGAAGATATTATTAACATAAGCCGATACCGCCCAATTATCATTAGGCGATGACCAAGTTCCTCGTAAGTCAGCGCGGCCATAAGCCTCGGCTTTTTCTTCCTGGGCCTCGAAGGGTGAGTAGAAGACTTCATCAGTCCAACTATACACTCCAAAGAATTCCAGCGCCGCTCCGCCATTCATTGGGACATTATAGCTGGCCCAGGCGGTAAATTTGCCTTCAGGAACTTGCAATATCTGATTGCCTTTAATGTCTTCAGTCAACGAGTCAAACTCAGGGTACAGCGACTCCGGCACGTCTCTTCTACTCGCGTCAGAAATTTTCAACGATTCCGTGTATTTGCTTGGCGTATAACTGAAATTTCCACCCAGTGTCAGGCTGTCAGATGCCAGCCACAATATTTCAGCTTCGACACCAATCACCTCAGCTCCAGGCGCCTCCAATACCGAACTAGTCGTTCCTCCAATGGACGTGACTTCGGTTCCCACCGTATGAATTGTGTCGTAGTCATACACGTAGAACGAGGCATTTAACTGCAAAGTGTCATTTAAGAACTGTGATTTATAACCGATTTCGTACGCTAACAATTCTTCAGGATCATACGTTGCCGTGTTGCTGAAAAACACCAGATTAAAGCCGCCTGAGCGGTAACCAGATGTAGCAGAGAAGTACATCAAGGAGTTATCAGTTACATTCCAGTCCAGATTGATACGTCCGGTTGTCTTCTTATCTGTGCGGTTAAAGGGTCGGTAAACACTCAGAGCAAAAGGAATGCCGCCATTGGTAACCGCTGGAGTAGGCTGTGTGATTGAGCCCGTGCCATCGTCGACTAAGCCACCATTTACGCGGTTTACTGCCGCCAAGCCACCGTAAAGCGCCAAAAAGCTCGTCGCACCAGTTTCTGAATACCGCCACAGGTTCTCTTCGGCGGTCACTTCGTCTTCGGCATAACGTATGCCCATAGTCAGAGTGAAGGTCTCGTTGATATCCCAAACACCCTGAGTATAGGCCGCGAATGCTTCACGTTTGGTTTGCGTGGCGTACAGCAAGTCCGATGCTGTAGTTTGCGGGCCGTGAAGAACGTTCAAGTCTGGATTGCTGCCGTTGTCACCATACCAAGCTGAGGTTTGCAGATTGTTACCGCCGTTATTCTGCGTACAGGATGCAGCAGGAGTTGCAACATTGCATCCCATTTTCGCACTAAGCAGCGAAACCATCGGTCTGCCAGCAAATGCCAGAGTGCTGGCACTAATGCCCGCCGCACCAGGATTTCCAATGGCGTCCGCCGCGCCAGCGCTTAGCGAGGTATTATCCGCATAAGGATTTGCCATTCTCGATTCGCCAACTGATGAGTAGAAATCTCCCCGTTGATCGATGGTTGCATCATAAATGAAGTAACCAGAGGTAATCGATACAGTGTCGCTGATGTCATAGAAAGCCTGAAATTCGTGCGAGGTATAATCCGCTTCGTGGTTCACGTAAAACTGACGATCATGAAACTGACTGGCCGTGTTGTCGTCATCCGTCGTTCGCTTATAGGTCAACTGGTTGTACCCGAATAGATACTTTAGTTCGAGCCTATCATTCACATCCCAAGAGATATTGAACTGAGTGCCTTGCTGCTCAAAAGTTTCGTTGTTTAGGCCATTAGTGGCTGCACAAAGATCATCGCCGGCAATATCGCCAGGGAACACACAGTCATTATATCGGGCTGCTGAAGCGTCCGAGGTGTTATTGAATCCATCCAATGACGCAGCCGCATTTTGCATGCCATTGAAATCGCCGGGATCGATTCCTGGTCGAACGCGTTGAGCTTGATCAGCTGCGCCGGTAGTCGGATTGGTGAAGTTTAAGATCGGCTGACTCGAATCATACCAATTGTTGTTATCAAAATTGCCAGGATCAGTATTCGCGGTGTCGATAAACCGGTAACCGGGAACCAAGTTTGCTGTGTTTCGACTTCCTTTCCCGTCTTCATTCAGCACCACCAGGCCAGCGCCGTTAGCACCACCAAACGAGCGATCGATTTCCATGAAATTCTGTCGCAAATTAACTTCGACAGAATCACTTGGTGTCCATTTAAACTGCATGGCGACGTTCTCGGTGCCAAGGCCGTCGATATCGCTTCCAGCGCCTAGTTCCTTTATGACACCATCACGATCGCGAATAGCAAAATTTATTCTCGCTGATAACGTGTCTTCAATCAGCGGTACGTTGAACATACCGTAGGCTTCTTTCGTGCCAAAATTACCAATGATAGATTTAAACGCGAAGTCTAATTCGTCGGAGGGCTCTTTGTAGAGTACATTAATCGCGCCGCCTACTGCATTACGACCGTATAGAGTCCCTTGGGGCCCACGAAGTACCTCAATACGCGCGACATCCCAGAATGTTGCAGCTGTCGCAGTTAACAAATCTTCAGAGTAAATACCGTTCATGTACGTTGCTATGCCTGGATCGCCGCCAAGTGCACGGAAGTTTCGGCCTACACCTCGGATCGTAGCATCGTACGGCTGGATAGTCGTAGCGGGGATAAAATTTTGTAAGTCTTCCTGGTTGCGAATGCCAAAATCTTCTAATGATTCACCTGTTAGCGCTGTAATAGAAATAGAGGTATCTTGAACTGATGCCTCCCTTCTCTCCGCGGTTACAGTGACCTCTTCAATCCGTCTTTGTTCTTCCTCGGCTTCGGCGGCTAGCAGGCCGTTTGGTGCATAACTCGCACAGCACAATGCTGAAGCACAGGTCAGAGCTTTAATAAGTGTGGTTCTCGATTTCATAGATTTCTCTCCTCAGGAAAATAACTTTTGTTCGGCTCATTACAAGCCCCCTAGAGGACCTGCTTACACCTATTTTTATAAGTTAAATCAAGTAATCGGTAGACGATTCATCATCATCTTCGCTCAAGTATTCACCTACTTTTTTTGCTTCAAAAGTTCAGATACTTTTTGTCGATCCGCTACCTTATGATCAGAATATTTTGACTAATAAACGAGGAATCTTTGCAATCAAAAAGATTACAAAACAAGTTGCTTCAAAGATTTTTGAAACTTTTAACCGAAAGTTATATTTTTCGATAAAACGAAGGTATAGCACGACAAGGCGAACGTCAACAAGTATTCCAAAAGTGCAGCTTGGACAGAACTCTTCTGTTTGTTACTAAAATTCTCGTCTCATAGCAGGTGGGAGTGCATTTCTTTCTGACACACTTACTCAGCCAGAATGCAATTTAGTGCAAAGCAGTTTTAAGAATCTTCATTTTGTTACATTTGGGTTAAATGCTGCGCACGTTCTGGCGATTGGCTTCAAAACTCTGTAATAACTATTCCAAAATTAAGGCGAAAAAATGATTATTATTGGTGTTTGCTAACGACTCGATAATCATTTTTAAAAGTCAAAATTCGTTACCCATCGACTCAACTTTTTTTTTAATTCTTTTTAAGAAAGGTGTTATTTCAGAGCAAAAAAAGCAGATATAGAATTTGTAAGGCCACTTTCGAAAAAAAACATAGCAAGAAGGCTTTTAGCGTGTAATTCGGGAGCTAGTATTACTGCTTGCTATGAGGATCACTCCACAACCTTTCGGTTGCTGCCTCCTTGTCGTTCGTAGCGAGTCCCATCAGGATCAAACCATATCTCAGCCTAATTTCTAAGCGCTTCCCACCAAGGATTATTTGGCAAGTCAGTGTAAGTCAAATACTTCGCCGATTATTATTGCAGCAATATTGGAAATTCTTTGACTGTTTTTTTTAATGATCCGAATTATTGGCTCATCCTGGGGGTTAATAGACAAGTCTAATTTAGACCAATGGATTGGGAACAGTACTTCAAATTTTAAGTCAATATTGGCTTGAACGGTTTCACAATGAAACATATGAACTCACGAACAGTCTCCGTTGTATGCGCCGTTTTCAATAAATGCTATATCAAAAGGATCATATCGATCACATAACTCTTTAAATATTCAGGGAATATAGCGGGGAATATAGGGGATGGACCACGTTTAGAGGAGTGTGCGGGGAAATTGGGGCCATGGCCTGTCTTTATTGATTGGGTTGTAGGGATTAGGCGCAGGTGCAAGGAATGCTATTGTGCCAAAAAGAGCTCGCCTCGCCATTGCTGGAATTCCCTAGCATATAATTCAACGCGACAATAATCGTTGCGCTTGTTTTTTCCACGAAGAAGACTATCGATTCTATCTTGAACAGCTAACCACGCAAGCCCAGAAATTTTGCTGTATTGGCTCGGAGGCTTATTGACGGTGTCATCATGCTAGATGAAAAACCCGCTTGCCGAGTAAGTGGCTAATTTGAGATTCGAGGTAGGGAGTAATTTGCGTCAAAGCCAAGACTCAGATTGAAACGATGGTAAAGCTACACCGCATATTGAATGATTTCAGGAGGAATCGGCGGCGCTTGACCATTTTGATTAAGTCTTGCTTCGGATTCTGGCAGATTGGGCTTTAACTTGTCAGCACCATTTAGACTTCTGCTGCCAGATAGCTTGCCTGTTTTATAGCCGCCTTAGCGTCAAGTTCCGCAGCTTTGTATGCGCCACCGATCAACTGAACAGGCAAGTCGCTATCTAACAACGCATCGAAAAGGCTGCGCTCAGACTGCTGGCCCGCACAAATAATAATGGTATCGACATGAAGAACTTCTGTTTTCTCCTCGCGCCTAATATGTAATCCAGCATCATCGATCTTTACATACTCAACTGCGTTAAGCATTTTTACTCCGCGCCGTGCCAACGAGAGGCGATGCGTCCATCCGGTGGTCAGCCCTAGGCCACGTCCCACTGGTGTCACCTTTCGCTGTAGTAGCCAGATCTCACGATCAGTTTTTGCAACTACAGGTTCAACACCAGTAACACCACCGCGCGGGTGGTTGTCGAAGTCAATGCCCCACTCACGCGCAAACACATTGCGATCCACTGCCCCGGAAGAGCCAGAATGACTGATCAGCTCACAAACATCGAAACCGATTCCACCGGCCCCGATTATCGCAACTTTATCGCCAACAGGCTTATTGCCATTAATCACGTCAAAATAAAGAACCGCTTTTTCATGGTTAATCCCCTCAATCTCCGGTTTGCGTGGCACGACGCCTGTAGCAATCACCACGTGATCGAACAGGCCTCTCATCAGCTGTTCGGCGGTCACCGCCTGCCCAAGCTTTAAGTCGACATCATGTAGCTCAATCACTCGTCGAAAATAGCGCAAGGTTTCGTAAAACTCTTCCTTACCGGGGATTTTTTTCGCGAGATTAAACTGCCCGCCAATTTCATCTGCCGCATCAAACAAGGTCACCTGATGCCCGCGTTCTGCGGCGATAGTCGCATAGGCAAGCCCCGCAGGTCCGGCTCCTACAACCGCGATTCGCTTCTTCAGTTTAGCTGGCCGATAGTTCACTCTGTTTCATGACAGGCACGCGGGTTAACCAGGCAGGATGACGTAATTCGGCTAAAGGTATGGTCTAGACAGGCCTGATTACAAGCGATGCAGGTATTAATTTCGTCTTCACGACCCTCACGCGCTTTTAGCATAAAGTCACTGTCTGCAAGTAGTGGCCGCGCCATAGATACAAGATCGGCATCGCCACGGGCGAGGACGCCTTCTGCTACATCCGGCATATTAATACGGTTCGATGTAATGACAGGAATATCCAACTCCCGACGCAGACGCCCAGTGACAGACGTAAATGCCGCACGCGGCACCATCGTTGCAATTGTCGGAACTTTGCTTTCATGCCAAGTGAAATGTGTTGAGATAAGATTCGCACCCAGCGCTTCAATGCGCTTGGCCAAGGTGACAACTTCCTCCCAGCTCATACCGCCTTGCAACATATCCATTGCGGCTATTCGGAAAATAAGAATAAAATCCTTGCCCACCGCCCGGCGCGTACGCTTAATAATTTCTAGTGCAAAACGCATTCGGTTTTCGTAACTGCCGCCATATTCGTCTTTGCGCTGATTGGTTTTCTGCACCAGAAAGCTGGAGACGAGGTATCCCGCTGAACCGATAATCTCAACGCCGTCATATCCTGCCTTTTTCGCCAGCACTGCACATCTCACATGGTCATTGATTTGTTTTTCAACGCCTGCTGCATCTAACTCATTGGGAATAAATTTTGAAATAGGCGATTTTATAGCGGACGGCGATACCGACGCTATAGTTCTGGCCAATGGCCCAGCATGGAGAATTTGTAAGCAAATTTTTACATCGGGTGCTGTTTGATGCACGGCACTGGTGACAATTTTATGCTGATCAGCTTCGGCTTCAGTTGACAGTTTCGCATGATTTTCACTCCCGGACTCTTCATTCGGTGCAATACCACCGGTAATGATCATCCCAATCCCGCCTGCTGCACGCTCAGAATAATACGCCGCCATGCGTTCGAAACCGTTTTCAGTTTCCTCTAGACCGGTATGCATCGAACCCATGATGGCTCGGTTGCGTATCTGGGTAAAACCGAGATTCAATGGCTCAAAAAGATTAGGGTATTTCATTGCTCACCATTAATTTGCGATTAGGAAAATATCGTGTTTAGCCCGACATTTGAGAATAAGATCGATAAACACCATCTCTATGTATGCCCACGCCATCTATTGCGCCAAATCTCGCCTTAACGAGTATAGGTAGAACAAAATCTATGTCAATTGTAGAAATTTTCTTCTCCTAGCACTGAAAGCTGTCGAACGTCTGCAAATATCCACAAAGCTTCCCAGCATTAGTTAATCTAGCCGGCTATCTAGCGTTTGGTCTGCGACTCTTGAATTAATTTGAATTTCAGTCTGCAGTCCGCTCTGCCAGTACCTGCCAACATAGTTATGAACAGTTAAGCTTGAGAGGGCCATAGCCGTCGACATCGATGCGCGGAAGGAACAGCTATAGAAGCTTATGGATTGGATTTACCCTTTTAGACATAAGCAGCAAGATGGGTAAAGTAGATAAATGGACAGAGTTTACGAATCGTCACGGATACGATTTTCTCAGTTCGTTTCGCGAGCGTAATATGCTCTCAGTTTCTGTTAGTCTTTTGAAAAACGTTCAACGCGTTGGGATTCGTAATTCTCTGACAGATCAGCAAGGTCTGCCAAAGCATCAGAATACTCTTTATGCTTCAGCATCATTTCAGTCATTTCGTTCTGCAATTTCTCAAATTCCTCACCCGATAGTTCTACTAATTCTCTTTCACTATGATACAACCCAAACCCCCTCCTAGCTTCTCGAGTCTTATGTCCTCGGAAATCGCTAAAAAATTTAGGTTCACAAACCCGACTACTTATGTAGGTTCGTATAGCAGTTCGTCTCTTACAAATAATATCGAATTTATCCGAGCTATTATTTTCATTAAAAAATGCAAATATCTCTTCCTGCTTATCCACAATCAGGCGACCGAGTAGCACTAAAGATTGTTGACGAGTTACTGTGATCTCTTCTATTGGCCTTGAAGACTTATCTCTCTGGACAGAATCATCCACCAAGGGCTGTTCGGAAGACGATTGCTTTACCAAACTTTCATCAACAGCCAATTCCTGTGCAGTCGAAGCCAAAGGAAGGCAAATAAAGATTGAAAAAAGCAATAATTCTTCAGAATATTTTAGACTCATTTAGCGCCTTAATAATTTCATAAGAGATCTTATAATAGAAAAATGTAAAAAAAAAGCCAAGTAAAGGTAGTGTATCTAAACTTGAAATTCACTCACCTAAATGAATGCTTTGTACCGAAACTGATACTAATCTCTCTAGCTCACCTCAGTACTGCTTATTTATAAGTATATAAAATTGATTTATATGACGGCTGCGACGGAACCTACTTGGACAAATGGGATGTACCCAGGGGGTGGTGACGGTTAAAAGAATTTATCAGCGCTCAGGAGCACAAGGCATGTCTGCGAGAGGTGGATTTTGCTCACTATTAGAGGAACAGTATGGAATATTAAAGAATAAGTTTACGAGCTGTTCCGGATTTGGTTTCGACAAAATAGTTGCAGCAGTCTCAATGTAAAGTTTTTGTGCTAGTGGAAGATTTGATCTTATTTCTTCTGAGGTTCCAATTGTAAACTCGCTATTTCCTGTCTTATATCCTCCCCCGATTTTTCCAGCTACTTCAAAAAGATTCCACTGCGCTAATATAACCCAATAAGCAAACTCAATAGCTTTGCCTTCCCTTTCCTGATCATCTGGATGATCTCGGTTGTAATAGCCCAATTCCTCGGCTTCCTTCATTGCTAATATTAAATCTGAGTCGTACTGCAATCCCCACTTTTTTGGCCAATATAGTCGAAACTGAACGGCAGTAATCGTATGGAGAAGATGTTCTAGAACAGTACCTAACTGACGTTTACTAGACCTTGCATGGTCCTCCCAAATATAATCAGTAGCGTATCGATCCTAACTAAAGCCTGATTGGATATTCATAATATTGACACTTGAGCTGCCAGATTTTGAAGGCTTTGAAAATGCTCTCTCAGCAAAGGGCATGATAATAATCGGTGATGTTGATTCCGATGGTAAGTTAGATATAATTAAAACAAACGCATGGATGCGTTACGCTATTACAGAGAACATTGTCGAGAAAAGAACACTCATATATTTCAAAGATTGATTTTGAATGGATTTATTCTATATAAAGTTATCTAGGGCTGAAGAGCCAGAGAAAAATGGTTACGGTTAAGAGCCTTTTTATATAGATACTCAGAAGATACTATTAGCCTTTGATCAGGTTGCACTATAAAAACAATGAACCTAAAGACTTCGAAACCACCTTCCCAGAGTAATCTTTGAAGTCTAGCTTAATACTATAAGATATCAGGCATCATAGGATGCTGTATTCATTCACCCAGAGAGATAACACATGGAAATACCAACTATAACAATCATTGATGAAGCGGACCGAAGAAAAGCTATAGTCACTTTATTGCTTGGGTTCGCTAGTGACCCTTTTATCCGCTGGTTAAATCCAAGAGCAGACCTTTATTTGGAGGCGGGGCCTTCGTTTGATGCTTTTGGTGGACGAGCTATTGATAGTGGGTCAGCCTATGTCGCAAACGAATTCGAGGGAGTTGCTCTTTGGATGCCACCTGGCGTCGAATCGGACGAGGAACGATTCATAGAAGAAGTGCTAAAATTTGTTCCAGAAACCAAGCACGAAACAATGTTCAAGGTATTAGAATCCATGGAAGAATACCATCCAAAAGATGCCTGGTATTTGCCAATAATTGCTGTTGATCCAGCATATCAAGGCAAAGGTATTGGCTCACTTCTGATGAAAAAAGCCCTTGAAAGAGTCGATTCAGAAGGGCTTTCAGCTTATCTCGAATCTTCCAATCCCCTGAACATGTCTCTCTATAAAAGATGTGGTTTTGAGACCATGGGGCAAATTCAAATCGGAGACTGTCCTGTAATTCATCCTATGATTAGAGAGAAAAAATAAAACCCTTTCAGTTCCCGATTTGAACCATTCTGATTTACGGGAGCAACGGTTGGGCGATTTTTGAAAAAGTGATGCTCTGGCGCATACAGCTACCTAAGGCTGAAGCGCCAGGGGATGGGCATTGAACGCCCCTGCTAATAAAATAAGTAGACGGAATAATGCTTTTTGGGTGGGTGAGTTGATAATAACTATCAATACTAACTAACCGTTCGAACACAACAGTATATACAGGGGCGCAATGGAACCATTCTGACTTATCGGGGTGTGCCCCCTAGAGAGAAGCGCTGGCCGGGCGAATACTGGCAAACAGAGGCACACCTACTTCAAGCGTACTTGAAACCGCGGTTGAAATACAAACCACCAGTCTACTGAGAGATTCCTAACGTGCAAATTAAGTGGTTACTGGACAACAGGATGGTCGATCTTATTTATAGCCAGGGAGAGCATTGCGAGCTTGTAGAGCCTGCTAGTGGCCAGCTCGCTGCAGTGTCGCCTGATGGCAACATGGTTAAGAGTTCGCCCGATGAATTGGATTGCTATCTGTTGAATAACGATAGAACGGATCGAGGCCTAGCTAAGGATCGTCTTCGTAGCTTCTGGGAAGACCCATAAAAGAGATGGATAACAAAACTATTTAGAGGTACTTCAAGGGATACTTCTACAATAACTAATATATATTCGTATATATAACAGTGCTTTAATCTAAGCATTCACCCCCCCACCCCAACAGCAGCACTGTATTTTACTTTGGAAGCTTTATTTAAACCTTCAAATCTATGTGCTGAGCTCTTGATAATCTACTTCATTCGAATTAACTCTTTCCAGCTATCAGAGAGCGGGCCAATTTTTAAAAATTGACTTCGCTTCTTTATCTTCGGTTTAGCCGTGCCAGCGAGCTCCGTGTTTACCCCTTGATCGTGGTAAACAGCACCACTGTAAATAGCACCCAAATGTTTAAGAAAGTCGGCACCGACATCTAGATGCACATGGTCCTGATAGGAGTATCAGTATTGATCACCGATGTCTGTCGGCCATAGTCTATATAGGCCGCTTGTGCGTGTTTCTTATTCCAATGGGTAGGAGTTTCTCATCAGACCATTCCACCATGGCGAAAGCCGGTACAATGGATACAAACACGCTGATAAATTCAAACTCTGGCATGACAAACCTAAGACGAATTATTCGGACTCGTTGATATTCTCCAGCTAGATCCCGCTCTTGATGTCCATCACCTTATCCGGATCTCCGCGGAAAATGATGTAGCTGATGGTGTCGGTCGTGATTTCATGCCAGCCATGTGGCATGCCCTTTGGAATGATCGCTATGTCGCCGGGCTCCACTTTCTGTAACACAACTCCAAGAACTTCGCCTCTCTCCATGGGGCCCAGAAGTGCACTGTTACTGCTTTTCATGTCTACGAATTCGCCGCCGGTGACCATGGTGCCTTCCCCGCTTACGATATAGTAAATCTCATCCATTGTAGGATGGGCGATGCCGGTCTCAATATCTCCAACCTCCTTCTTGCTGCGCTGCACCACCGAGACACCTAAGTTCTCCTCACCGACATCAATGTGTCGCATTACAATGTCGCTGATGGTACGACCTTCAGCTAGCCGCTCGAGTCCCTGTTGCAAGGTAGCACTCACTTCGGCTTTTGAAATGATAGTGGAGCCACCTTCGTGATCGTCGGCAAAGGCATTAACCGAAACTATAGCGGCGATGAGGGTCAGCAGTTTTCTAACCGGTGTTGTCTTCATTCTTCTGTCCTTCCTTTCTAATTATTCTTCAGCTATTGATTTTCATTTGATTCTGAAAAATAGTGGTCAATGAGGTCTAAACGAGGAAACTACACTCTCTTCCCTTTTACTTTTAGAGCCAACATATCCTGACTATCTGTATCACGGACGCACTTCTCACGATCATAAGTTGTAAAGTTGTGAGTATCCCCTGCAATCTCATCGGTAGCCCTTCAAGAGAGACTTGCGTTCTAAAGAAATAACGAAGCCTTAACCTACAAATACATTGTGCTTTTTTGGTAAATTCAGCTTGTGGTAGCTCGGGCGGCCTCCGCTATCTCGTTTTTTAATAAAGCTTGCAATGAAATACCTCGCGCCGCTAATACCCGTTGACGAAAGAAATAATAAATCGGTCCCAACAAAAGCAAACAAAAGTATCCCAATGCAGGCGCTGTGTTGTCTCTTACGGCAATGAAGATAAACAATATTCCAACAATGATATTAACCACCGCAGTTATCCATAATGTTGATTTACTTAGTTTAAAATGGGCGTTCTCGTAGTGTTGCGGTAACTTTTTTGGTAAGCGAACAAGCGCGACCCCCCAAATTATACCGTAAAGCATATAGCCGATTACGGAGACCGAGGCGTACTGCCTTATATTTCCTTGAAGAGCAATACCCATCAAAATGATAAGAGCAACTATTATAATGGCCGTGTTTGGCTCGCCGGTACGAGTACTAACCCTGCTCAAAAATTCTGGATATATTTTATTCCTTGCAACAGCAAAAATAGAACGCGAACAAGTAATCAAAATCATATTTATCGATGTTATTGCCGCTAGCAACGCCGATATGGTGATCGCTATTGAATACCATTCGGGTAAGAAGGTCGCTGCGGCTGCGCTAAGTGGCGCGACGATTGAGCCGAGTTCCTGCCATGGGATAAGGCCAGGCAAAACGAAGGTAACTGATGTGTAAACAAACGCTACGATGATAAAAGAATAAAAGGTAATTAAAGGAATATTCTTAGCAGGATTCTTTATCTCTTCGGTAATTGATAACAGCATTGCAAAACCGGTGTAAGAGAAATAGGCGGGTACGGCAACCGAAATCACCACCCCCCATCCCATAGGAGCAATAGGCGTTAACAACTCAATGTCTATATAGAATAGCCCGCCAATGGCTAAAATCAGCAGGGCACTGATGAAGAATGAAACCATCGCCATTTGAAGTTTTACGCTAGAACGAATTCCCAGTAAGTTTATGGCCATCATCATCAGCACTGACACACTCGCAACAATAACCCTATTAGCCTCTGGGGCAAAATAACTAAAATAGTCGGCAAATCCATAGGCTAAAATTGGGCCCCCAACTAATGCGCCAATCATGGCTGCCCAAACTTTAAGAAACCCAAGCATTGGATGAAGAACTGTGCTGGTAAATACGTAATCCGCTGCGCTAACCGGCAAAATTCCACCTACCTGTGCAGCGATTAACGTGTTAAAGAAAGCTGGAATCAGAGCTATCAAATAAGCAAAAAAAACAGCGGGGCCCGCGACGCCAGCCAAACTACCAGGCAGAATAAAAATAGATGCACCGATAACATTACCGATTAAGAGAAAAACAGCCCCGACAAGCCCTATCTTTCGCTGAAGGCGAATATTACTCATTCCGTAAATCCTTTCTATAAGCTATGTAGAGGCCTATTTGTGCATAAGAATTATGAGCTTGGAAGATCTTTTTTAAATTTTATAATCCCACTTTTCAATACGCGAGTGAACTCTTCGATATGCGCTTCAGTGGTTGCTGTAGATAGGCAGCCTGTCATGCCAGACCCCATCCAAATACCATGACTAATTAAATACCTTCGAAAACGATCCATAAAAAGAATCTCTTCATCTGTTGAAGCTATATCGGCAAAGTGGTGCATTGGCCGTTTGTGAAATCTCAGGGCAAATAGCGATCCTTTCCCGGTCACTTGCCCATGTATATTGAGTTCACTGAAAATTTCTGAGACTCTACCTCGCAAGGAGTGCGCAGCTTGGTTTAGCTGTTCGAATTTCTCCTCAGTCATTTCGTTCATTGCAGCCTTTCCAGCAACCATAGTAATCGGGTTACCGTTGAAGGTTCCGCCGTGCGGAAGCCTAGCCGCTTGTCCGCCCTGAGGCTCAAAAACCGACATTACATCTTTCCTACCTGCTACTGCGCCGACTGGAAAACCACCACCAATGATTTTGCCCAAGCTTGTGATGTCAGGTTTAATACCAAACATTCCCTGCCCACCAGAGTGTCCTAAGCGAAAACTGATAACTTCATCAACCGCTAACAGAATTTTGTGCGTTTTAGTTAGCTTTACGAGAGCCTGCAGGTATTCACTTGATGGTGACACCATTCCCATTGTTTGTGGCATTAGATCAATCATGATGCATGCTAAGCTACCAGCATATTTATTAATTAGCGCTTCAGTGGCTTCAATTTCATTGAATGGCAATGTTATTACTTCATCGAGCACTGAGTTTGGGGTTCCAAAGCTATAGGCCGTAGAAATAGGTGTACTGCCATTGCGATCTTTTGGGCGATTTTTTAGGCTAACTTCTGCAAAATCATAAGAGCCGTGATACAGCCCTTCGATTTTCGCTATTTTAGGTTTTCCTGTAAAAGCTCGCGCTGCTTTAAGCATATTCATTACTGCTTCTGAGCCGGAATTACAAAATCTGATTTGTTCGAATGAATCAACCCGGTCGCAGAGTAATTCAGCTAGCTCGATTTCTGACTCAGTGGTAAAAGAGCATGCCGTTCCCTTTTGCATTTGAGAAAGCACAGCCTCTTGAACGGGTTTAAAAGCATGCCCGTGTATAAGAGATGTATAATTATTATTAAAATCAATGTAGCGATTATTGTCGACATCTATTACTTCTGCGCCAGATGCGTGATTTAGATAAATAGGGTAAGGCTTTATTGCGATAGTTGTTCGGCTATTACCATCAGGTAGTACTTTGCGGGCCCGTTGATAAAGAGCCGCAGACTTAGATTTTAGATCAGGATAAGCCATATTCATTTCCCGAAAATTTACAGTTTTAATGTTAATTACTTGAAGATAACCAATCTAGCTCTAAAAAACATCAACCATAAGTAATCATTCCCTACAAAAGTGTGTATCGGGGTGCACGGATCCACTCCAACTTGTCCGCGTGTGCCTATAGGACGGGTTACTAGGAAACTGGGGGGTGGCTGCGCCGAGGCTAAGGCTAATGCCCAAAATGCTTACTTTTAGAAGATCGTAATCTAGACCATTTAAACAAATGTCTTGTCACAACCACCCTGTCAAGATGCTATTCAGCTCGAAATATTGAGCCGGACCAAGTCAAAGCCTCTAGGGAAATATGACTCTCCGTCGAAACATTACCTTCCTTTGAATCACGGCCTCTCATGCTTAATTTCCATTCATTCTTGCCATCTTTTTTCCAGGTACCTTTTTGAAAACCTATCGATCTCGAACCATCAGGAAGGAAGCCTTCACCAGCCCAACTAATTTCCCCTGAATCAGCATCAGGGTCGTTGATATTTATAGATACCGTTAAAGACCCGAACACAGCGCCATAAACATCGATATCACCTTCTGACTCCCAGTTAGATACCTCTACTAAATTATCTTCACCGTCTCTCGAGAAAGAGGAACCTTTGTGTTTTAGTTGAAAGTCAGCTATTTTTTCCGTCATGTTAAAATCCTCATAGTTAATGTTTTTAAAACAATCAAAAGAATACTGTTTCTGATATTTATTTTCTACCTGAAACATTTAATAAAATTATTACAATTATTTTTCCACTTCCCCTTTTTGTAAGGATCGTTTACATTAATATATATAGTTGCAATGGAGCCTGGCTGACTCACTAGGGTGCTCCCTTAGAGCGAGTTACTGACTGAATGGTTTCGGATAATAATGGGGCAGCGGCCTAACGCAACGCGACCATATTCAGAGCGTAATTCCACCAAACGGGTTTGTTTATTT
>Ga0114998_10001211_pt1 | contig 19725 bp, 10 predicted proteins | sample ArcticOcean_MG_C_5_FD_87044 | JGI IMG/M metagenome (GOLD analysis project Ga0114998, IMG submission 87044) | Marine microbial communities from western Arctic Ocean - ArcticOcean_MG_CB4_138 | ecosystem: Environmental > Aquatic > Marine > Oceanic | place: Arctic Ocean: Canada Basin | collected... | reverse complement strand
TTCGTATCTACTGCGGCATCGGTGAAGTGGTGCAATTCAGCAATTGTGAGAATTTAAAGGAAAAAAGGGGTCCATTTTTTGATGTTTTGTTGCTGGGGAAATTTGTTTGTCAACACGAGGGCGGAGGGAGAGAAAATCGCGTTGACCGAGATCTGCACATAATATTCTCACGCGCGAGTAAAATAATCACATCACAAACAAACAAACAAACAAACAAACAAGCAAAAATGGCTGGTACAAAAGCAACTTCAGACGCACCGAAGGTTTGTGCATGTAATCATTAATTTTCCTCTCGTTCGCGCCGGCGTCGTTTTTCTTATTTTGATCAAGATCTCGTACTTTTGATTAATTCTTTTTTCTCTTTTTAATTATTATTAGGTACTTTGTGGCGCAAAGACTGCGAAAGGCGAGCCGTGTAAACACGTAGCCGCGGCTGGGTCGAAGCTATGCTTTGTACATAATAAATCTTCGCAAAAATAATAATTAAAAATACCTCGCGAACGAGAAAAAGTCGTCCGTCTGTCTGTCAAGAGACAACGGGAGCTTTTTATTTAGAATCTTTCATCACATTAAAAAATCAAAAAGCTTACTTAAATGTTAGGAATTAGTTAGTTGTTGTATTACACATAATTTCTGCTAAATTTTGTAAATGCTTTGCATGTATATCTCTATATATTGTCTTGTGTGTGTGTGTGTGTGTGTTTTAATAGCGTACAAGTAGCGTCAATGCGCGCGCGTTTTTTGTTCATATATACGTGAGATCGTCCGAGAAATTTTGCGTTCCGATTGATTTCCCGTTGGAAAATATCGCATGCCCCGAAGTCGTAGTAGTAGCAGTCGTGGTGAGTTTAGTATCTCGGTTTTCTTCTTGTTGTCCCAAAGAATGACCGCGCTTTTTTCTTATTCGCGACGGAGTCACTTGACGCTCTAAACCTCCGTACATTTTTCTTTGAAACGCCGAGAAGGCTTTTGCAATTGCTTCTTCGACTTGATGATCGCGAATTCTCGAATATACTCTCACTTTTCGTTCTAAAAAGTTCGTCGGTAATAACGAGGAGACTTTACCTCGTTCGATGTTGAACGACTCTTCGTCGGTCCAGTTCTGGAAGAACTTCACTTTCGATACTGGGTCTTCGGCTTTCATTGAATAATCGATTTTGACGTTATGAACGATTAACATCTCGGGTTTTAAACCACCCGGGAATGCACAAGAACTACTACCACCGTTCGAATTTTGGCAAGTCGTAATGTCCTCGGCCGTGACGTCTTTAAAGTTGTTCAAATATTCAGCCGGAACTGTATATTCGTTCACGAAGACGTATAAATCTCGCTTTCGTAATCTTTTTATGATATCTCTCGCTTTTTGTAATTCTGGTTCGCTCGAAAACTCGATTTGTTTCACGATTGAATCGTCGAGTTTAATGAATTCTTTCGGGTCTTGGATCGCGTGCGAGATTCTATTATTCCATCCAATATCGGCTTCAACCATTGCGTCGACAATCATGTATTCAACCGCTTTCGCTTTCTTGTGCGTATAAACGACGTGATGCATGTTCGCTCGCATGTCGAATAGTCTATAGACGTTATAAACCTCGGATGCTTTGAAGCAAATTTCATCGTCAATGACTTTCATGAACGAAATTAATCTGTTCATATCGACCGAAGTCGAGATGCCAGTATTTTTTGAGTCTCGCATTAAATATTCAAACTTATCGACGTCGACGCTATTTCTCTTATTCGCGACGATATCAAACAAGAACTTATTATTTGTATAAGGCTTATCGTTTGAACTAATCAAATCTCTAACTTTCTTCACGATCCTTTGAGATAAATCGATCGCATTATCTTCAACCATCCATTCAAACATATCGCACGACATCGTTTCGTGCGACCAATTCTTCGCGACTTCTTTTCCTAACCTTAACGGTAAGAATTCGTTATCGAACACGTGTGAGTACGGCCCGTGCCCTAAGTCATGACATAATCCGGCTAATTGTACTGATAACTTATCCTCCCTATCCCATTTCATTGCCTTCGTCGTCCTCGTCACGGTTTCGTAAACGTTTGAGGCTAAATGACTCGTCCCTAACGAATGTTCGAACCTGTTATGCGCCGCCCCTGGGAACACGTAATACGCAGTACCTAACTGTTTCAACTCTCTTAATCGTTGCATTTGTTGCGTGTCTATGCAATCGCATAATTTCCCTGAAAAATACATGTGTTGATGTACTGGGTCGTTCACGACTTTGCCTAGACGCTCCGATTTGAACATCTGATGATTCATTGCACTCGATAGAGGTTCCGAGGCCCTTAAAATCGCAGACGATTGTCTCAGTTGTGACTGTGGCATCAATAAATCTATCTCTTGTTGTGAATTATCATTATCATTATCATATTCTTCTTCTTCTATTAAATGGTCTCTCACCTGTGACTGTGGTATGAACGGTTCATCGGGCATCATCATCATCATCATCATATCATTATCATTATTCCGTCCGTTGTGATAATCTTCCTCTAAATCTTCTACTGTTTGTTGATGTCTCTTCCTCTGTGGAGTATCGTACGCAGTATTGTTAATTAAATCAAAATCATTCGTCGTCGTCGTCGTCGTCGTCGTCGTCGTGTCTATTGTATCACTTCTCCTATTCTTCATTCGATTATTATTCGATTATATTATTCGATTATATTATTATTATTAAATAGGAGTATTCATTTCCTTACTTAAGTTCCTTCCCTAAAATTCTCTTTTTTGAACGAGTGATCGAGTACGCTCGCCTTTGTCGTTCGGTATGTGATGTATGAGAGAGCCGTACTACTTCTTTAAATAAAGCTGCGTGATGTTGATGAGTACGTGAATTATTTGTAAAGTTAATAAGTAACAAAAGCCGCTTTTGATTGCTGCTGCTTTTGTCGTTGCCAGCACTTGCTGCAGAAATTTGAGACTGGGTTTAGGGTTTAGGGTTTACACTGTACTTTATCACACTAGCACAAAGAGCTCTTATTAGAAAAAAATACAATAACATCATTAATTAATAATAAAAGAAGATGAGTTTAGCACAACAGATTTTGAAAGATGACAAATCGAAACTATCGACGATAATCGCGTGTGGATGTGCGACCGTGGCGTTGATATATCATCAAAGAGCTGTTAGAGAGCAATTGAGTAACATATTCATGGTTAGTTTTATTTTCTGTTTTTTCTTCTTCATCATCATCATCAATCGTCATCGAGGGAGAGAGAGAGCAATCTTGAAGAGAGTTTCTATGTCGATTACTGTGTGATTATCGTATTAGTAGAGAAAGATATAGAGAGAAGATTGATCATCGTGGTTTTATTGTTGTTTGTGTGTCATCGCGCGTGTGGGTTTTGTCAGTTCGTGTGTGCGATTGATAATCGAATAGGTGTTTGGATAAAGCACGTAGTTTCTTATTATAAGCCGCCACCGTTTCTTGGGAGGATGATCTGGTCTGAGATTTCGTACGACGGCGCGCTATGATGACGTGTGGCTATGTTGTATAGACCTAATCATGAAGAGATGATTTGGAGAGATGTATACACATTTATGCACGTGTGTTTGTTTGTTTGTTTGATCAATCACTTTCTCTCTCTTTGATTTGCAATATGTTCATGTTTTTGACTTCTTCTCTTGTTCTTTCTCTTCTTCTCTGACCTTCGTTCGATCTGATTCTAATCGTTTATGAAAAATAAATATATAGGGCGCGGCAGTCGCGGCGAGCGGGCCTCAAGTTTTAACTTCTATACAACCTCAACAAAGCGATAGTAATAAGCAAATTGAAGAGAACCAACAGGCAATGATGCAACAGATGCAACAACAACAACAACAAATGGGAGGAATGATGGGCGGTATGCAACAAGGTCAAGAGGAAGAACTTACGGCGATCGAGCGCTTTTGCACGGATGTCACTGATGAAGCGAGGAAAGGATTACTCGATCCATTGGTTGGTAGAGACGATGAATTGAGAAGAGCTATTCATGTTTTATCGAGACGAACGAAGAATAACCCGATTTTGATCGGCCAATCTGGCGTTGGGAAAACGGCAATCGTTGAAGGTTTGGCGCAAAGAATCGTCCAAGGCGACGTTCCTTTGGCGTTAAGAAACGCGAAATTACTGGAATTGGATTTAGGAGCTGTCGGTGCGGGATGTCAAATGCCCGGTGAGTTCGAAGAGCGCTTGTCCATGGTCGTCCAAGAAGTCGTCGATGAAACTCAAAAACAGCCAGTGATTGTGTTCATTGACGATATTCATAACTTGATTCCACCGCCGCCGAATGGAAACAACGGATCGGCTATTTTGAAGCCAGCGTTAGGGAGAGGTTTACTCAGATGCATTGGCTGCACGTCAGTGGATAAGTTTAAGAAATCGATTGAAACCGATGCCGCGCTTGAAAGACGATTTCAGCAAATTCCAGTCGAAGAACCAGACGTCGATTTCACCGTATCCATTTTGAGAGGTTTACGACCGAGATATGAGCAACATCATAACATTGCAGTTTCTGAAGGTGCTTTGTTAGCCGCTGCGCAGTTATCTTCGAGATATGTAAGCGGACGTCAATTGCCCGATAAAGCTATTGATCTTCTCGATGAAGCCGCCGCTGCGGTTCGCATGAACAAGTCATCCAAGCCGGAGTCTTTGGACGTGTGCGATCGAAAAATTAAGCAACTCATGAAAGAACGCAACCAATTGCTTCTCAAGCAGAGAGGTGAAAGCGCCAAAGCTGGCCAAAATAACATCGCCGCAGCTGAGTTGCAAAAACTTGCCGCCACTTTGCACGAAGAGAAGAAGAAACGAAGCGAATTGCAAAAGAAAGTCACGATAGAAATGACGTGCATGAACGCCTATCGCCAAGCGCAAGCGCAGGTGGCTTATACGCAAAGAAAAATTCAAAACGCAAACGCAAAGATTCAACTCGCATCTGCTGCAGACGCACCAGAGGAGTATAAAGCGCAGCTCGGAAATTGCAAGAATGACCTCGCCAAACTCGAACAAGAAAAACAACGCTTCGAAGACGATCTCAGCAAGGCGGAAACTGATGTGCTCGCTTTACAAGGAGGTGGCGTTATGCTAAGAGATGAAGTCACTGATACTGATATTGCTGCAGTCGTCTCGAGATGGACCGGTGTCCCAGTCGCCAAACTTGTCGCTTCGGAGAAACAAAAACTTTTACAATTGGAGTCCGAACTTCACGAGCGCGTCATTGGTCAAGAGGAAGCGGTTACATCGGTTGCTGAAGCAGTGCAAAGGTCTCGAGCAGATCTCTCCGATCCAAACGGCCCAGTCGCGTCGTTCATGTTCTTGGGCCCAACTGGCGTCGGAAAGACTGAATTGGCAAAGGCTTTAGCATCTTATCTCTTCAACTCGGACCAAGCTTTGGTTAGATTGGATATGTCTGAATACATGGAGAAGCACTCGGTCGCAAGATTGATCGGCGCACCTCCTGGTTACATTGGTTACGACGAAGGTGGTATGCTTACCGATGCGGTGAGACAAAAACCATACTCTGTCGTCTTGTTTGATGAGATTGAGAAAGCACACGTCGATGTATTCAACGTTTTGTTGCAGCTCTTGGACGAAGGCCACGTTACGGATACGCAAGGTAGAAACGTGTCGTTCAGAAACTGCTTAATTATCATGACCTCTAACTTGGGATCCGATGAAATGAACTATCAAAACAAACGCAGAGGAAGAGGCAGTGTCAAAGACGCAGTCATGCAGCACGTTCGTTCGCACTTCAGACCGGAATTCATCAACAGAATCGACGAGTTTATTTGCTTCGAGTCGCTTAACCATTCACAAATTGAAGAAATTGTGCAGTTGCAGCTCAGAAATCTCTCCAAGAGAGTCAGTGGGCAGCGAATGGCTATTGAATACGATAAATCGGCGATTGAATATTTGGCGAGAGAGGGTTATGATCCGCAATACGGTGCGCGTCCAGTGAAACGGGCGATTCAAAAGCAATTATTGCAAAATCTTTCTACTGAAATATTAAAAGGCAAGTTCAACGAAGACGATACTATTTTAGTCACAGCCGACCGTCACGGATTGTGCCTTGCAAACGGTCAAAAGATTGTGCGAAAGATCTACGATATCGCGGAAGCGTCCGATGATGATGAAGAAGAATTCTAAAAAAAATTATAAAGAAAGAAAAGAAAGGGATAGTGATCCAGCTCGTATGATCACCTGTACTTATCTTAAACCATCATAATAATAAATTGTTTCATTCGTAATAATAAATTTGCATTTAAAACAACAAATATCTTTCTCTCTCTATATATATCTTTTTTTTGCCGTCTTGTTGCGTTTCATTTATTTAAAAAACAATCTTTCGTTATTTTTCATTCATTCTCCAATCACTTCATAAAGTGTGACTTTGTAAAAATGAAATCACTCTATACTTCTACTCGATTGCTTAATTAAATTAAATTCACACACACACGCACACACACAGATAACAGACAATATTGAGACTACATACCAAAAAACGGAGAGAGAGAAAATTATAACTCATCCTTCTTACGAATAGATTCGAGCTGCTTCAAGATTTGATCACCCTTATTCAGCGCCGCTTCTCGTTTCTTCCACGACGCTACTTTCGTGTTATGTTCCAATTTCGCGGCTTTCATCTCTTGCTTAATTTGCTTTAACTCCTCCGCCCTTTTCGAGATCTCTTCCGTGATTTCCTTCGAAGTCTTCCCGTCGAACTTCTCGATTAATTGTATTTCATTAGGCTTACACGCCTTCTTCGTCTTCACGTCGCACTTCTCTATATCCAGAGTCTTCTGCGTGAATTGTAACATTTGATCATATTCTCTCCCTTGTTGATAATCCTTCCCTTTCTTATCGCCAGCCATGAAATATTTAATCGTCGGATACCCTTTCACGCCCATTTTTTGACACACGTCTTTCCCATCCGCCGTACAATCAACGTCCACGATCATCACGGATTCACTGTTCTTATATTTTTGTCCAAGCTTGTCCCACGCAGGTTTCATGCTCTTACAATGACCTCACCAAGGCGCTAAGAACTTCACGAAGACGTTTTTGCCAGAGTTTAAGACCTCGCGATCGAACGTCTTATCGGTCGCTAAGTACGCTTGCGCTTCGGCTGTTTCGAAAGAGGAAAACGTGAATAATAATAACGAGGCGAATAATAATTGTGCGAATGATGTCCTCGTGATTAAGGACATCGTTCGTTCATTAAATTCTCGACGTGATCTCGAGATCCTCGTCGTAAACATGGTATTAATCCGTTCTCAGCACTGTTGTTGTTGTTGTTGTTGTTGTTACTTGTTAATTAATGAGTACACCTTTCGAAGTACTGCAACAATGAGGACTGCTCGTACACCGCTCTCAGTCACTGTTGGTGCGAGATATTTTACTTCGATGCTTCGGAATTTCAACAGCCAATCAGAAAAGCTCTGATCTGCTAATTATAATTCTTTAGACCCGCCCAATCAAAAAAAACTAAACAAAAAGCTCCCACCCAAATAATAATAATACGCGAGTAATTAATAATAGTTAGTAAAGTAACAATGAATTCTTTTTTTTAATGTGGAACGAATCGTAATAAAACAATCTTCTTCCTCGTTCTTTATGGACAGCGGCGACAGCAGTACACGCGCGTTAATAGCGAAAGAACTTTTAAGGATAATCGAGGAAGATGACTGCCTTAACGAACTCGCATTTTGTGCAAAGTGGGAAACGTATGAGGATATACTCGGAAGAAATTATGATCGAACGAAAGTGATGGAAATAGACCGTGATGTCAACGAATTCGTGTGCGTATCGGAGAATAAAATGGCCCTGAATTATGAGTGTTTGGTAGATTTATTGAAACATGTTTACGAAGAAATAAGAAGGAATGAAAACAAAAAGGAAAAGATTGTGGTGTTGTTATGCTTGTTATGCGGAGATTCTTTAACTGGATGGAACGCGAGGAAACGAAGTGTTATTATTATGAAGGACGAGAACGATAACGAAAACAACAACAACAAACGAGAACACGTTGATGAGTCGACTCTAAAAAAGGAGTTACAATTCGCGGAGTTTGTGTTAACAAAGTGGCCGAAATCTACCGCAGCGTTTGCGCACAGGCGTTGGGCGTTTAGAAAGCACTTTTTTCCCATAGAGTGCGACGATGAAGACGAAGAAAGAAGGAAAATGAGTTTCTACGAACGCGAGATTAAAGTTTGTGAAGAAACGAGTAGAATGAAACCTAGTAATTACGCATCGTGGACGCATAGATTATTTGCGCTCGAAACGCTCTTGTTGTCTAGTAGTAAAAATGCTTTAGTAAACATCGAAAGAGCTAAGGATGTTTTGCAGAAACTCGAAAAGACTATCTCGGCTTCAGATCCGAGCGCATGGCACTTTCGACGTGCGGTTATTCAATCAATAGGGAATCGAGTGAATGATTGTGATGTTTGCAAAGAGAGGTTCGTAAGTTTAGCGCGAGACGAGTTCCGCGTTTTGCGCGAAAAGATTGCGGCGTATAGAGGACGAGAATCACTTTGGCATCATCGAAAAACTATGTTTGCTTACGTGAAAAAACACTCTCATCAATATGCGGATTTTATTGATATCATTACAGAGGAGCGTGAATTTGCCAACAGGAAGGTTGTTCAACTTAATAATGAAAACGAAGCGCAAAAAAATACTGAGTGGGCGACATACGCAGACGCAGACGAAGCTAAATTTGCGCATAGGTATTGTGTTAGTATTAGTATTAATATTAGTTCTAGCCATTGATATATTAGAGAATTTTAGTGTAATTTATCGCGAAACTGCTGCCGCTGCGGCACTTTGGCGAGCTCCGTCCAACCAAGGATATTTTGAGCTTCGTTCGATTTCGAACTTTGCAATTTGCTCGTCCTTCAACATCGTTAATCCGACGTCGTCCAAGCCGTTCAACAAGCAGTGTTTACGGAACGCGTCAACATCAAACAAAATCTTCGAGCCATCTGCTCTGGTAATCGTTTGCGCTTTAAGATCGATTTCGAGTTCTTTGTTATCGTTCGCATCTTGCATCAAAGTACGCACGGTCTTTTCATCCAACATAATTGGCAACATAGAATTCTTGAAGCAGTTGTTGAAAAAGATATCGGCGAACGAGGTTGAAATGATGCATCGAATGCCGAGATCATTAATAGCCCACGGAGCATGTTCTCGAGAACTGCCGCATCCAAAGTTATCACCGGCGACTAAAATTGGCGATCCTCTCCATTTCGGCTTGTTCAAAACAAAGTCGGGCTTTTCCGAACCGTCGGCGTTAAATCGCATTTCATAAAACGCGCCAACTCCTAATCCAGTTCGTTTGATCGTTTTGAGAAACTGTTTCGGGATTATCATATCCGTATCGATGTTTTGTAAATCAATCGCAGCCGCTTTACCTTTTAAAGTCGTAAAAGTTGGCATACCACCACTGCCGCTAGAAGATTTAGCTTGGTCGACTCTTGCTTTTGGTGGAATAATAGATTGGTTCGTCAAAAAGTCCTTATCGACTCTTTTCGGGACGTCGTCACCGGTTAAACCGGCGCCAGACGCAATGTTGCGAACGTCGGTTAATTTACCAGTAATCGCCGCCGCGGCCGCCATTGCTGGAGAGACCAAGTGCGTTCTACCGCCATTACCTTGACGACCTTCAAAGTTTCTGTTTGAAGTAGACGCGCATCTTTCGCCTGGCAAAAGCTTATCCGGGTTCATAGCGAGACACATAGAGCACCCTGGTTCCCTCCAATCGAAACCGGCTTCGATTAAAACGGTGTGTAATCCTTCCGCTTCGGCTTGGTCTTTGACGATACCAGAACCTGGGACTACCATGGCGTAGACAGAAGAGGCAACTTTCTTCCCTTTGGCGACGGCCGCGACGGCGCGAATATCTTCAATTCGACCGTTCGTGCACGAACCGACGAAAACTTTATCGACTTTAATATCAGTCATTTTTGTACCAGCTTTTAAGCCCATGTATTCGAGCGATCGCCTCATAGCTTTTGCTCTCGACTCGTCGAAATCATCCGGGTTTGGAACGATTCCAGAAATACCAACCGCGTCTTGAGGAGACGTACCCCAAGTCACCGTAGGTTCAATATCCTTCGCGTCGATGACGACAACTTTATCGAATTTAGCATCCGCGTCAGTGCTCAACGTTTTCCAATATTTAACGGCTTTGTCCCATGTTTCACCTGAAGGTGCCATTGGGCGACCTTTCAAGTATTCATACGTAATCTCATCTGGGGCGATAATACCCGCTCTCGCACCGGCTTCGATGGCCATATTACTAATGGACATTCTCGCCTCCATGGATAACTCTCGAATGGCTTCTCCAGAGAATTCAATCACTGAACCGTTACCGCCGGCCGTGCCAATTTTACCAATCACGTGTAAGATCAAATCCTTCGAAGTCACACCATCCATTAACTTCCCATCGATTCTCACGTTCATGTTCATTGAAGGCTTTTGCAATAAAGTTTGCGTAGCTAAAACGTGTTCGACTTCGCTCGTACCGATCCCAAACGCTAACGCTCCAAAAGCGCCATGCGTTGCTGTATGTGAATCCCCACAAACGACGGTCGTCCCTGGTAACGTGAACCCTTGTTCTGGACCAATAATGTGCACTATTCCTTGTCTCTTATCATCCATTCCGAAATAGGTAATCCCGAAATCTTTCACGTTCTCTTCCATTTGTAAAACTTGCACGCGCGATTCCATCTCGACAATAAACGTCTCAACCTTCTCGAACTTCGATCTATCAGAAGTAGGAACGTTATGATCAACAGTCGCTAAAGTGTTATCCGGTCTCCTGACGTTTCTTCCAGCTAATCGTAAGGCCTCGAATGCCTGCGGCGACGTCACTTCGTGTACCATATGTCTATCGATGAACAAAAGTTTCGTCCCATTCTCTTCAGTGGTGACGGTGTGATCGCGAACGATCTTATCGTACATAGTTAATCCAGCGTTAACTTTTACAATAACTCGTCTTCTGCGTCGTTGTTCTTGTTGTATTTGCACGCAGTTAGTTCTGATCTTCGTTATCTTCGATTGCTTAGTAGCATTATAAGTCCTCCCAGAAAGTGTACTCCTCCCAAGACTGTCGTTCTCGATGTTTTTATAGTGCGCAATTCTCTGAATCGCTTGCGCGTTCATTTCTTCTAAAGTTGTTTCTTTTCGTTCAAATAAGTATCGACCGCGCGAGTGATGGAGAGCAAAACTACGTGTTACGATCACGACGCTTGTGCGTGTGTATAATTCCTTGTTTATTAGTATCAGTACGTTTGTAAATACTGCAGCCGCTTTTTTGAGAAAAATATCTAAAAATATCATTCACAGGTGCCTTTTCCCTTTTGCAACTTTTGCAAGTTTTGCTGATCGATCACTTTTGATGCCTTACCACGTTGGCCTTACCACGTTGGCCTCTACATTCCTCTTTACTAAAAAATAACATAATAAACATATCCCTACACAGAGAGAGAGAGAGATTAAGAAGAGAGAGGGCAAAGAGAGAGGGCAAAGCGATGAAGTCAACGAATACGGCTTCGATGATGATGATCGATCAGTTATTTAATAGTGCGCGTAGTAATAATAATCAAAGTAGTACGAGGAGAAGAAAGAGTACTGTTGTGAGAATGAGAGGTATCAGTGTTGGAAGATCATCGAAGCAGCGGCAGCAGCGGTTATTAGCGTTACCGGAGATGAACAACTTCTTCGTGTTCTCGTTCGGACCGAACGCTGATACCGGTGCAAATATAAGTAAACAGGTATGGCCCGATGGCTGTGTTGAATACATAAACAGTGCAAATGGACAATCGACGTACTGTTTTAATAAGAGTGATAACGAGAACGATCGATCGAGTTTGACGACGAATAAGAATGAGAATATGTATGCGACGAGGACGAGAGCATCTGCGAGTGGATCATCCTCAGGTGATGAAGTGATTAAAGCGAACGATGAGAAGGATGATTTGCAGAAGAGGTTGGACGCGATAGCGAGAGAGTTTCGCACAAATCGTCAACAACAACAACGACAACAATCGACAACGATTAATGATAATATCAACGACGACGACGACGACGATGGCGGGTCTACTTTAGAAGACCGATTATCGAAGATCGTATCAGATTTCAAACAAGTCGCCGAGAATGAAAGAGCGAAGCGAGAGAAAGAGTTTAAAGCGAAAGAGGCGAATGAGAGACATACGAGGAATTTGAAAACAAACGAAGCAATTAAAGCGACTGCGCGCGCGGCTTTTGTTGCGAGTACTACTATCGCGAGTGATATTCAAAAAGAGCAACAAATGCAAAAAGAGCAACAAATGCAAAAACAACGAGAAGAAGAAGAAGAAGAAGAAGCAAATGTGATGTCGAAGAGTAATAATGTTAAGGAGGATGATGTTAGCGCTCGATTAGACGCCATCGTCGCCGAATTTCGTAAGAAGAAGGAAGAAGCAGCGGCATTAACTAATGTCACATCATATTCCACATCGTCAGAAAACGAAGTAAAAGAAGAAATAGAGGAGGAGGATGTTAGCGCTCGATTAGACGCCATCGTCGCCGAATTTCGCAAGAAGAAAGGTACTATGAGTTCACCGAACTTGGCAATTCAAGGAAAAAATGGAGGTATGTCCGGCATGGCTTCGTTTTATTCATCAGCTGGATACGCAGGATTTTCATGGATCGGCGAAGAAGATGTTGAAATGGAAGACGATCACGATCACGATCATCAAGAAGACGAAGAGAACAATCACGTTGAAGAAACGAGAGGTGCTCATTCCGGTCGCGTTGGCAAGACGTCGTTTTATTCATCCGCCGGCTATGCTTCCTTTGCATACGCAGTTGATGCCGTATGGGATGTTCTCGTAGTCCCTTCGTCTAACAAAACAACGAGTAAAAATAATGAACAACAACAGCAAGAAGAAGAAGAAGAAGAAGAGAAAGATTCATCAATCTCAAACGTTTGGGGTCAAACCATTGGCAAAGGTAACACGATCGTTTCCACGTCTGGCATTGCATATCAGGCAAAACCATCTACCTTGCAGCAACAACAACAAACAACAAAAACGTCTTCGAGTATCATAGCCGAATCTATGAGCAGAGATCAGGCAAAGACGATTCGTAATGCTTGGAAACGCGTAGACGCGAGATTCGATTTACCGGGGCCGCCGAATATGTGGTCGAGTATGGACATGGAGGAGAAGTTTTTAGCAGTCGCGTTATCCATGGCAACTTCTATTCTTGTGTATCAAACCGTGTCGCCTGTTTTAAAGAATCCTGTACAAACGGCAGCTGCGTCTTGCATCAAGAAAGTGGCGCACATTTCTTCTTTCAACAGGAAAGAGCCCGCTATGCCATTGACGAGAAAGGAAAAAGCCGCCCTCGAAAAGAAGAAGAGACAACAAGAAAAGATGAACAAAAACAATATCAAGAAGAAAAATTCGTCATCGTCCAAGACGGCTTCGATAAACCAATCTATAGGAGAAATCGCACTATCGAAGAAGAAAGCTGCGTCCATGCTACCAGGCGACGACGTCGCGCCGGGGGAGTTTCTCGCCATCATCCGAGAAGATGGGACAATTGACTATACGTTGAGAAACGTATGTTTTCTTATTGTGTTTTCATTTATAGCTCGCGTTGTTTTGAGACAATATCCTGGGATGCTTGCTGCATCATTTGCCGCCATTACGGCCTCGCCGCGATCGTTAACTCGAAAGCTCATCAATACCGGGTTCAAGGATGAAGAGAAAATTGCCCTCGATAAGGAAGCGATAAGAATGGCTGCCGAGATCAAAGCAAAGCGCAAGGAAGAGGAGGAAGTGCGACGTAAAGAAGCGGCTGCAAAGTGGAAGGCGGAAAAAGATATCGCAGCCGTTGTCGATGCGAAACTCGCGGCTATCCGCGCCGAAAATGATATTCTCTTGAACAAAGTGAGTAAATTTTTTGAAAACGAAGAGATTGAAATGGTCGCGCAACTCATGAAAGAGAACGATGCTAAGATCGAAGCAGTTCTTGCGCAATTGAAGTATGCTAAAGCCGAAAGAAATTCATTTAAGCGCTTAATGGAGAATGAGATGATGAAGGCGCAATCGATGCCGTCATTATCATTAACGTCATCATCGTTGCCATTATTTGAAACTTCTTCGTCCAACTTGAACGACGTCGAAATGAAGCGAATATACGAGGCTAAAATTTCAGAAATTCAGAAAGATGCCGAAACGGCGAGAAAAGCGTTTGCATTTTTTAAGAAGGAATATATCGCTAAAGAAGCGAGCATTAAGAAAACATTTGCTGAGAAAGAACAGAAAACCGCTATCGACGTGAAGCAAAAGATTGACGATTTATTGCTCGAATTGATACAAAGTCAGGAAGAGTTTGAAAAGGTGAAGAAGGACGCTGAAATTGCTCTTAAGCTCGCTTTAGAGAACAACTACGAGAGTGAAAAAATTCAATCCATGGAAATTGAATTACAAAAAGCGAAAGAAGATTTAGTCAAGGAGCAAGAAACGAATCGAATCTTTCTTCAAAAGACGAAAGAGGACATTGAAAGAGCGAATGAATTGAAAGTTCTCGCCGTCGAACAAAAATTTAAAGCGCAAGAGGACATGATTAAGAAAGACTTCGAGAAAAGAAACGTACAAACTTTCGCTGAAATGAAGAAGCAATCGAATAAAGAAATCAACAGCGCTTTAGCAGACGCAAAAGAGCGTTTCGAGAAGGAGAAACTATTAGTCTATAAATCTTTCGAAGAAGAGCGCTTGCAGCAAAGGCTTTCGATCGAACGCGAGAGAGAGCGCTTGAACGATGAACTAAAGCAAAGAGAGTTGAAAATGCGTAAGAAATCGGATGAGTTAATCGATGAAATCGCTTTAGAGTTCAGACGTGAAATCGAAGGTCGTAATACGAATAAGAAAGCTACTGCTACTGCTACTACTACTGCTACTACTACTGACGCGGCGGAGAGTAACAAGAAGAAGTAGAGTAAAAAAATAACACGTGCCGCGAAAGAATTTTTGTAAACATCGTTCTTAAATATTAAAATAATAAGTGATTAATGTGTACATTTCCTCATAACGCACCGGTACGTTTTTTATCACACCGTATACAAAAACAGACCCACAGAGGTCTATTTTTCTAATTTCTCTTCTTTCCCCAACGAGAACAGAAAATCTCACATTATTATTCGCGACATAAAAACACTTAACATGCGCACGACTGTTAACGAATATGAAGAAGAAGAGACGAAGAACAAAATAGAACTAAAAGAAATCACAATCCAATCACAACGACAACGACAGCGACAATCAAACGCGCAATCCAGAGTTCTTCTTAACCCTTTATTGATCACTGCACTTAACATTAACTACGGCGACGTTTGTAAAATAGAATTCTTCGTCAAAAGAAGAAGAAGAAGAAGAACGAATACTGATACTACTGATACTACTGATACTGATACTGATACTGATGAGTTTAATTATTACTGTCACTTCATAGCACAGGCGCATGCGCACGAGATACAGGCAAAGGAGTACTACGTTGATAGTAAAGATTTTCAAACCCCTACTGTTAAACAGGAGGCATCTTCTTCGTCGTTTATGATTGAAAGTAAAGAGAAGCCATGTTTTCTAAACTTGCCATTTGTGATTAATTACTCAGCACTTGATGATGACGACGATGATGATGATGATGATGATGCCAAGGAGAGGAAAGAGAGCGAGATTATAAAAACGTTGAACGACTACAGTTTTTCCGTTCATGATAATAACGAAGAAGAACAGAAGAGAGAGTTTAAAGCGTACTTAAGAAAGATTAATAGAAAAGTAATGAACTGTAAACGCTGTGAAATAGAGATTGATTCATTCGTAGATGATAGTAATAATAGTAATATGAGTAATGGATTGGAAGACGCGAGGAGGTTACTCGCGCATAGGATCGTTCAGAGGAATTGTAGTGTTATCTTTGGAGAGAGCGAGAGTTCGGTCGTTATTAGAGTGCGGTCGTGTGAATCAGTGGAAGAATGTGATGATGATGATAGTGGTGGTGGTGGCGTATTTTTAGAGCGGTGTTATCGAATAACGCATCGGACGATTATTGCTTTTGTTCGTAAGGACGAGAAAAATAAAGCAAGAAACTTATTAAAATCGTTGAATACAAACTCTGCGTCGTCATCGTTGTCATCGTCGTCATTGTTACCAACTTGGCACGCTGACGCGTATCTCGTGGCATGCGATGAACTTCTTGAAGCGTTGCGAGAGGCTATATTATGGCCCAAAAAATATGAGAAAATCGCCGCATCCATCGGCGCCTCTTTTCCAAACGGTGTTTTAATCCACGGTCCTTCGGGCACTGGGAAATCGATGGCAGTTCGCGCAGCGTGCGAAGAAGCAAGAAATGATTTAGCCATAGATATTCAAATATTTAATCTCAGTGCGAGTGATGTTTTTAGCAACGGGTCGTACGCTGGTGACGCCGAGAGAAACGTTCGAAATATCTTTCAAAAAGCGAGAGAATTTTGTTCAATCGACGGTAACAAAAGATCGATAATATTAATGGATGATATAGACGCAGTTGCTACGAAACGAACAAAGAACTCTTCGCAACACCAGAACAGAATCGTCGCACAGCTTTTGACTCTGATGGATGGTGCAAAACAATGGCCACAATCTCCAATTGTGATTGCAACAACGACGCGACCAAACGCCATCGATCCGGCTTTGCGCAGACCGGGAAGATTCGACAAAGAAATAGAAACCTCTCTACCCAACGCAGAAGAAAGGGTTTTAATTCTAAAATTGCACTTGCAAAACGTACCTTTAAATGAGAGCAGCTTTGATTTAGAGCGTGATGTAGAAACGATTGCGAAAAACTCGAAAGGATACTCTGGTGCCGATTTACAGAGTTTATGCCGAGAAGCTGCCACGGTTGCCGTAAAACGGTGCTCATCATCTAACAGTGTTAATGTGAGCATTCAATTTAGTGATTTCGCGGAAGCAGCGTCGAAGGTTCGAGCGACAGTCATCAGAAACGTCGCCACTGTTGCAGATGTCGCAAAGACGAGCTGGGAAGACGTCGGGGGATTGGTTGATGTAAAAAGACGATTAGTTCGCGCCATAGACTGGCCGCTGAGAAAAAAAAGTAGCTTTGAACGATTAGGAATTAAACCTCCAAGAGGTATTTTGTTACACGGTCCTCCGGGAGGCGGGAAAACAACACTGGCACGTGCGGCAGCCACTGCATCTGGAGCAACAGTTTTTTCGCTTTCAGCGGCTGACGTATTTTCCATGTATCTAGGAGAAGGCGAAAAAATACTCACAAACGCGTTTTTGAAAGCTCGAAAGGCTTCTCCGGCGGTACTGATCCTTGACGAAATCGATGGTATGTCGGGATCGAGAGATTCTTCATCCTCTGGTTCTCACGATTCTGCCGCTCGAGTGCTTTCGGCTCTACTTACAGAGATGGACGGCTTGAGCAGCAACGTGTCTCCATCTTCGTCAGTTTTAGTCATAGCGACTACAAACCGATTAGACACTTTAGACCCTGCGTTGACACGTCCCGGTAGGTTTGATTTAATTTTAGAAGTTGGAACGTTGAAGTCAGCTGAAGAGCGACTGGAGGCGCTGCTCATCCACGCAAGAACGGTTTCTTTATCGAATGACGTAAATCTCGAAGATATTTCACTAAGAACAGAGGGTAAAACGGGAGCAGATTTACGAGGTATAGTGAGAGAAGCGGCGATGGCGGCATTGAGAGAGGATATGATGGCTACGTGTATATCTCAAAAACACTTTTTAGGCGTACTTTAGGTAGTTTTCACTCTCTTTTGCTTGCTGCTGTTACAAAAGGAATGAAGAATTTTTTGACAGTGAAGCTGCTCGGCAAAATTGCTTTTAGCAATTCAGAGCTAGATAATTAAGATCACTTCTTCTTCTTGCGAGAAGATGTCGTCGAAGGTTTTGAATTTTCCATGCATTCAAACGCTTGTAGAAATGATGGTATCCAGACGCCTTTCACGTCATAGGCGTTTGCAAGATGGTCTCGTTTATCGTATGTGAAAATCGCACCGCCTGGTTTTGTACAATCTATGCATCGCTTCTTGATTAAATCCATCTGATCTCCAGCCGCGATGAGCTTGTCGCGTTTAGCAAAATGGAAAACCATGGCATCCAATCGATTTGCGAATGACGCTTCTCCACCGCACGCGTTCACAAACATTTCAACACCTAATAGCTTTTGTAACGTGCGACACACGATTGCAAGCCAACTTAAATTTTTAAAGATGTTTTCACCTCTCTCGTTGCTCTCGTTGCTCTTACTTTGTTTGCTGTTCCCGTTACTACTATCACCATTGCGTTGAACAGCAGCAACAGTATCATCGACAGTGGAAAAAAGCTTTTTAGCTTTTCTCGCTCTTCTTTCATCTGGCGAGCCTGATTGGGAAGAATTATCACTTTCAGAAGATACGAGAATATCAAAGATGTAATTTTGTAGACTAGAATCCGCGACTTGCAACTGTTTTTTATCCGCTCTCAAGCGTATAAAAGAGGCTCTGGAGAGATTTTCAAAATTATGCCAACCGCACATGGAAACAACCCCTAATTTACTGTTACTACTTTTGTTCTCGTCATGAAAATTCAGCGATGCTAAAATACCCGAAAGCGTAGCAATATAGGCTCCCATGGAAAAGCCGCCGATGACGATCGAGACGCCGTCGCCGTACTCTAATTTCGTCCACTCGATTAAACCACACATCTCTCTCGCGACTATCAATTGCATCAAAGTATAATCACTCACTGTGTTCAAAACATGACTGCTTTGAAACGCACTATTCCTGCTCCCATAAAATGGCAACTCTGGAATTAAACAAACACAATCTGGACTATTTGCGATTAGCTCTTCGGCGACTTTTACGCGAAAAAAGTAATCCTGATCGCCAGTAAACGGAAGCAATATAGCAACTCTTTTCGTTTTAGAACTATTTGTATTAGACACTCTTCGAACCTCTCCATTCATTAAGTTTTTCAAATATCTCGATTTACTGCACGTTTTCGCGACGTCTTGCGTTCGAAACGTCCCCGATTCCATCTCCAATCGAGCGATCTTTTGCTTCTTATCAGTAGTACTATTATCAATTAAATTGATATCCCACTCCTCGACTTCTTTGAATGGATCCCACCTAATTTTCATTGGAGGTAAACTCTTCTTAGTAACCCCGTCGATTAAATTCTTCCTAATCGTCTTTACCACTGTGAAATCGCCGTACCCCCTGGTGAAAAAGAGCACGCTCGATTTTCGAATTATGAAATTTGGAACCAATAGAACGATGCTCGCAATGAATATGAACACTGTATCGTTCACGAATTTCTGAATTATAAACAGAATAATGTTAATTAATTTGAATCTGCGCCGTTTCCATTGCGGCTGTCTCTGTTTCTGTTGTTTCTGTGCATTGTTAGTAAACATGTGTCTTACTTTTCAAATTTGATGTTGATGATGATTATGATAAATATGACGATGATGATGATGATTATTGCGTCGAAGAATTTGTCGAATTCGAGACGCGGGACCACACCACTACTATTTAAGTGGACGCGTTGTTAAAATAAATAAATAAAAAATCACAAAGCAGTAAAATGAATATCAATGATGTGTGTGTATATATATCTGTGCAGTGGTTGTTATTATCGTTCTATATATAATTAGTGCGTGCGTGAGCGTGTT